>JABLTH010063482.1_pt1 | contig 67155 bp, 60 predicted proteins | sample 7875711 | NCBI WGS metagenome assembly JABLTH01 (sample SAMN14941262, study PRJNA633318) | bioreactor metagenome | isolation source: bioreactor | place: China | collected 2019-03-05 | reverse complement strand
TCAGCGTGGTCTTGCCGTGGTCCACGTGTCCAATCGTGCCCACGTTCACGTGCGGCTTGGTTCGTGTGAATTTCTCTTTTGCCATTTCAAATACTCCAAAGAGCTAGGCCCGTGTGTTGGTTTTATGTCTGCACAGTGTTGCTGGTTCACCCCGCACGGGCACAGGGTGGCACACTGTAGCAGACAGGGAAAATTTACTTCGCGCGCGCCGCCATGATGGCTTCGGACACATTGCGTGGGGCTTCCGCGTAATGCTTGAATTCCATCGTGTAGGTGGCACGACCTTGCGACATGGAGCGCAGGGTGGTGGAGTAGCCGAACATTTCGGACAGCGGCACCTCGGCCTTGATGGCCTTGCCGCCACCCACCATGTCGTCCATGCCCTGCACCATGCCACGACGGGATGACAGGTCGCCCATCACGTTGCCAGCGTAGTCTTCAGGAGTTTCCACTTCGACGGCCATCATGGGCTCCAGGATCACCGGGTTGGCCTTGCGGCAGGCTTCCTTGAAACCGAAGATGGCGGCCATCTTGAACGCGTTTTCGTTCGAGTCCACATCGTGATAGGAACCGAAGGTCAGCGCGACCTTCACGTCCACTACGGGGTAGCCCGCCAGCACGCCCTGGTTCAGGGCCTCGATCACGCCCTTTTCCACGGCCGGGATGTATTCGCGCGGAACCACGCCGCCCTTGATTTCGTCCAGGAATTCGAAGCCCTTGCCGGCTTCGTTGGGTTCGACGCGGAACACCACGTGACCATACTGGCCCTTACCACCGGACTGGCGCACGAACTTGCCTTCTACGTCGGCCACACCCTTGCGGATGGTTTCGCGGTAGGCCACCTGGGGCTTGCCGACGTTGGCTTCCACGCCGAATTCGCGCTTCATGCGGTCCACGATGATTTCGAGGTGCAGTTCGCCCATGCCACCGATGATGGTCTGGCCGGACTCTTCGTCGGTCTGCACGCGGAAGGAGGGGTCTTCCGCCGCCAGACGACCCAGCGCGATGCCCATCTTTTCCTGGTCGGCCTTGGACTTGGGTTCCACAGCCTGTCGAATCACCGGCTCGGGGAACACCATGCGCTCCAACGTCAGGACCGCGGCCGGATCACACAGCGTCTCACCCGTGGTCACGTCCTTCAGACCCACGCAGGCGGCGATGTCGCCTGCGCGAATCTCGTCCACTTCCTGGCGGTTGTTCGCGTGCATTTGCACGATACGGCCGATCCGCTCCTTTTTGCCGCGCACGGGGTTGTATACCGTGTCGCCCTTGGCCAGCACGCCGGAGTACACGCGCACAAAGGTCAACTGGCCGACGAAGGGGTCGGTCATGAGTTTGAATGCCAGAGCGGAGAACTTCTCGCCGTCGTCTGCCTTGCGGCTGGTTTCCTTCTCGTCTTCGTCGGTGCCGGCCACGGGGGGGATGTCCACGGGCGAGGGCAGGAAGTCGATCACGGCGTCCAGCATGCGTTGCACACCCTTGTTTTTGAAGGCGGTGCCGCACAGCATGGGCTGGATTTCCGTGGCGATGGAACGCGTACGCAAGCCCAGCTTGATCTCGGCTTCGGTCAGGTCGCCCTCTTCAAGGTACTTGTTCATCAGCTCTTCGGAGGCTTCGGCCGCGGCTTCCACCATCTTCTCGCGCCACTCCTTGGCACTTGCCAGGAGGTCAGCGGGAATGTCTTCGAAGGTGAACTTCATGCCTTGAGAGGCTTCGTCCCAGATGATGGCCTTCATCTTGATAAGGTCAACCACACCCTTGAAGTTCTCCTCGGCGCCAATCGGGATCACGATGGGCACAGGGTTGGCCTTCAGGCGCAGGCGCATTTGGTCATAGACCTTGAAGAAGTTGGCGCCGGTGCGGTCCATCTTGTTCACGAAAGCCAGACGCGGCACCTTGTATTTGTTGGCCTGACGCCACACGGTTTCCGATTGGGGCTGCACGCCACCCACGGCGCAATACACCATGCAGGCACCATCCAGCACGCGCATGGAGCGCTCCACCTCAATGGTGAAGTCCACGTGGCCGGGGGTGTCGATGATGTTGAAACGATGCTCCGGATAGGACAGGTCCATACCCTTCCAGAAGCAAGTGGTAGCGGCGGAGGTAATCGTGATCCCGCGCTCCTGCTCCTGCTCCATCCAGTCCATGGTGGCGGCACCATCGTGCACTTCACCAATCTTGTGGTTCACGCCGGTATAGAAAAGAATACGTTCGGTCGTGGTGGTCTTGCCGGCGTCAATATGCGCGGAGATACCGATATTGCGGTAGCGCTCGATGGGGGTTGTGCGAGCCATGATGGATCCTTGTTTGAACAGATTCTGTGGACGCCCGTTGCACAGTGCAGCGGGGCGTGCAGCTCTCAGAGCTTGACCAGCGCGCATGACAGTGCCGTGGCACTGCCGGCGCGGCCAAGGCCTGAAAGCCGCGGATGCCGCTCTTAGAAGCGGAAGTGGGAGAAGGCCTTGTTGGCCTCCGCCATGCGGTGCACTTCGTCGCGCTTTTTCATGGCACCGCCACGGCCTTCGGTGGCTTCCATGAGCTCATTGGCCAGGCGCAATGCCATGGACTTCTCGCCGCGCTTGCGGGCGGCTTCCTTGATCCAGCGCATGGACAGCGCCAGGCGACGCACGGGGCGCACTTCAACCGGCACCTGATAGTTGGCACCGCCCACGCGGCGGGACTTGACTTCCACCATGGGCTTGACGTTGTTGATGGCGATGCTGAAGGTCTCGACCGGATCCTTGCCGGTCTTCTTCTCGATTTGCTCCAGAGCACCGTAAATGATGCGCTCGGCAACCGCTTTCTTGCCGCCTTCCATGATCACGTTCATGAATTTGGACAGCTCGACATTGCCGAACTTGGGATCCGGCAGGATTTCACGTTTAGGGACTTCGCGACGACGTGGCATTTTTCACCTCATATGCTTCAGTTGGCATCCTCTTCGGACACCGCGAGAGCCATCAAAGCTCCCACTTACTCGACCCACACGGACCATTCCGTGCTTCGGGTCACTTCGCCTGAACACGCCTGCCAAGGCGATCTAGGCACCGACTCAGGAAATTTGCGCTTTCCTGGTGCGCTGCAGGCAATTAAGCCTTCTTGGGGCGCTTGGCGCCATACTTGGAACGTGCCTGCTTGCGGTCTTTCACGCCTTGCAGGTCCAGCGAGCCACGCACGATGTGGTAGCGCACACCCGGCAAGTCCTTGACGCGACCACCGCGCACCAGCACCACGGAGTGCTCCTGCAGGTTGTGGCCTTCGCCGCCGATGTAGGAAATGACCTCAAAACCGTTGGTCAGACGCACCTTGGCGACTTTACGCAGAGCGGAGTTGGGCTTCTTGGGCGTTGTGGTGTACACGCGGGTGCACACGCCACGACGCTGTGGAGAGTTCTGCATCGCGGGGCTTTTGGACTTGGTCGTTTCGACCTCGCGCCCCTGACGCACCAGTTGGTTAATGGTTGGCATGGATAAACGTCCCTCAACGTTTGAAAACTAAACGAAAACGTGAAACCCTTCGGAAATTCCGAAAAGCCTTCAAGTGTATCAGCTTTCTATTTGATCCACAAACGGATTCCATCCCAGGCGCGCCCCAGCAGCCCGGCCTGTTCTACCGCCTCCAAGGCCACCAGGGGTACGTTGACCAGGGGCTGCCCGTTCAGGCTCACCTTGAGCGTTCCGACGGCCTGGCCCCGAGCAAAGGGGGCCACCAGCGGTTCGGCGCGCGCCACCTGGGTGGTGATCTTGCTCGCGCTGCCACTGGGGACGGCCACCACGATCGGCTGAGGGCGACCCAGTTTGACGGTGGCTGCCTTCCCCTTCCAGACGTTGGGGGTGGCCACCGCCTGGTTGCCGTCAAACAGTTTGATGGCGTCGAATGCCGTGTAGCCCCAGTTCAGCAGCTTCTGGGACTCGCTGGCGCGGGCGCTTTCGCTGGCCGTGCCCAGCACGATGGACAGCAGGCGTCTCTGACCGGTGCCTGCGCCGGCCGCAGGCGCCAGGTTCGGGAAGTCGCGTCGGGCTGTGGCAATCAGGCAGTAACCTGCGGCATCGGTATGTCCGGTCTTCAGGCCGTCCACGGTTGGATCGCGAAACAGCAGCAGGTTTCGATTGCTGTCGTTGGCGGCAGGCGTGCCCGGATAACGGTACTTCTTGATGGAATAGTATGCGAAGCCGTCCGGGAAGTCGCTGATCAGGCGCGTGGCCAGGATGCTCAGGTCGCGGGCGGTGGTCGTGTGGCCAGGCTCGGTGAGTCCCTCGGGGTTCTTGTAGGTGGTGGACTTCATACCCAGGATCTGGGCCTGTTCGTTCATGAGTTGGACGAAGCGTTCCACCGATCCGCCCACGCCCTCCGCCAGCGCCACCGTGGCGTCGTTACCCGATTGCACAATCATGCCCTTGAGCAGGTCTTCCACAGGCACTTTCATCTTAGGATCGATGAACATGCGTGACCCAGGCATTTTCCAGGCGCGTTCGCTCACGCCAAAGGCCTGCTTCAGGTCGATCTTCTTGGCTTTCAGCGCGTCGAAGACCAGGTATGCGGTCATCAGCTTGGTCAGCGAGGCGGGCTCTACCGGCGCATCGATGTCTTTTTCGGCCAGGAACTGGTTGGCTGTGACGTCCAGCAGAAGGTACGAGCGGGCGGCGATTTCTGGGGGCTGCGGTACTTGCGCCTGAACGGAAATGGTCACGAGGGAGAGCAGGGCGGCGCCTAGCAACAGAAGCAAACGGTTCATGGGGTGTCAGGGAATGGGAAAGATTGCGTTCCACCTGCACTGCGGGTGGAACTGGAACTCAGGATTGCAGGTGGCGGACCACCAGATTCTTCAACAGCGTCAATTGTCCGTGAAAGAAGTGCTCCACGCCGGGGACGACCGTTAACGGCAGTGTTTGCGGTCGGGCCCAGTCCATGACGTCGGCCAATGGCACGGTGTCGTCCTGTTCACCGTGGATCACCAGGGTCTGTGCGTGGAGGTCTGCCGGCAGTGGTGCCACCTTGAAGCGCGAGGCAGCCACACCCACCAGCACCAGTTTGTCCAAGGAACGCTGGCTGGCGAGTCGCTCCACGGCCAGGCTGGTGACGTACGCGCCGAACGAAAAGCCGGCAAGCGCCAGCGCAGCGTTGGCGTCGGGTGGGGCGACTTGGTTGATGACTGCCAACAGGTCGTCCAGCTCGCCTACTCCCGCGTCATAGCCGCCCTGGCTGGCGCCGACGCCGCGGAAGTTGAAGCGCACCGCGGTCCAGCCGCAGGCCACAAATGCCCGCGCCAGGGTCTGGACCACCTTGTTGTTCATGCTGCCGCCAAACAGGGGATGCGGGTGGGTGATGACGGCCACACCGCGTGACGTGGCGCCGGCGGGCAGACCGGGTACGTCGCGCAGGGTCTCAATGGCACCCGTAGGTCCGTGCAGAACCAGTTTCTGTGTGTGGAGATTCATGCCAGGAACCTAGCGTCCCACATTGGCCGGGATCCGCAGACGTTGCACGATCCGGCCATTCTTGAGGTGGGACTCGACGATTTCATCGATGTCCTGCTCGTCCACGTAGGTATACCAGATGCCTTCCGGATAAACCACCGCGACCGGCCCGGCGGCACAGCGGTCCAGGCATCCGGCCTTGTTGACGCGCACTTGTCCGGGGCCAGCCAAGTTCAGGGACTTTACCCGCTGTTTGCAGCGGTCAAAACCGGCTTGGGCGGCGTGCCGGGAGCAACAGTCCTCGCCCAGAGCACGCTCGTTCAGGCAGAAAAAGATGTGGCGCTGGTAGTAGGGTGAGTCTTCCCGGGTTTGCGGGGACGGCGCATGGGGGGGCGTGGCGATCATGCCTTGATTCTAGATACCCGGTGTAGCACATAGAGCAGGGTGGCGTAGGGCCACAGCCAGCCCAGCCATTGGGCAATGCCGTGAAAGCGGATGAACCGGCCCTGCTCCCAGGTCTGCAGCGTCTGGGCAAAGTAGGCGCCCATGGGCGCCTGGTTCAGCAAACTCAACTGCAGTACCAGGATCAGCAGCAGCCAGGCTGCGCAAGCCCGCGCGGACATAGGCAGCATCAGCAGTCCGAGGACCAGCGCCAACACCGGTCCCCAGCGCACGATCGGCGTGATCCAGGCCCAGGCGTGCGTGGGGCCGTAGCTCAGGGCCGCCGACAGCGCGGTCATGCCAATGCCCACGGACAAGGTCACGAGCAGGAACACGGCCCGTCGGCCCATGAATGGGATGACACAGTACCCGAGCAGCGCCGGGATCAGGGCACCCAGGGTCACGCAGGCAAGCTCCGTGATCGGTTGCATGGCCTGTAGCACAGGTGGACCCGTAGTGAAAGCGCCCTGGAGTCCAGGCAATTCCCGGGCAATGACCTCCAGCACCGGTTCAAGCCGCTCCAGTACCTGCCCCAAACCGAAGGGCACGGACGCTGGGAACAATAGCGCAAGTGGCCAAAGCGCCAACAGCACAAGCGGCCAGCGAGCCTCAGGCAGAAACCAGCGCGCGCGGAAGTGCATCCAGCGTGAAATGGCTCCGAGTCGTTCCAAGGTGCTGGCGCTGATCGCGCCCAGCCAGCCACCGGTCAGATTCAATATCAAGTCCACGTTGGATGCCACGCGCACCGGCAAGTAGTTCTGCAGTGATTCCATACACAGCGACAGCAAGCCGCACAGTGCGGTGGTGCGAAGCACGGCGTTTCTCCCATGCCCCATGCGCAGAGCACTCAGTGCCATCAGAAAACCCATGGGGATGTAACCCAGCACGTTGGAGACGACATCAAACCAGGTCCAGTACCGGGGTGGTGGCGCGGCCAGGAACGCCCAAGGCGTGATGCCCTGGTCACGCCAGTCGGAAAATGGATACAGACTGGCATAGACGATGAGCGCCGCGTAGAACAGCGCCAGCGGCCAAGCCGAAGTCTTGTGCATGGGCATGGATTCAGCGAAGCCGGAGCGGCGGCGTACGTGCGTGCAGCGCGGCCGGGGCGTGCGGGGGCGTGCGCAGGCCGATGAAAATGAAGCGCGGGCTGAGCAGGACCGCGATCCCACTGGCCGCGAAATCAATGTGAGTCGATTTGATCCAGAGCATGGTGCGCAGTGTAGTCAGCCGCCACCATGGTTGCACGGGTTGGAGCAGGAGCAGCAGGCAAAAAAAACCCCGACCACATGGTCGGGGTGGGAAGCCCATCTGCTGTCACACATCAAGGCACCCGCTCAGGGAGGAAAAGCGGGGGGCGGCGAACCGCCCGCGCGTAATTTAGCAAACCCAAATCACGGATACAAGCATTTATTGGTACCGTTTTTGATAGCGCGCAAGTAACCCGTGTTTGCACATCCCGGGGGGCTGTGAAGTGCAAGGGATATGGGGCACAATTTTGTTTATGACACACCACGCTCCCTATCCTTTGGGCCGGCCACGCCGACTGCGACGCGATGAATTCACCCGCAACCTGGTGCGGGAGAACCTCGTCACCTCTCACGACCTGATCTATCCGGTGTTCGTCCTGGATGGCCAGGGCCGTCGTGAGCCGGTGGCGTCCATGCCCGGCGTGGAGCGGTTGAGTCTGGATCAACTGCTGCCGGTGGCACAGCAGTGTGTCCAAATGGGCATTCCGGTCATGGCGCTGTTTCCGGTGATTGACGTGTCGCTCAAGACGCCCGACGGGCGCGAGGCGCTGAACCCGGATGGCTTGGTGCCCCGGGTCGTGCGTGAACTCAAGGCGCGGTTTCCCGAGTTGGGCGTGATGACCGACGTGGCGCTGGACCCCTACACGAGTCATGGCCAGGACGGCTTGACTGACGACACCGGCTACATCATCAATGACGCCACGGTCGAGGTGTTGGTCAAGCAGGCGTTGACCCAGGCGCAGGCCGGCGTCGATATCGTTGCGCCCAGCGACATGATGGACGGGCGCATCGGCGCCATCCGTCGCGCTTTGGAGGCCGGTCACTTTGTTCACACGCGCATCATGGCCTACAGTGCCAAGTACGCCAGCGCGTACTACGGACCATTTCGTGATGCCGTGGGTTCCGCGGGTAATCTGGGCAAGGCCGACAAGAAGGTCTACCAGATGGATCCGGCCAACAGCGACGAAGCACTGCGCGAGGTGGCGCTGGACATCGCCGAAGGGGCGGACATGGTGATGGTCAAACCCGGGATGCCGTACCTGGACATCGTGCGCCGCGTCAAGGACGAGTTCAAGGTTCCGACCTTTGCCTACCAGGTTAGTGGTGAATACGCCATGCTCAAGGCCGCCGCACAAAACGGCTGGCTGGACCACGATGCCGTGATGATGGAAAGCCTGCTGGGCTTCAAGCGTGCGGGCGCCGATGGTGTGCTGACTTACTTTGCGCTGGAGGCGGCGCGCTGGCTGCGGGAGGACAAGATACCATGATGCCTGATGGGTTGGCGCCGGCCGTGGTCGGGGGCAACATATTGACCGCCGATGGCTATGGGGTGGCATTCGGTACGCGCGTCATCCTCGCCGATCTGCATTTCAACATCCCCGCGAGCGGCGTCACGGTGTTGATGGGGCCTGTGGGCACGGGAAAGTCCACGCTCCTGCGATCGCTGGCCGGGCTAAACAACGCCAGCATGCATTTCCGGCAGTGGGGTCGAGTGGAATATGGTGGCCTGGTTCTGGGTCCAGGCAACTTCCCCGCCTTGATGCATCAGCAAGCCCGGTTGTTGAACAAGCGTGTGTTTCACTATCTGATCGATGGCATGCGCGAGCGCGCGAACGAGGGGGCATCGGCTTTGCGCAAGCAGGTCGAACAAGCGCTGGTTGACCTGGACCTCCAGGAATTGCAGCCCATGCTGGAGCTGCCCAGCATTGATCTGCCGGCGGTATGGCAACGCATTGTTGCGATCCTGAGCGAAATGCTGTGTCAGCCTGCACTGCTCATGATCGATGAACCGACCTCGGGGCTGAGCGGATCCGATGAACACCTCATGCTGGAAACCCTCAAGCACGTTGCGCAACGACTGCCATTGCTTGTGGTCTTGCACAACCAGAAGCATGCCCGACGCATCGCCGCCTCCAAGGTGTTGCTGCTGGCGGGCGGACGCATCCAGGCGGACTGTTCGGCGCAGGCCTTTTTTGAGCAGCCACCCAACGCCGTGGCGGAACGCTTCGTGCGCACGGGGAGTTGCGACGTGCCCTCGCCCGACGCCAGCCCCGAGTCGTTGGCGGATGACGTCGAGCCACCGCCCAAACTCCCATTGGCGGCTCAATTGGCGGTGCAGGCAACCTCTGAGTACCGCGGGCCAACGGGCTTTCGCTGGGTGATTCCGGGCAAGGTCGCGGGCACGCCCATGCCGGGTGTCGTGCAAGGTATTGATCTGGACCTGGCGGCGCTGCGCACGGTGGGCGTCACGATGCTCATTACCCTGACCGAGAAGGACTTGCCGCAGGACGCACTTCGGCGACACGGATTGCGCAATCTGCATTTGCCGATTCGGGATCGTGAACCACCTACCGTACCTCAGGTTCGCATGCTGATCGCGCGCATGGATGCCATGCTCAAGCGAGGGGAAGTGCTGGCTGTGCACTGCCTTGCCGGCTTGGGACGCACCGGCACCATTCTGGCCAGCTGGTTGATTCAGGATGGCTTGACGGCACAGGCTGCGCTCGAGCGCATTCGGAAGATTGAGCCAGGCTATGTCCAATCCGCGGAGCAGGAGGCGTTCCTGAGTGCGGTGGAGGCGGACTTGCTGTCGCGCCTGTGAAGTGGAACGGAGGTGACATCGCTCTGCCATTTTCCCCCTTGCCCCTAAGGGATTGACGCAGCCTGGGCAGCTCACCCCAACGCATTGTTGTTACTATTATCTCGCCGCGCGGACACATTCACCGCTGGCGGCCGGCCTCACCTTCAACCCGCCCAACATTTTTCGGAGACTACTTATGAGCCTGGAAGCTGCCATCACCAAAATCATCCCCACCATTCCCGAGTGCGTGGCCGCCGGTTACGTGGACATCGAGTCGGGCATGTTGCTCGCTGTGCGCACTGTGGACTCTCATCCCAGCGAAGTGTTGAACCTCGTGGCCGCTGCTACGGCGGACCTGTTTCAGGGACCGAACGTGACCATGATTGAGAAGATGTTCAACAAATCACGCGGGATTCCTGAGCAGGGCCACCACTATTTCCAGGAAATGATTGTCAACAGTGACAACCTCCTGCACGTCTTCATGCGTGGCAAGAAGTACCCGGGGCATGTCACCGTGTTCGTGTGCCGCAAGTCCGCCAACCTGGGTATGGCATTGACAAAGGCCCGTCTGGCGTTGCCTGAAATCGAAGAGGCGGTGTGATCACCACGGGTCAACGAGGTACACACCAAAAAGGGCGATAACGCCCTTTTTTTTCGCCATGGAATCGAAGCACCCCCAGCAGCCCCACCTGATCCGAGGTCCGTCGGAGCGTGAGGTCACGTGCCGACCCGGCGAAACCGTGCTCGATGCCTGGTTGCGGCAAGGGATCGCGGCCAAATTTTCCTGTCGAGGCGGCAGTTGCCATACTTGCATGCTGCGTTGCGTGCAAGGGCCGCTGCCGCAGCGGTCGCAAACCGGCTTGCCAGGTCATCTTGTGCAAAAGGGCTATTTCCTGCCCTGCTTGTGCGTGCCCACGGACTCGATGGAAGTCGCGCCGGTCGAACCCGACGACTTCGTGACCGATTGCGTCGTGGAATCGAGCGAGTTGACACCGCAAGGCTGGCTCGTGCGGGTGGAACCGGTGACGCTCTATCCTGCGCGACCCGGGCAATTCACGTGTTTGCGACTGGCCGGCGGGTCCCCGGCGGAACCAAACGAAGATTGGATAAGCCCGTGGCGCGTGACCAACTTGCAGGAAGAGGACTTCTATCTGCACCTTTTGCTGGAACTGCCCGCCGGCGCTTCAGCACCACCCAGCGTGGCTTGCTTATTGCCGGGCGTGACGGTGCAATTGCGTGCGCCCCGGCAGGATGCGCGGCGCGCCATCGAATCCTCGCCTATGGGCACGGCCCCACCCGACGCGCAACTGTGGGCCGAATTGGACCAAGGCAAGAGAGTCCGCCAGATATTGGACGACTTCTACAGTCGCGTGTTCGCCGATGCCGTCCTGGCTCCCTATTTTCGTGGCGTAACGAGGGAGCGTGTGGCTGGCAAGCAGTATGCCTTTCTGCATGACGAGATGACCGGCGGTCATGAGTACTTTGGCGACAATATGCGCAACACCCACCATTGGATGGTGATTTCGGACGCCGTGTTCGATCACCGCCAGCGACTCATGGAAACCGTATTGCGCGAGCACGGACTGACCGACTCTCAAGTGACTCGATGGATGCTGTATGAGGAGCGTTTCCGCCAGGACATCGTCAAGGACGCGCCTCGCGAGCGCATGCTGGGGACGCAGTTGCTGCCCCTGGACGGCTATCAAGAGGAGGTCCTGAGCTGCGGTGCGCAGTGCGATCATTGCGGGGCCATCGTCGAGTCGGGCGAGACGGTGTTGTACCACCGCCGATTGGGTACCATCAGTTGCTCACGCTGCCGCCCAAGCGATACGAACACTTGATCACCCTTACCCGCGCTCACCATCTTCATGCTTCATGCAAATCGTCGAATTTCGCCCTGGCACGCTGCGCTTCGTGGATGACATTCCACATCAGGTAGATGAGGGCAGCTTCATCTGGGTGTTCCTGGAGCGGGAGCAGTTCGCGCAGCACCTTCCGACGCTGCAACGGGCTGCGTTCGCGCTGGGCGGCTCCAACCTGCTGGAGCTTCATTGCAACGACCTGGCCAACGATTCGCATCCCTCCCACTACGACTACACCTCGATCTACGACCTGATCATCTTTCGACGCCTGGCATCTGCGCATGAGGTCGCGACCGAGCCGCGCCCGAAGGAGCAGGAGTGGCGCGGGCGCCGGCATGCTCCCGGCGCGTTTCGCCGCATCAGCACGCGTGCGGTCGGCTTTGCGATGTTCGACCACCTGCTGATATCGGTTCATGCATCCGGGTGTTTCACCGCCAAGTCCTTCATTGACCGCTATCTCGCCGACGCCTTGCTCAGCGAGGGCGTGAGCGCGGCGGCGCGCAGCCGTTTGCCGTCCGGGCCGGCGGACCTGATGCTGCGCATGGTCAACCTCATGGTGGACAGTTATCTGGACATGCGCAAGCAGCTCACATCCTCGCTGGACCACTGGCAGGCCGAACTTCTCAATCCGAGCACGCGCTTCAATAACTGGACAGCGCTCATGTCCGCGCGCAACGAATTGCACACCCTGGAGGATCTGTGCGAGGAGCAGCACGACGCCATGCAGGAATGGCTGGACACCTTGCGCGAACAGCCCTTGGGGAACACACCGCAGGCCGAGCGTGACGGTCTGGTCGCCCGGTCGCGCGATGTGATCGAGCACATCGAGCGCGTCGTGCACCATGTTCGCCGGCTTGAGCAGTCCGCCGAGACCGTGGTGCAAATCCATTTCAGCGCGCAGAGCAACCGCACCAACGACATCATGCGCACGCTCACGGCCTTGACCGCCATCTTCCTGCCCTTGAACCTGATTGCCGGCATCTTCGGTATGAATTTCGAGTTCCTCCCGCTGGTACACCAGCAGGCGGGCTTCTGGTGGGCCTTGGCCACGATGGCCAGCATCGCCACGGGATTGGGGTTGCTGTTCTGGCGCAAGCGCTACCTGGCGCGCTCCGGGCGCTGAGTTGAGACGGACCCCGCCATGTTGGACCAACCTCGGGCTTAGCGCATGGACTTCAAGCCTCTGATCACCTTGCTGGCCATCGTCAATCCACTGGCCACCGTACCGTTCTTCATCCACTACACGCAGGGGTTTGACACCGCCCAACGGCGACGCACGATCTGGGTGTCCAGTCTCAGTGCGTTCCTGGTCATCGCCGCCAGTGCCCTGCTGGGCCTGCAATTACTGGAGTTCTTTGGCATTTCCCTGGCCAGTTTTCAGGTGGGTGGGGGCCTGCTGCTCATGACCTCGGCCCTGTCCATGCTGAACGCGCAGCCGGCCGAATCCCGCGCCAACGCGGACGAGGTGCACGATGCGGCCGAGCGTTCCGCCGCGCAGGCCAGCATTGCCGTCGTGCCGCTGACCATTCCCCTGCTCACCGGGCCGGCCACCATGTCCACGGTGGTGATCTACGCCGACAAGGCCAAGACCTTTGTGCAACTGGCCACACTGGTCGGCTATGGTCTGGTAATCGCCCTGGCCACGGCGCTGTGCTTTGCCATGGCACAACCCATCGCCCGCGTGCTGGGCAAGACCGGTATCAACGTCATGACGCGCCTCATGGGACTGATCCTGGCAGCCCTGGCGGTGGAAGTGATGGCCGACGGACTGCACACGCTGTTTCCATTGCTGGCGCGCAAAATTTGAATGTCAACTGACCCGTGCGGCCCATCGTGGCGCGGTCAATGTGCCGGCTTATGCATGGTGTCACTGCGGCAGGCCCGCCATCCACGCCAGCAGTTCCTCGATGACGGCGTCGGTGGCCTCGGTGAGCGCGCGCACGCCGCCGGCCGCGTCAGGTTGCGCGGCGGGGCGCTGCGAGCTGAAGCTTTGCTGGCGCCGTTGCAGTTGCCCTTGCGTTGTGAAGGTAACCGTGGCACGCAGCCGTACCAAACCCTGACTTTGCTGCGGGGACGTGTACAACTGGCTGAACTCGTCCAGCTCCACACGCAACTGCCACGGTGTGAGTTGGCCATCGGTGCGTAGCGTGCCAGCAGCCTGCACCGGTGTCAGCACCAAGCGCCGGGCGGTCAGCCGTTCGCTCAGGCGTCGGTGCAGCAACTCGGCGGGCGGCATGCTCCAGCGCGCCTGTGCGTAGGGGCGCACCTGCCGTGCATCCGCATAACCCAGGCGGTACAGCAAGGCGGAATTGTCCAGCGCGGAACTCGATTCCACCGGGGCGAACACCACGGGCGGCAGGCTCGCCGAGGCAGCTTGGGTCGAAGTGAGGGCGCCAGGGCCGAAGTCGTACACGCTGGGGCGCACGGGCTTGTCAGGCAGGGCACAGCCGCACAGGGACAGCGCGACCATCAGGCTAACCAGTGCTGTTGCGGCGCGGCCTGACAGGGGTTTGGTGGCAAGAGCGTTCACACGTGGGCGCTGTTTCATTTCTTTTCCTCTGGCGCGGTGAACCCTGGTTCCCCTGGCCCCGGCGGCACACTGCCCGTGCCGTACAGCAGCGCTTGCGGCGTATCGTTCAGGGTGGACAGGGCGCGGTCGGTCTGTCTGGCCGCTTTTCCAAGGGCCGGCAGGGTCGAGGCGTTGAGCGTGCGGCCCGTGGTTGCCAAGGCGTCCGCACCCTCTTGCAGCCGGTCCAGGGTGCCGCCGCTCTGGTTGAGCCGCTGCGCCACCCGAGCCATTTCCGTGGCGGCCTTGCTGCCTTCCTGGGCGGTGCGCGCGGCCTCGGCAGCGGTGTTTTGCAGTGCCTTGAGCGTGGCGCTGGCGTCGCGTGCCAGTTGCGGCATGTTCACCCGGTCGGTCCCCGACTCGGTCGACAGCATCTGATCCAGGTGCTGGGCGAGCTCGCTGATGCGGCTGGCCGCGGTGCCCATGTTGGTCACCGCGCTCATCAATGCCTTCTGCTGTTCCGGCGCGAGCAGCGCGTTGAGCCGACGCGTGGTTTCCTCGATTTGCGCCATGGCGTCGGCACCTTGTTCGGTGATCTTGCTGAACACACCGGGACGCAGCGGAATGCGGGCGGCCCCGCCATCGGGCGGTGTCGGCAGCTCAGCACGCGACGCACCCGTGTCGTCCAATTGCACGAAGGACAGGCCGGTGACTCCCTGGAAGGCCAGCGTGGCAAAGGTGGATTGCGTGATGGGCGTGGCGTCGTCCACCGAGACACGTACCAGCACATTGCCGGGAACTTTGGGATCGAAGCCAATGGACAGCACCTTGCCCACGGGGATGCCACGAAAACGCACGGCAGCCTGAGCCTGCAGGCCTGTCACTGGCGCATGGGTGGAAATTTCGTACACCGTGCGCAGCGCAACGTCGCGCGTCAGCCAAAGGGCCAGCGCCACCAGCAGTGTCGACACCAGCAGTACAAATACACCGGCGGCCAGGGCATGAGCTTTGTTTTCCATCAGGGCTCCGAATCTACCCCGCGGGTGGCGCCGCGGGCAAGAGGCCCATGGCGCGTTGCCCACGCTGCCCCAGGAAAAAATGCTGGATGAACGGGTGGGGATGCTTCATCACCTGCTCCGGAGTGCCGCAGGTCACAACCCGCTGATCAGCGAGGACGGCGACGTGCGAGCACAGCTCGTGCAGCGTGTCCAGGTCGTGGGTGACCATCACGACCGTCAGGTCGAGCTCCCGGCACAACTCGCGCAGCAGGTCGCACAGGCCGTCGGCACTTTCCGGATCCAGCCCCGCCGTGGGTTCGTCCAACAGCAGCAGGGGCGGGTCCATTACCAGGGCTCGCGCCAGCGCCACGCGCTTGACCATGCCGCCGGACAGATCCGCGGGCATCTTGTAGGCATCCTTGGGGTCCAGCCCCACCATCTGCAGCTTGACCAGCGCCGCGTCCCGGATGAGTTCGTCCGGCAGGGCCTTGAGCTCACGCAGCGCAAAGGCAATGTTCTCCAGCACGTTGAAGGCCGAGTAGAGGGCACCGTGCTGGAACAGCATGCCCACGCGGCTGGTGGCTCCGCGGTCACCCAGGGTGGCCACCGGATGGCCGGCCACCAGGATCCGACCGCGCGTGGGGGTCTCCAACCCCAGGATCTGGCGCAACAGGGTGGTTTTGCCCGAGCCCGATCCGCCCACCAGCGCCAGCACCTGGCCACGTTCGATGGTCAGATTCAGGTCCTTGTGAATCACGTAGTCGCTGCCGCCGAAATGAAACACGGTCCACAGGTCTTGGATGTCCACCAGCGCTGGCGTCGGGTTGTCGGGCAGTGTGGGGAAGGGTGCCATGGCGTCGCGACTCAGATGCCCACGTTCTTGAATACCACGGCGAACAACGCGTCCACCAGGATGACCACCGTGATCGAGGTCACCACCGAGGCCGTGGTGCCCTGGCCCAAACTCTCGGTGTTGGGCTTCACGCGCAGCCCGTAGTGACAGCCGATGAGCGCGATCAGCAGGCCGAACACCACGGACTTGCTCATGGCGAGCGTCAGGTTGGCGGCCTGCACGGCGCGCGGCAGGTTGTTGATGAAGAACACCGGCGACAGCCCCATGGTGAGGTCGGCCGCCAGCATGCCGCCGGCCAGCGCAGCCACCGTGGTCCACACCGCGATCAGCGGCATGGCCAGCGCCAGCGCGAAGGCGCGCGGCATCACCAGCCGAAAGCCATGCGGGATGCCCATGACGCGCATGGCATCGAGTTCTTCGGTGACACGCATCACGCCGATCTGCGCGGTGATGGCCGAGCCCGAGCGCCCCGCGATCAGGATGGCCGCGAGTACAGGCCCCAGTTCGCGGATCAGCGACAGCCCCAGGATGTTGACGATGAAGGCGTCGGCGCCGAACTGGCGCAACTGCTGGGAGGTCAGATAGGCCAGCACCAGGCCGATCAGAAAGCCCACCAGGGCCGTGATGGGCAGCGCCGTGGCCCCGATGTGGTAGATGTGGCCGGTGACGTCGCGCCACGGGCCCTGGCGCGGCGCGCGCACCAGGCGCACCACGTCCAGCAGCAACTGCCCCAGCAGGCGCGTCATGTCCTGCACGTGATCCACTCCACGCCACACCAAGGCCCCCAGCGCGGTGAAACGCTGCCACACCGTACGCCGAGGATGGGGCGGACGCACGGCCGAAAACCGTGCCACGCGATCCAGCACGGCGCGTTGGCGGTCGTTGATCAGCAGCCGCGCCGGCCACTGGCGGCCCCAGTGGTTCCACAGGAGCTGGGCGCCAACATGGTCCAGGCGTTGCAGGTCGCGCATGTCCCAGCCCGCGTCCAACCCGGCATCCATGGCGCGGAGCCGATCCATCAGGGGTTCCCAGACCTGCGGATGCACCAGCCGCGACACAGTCCAGCGTCCGAGAACAGCGACGACCACGCCTTGCGGCGTGTCACGGCGATCCAGGCTCGGTGTGGACGCGTCAATGGTGTCGGCAACTGGCACAGGCATGATGTGCCATGGTAGCGCCTTGAAGGCCACGAGACAGGAAACTGGGGCAAACTTCATTCTTTTCGGGCGCGACCTCATGAGCGACACCACCTTCGACTACATCATCATCGGCGCAGGCACCGCCGGGTGCCTGCTGGCCAACCGCTTGAGCGCGGACGCCAGCAAGCGCGTACTGCTCATCGAAGCCGGGCGCCGCGACGACTACCACTGGATCCACATCCCCGTGGGCTACCTCAAGTGCATAGGCAACCCGCGCACCGACTGGCTCTACCGCACCGAACCCGAGGCCGGGCTCAATGGCCGCACCCTGCGCTACCCGCGTGGCAAGACACTGGGCGGCTGCTCCAGCATCAACGGCATGATCTACATGCGCGGTCAGGCGCGTGACTACGACCAATGGGCACACATCAGCGGCGACAGCGCCTGGAGCTGGCGCGAGGTCGTGCCCTACTTCAAGCTGCATGAGGATCATTCCAAGGGTGCTGACGCCTTGCATGGTGCGAAGGGCACGCCCAGCCCGGTGCTCCAGAACGACGCCACCGACTACGGCCGCGTGCTGCGGCACCACCAGGCCGGTGGCGAATGGCGCGTGGAGAAGCAGCGCCTCCGATGGGACGTGCTGGATGCCTTTTCGCAAGCGGCGCAGCAGGCGGGCATCCCCGCCACGGACGACTTCAACCGCGGCGACAACGAGGGCGTGGGCTACTTCGAGGTCAACCAGCGTGCTGGCTGGCGCTGGAACACAGCCAAGGCCTTTCTGCGCCCCACCTGTTATGGTCGACCCAACTTCGAGTTGTGGACCTCGGCTCAGGTCGCGCGCCTGGCCTTGACCACCGAGCCGGACCAGACCCGGCGCTGCACCGGCGTGCAGGTCTGGAGCGGGCGCGAACTGGTGACGGCCCGCGCCGAGCGTGAAGTCATCCTGTGCGCCGGCAGCATCGGCTCGCCGCAGATCCTGCAACTCTCCGGCCTGGGGCCGGCAACGCTGCTGCAGCAGCATGGTATCGCGGTGGAACAGGACCTGCCCGGGGTGGGCGCGAACCTGCAGGACCACCTGCAGATCCGTTCCGTGTTCAAGGTGCAAGGCGTGCCCACGCTCAACACCATGGCGCACAGCGTGTGGGGCAAGGCCAAAATCGGCCTGGAATACGCCTTGCGCCGGACTGGTCCCATGAGCATGGCACCGTCGCAGCTCGGTGCCTTCACGCGCAGCGACCCAGGTCAGCCCTATCCCAATCTCGAATACCACGTGCAGCCCCTGAGCCTGGACGCATTCGGTGAACCGCTGCATCCGTTTGCGGCCATCACTGCCAGCGTGTGCAACCTCAATCCCACCAGTCGCGGCAGCGTACGCATCCAGAGTCCCCGGTTCGAGGACGCGCCGGTCATTGCGCCCAACTACCTCAGCACGGCGCAGGACCGGCAGGTAGCCGCCGAGTCCCTGCGGCTGACCCGGCGCATTCTGGCGCAGCCGGCGCTGGCGCCTTACCAGCCACGCGAGCACCTGCCGGGCGTGCAGTTCCAGAGCGACGAGGACCTGGCCCGGCTGGCCGGAGACATCGCCACCACCATCTTCCACCCCGTGGGCACCACGCAGATGGGGCGCGCCGACGACCCCATGGCGGTGGTTGACTCGCGCCTGCGCGTGCGCGGCGTGGCCGGCTTGCGCGTGGTGGACGCGGGTGTCATGCCCCTCATCACCAGCGGCAACACCAACGCGCCCGTGCTCATGATCGCGGAGAAGGCGGCGCAGTGGATCGCGCATGACGCCCAGTGAGCCCGGGTGCGGGAAATCCCCAGAGCGGGAAATCCCCGATGCGTGACCGGGTGTGAGCCACGTACAGTCGCGCCACTCGCTGTCCCGCCCCAAGGGCCGGGCAGGCCCGAGGACCCGAGGAGACAAACAAGATACCAACCGCGGTTGGCGCATCCTACGAAGATGCGACGTTCAAGAAGATGCGCCGGTACCCCCGGCGCATTTTTGTTGGGGGGTGGATGCGAGAATCCCCCGATGGAATTGCTTCTGGTATCGCTGGCATCGCTGCTGGCCGGGTTCGTGGATTCGATCGTGGGTGGCGGTGGCCTCATCCTGGTGCCCGCGCTGTTTGCCACCTTTCCCAGCACCCATCCGGCCACCCTGTTCGGTGTGAACAAGAGCGCCTCCATCTGGGGCACGGGCGTGGCCACCTGGCAGTACAGCCGCCGCGTGCAACTGCGCTGGGCCGCGCTGTGGCCCGCGGCCGCGGCCGGGTTTGCCGGCTCCTTCGGCGGCGCCTGGCTGGTGACGGTGATATCTCCGGAGTTCCTGCGCAAGCTGCTGCCGCTGGTGCTGCTGGCGGTGCTGATCTACACCCTGGCCAGGAAGGAACTCGGGCGTGCGCATGCCCCGCGCTTCTCGGGTCTGTCCGAAACCTGGGCCGCCTGCGCCGTGGGCGTGGCGCTGGGCTTCTACGACGGCTTTTTCGGGCCTGGCACCGGCAGCTTTCTGGTGTTCCTGTTGGTGCGCTGGCTGGGCTACGACTTTCTGCACGCCTCGGCCAGTGCCAAGCTCATCAACACGGCGACCAACCTGGCGGCCATCATCCTGTTCACGCTCAAGGGCCACATCTGGTGGCACTTCGCCCTGGCCATGGGCGCGGCCAACGTGGCTGGCAGCCTGCTGGGCACGCGCCTGGCGCTCAAGCACGGTACCGGCTTCGTGCGTGGCGTGTTCATTGTCGTGGTCAGCGCCCTGATCCTGAAGACCGGGTACGACGCGTTTGTGCGGTAGCACAGGCGTCCCGGTCACGTGGCGTACCCATGCCGCAAGCCCTCCGAAAACCTGCCTCGTGTCCTGATCAGGCCGAGAAATGTCAAGCCGTCGGGGTTCAGGAGTCGAACCACCCCGCATATCAATGTCACTACGGCATCCATCTTGGCAAACTCCAGACCCAGGTGGCTCAATACCCGGTGCAGAAATATCGGTTCGATCTCCGATGGCTCGAACCGAGCAGCGTCATATCCGACGGTGCATTGACTACCGATCGCTCATGGTGTCGCGGTCAGGCTGGATGTGTCACACTAGGCGTCTTGCTTTGCGCGGGCCCATCCTCATGACCTCACGTGTGCTGTTCTTCCTGCTCCTCGTGGTCAGTCCATGCTTGGCCCTCGCGTCGACCGATGCCGCTGAGATTCTCACGCCGGCGCCGCCGCTGACGCCGCGCATCAACGGCGCCAGCGTGTTCGGGGTGCGCCCAGGCTCGCCATTTCTTTACCAGATGCCCGTCACCGGTGCGCGCCCCATGCGCTTTTCCGTGGAACCCTTGCCGCCGGGCTTGAGCTTGGACGCCGCGACTGGTCGCATGACAGGTACCCTGACGCAGGCTGGCGAAATTCGTGTGGTGCTGCGCGCCGCCAACGCGCACGGCAGCGCCAGCCGACCGTTTCGCATCGTCGTCGGGGAGCGCATTGCCCTGACCCCGCCCATGGGCTGGAACAGTTGGAATTCCTGGGCGGAAAGCATCAATCAGGATCGCGTCGTTCGCGCCGCCAAAGCGCTGGTCAGCTCGGGCCTTGTGGAGCACGGCTGGAGTTACGTCAACGTCGATGACGCCTGGCAAGGCGTGCGGGGTGGACCCCACCATGCCCTGCAGGGTAACGAGAAGTTCCCCGACATGAAAGGCATGGTCGATGCCATTCATGCGCTGGGGCTGAAAGCCGGCATCTACTCCACGCCGTGGGTCACTTCCTACGCAGGTTACCGGGGTGGCTCAGGGGACGATGCTGCCGGCTCCTGGCACTCCGCCAGTGGGCCTGATGCCGCAAAGACCAACGAGGCCAACCACCGGCATGGTCAGTTCACCTTTGAACGCAACGACGCCACGCAGTGGGCGGCGTGGGGTTTTGATTACCTGAAGTACGATTGGAACCCGAACGACGTGGCGCATACCCAGGCCATGTCTGTTGCACTGCGCGCTACCGGACGCGACATTGTCTTCAGCCTGTCCAATTCAGCGCCGATTGAGCATGCTGCCGAGTTCTCCCGCCTGGCCAACGCCTGGCGTACGACCGGTGACATCGTGGATGCCTGGACAAAGCCCGTCCCCCAATGGTGGCAGCACTCGGTCAGCGATATCGGCTTCAACCAGGATGCCTGGGTACCGTATGGGGGGCCAGGCCACTGGAACGATCCGGACATGCTCGTGGTGGGTTGGATCGGTTGGGGCGACAAGTTGCGGCCGACCAAACTCACCCCGGCCGAGCAGTATTCGCACGTCAGTCTGTGGGCCCTGCTGTCCGCGCCGTTGCTGATCGGTTGCGACCTGGAGAGGTTGGATGCGTTCACGCTCGGCCTGCTGGGCAACGACGAAGTCATTGCCTTGAACCAGGACGCGCTCGGTCAGAGTGCACGCCGCGTGGCCACATTCGACAATGTGCAGGTGTTCAGCAAACCCCTGGAAGATGGCTCAACGGCAGTTGGCCTGTTCAACCTGGGGGAGGTGGCTCAATCCGCGACCGTATCCCTTAAGCGTCTGGGCTTGGGCTCCCGCCAGCAGGTGCGCGATGTCTGGCGTCAAAAAGACGTGGGAGTGGCCAAGGAGCACATCTCGGTCACGGTGGGGCCACACAACGTGGTGCTGTACAGGCTGACGGATCTGGCCGGGAGTTCGCCACGCCCGTGAGCCGTCGATCGGCGTGCCCACCAGCGGCTGTACCGGAGCATGGAGTTCAGGGCTTGGGCGGCCAGTCCACTTGCGCGACCGGGCGGGGCTTGCCGATGGGCGTGGTGGCCTCGCCCTTTTGCACCGCCGCGATGTCTTCCTCGCTCGGGTATTGGCCCAGGATCACATAGTCGAACACGCGGCGCGCGATGGGCGCGGCGTGCTGGGCGCCGAAGCCCGCGTTTTCCACCACCATGGCCAGGGCCACCTTGGGGGACTCGGCGGGTGCAAAGGCCGAGAACAGGGCGTGGTCGCGGTGGCGCTCGTCCACGCGTGAGGCGCTGTATTTCTCGTTCTGCTTGATCTGAATCACCTGGGCGGTGCCGGTCTTGCCCGCGCTCGTATAGGACGCTCCACGAAAGCTGGAGGCAGATGTGCCTTCCAGGTTCACCCCGACCATGGCGTTCTTGATGACCGCGATGTGCTCGGGCTTGAGCGACAGTTGTTCGCCCGCGGGCTGCGCCATGGGCGTGCGCTGGCGCGTCACGGCATCGACCAGCTCGCGCACCAGGTGCGGCTTCATCTTCAGGCCGTTGTTGGCCAGCGTGGCGGTGGCCTGTGCCAGTTGCAGCATCGTGAAGTTGTTGTAGCCCTGGCCGATGCCCAGCGAGATGGTTTCGCCAGCGTACCATTTCTGCTGCTCGGGGCGGCGGTAGGCGCGGCGCTTCCAGTCGGTGGAGGGCAGCACGCCGCGCACCTCGCCCTGGATGTCGATGCCCGTGAGCTCACCAAAGCCCAGCGGCTGCATCTGTTCATGGATGGTGTCCACGCCCAGGTCGTTGGCCAGCACGTAGTAGTAGGTGTCGCAGGAGTGCACGATGGAACGGAACATGTCCACCATGCCATGGCCGCCTTCCTTGTCGTCGCGAAAGCGGTGCCCCCCCAGCATGAAGTAGCCCGGATCGGCAATGGCCTGCTCGGGCGTGCGCTTGCCGGTCTGCAGCGCCGCCAGTGCCATGAAGGGCTTGTAGGTGGAGCCGGGCGGGTAGGTGCCGCGCAGGGCGCGGTTGAGCAGGGGCTTGTCGGGCGAGTCGTTCAGCTCCTGCCAGTTGTCGGCATCGATGCCCTCCACGAACAGGTTGGGATCAAAGGTGGGCTTGCTCACGAAGGCCAGGATTTCGCCGGTCTGGGGGTCGATGGCCACCATGGCGCCGCGCCGCTCGCCAAAGAGCTCCTCCACCAGCTTTTGCAGCTTGATGTCAATGGACAGCACGACCGTGTCCCCAGGCGTGGCCGGGTGGCTGGAGAGCTTTCGCATGGGGCGCCCGCCGGCCGAGGTTTCCACCTGCTCCACGCCAGTGGTGCCGTGCAACTGCGCCTCGTAACTTTGTTCCACGCCCAGTTTGCCGATGTACGAGGTGCCGCGGTAGTTGGCGTCGTCCGTGGACTCGTCGATACGCGCCTTCTCTTCCCGGTTGATGCGGCCGATGTAGCCGATGACGTGGCTGGCCAATTCGCCAAACGGGTAGTTGCGAAACAGCCGCGCCTTGATGTCCACGCCTGGAAAGCGAAAACGCTGAGCGGCGAAGCGCGCGACCTCCTCGTCCGTCAGGCGCGTGCGCAGGGGCAGCGACTCGAAGCTCTTGGATTCTTCCATCAGCTTCTTGAAGCGCTTGCGGTCGCGCGCCGAGACGTCCAGCACCTGCGCCAGCTCGTCCAGCGTGCGCTCCAGGTCGGCCACGCGCGAGGGCATGACTTCCAGCGTGTAGGCGGAGTAGTTGCTCGCCAGCACGATGCCGTTGCGGTCCAGGATGAGTCCGCGGTTGGGTACGATGGGTACCACCGCCGTGCGGTTGCTCTCGGCCTGCTCCTTCAGGTCTTCATGACGAAACACCTGCAGGTACACCAGCCGCGCCGCCAGCAGCGCAAACGCCAGCAGCACCAGGCCGCTGGCCACCAGCACGCGCGTGCGAAAACGCGACAGGTCTGCCTCGACGTTGCGCAGTACGGTCATAACGGGCGGTTTTCGTCGCGGTCCGGGGCGCGACGCTGTGGGGCCAGCAGAACGACGCTGACCACGGGCCACAGCAGGGCTTCGATGGCGGGTGCCAGCAGCAGATCCCAGCCGGGAAAAGTTCCACCCACCATCATGCGCACCGCCAGCTCCAGCGCATGCGTGGCGGCAAACACCGGCGCAACCTGCAGGGCCTGCGAGGGCACCGTGAACCACAGCAATCGGCGGTGCAGGGCAAGGGCAAGAAAACCCAGAGCCGTGTACGACAGGGCGTGCTGGCCGAGCAGGGCGCTCTGATGCACGTCCAGCAGCAGACCAAAGGCAAACGCCGATCCCACCCCCACGCGCAGCGGTTGGTGCACACACCAGAACATCAACACCACGGCCAGAACGTCGGGAGCCCAGGCGGCACGTGGCCACAGACCCATGTGCTGGAGCATGTTCAGCAGCAATGCCGCGACCAGACTGCTCCAGATGAAGAACGGATTGGCTGGCAGTAGCAGTTGCTGGCCCGGGCGCATGATCATGGCGCGTCCTCCCGTCGTGGAGCGGACGCACGCGCGGACGGTTTCTTTCCGGCAGGTGCTTCGGTGGCGGGTTCGGGTCGAGGCGCGATTTGCGTGGATACCGGGCTGACCAGCATCACGTGCCGCGCCGCGCCCACCGCGCCAGCCGGCGTGCAGTAGATGCGCGCAAAAGCGGTGTCCGCGCGCCGTTCGATCTTGGCCACGCGCGCCACCGGCAGGCCGGCGGGGTAGATGCCGTCCACGCCACTGGTGGTGAGCAGATCACCCGCGAGCACGTCAGCGTTCGTGGCCATGAAGCGCAGCTCCAGCGCGCCGCCATTGAAGTTGGGGTCGCCGTAGGCCACGCTGCGCGCGCCTGTGCGGGTGTTGAGCACGGGGATGGCCTGGTCACGGTCAGTCAGCAGGGTGACCTCGCTCACCAGCGGGTACACGCGCGTGACCTGACCCAGCACGCCGGATTCATCCATCACGGCCGAGCCGAGTTCCACGTGCGCGGTCGCACCCTTGTCCACGATCAGTTTGCGGCTGTACAGGTCGGCCGCGTCGTACAGCACTTGCGCCGCCTGGGCCGCCACCGTGAGGGTGGGCCGCAGGCCGAGCAACTTGCGCAGGCGTTCGTTCTCCAGTTGAAGCTGCTCCACCTGCGCGGCGCGCACCGCTTGCTCGGCCAGCTTCTGGTGCGCCGCGCGTTCCCCGGATTGTGCGGTGGCCACCGTCGAGAAGTGGTCGTTTACGCCGCGAACGGCGGCAATGGGCTGCAGCGCCAGCCATTGCACCGGGTACAGCACCGTGGCCACGACGCCGCGCAGGGGTTGCGAGACTTTGAAGCGCACGTCCGCTGCCATCAGAAACAGCGACAGAGCGCTGAAGAAGATCAGTTTGGAGAGTGCCGACGGCCCTTGCCGGAAGAACGGCGGGGGCGTGCTGTCAAGGGTTCCTAGGGGCATATGCTGCCAGCCGGTCGCGCCGTGAAGAACGTCATGTCGCCTGGCCCTGCCCCCAAGGGCGTCATTCGCTGGTGAAGATGGAACCCAGGCGTTCCATGCGCTCCAGTGCAATGCCGCAGCCGCGTACCACGCAGGTCAGCGGGTCTTCGGCCACCAGCACGGGCAGGCCGGTTTCCTCGGCCAGCAGGCGATCCAGGTCGCGCAACAGCGCGCCGCCACCGGTGAGCATCATGCCGCGATCGGCAATGTCGGCGCCCAGTTCCGGGGGTGTCTGTTCGAGCGCGTTCTTGACGGCGGAGACGATGTTGTTGAGCGGATCGGTCAGCGCTTCGAGGATTTCGTTGCTGGAGATCGTGAAGCTGCGCGGCACGCCCTCGGACAGGTTGCGCCCGCGCACTTCCATCTCCTTGACCTCGCTGCCGGGAAAGGCCGAGCCAATCTGCTTCTTGATGGCTTCAGCCGTGGGCTCGCCGATCAGCATGCCGTAGTTGCGGCGGATGTAGTTGATGATGGCTTCGTCGAACTTGTCGCCGCCCACGCGCACACTGCCCTTGTACACCATGCCGCCCAGCGAGATCACGCCCACCTCGGTCGTGCCGCCGCCGATGTCCACGACCATGGATCCGCTGGCTTCCGATACCGGCAGACCGGCACCGATGGCCGCGGCCATGGGTTCCTCGATCAGGTACACATCGCTGGCGCCGGCGCCCAGGGCCGACTCGCGGATGGCACGGCGTTCCACCTGGGTCGAGCCGCAGGGCACACAGATGATGATGCGCGGGCTGGGTTTGAACAGGCCACGCGGGTGCACCATCTTGATGAACTGCTTGAGCATCTGCTCGGTGACGGTGAAGTCGGCGATGACGCCGTCCTTCATGGGGCGAATGGCTTCGATGTTGCCGGGCACCTTGCCCAGCATGGCCTTGGCCTCGCGGCCCACGGCCTGGATGGTCTTCTTGCCTTGGGGGCCACCTTCATGGCGGATGGCCACCACGGAGGGCTCGTCCAGCACAATACCCTGGCCGCGTACGACGATCAGGGTATTGGCGGTGCCCAGGTCAATGGCCAGGTCGGTGGAAAAATACCGACGGAATGATTCGAACATTGAAAAAAATCCTCTAGGGCACGGCACGCACTTCGACTTGCCGTCGCGTGTGATTTGCGGATAAATAACGCATTCAATTCCGGTCGAAAACCGCGCCTGTCACGGAGTTCGCGCCAAAGGCGGGATAATACCCCATCCCCCGCGCGGACCGGGGCTTCCCGCCCCTGAAAAGCGGCATTTACCGCTGGTTTCAACTCAAGTTCTTCTATGTCCCTGACTTCCTCCGACATTGCCCGCATCGCCACCCTGGCGCGGCTGGACCTGCCAGCCCCCCAGGCCGAGCGCATGCTGTCCCAGATCAACGATTTTTTCCAGATCGTGGAAAAGATGCGCGCCGTCGATACCGCCGGCATCGAGCCCCTGGCCCACCCCGTGGCCACCATCCAGGACGTGGCCCTGCGTCTGCGTGACGACGTGGTGAGCGAGCCCAACCAGCGCGAGGCCAACCAGCAGAACGCCCCGGCGGTGGAGCACGGCTTGTTCCTGGTGCCCAAGGTCATCGAGTGAGGCACGGCATGGACAAGCAAGTACTTTCCGCGCAGGATGACCTGCACGACCTGACGATCACCGGTCTGTCGGCGCTGCTGCGCGCACGCAAGGTCTCGGCGGTGGAACTGGCGCAGCACTATCTGGGGCGCATCCAGTCGCATACCGAGCTGGGCGCCTTCCTGGCGCTGAACGAGGAGGCCACCTTGGCGCAGGCCCGCGCCGCGGATGTTCGCATCGCCAACGGCTCGTCCGGCACGCTCGAGGGCCTGCCCCTGGCGCACAAGGACATCTTCGTCACGCGCGACTTCCCCAGCACCGCCGGGTCGAAGATGCTCACCGGCTACCGCTCTCCATTTGATAGCACGGTGGTGGCGAAAATCACGGATGCTGGCGCGGTTTGTCTCGGAAAACTGAACTGCGACGAGTTCGCCATGGGTTCCAGCAACGAAAACTCCGCGCAGAACCCGCTGGGTTTTGCCACGCCGCAGCCGGCGAGGAACCCCTGGGATCACGGCCGCGTTCCTGGCGGCTCATCGGGCGGCAGCGCGGCCGCGGTCGCGGCGCGCCTGGTGCCGGCAGCCACCGGCACCGACACGGGCGGCTCCATCCGTCAGCCGGCCTCGTTTTGCGGCATCACCGGCATCAAGCCCACGTACGGGCGGGCCTCGCGCTACGGCATGATCGCCTTTGCCTCCAGCCTGGACCAGGCCGGCCCGATGGCGCGCACCGCCGAGGACTGCGCCTTGCTGCTCTCGGCCATGTGCGGCCCCGACCCGGACCGCGACTCCACCTCGCTGGACGTGCCCGCGGAGGACTTCACGCGCGGCTTGAGCCAATCGCTCGAAGGCGTGCGCATCGGTGTACCCAGGGAGTTTTTCGGCGAGGGGCTGAGCGCGGACGTGCGTGCGGCCGTGGACGCGGCGCTGGCCGAATACCAGAAGCTCGGCGCCAAGCTGGTGCCCATCAGCCTGCCACGCACGGAGCTGTCCATCCCCGTGTACTACATCATCGCGCCGGCCGAGGCCAGCTCGAATCTCTCTCGCTTTGACGGCGTCAAGTTCGGCCACCGCGCAACGGACTACACCGACCTGGCCGACATGTACAGGAAGACGCGCAGCCAGGGCTTTGGCGAGGAAGTGCAACGCCGCATCATGATCGGCACCTATGTGCTTTCCCACGGCTACTACGACGCCTACTACCTGCAGGCGCAGAAGATCCGTCGCATGATCGCCGACGACTTCCAGAATGCGTTCAAGGACTGCGACCTGATTGCCGGCCCGGTGGCGCCCACCGTGGCCTGGAAGATCGGCGCGCACAAGGACCCGCTGGCCGACTACCTGGCCGACATCTTCACCTTGCCCGCATCCCTGGCCGGTCTGCCCGGCATGAGCGTGCCCGCCGGCTTTGGCGCCGATGGCATGCCCGTGGGGCTGCAACTGATCGGCAACTACTTCAAGGAAGGCCTGCTGCTCAACGCGGCGCACCGATTCCAGTTGGCCACCGATTTCCACTCCCGCAAGCCCCAGGGAGTCTGAACATGAGTGACACCCCGTTGAAAACCGTTTCCGCTCCCCTGGTCATGGGTTACGAAGTCGTCATCGGCTTCGAGACCCACGCGCAGCTCTCGACCCAGTCCAAGATCTTCAGCCGCGCGTCCACCGCGTTCGGAGCCGAACCCAACACCCAGGCCTGCGCCGTGGATCTGGCCTTGCCGGGCACGCTGCCGGTGATGAACAAGGGCGCGGTCGAGCGCGCCATCGAGTTCGGTCTGGCCGTGGGTTCACACATTGCGCCGCGCAGCATCTTCGCGCGCAAGAACTACTTCTATCCCGACCTGCCCAAGGGCTACCAGATCAGCCAGTTCGAGATTCCCGTCGTGCAGGGCGGCTCGGTGGAGTTTTATCTGGGTGACGAGAAGAAGTCCGTGCGCCTGGTGCGCGCGCACCTGGAAGAGGACGCGGGCAAGTCGCTGCACGAGGACTTCATCGGCCAGACCGGTATCGACCTGAACCGCGCCAGCACGCCCCTTCTGGAAATCGTGACCGAGCCCGACATGCGATCCAGCGCCGAGGCCGTGGCCTACGCCAAGGAACTGCACAAGATCGTGACCTGGATCGGCATCTGCGACGGCAACATGCAGGAAGGCTCATTTCGCTGCGACGCCAACGTGTCCGTGCGCAAGCCGGGTCAGCCCCTGGGCACGCGGCGCGAGATCAAGAACCTGAACAGCTTCAAGTTCATGCAGCAGGCCATCGACTACGAGGTGCGCTGGCAGATCGAGCAGCTCGAGGACGGCCACGCCATCGAGCAGGCCACGGTGCTGTTCAATCCCGACACGGGCGAGACCCGTGCCATGCGCACCAAGGAGGACGCGGCGGATTACCGCTACTTCCCCGACCCTGACCTGCCGCCGCTGGTGATCGCGCCGGAGTGGGTGGAGCGTGTGCGTGCCGGGATGACTGAGTTGCCGCGCGTGATGGCGGCGCGCTTCGTTGCCGATTACGGTCTGCCCGAGTACGACGCTACCACGCTCACGCAGAGCAAGGAGATGGCGGCCTACTTCGAGGCTGCGGCCAGGGCCTGCGGCCAACCCAAGCTCACCAGCAACTGGATCATGGGCGAGGTCTCGCGCCGCCTGAACGCGGGTGAGCTGAGCGTGGGGAAGTTGCCGGTGGCGGCAGCGCAACTTGCGCAACTGATCACCCGCATTGCCGACGGCACGATCTCAAACAACGCCGCCAAGCAGGTCTTCGACGCGCTGTGGAGCGGCGAGTCCAAGGACGTGGACGCCATCATCTCGGCCAAGGGGCTCAAGCAGATGAATGACAGCGGCGCGCTCGAGAAGATCATCGACGAGGTGCTGGCGGTCAACCAGAAGAACATCGACGAGTTTCGCGCCGGCAAGGACAAGGCCTTCAACGCGCTGGTGGGTCAGGTGATGAAGGCCAGCAAGGGCCAGGCGAACCCGACCCAGGTGAACGAACTGCTCAGACGCAAGCTGGGCTGAGCCCTTCGGCGCCATCCGTCGGCGCAACGTTAGGCGGGTGCGGCGCCATTGCCTGTCGGGGTGCGATCCAGCGTCTCGATCAGCGCGTCCAGGGTTTCCAGCGGTCCTGGGCGGCCGAACAGGTAACCCTGGTAGTGATAGCAACCGCTGCGCGCGAGAAAGTCGCGCTGCGCCTGTGTTTCCACACCTTCGGCGATGACCGACAGCCCCATGCTGTGCCCCAGCGCGACGATGGTCTGGATGATGGCCGCGTCGTTGGGGTCGGTGAGCGCGTCACGCACGAAACCCTGGTCGATCTTGAGCTGATCCAGCGGAAGGCGCTTGAGGTACGACAGGGAAGAGTAGCCGGTGCCGAAGTCGTCCAGCGCAAAGCCCACGCCCCAGCTCTTGAGTTCCTGCATCTTGGTGATCATGCCTTCGACGTCGGCCACCAGCAGGCTCTCCGTGAGTTCCAGCTTGAGCCGGTCCGGGCGTGCACCGGTGCTGTCCAGAATGCCCAGCACCTCATCCTTGAAATTCGGCTGGTAGAACTGGCGCGCACTGACGTTGACTGCCAGGTTCAATGGGGCGCTGTGCGGCTGCGTCTCCCACAGCGCCAACTGCCGGCACGCGGCTTCCAGCACCCAGCGGCCCAGGGGAAGGATCAGCCCGGTGTCCTCCGCCAATGGGATGAACTCCATCGGGGACACCAGGCCGCGCAGAGGATGGTTCCAACGGACCAGGACCTCTGCGCCTGTCAGCCGGCCGGCCGCGTCGATCTGGGGCTGATAGTGCAGCAGGAATTGCTGCTGTGCCAGGCCCTCGCGCAGGTCCACTTCCATCGCCGCGCGCGCCGCGACCGCTGCCTGCATCTCCGGGTCGTAGAAGCGCAGTGCGTTGCGTCCGGCACCCTTGGCCTGGTACAGCGCCAGGTCCGCGCGCTTGAACAACTCGTCGATCGTGTCGCGCTGGCCACAAAACAGGGTGATCCCGATGCTCACGCTACTGTGCTGCTCCATGCCCGGCAACTGGTACGGTCGGTTCAGGGTTGCCAGAATCTTCTCGCCCACGGTCTCGGCATTCGCCGCCGCATCGGCGGGGGCGTCACTCAGATCCTGCAGCATGACCACGAATTCGTCGCCACCCAGACGTGCGACCGTGTCGCCTTCGCGTATGCAGTCGCTCAGGCGTTGCGCCACCTGTTGCAGCAGCAGATCTCCCTTGTCATGTCCATGCGTGTCGTTCAGGGTCTTGAAATTGTCCAGATCCAGGAACAGCAGGGCGCCCTGGCGCTGGTTTCGTTCGCTGCTGGCCAAAGCCTGTTGCAGCCGATCCGTGAGTAGTCGACGGTTCGGCAATCGTGTCAGCGGATCGTAGAAGGCCAGATGCTCGATCTCCATTTCGGCGGCCTTGCGCTGCGTGATGTCGGAGAACGAGGCCACGTAGTGGGTGACTGTGCCGAGTTCATTTCTGACGGTCGTAAGGGTCAACCACTCCGGATAGATCTCACCGTTCTTGCGTTTGTGCCAAACCTCGCCCTGCCACCCGCCCGTCTGCTGCAGGCTGGCGTCGACCCTGGCGTGAAACTCCTTGTCATGCACGCCAGAGTCGAGCAGCGTCGCGTTTTTCCCCAGTGCCTCGTGCGCGGAGTAGCCGGTGATCTGCGTGAAGGCCTTGTTGACCTTGATGTAAACACCTTTGGCATCGGTGACGGCCTTGCCTTCCTGGGATTCGAACGTAGTGGCCGCGATGCGCAGGTCGGCCTGCGCCCGATCTCGTTCAATGGCCAGGGCTGACAGTTGGGCGCAACGCTCGATCAGGACGATCTCTGCCGGCGCCGGTGTGGCCGACTGCTCGCGATAAAGGGTAAAGGTACCCAGCACCTCCTGCTCGTGGCCCATGATGGGTTGTGCCCAACAGGCCCCGACATTGGCCCGCCGGGCCAGATCGCGAAACGCCGCCCAGAAGGGGTGGGTACCCACATCTTCGACGATCACGCGCTTGCCCCGATAGGCTGCCGTGCCCGAGGTGCCCAGTCCTTCGCCAATGCGCACTCCGTTCAGGGCATCGACGAAGAAACCGGGCAGGGACGGCGCGGCGCAAAATCTCAGACACTGACTTCCAGCATCCAGCAGGTAGATGGAACATCGCAAGCCCGGGTACTGCTGTTCGATCTCACTGGCCAGGTCGTTCAGTAGTTCGGGCAGGAGGACACCCTGGCTGATCTTCTGCAGGATCCTGTTGTGCATGATCAGCTCGCTGGTGCGGCTGTTCACGGCGGCCTTTTGCTCGGCAATGGAATCCAGCATCCGGTTCATCTGGCGCGCCAGGACGCCCACTTCGTCGCGCGCACCGAGTTGCGCGCGCAGGTCGTCCTGCCCCCCGCCCACTCGGCTGGCCACTTCGACCAAGTGGTCCACGCCGCTTGTCAGTCGCCGCGCAAGCCACACAGCCACGCCACCGGCCAGCAACACCGTCAGCAGCACAAACCCCAGGCCCCACAGTGTCAGTTCGCGCAGGTTCGCGTTGGACGACGCCCGCGTCATTTCCACCCGCGCCCATCCGATCAATCGCGTGTCGGCCTTCACCGGCACGGCCACGTCAATCAGGTTGGGTCGGTCCAGCAGCACATGGGGCGTCGCGTCGGAGTCCAGCAGCCCGAGGCTGATGTCGTCACTGAAATACGCGCCGATGTAGTCCGTGCGCGTGGACGCCAGAACTTCTCCTCGCGACGTCTGCACCAGCGCCAGTTTCAAGTCGCGTACCTGACTCAGCCCGCGCGTCAGCTCCTGCAGGCCGACCTCGTCCTTGGCGAGTACCCAAGACGTGCTGCTGGCGGCGAGCGCGTGGGCCAGGTTGGTGGCATTTTGCAGGTCTCGGGCATGCAGAAAGTCTCGTTGCTGCTCCAGCAGCAAATAGCCCACACCGAGCATCAGGCTGCCAGCGACCAGCCCGAATGACAGCGCCATCTGGTGCCGGATGGATTGGCTCCAGTAGTCGCGCAGTCTCGCATAGACAAGTAGGATCAGGCGCATCAGCGGGACGGCTCCAGAGGTCGCACGGTCTTGGCGAACATGTCCACGAATTCCCGCACCGGCCGGTAGGTGTCCTCGGTGGCGGGTTCGAACCGCGTGACCGGAACCCGCTGCAGCAGGGCCTTGCCCGTTGGCGTGGCGTGCAGTTCGAACAGGCTCTGCGCGAACCGGTCCGCCACGTCGGCGGGAACATCGGCGCGCACGACCCAGCCGTTGTTGGGCAGGGTTGCGGTCTCCCATTTGACCTCCAGTTGCGCCGCGGTCTGTGGATGCTCGATCTGAAACGCCTTCCAAGGCACCGGCCAGGTGGCCGCAGCCGAGACCTGGTTGCGGTAGACGCTCATGATGGAGGACTCCTGCGATCCGACGTAACGGTTTTCCACGTCGCGGTTGATGTTCAGGCCATGGGTATGCAGGTAATGCTGCGGCAGCAGGGTGGCTGCCAAGGCCGTGGGCGCGGGGTAGGACACCGCCCGCCCTTTGAGATCGGTGACTTGGCGGATGCCACCGTCCTTGCGCACCAGGATCACGCCGCGAAAATCCTCATCGTCCCCCATCTTGCCGAACACCCGGTAGCCGTGCTGCACTGCCTGCACCGTCTGATAGGGGTTGGGCATGGCGAAGGCGAAGGCTCCAGCGTACAGCTTCTTTTCGAATTCCTCGTAGTTCCGGGAGGCTTCCAATGTGAGCTGGATCTTGGGCAGCCGCTGGTTGACATGTTCCAGGATCGGGCCGTAGATCGACATCAGACGCTGCGGATTGTGCAGGGGATGAATGCCCACGACATATTGCGGCAAGGGCTCGCTGCGTGCAATGCCCACCGTGGGTTCGTACTCGGGCTCCTGTGTCTTGCCACAGGCCGCGAGCAGCAGGCACGCGAGCAAGGCGGTGCACCACTTCATGACGGAGATCTCTGGTCGGACAGCACGGGGGCAGGGTGCATGGCAGGAGGCGGCGAGGAGTTTGGCGGCAACGTCCTACTTTCCCTTGGGTGCGCTGGCCACCGGCGGGGCTACGGCTGCCTGCTGGGCCCAGCGTGGCCGCAACTTGGCCAATTCTTCGTCAAAGCGTTGATTGATGCGCTTCTTCTCTTCGTCCTGTGCGGTCAGGAAGCGCTGCTGCGCCGAGGTGTTGTCGGCGTTCTCTTGAACGCGGCGCTTCAGGCGCCCCGGTGCCTTGGAGGGGTCTTTCTTGTAGAACTCCATCTCCCGCTCCAGGTCGGCGTGCTGCTGTGCCAGGTCCTTCAGGTTGGCCTGGGAGGCTCGGATGACCTCGTCCACCTGCGCCAGCGCTTCCGCTCGTTCGCGATCGTGCGTGGCCTGGTTGGGGTAGCGCATCAGCAACGCTCGGTCGCGCCGTCGTTCCTCGATCTGGCGAGCTTGCTCCTCGGCTTCGCGTTTTTGGGCTTCCTCCTGAGCCACGGCCTCACGCGCGGTCAGGTTGGGTCCCACGACGCGCTTAACCGTGCCGCCGGTTCCCATGACTTTCTGTTCGCGGTCCAGGCATTCGCCTATGGGTCGGTCCGAGGTGATCTTGCGGCCTTTGCTGTCGATGCAGACGTAGATTTCCTGCGCGCTGGCGAGCAGCGTCGCCAGCAATGGCAGCCCACCCACACACATACGCAGCAATCGATTCATCCCGCAACGCCCTCCTTAACGCCGTAGCGCTGGCGGTATGCCAGCACCCGCTCATGGTCGGCCTTCCACTGCGGATTCAGTGGTTGGGCCAGGTACTCCAGCAGGTCAGTCAGGCGGGCAATGGCACACACTTGCAGCCCCAATTGCTCGCGTACGTACTGTACCGCGCTGTAGTCCACATCATGCCCGTTTTCCGTGGCTTTTTCCTGCCGGTCCAGGGCGATCACGACGGCGTGGGGGATCGCACCGGCGGACTCGATCAAGGCAATGGATTCGCGCACCGCGGTGCCGGCCGACATCACATCGTCCACCACCAGCACCCGGCCCTTGAGCGGCGCCCCCACCAGGGTACCGCCCTCGCCATGGTCCTTGGCCTCCTTGCGGTTGTAGACGAAAGGCGCATTGCGTCCCAGGCGGGCCAGTTCCACAGCCAGGGCCGCCGCCAGTGGAATCCCCTTGTAGGCGGGGCCGAAAATCACGTCGAATTCCACGCCGCTGTCGATCACGCGGCGCGCATAGAATTGCGCCAGCCGGCCCAGCTTGGCGCCATCATCGAACAGTCCGGCGTTGAAGAAATAGGGACTCAGGCGCCCCGCCTTGGTCTTGAATTCCCCAAAGCGCAGCACGCCACAATCGACGGCAAATTGCACGAATTCCTGGGCCAGGGCATCCCGGCCGTTTTCTACAGACATGGGGGCATCCTTGTTCAAACTGACCAGTCTCAATCTCAACGGCATCCGTTCCGCCGCCAGCAAGGGGCTGGAAGCCTGGGTCGCCAAAATCAGACCGGATTGTATTTGCGTGCAGGAAATCAAGGCACAGGCCCCTGACGTGGCCGGGCGCTTTGAACACCTTGCCGGCCTCAAGGGCCATTTTCACTTTGCCGAAAAAAAAGGCTACTCCGGCGTGGCCGTTTACACGCGCCACGAACCCAGCGACGTGGTCGTGGGCTACGGTTCGCCCGAATTCGACGGCGAGGGTCGCTACGTGGAACTGCGCTTTGACACTCCCAAGGCGAAACGTTCCCTCATCAGCTGCTACTTTCCCAGCGGTTCGTCGGGCGAGGAGCGCCAGCAGGCCAAATTTCGCTTTCTGGACGAATTTTTTCCCCATCTGGAGCAATTGCGGCGCGAGCGTGAGTTCATCCTGTGCGGCGACGTGAACATCGCGCACCAGCAGATCGACCTGAAGAACTGGCGCAGCAACCAGAAGAACTCCGGTTTTCTCCCGGAGGAGCGCGCCTGGATGACCCGGTTGCTCGACCCCGCCCAGGGCGCGCTGGTGGACGTGTACCGGCAACTGCAGCCGCACGCCACGGACAGCGCATACACCTGGTGGAGCAACCGCGGCCAAGCCTACGCCAACAACGTGGGGTGGCGTCTGGACTACCATCTGGCCACGCCGGCCATGGCGGTACTGGCACGCAGCGAGGCCATCTACAAGGACGAGAAGTTCTCGGACCATGCACCCATCACCATCGGGTACGACTTCACACTTTGACAAGGAGGCGCATTGGATCTCGGCAGTCTCGGGCGGGTTGGAATTCCAGGCACGGTCCGGGTGCGGTCTGGGGTGAACACTGACCTGCGTGCCCCGCAAATGGCCGACCGGGTTGCATCGACATGAACGCCCCCCTGAGGTCTTTCCTGGCCCTGCTCCTGACGCGGCTCGCGCTGCTGAGCGCCATTGGCGTGTCCGCGGCGAATGCAGCCACACCGCTGGAGCTGCCCAGCCTGGACGCGCTGATCGACTACAAGCCGAAGATTCCGCTGCGCGTCTATACCAGCGACAACGTGCTCATTGGCGAATTTGGCCAGGAGCGGCGCGACTTCGTGCCCATCAAGGACATTCCGCTGATCCAGCGGCAGGCCCTGCTGGCTATCGAGGACTCGCGCTTTTACGAGCACGGTGGCGTGGACTTCAAGGGCGTGGCCCGTGCCGTGGTGGCCGACTTGGCGGGTGGCAGCCTCAAGCAAGGCTTCTCCACCATCACCATGCAGTTGGCGCGGGAATTCTTCCTGACCCGGGAAAAACTGTTCTCGCGCAAGGTCACGGAGGTGATGCTGGCCTACAAGATCGAAAGCACGCTGACCAAGGACCAGATTCTGGAGCTGTACATGAACCAGATCTATCTTGGGCAGCGGGCCTATGGCTTCAGCGCCGCAGCGCGCATCTACTTTGGCAAGCCCCTGAAGGACCTGAGTCTGGCCCAGGCGGCCATGCTGGCGGGGTTGCCGCAGGCACCCGCTACCGTCAATCCCGTGGTCAACCCGCGGCGGGCCAAGCTGCGCCAGGAAGTGGTGCTCAAGCGCATGTTCTCCCTGGGCTACATCACACAGGCGCAGCATCAGGCTGCGCTCAAGGAGGACCTGCACGTCATCACCGAGGGGCCGTCGTACAACAGCCACGCGCAGTACGTGGCGGAAATGGTGCGCCAGGCCATGTACGCCCAGTTCAAGGACGACATCTACACCTCGGGCATGCGCGTGACCACCACGCTCGTGGCCGCGGAGCAGGATGCGGCTTACGACAGCGTGCGGCGCAACCTGCTGGCCTACGACCAACGCCATGGCTATCGTGGCCCCGAGGGCTTCGTCGCCTTGCACTCGAACCCGGCCGAGCGCAAGAAGGCACTGGATGCCGCCCTGCAAAAGCACCCCGCCAGCGACAAGCTGCTGGCCGCCGTGGTCTTGAGCGCCAGCCCCAAGAGCCTGCGCGCCGCGCTCGGCAACGGGGGCGAAATTGACCTTGCCGCCGATGGCCTGCGGCTGGGCGCCAAGGCCCTGACGCCCCAGGCGAGCGCCACGCTCAGGATCAAGCCCGGCTCCGTGATCCGCGTCGTAAGGGACGCCCGTGGCCACTGGAGCCTGACCCAGTTGCCCACCGTGGGCGTCGCCTTTGTCGCGCTGAACAACCAGACCGGCGCCTTCCGCGCACTGGTGGGGGGCTTCGATTTCGGCGCCAGCCAGTTCAACCACGTCACCCAAGCCTGGCGCCAGCCGGGTTCGGCCATCAAGCCCTTCATCTATTCCGCCGCCCTGGAAAGGGGCTTTGGCCCCGGCACCCTGGTCAACGACGCCCCGCTGCTGCTGAGCAGCGCCGAAACCGGCGGTGGCCCGCCCTGGCAACCGCAGAACGACGACGGCGTGTACGACGGCGCCATCACACTGCGCACGGCCCTGGCCCAGTCCAAGAACGTGGCGGCCGTGCGGCTGCTGCGCGCCATCACGCCGCAATACGCGCACGACTTCCTGCCGCGTTTTGGTTTTGATCCGGCCAAACACCCGGTGAACTACACCCTGACCCTGGGCACGGGTGCGGTCACGCCGCTGCAGATGGCGGTGGCCTATTCGGCCTTTGCCAATGGTGGCTACCAGGTCACGCCCTATCTGGTGCAAAAGGTGGTGGACGGACGCGGTGCCGTGCTGTTCGAAGCCCAACCCGTGGCCCTGGGAGCCGAGGCCGTGCGCGTGATCGATGCGCGCAACGCCTTCATCATGGACAGCCTGCTGCGCGAGGTCACCAGCAAGGGGACCGCCGCCTCGGCCACGCAAAAGCTGGGACGTGCCGACCTGGCGGGCAAGACCGGCACCAGCAGCGAAGCCGTGGACGGATGGTTTGCCGGCTACAGCGGCGCCACCACGGCGGTCGCCTGGATGGGATACGACGAACCGCAATCCCTGGGCGGGCGCGAATTTGGCGCCACTGTGGCCCTGCCCATCTGGATCGACTACATGCGCACCCATCTGGCCAACAGGCCGCCTGCCATCACCCCGCAGCCCGCCGGCGTGGTCCAGGCCCAGGGCGACTGGATGCTGGAGGAGTTCGTAACTTCGGGCGGCGTGCGCACGCTGGACCTGGACCTGCCGCAGCCCGCGACAACCGACACTGGTACGGCACAACCAGGCCCGCCGGCGTGAGGATGGGTGATTCCGACGCATGGACATTCGATCCGAAGGCTCCTGCGGCAACTGTTGCCGCCGAGGCTCCCGCTGCAAACTCATGGTGCAAGCGGTTGCTGGGATTGGGTGGATCCACGCGGCGCTGAATCGTGCTTCGCACATAATTACCCGCAACCGTGCCGGAGCCATCCCGAAGCGGGCCGTGCCGTGCCCAGGGCCACCGTCGCCTGTTACCAACGAAATCCATGCTGCGCTACCTCACCGTTCCCGTGACCCCTTTTCAGCAGAACTGCTCCATCGTCTGGTGCGACGAGACCCTGCGCGCGGCGGTGATCGACCCGGGGGGCGATCTGGACCTGTTGCAGCAGGAGGCGCGGCGCCTGGGCGTGACGCTGGAGCAGATCTGGCTCACGCACGCGCACATCGACCACGCCGGCGGCGCGGCGGAGCTGTCGCGCACGCTGGGCTTGCCTATCGTGGGGCCGCATCCGGGGGATCAGTTCTGGATCGACGGATTGGCGGAGCAGGGGCGCATGTTCGGTTTTCCCCATGCCGAGGTGTTCACACCCACGCGCTGGCTGGCCGACGGCGACACCGTGAGCATCGGCCACTGCACGCTGAACGTGCGCCATTGCCCGGGGCACACGCCCGGCCATGTCGTGTTCCATGCGCCGGACATTGGCCGCGCTTTCGTGGGCGACGTGCTGTTTGCCGGGTCGATTGGCCGCACGGACTTTCCGCAGGGCGACCATGCCACGCTGATCGCCAGCATCACGCAGCGCCTGTGGCCCATGGGAGACGACACGGTGTTCATCCCAGGCCACGGGCCGGAAAGCACCTTCGGGCGCGAGCGCCGCTCCAACCCCTACGTGGGCGGGACCTGAATCAGTCCTTGCGGGCCTGCTCGTACAGCGGCACTACCTTGGGCAGGTTCTTCTCCATCTCCGCGATACGGGTGGCGCCCGCGGGGTGGGTGCTCAGCCATTGCGGGGGGGCTCCCTTGTTGGCGGCGCTCATCTTCTCCCACAGGCTGATGCCGGCGCGGGGATCGTAGCCGGCGCGGGCGGCCAGTTCCAGGCCCACCAGATCCGCCTCGGACTCGTCCTCGCGGCTGAACTTGAGGGACAACAGACCGGCACCGCCTCGCGCCAGGCCATCGGTCAGGCGCGGGTCGATGCCGAAGGCGCTGGCCGCCAGAGCACCCCCCAGGCGGGCCAGCCCTGTCGTCACCGTGGTCTTGCCCATGCGCTCGCGGGCATGTTCGCGCAGGGCGTGCGCGATCTCGTGGCCCATGACCACCGCCACCTCATCGTCGGTGAGCTGGAGTTTTTCCAGGATGCCCGTATAGAAGGCGATCTTGCCGCCGGGCATGCAAAAGGCGTTGATCTGGGCCGAGCCGATGAGGTTGACCTCCCACTTCCAATCCCGGGCACGCGGGTTCCATTCGTAGCTGAAAGGAATGATCTTGCGCGCAATGGCGCGCAGTCGCAGCACCTGGGGGTGGTTGTCCGGTGCCAGTGCGCGCTTGCTTGCAGCCTGTTGCTGCAATTGCAGGTACTGCTGCGAGGCCGACTGCTCCAACTGCTCGGCGGGCACCAACTTGGTGAAGGAGGATGTCTTGCCCACCTCCACGCCCTCGCGGGCCTGGGCCACGTTCAGGGTCAAGACCGAAGCCGCCACGGCGGCGCCCACGCTGGCGCGCCACACGGAACGGTTCCACATACCAAGGCTCATCGCGGGTTTCCTCACAAAGGCAGACAGTATCCAGCGCGTATTATTCCCGCATGACATCGAACGCGCCGGGAACCGCCCACGTAGCCCCCCAAGTGGGGCCTGAATCCGCCGCTTCAAGCGCTCTGGACGCGGGGGCCGGGCAAACCGTTCGGCTGTCGTGGATCGAGACCTTCAAGGTCTATCTCGAACCTGCCACGCTGCGCATGCTCAGCCTGGGTTTTTCCGCCGGCTTGCCGCTGGTGCTGGTGCTGGGCACCCTGAGCTTTCGCCTGCGCGAGGCCGGCATCGACCGCAGCACCATCGGTTTCCTGAGCTGGGTGGGGCTGGTGTACGCCTTCAAGTGGGCCTGGTCACCTCTGGTGGATCGCCTGCCCATTCCGCTGCTGACGCGCCGGCTGGGGCGCCGGCGCAGTTGGCTGCTGCTCGCGCAGGGCACGGTGATGCTGGGCTTGGTGGGCATGGCGCTGGCCGACCCCCAGCGTTTGTTGGATTCCCTGGTGTGGTGTGCGCTGCTGGTGGCCTGGGGTTCGGCCACGCAGGACATCGCCCTCGATGCGTTTCGCATCGAGTCGGCGGATGCCCGGCGCCAGGCGGCACTGGCTGCGGCCTACCAGACCGGCTACCGCCTGGCCATGATCTGGGCGGGTGCGGGCGTGCTGTGGATCGCCGCCCGTGCCGAGGTAGCCCACGCCGCCAGCTACCAGCACGAGGCTTGGCAGACCGCCTATCTGGTGATGGCGGCGTCCATGCTGCCGGGCGTGCTCACGGTGCTGCTTTCGCGCGAGCCGGTGGCGGTGGCGCTCAGCCCCGCCCGCAATGCGGCGGACTGGCTGCGGGGTGCGTTGCTGGAGCCGTTTGCCGACTTCATTCGGCGCTACCGTTGGCAGGCGGCGCTGATCCTCGCGCTGATTTCCATCTACCGCATCAGCGACGTGGTCATGGGCATCATGGCCAACCCGTTCTACGTGGACATGGGCTACACCAAGGACGAGGTGGCGGCGGTGACCAAGATCTACGGGCTCATCATGACCCTGGTGGGGGCCTTCCTGGGCGGCGCGCTGTCCATGCGGCTGGGCGTGATGCGCGTGCTCATGCTGGGCGCCGTGCTCAGCGCTGCGAGCAACCTGCTGTTTTCCTGGCTGGCCACGCGCGGGCACGACGTGACGGCGCTGATCTGGGTGATTTCCGCCGACAACCTGTCCAGCGGCATCGCCTCCGCGGCCTTCATCGCCTACCTGTCCAGCCTGACCAACGTCAGCTACTCGGCCACGCAGTACGCCCTGTTCAGCTCCATGATGCTGCTGGCGCCCAAGTTCCTGGCCGGCTATTCCGGTCGTTTTGTCGATGCGTTCGGCTACGTCCAGTTCTTCAATGCCACCGCCTGGCTGGGGGTGCCGGTGCTGGTGCTGGTGTGGCTGGCTACGCACCGGAACGGGGGCGGTGGCCGGACCAATCCGACCGATTGAGGTGCGGGTCTCCCGCTTTTGGGGCGCCGAGGGATGAATCGGCAATATTGTTACGCCAATGTCAAAATTTTATTGACTAATAGAGTATTTGCTGGCATTGTGAGGGCTCCAACCATGAGGAGCCCTTATCGTGCGTGCCATTTCTCCGCTTCGTTACTTTTCGCCGACCTTGATCGCCTTGGCAGCGCAAGCTGCGTTCGGTCAGTCGGCACCTCCCGCAACACCCACCGCCGGCGGCGCTGAAGCCGGTGAACTGAAAAGCGTCGTCGTGACGGCGCAACGGCGCAACGAGCGCATTCAGGATGTGCCGATCACGATGTCGGCCTTCAGCAGCGAAACACTGGAGCAACTGGGGGCCGCCAAGCTCGAAGATGTGGCCAGTTCCGTGTCCAACGTTTCCATGTTCAAGATGGCGTCCGGGCATCCGACATGGATCATTCGTGGCGTCGGACTCACGGATTTCAGCCCCAACAACACGCCGACCGCCGCCGTCTACCAGGACGACGTCTACCTGCCCTCGACGGCGATGAGCCAACTGTCGATGTTTGACGTGGAGCGGGTCGAGGTGCTCAAGGGCCCGCAGGGGGGCATCTATGGCCGCAACGCCAGCGGCGGCGCGGTCAAGGTCATGAGCGTGCGGCCCGAATTCGGCGCCACCGAGCAGAGTGTCTCGATGGGCCTCGACAACTGGAATCGCGCCCGCCTGGGTGGCAGCCTGTCGACCACGGTGAAGCCAAACACCTGGGCCACGCGCATTGCCTTCAACGCGACCACAGGCATCGGTGGCAACGCCGGCCCATATCAATTGGTCAACACCGACCGCTACTACGGCGCGCCCGAAAGCCTGGCGGTGCGGGTGTCCAACCTGTTCAGGCTGTCCCCGGAAAACTCACTCAATCTCATCGTCGATGCCGCGCGCGACAAGAGCGAAACGCCGCGCCTGACGGCCCTGGGTGTCTATGCGGTGCCCCCACCCTTGGCGCAGAAGATCTGCGCCCCGCTGTTGGCGGGACAGATCGACAATGTCAATTGCGCGACCTATGCCCAACTGACCGAAATCTTCCGTACCGGTCACAGCGATCAAAGTCCGTCAAAAGCGACGCCGGGCAAGTCGTCCCTGTCGGACCCCTATGGCCACTTCGACGTCACCAACACGGGCGTGACCCTGCAGGGGCAATTCAAGGTGGCGGGGCTGGATCTGGTCAGCGTCAGCAATTTGCGCAACCTGGATTACGGCCGCACGCTGGACGGAGATGCCGCCCGCGGTGAGTATGCGCACTCGGACTCGATGTCGAAGTTCCGGGTCGGTTCGCAGGAATTCAGGCTGCAGCAGAATCAGGGCGACATCAAGTGGTCCGCCGGGGTGAGCTACGCGGAGGATGACTTGCATGAGGACCGCTCGTTCCTGTTTCGGGATGCGGTGTTCAAGGTCAAGAGCTTTGCCGCCTACGGTGTGCGCGATGCATCGGAGCTGATCGCCACCCTGCGCTACGACCAGCTTACGAAGTCCAGCTCGCTCTTTGGTCAGGCCGACTGGGCCTTCGCGCCACAGTGGAGCCTGGGTGGGGCACTGCGCTACACCGACGAAACCAAGACCTATCGCAACGGTGGATTCGGCTTCGGACTGCACAGCGGTCCCGTTGCGGCGGCGGTCGCGCCCATCGCCAACTACACGCTGCAAGCCGACTACAAGCTCGAGAACCATTGGTCCGGGGGCGTGAACGTGCGCTGGCAGCCGGATCGGCAGACCACCTTGTACAGCTCCTTGCAGCGTGGCTTCAAGGTGGGTGGCTTCTTTGGCGGCTTCCCGCTCAACGGCACGGCGGCGATCCTGCCCTACAAGGAGGAGACCAACGATGCGCTGGAGCTGGGCATCAAGTGGGCCACCCGCAATGGCCGTCAGGGTATCAACGCCGCGGTATTCCAGTACAACTACCAGGATGCGCAGGCGTTCACCACCGTGTACAGCAGCTTGCTGAACGGTCCGGTTACCCGCCTGGACAACATTGGCCGTGCCAAGCATGTGGGCGTGGAGGTCGAGACCTTCTGGCGCCCGACCGATGCCTTGCGCCTGAACGCCTCGGTGGGCTACCTGGATGCCAAGTTCCTGGATGACAAGCCCTACTACACCAACGATGGCAAGGCCGCCAGCTACAAGAACCAGCAACGCATGTACGCCCCCAAATGGAGCTGGACGTTGCGTGGGCAGTATGACATTCCACTCAGCAGTGGCGCCAATGTCCGCCTGACCGCGGATGTGAACGGGCGCACCGACGCCAGCCAGGGCGCTGGGTCCGTGGTGGATGCTGCACTGCTGGCGCTGCCGGGCTACACCGTGGCCAATGCGCGCGTGGCCTACAGCGCGCCGGACGACCGCTGGCAGCTCGCCTTCTACATCAAGAACCTGGCGGACAAGGCGGTCATCGTCTCGCCAGCGTCCGATGGGCTGAGCGGCTACGAGCGCATGTACGGCGAGCGGCGCACCTTCGGCTTGGAAGGGCGGTATCAGTTCTGAAGAAAAAGTGAAAGAATGCAAGGCCTGTGTGCCGGAGTCCGAGATGCGTCTGCCGTTTCCCTACCGGCCCGAAGGGGCCGTTGTCTCCCAATCCCTGAGCGCCCTGTCTGGGGTGCTGCATTGGCCCGATGTGGTGGCGCAGGCCACGCCGTGGGTCGATGCGGTGCGCAGGCATCCGCCGCCGTTCTGGGCCATGGAGAGCCTGCTGCAGGAGTACCCGATTTCGCGCCCCGAGGGCCTGGCGCTGATGCGTCTGGCCGAGGCCTTGCTGCGTGTGCCCGATACCGAGACCGCCATTGCCCTCACGGCCGACCAGTTGGGTCGCGCCGAGTTTGACGGCAGTGGCGACACGGCCCTCGGTCGCCTCGCAGGAACTGCGATTGCATTGTCGAAGAAGTTCCTGCCAGAGGCGTCGGGGGAGGTCCAGCCGGCGCCAGATGGCCCCACCACCGGTGGCGAATCGAGCCTGATGGTTCGGCTGGGCGCGCGCACCGTGGTGGCCGCCACGCTGCGTGCCGTGCAGTTGCTGGGACGCCAGTTCGTGCTGGGGCAAAGCATGGCCGAGGCCCAGCACGAAGCAACCAAGGCGCGCAAGGATCTGCCCGCGCTGCGCTACAGCTACGACATGCTGGGCGAGGGCGCACGCACCGCCGACGCTGCATCGCGCTACCTGGATCGCTACCGCGACGCCATCGACGCCATTGCACGCACGGCGCAGGCAGGTCGTGCCTGCGAGGACAACGACGGCATTTCCATCAAGCTGAGCGCCCTGCATCCGCGCTTCGAGGACGCACAGCGCGAGCGTGTGCTGGCCGAACTGGTGCCCGGCGTCTGGACCCTGTGCGATGCCGCCGCCCGCGCCAACATCAACCTGACCATCGACGCCGAGGAAGTGGACCGGCTCGAGCTCTCGCTGGACGTGTTCGAGGCCCTGGCCGACCGTGTGGCCCAGCAGCATCCCGGCTGGCGCGGATTTGGCCTGGCCCTTCAGGCCTACCAGAGCCGTGCCCTGGAGCTCGTCGAGCACGTCATCCAGCTCGCGCGCCAGCGCCGGTTGCGGCTGATGTGCCGTCTCGTCAAGGGCGCGTACTGGGATGCCGAAATCAAGCGCGCCCAGGAACTGGGCCTGCCGCACTACCCGGTGTTCACGCACAAGCACCACACCGACATCAACTACCTGGCCTGCGCCCGCGCCATGCTGCAGGCTCCCGACGCCATCTACCCGCAATTCGCCACGCACAACGCGGCCAGCATTTCAGCCATTCTGCAAATGACCCGCGCGCTTCAGGACAGCGGCGCCCCCGTGGGTTTCGAGATGCAACGCCTGCACGGCATGGGCGAAGGCCTCTACCGCGAAGTGCTCCGGCAGCCGGGCGTGGCTTGCCGTGTGTACGCCCCGGTGGGCGCGCACCGCGACCTGCTTGCCTATCTGGTGCGCCGTCTGCTGGAGAACGGCGCCAACTCCTCTTTTGTGCATCAACTCGTCGATGAGTCGGTGGGCATGGACGCCTTGCTGCGTTCGCCCCTGCGTCTGGACACGCATCCGAGTCTGCCGTTGCCGCCGGCGCTCTATGGGGACGGAGTGATCGGATTGAAGGCACGACGCAACAGCGGCGGGCTGGATCTGAGCGTGGCCTCGCAGCGCGCGCCCCTGCACGCCGCTCACGCCACGCAAGCGGTTCCCCAGGTTCCCCTGTTTGATGAGAAACTGGCCCATGAGGCCTATGCGGTGAGCGCGCGGTGCTATAGAAAATGGAGCGCAACGCCGGTTGCCGCGCGTGGCGCCATGCTGCGTCGCGCCGCCGATGTGCTGGAGCAGCAATTGCCCGAGTTTTGCGCCCTGCTCGTGAAGGAAGCCTTCAAGACCTGGGGCGACGCGGTGAGCGAGGTGCGTGAGGCGGTGGACTTCCTGCGCTACTACGCCGGCGAGGCCGAGCGCCTGATGCTGCCGCTGGACCTGCCGGTGGTCGATGCCGGCGCTGGGCATATCGCAGTCGCGCTCGGACTCACGGGCGAGACCAACGTGCTGCGTCTCAAGCCACGTGGCGTGTGGGTGGCCATCAGCCCCTGGAATTTCCCGCTGGCCATCTTCATGGGCCAGGTGGCGGCGGCGCTGGCCACTGGCAACACGGTGCTGGCCAAGCCCGCCGAGCAGACGCCGGGCGTTGCGCGCCAGGCGGTGGCGGTTCTGCATGCCGCGGGCGTGCCGGCCGATGCCGTGCAATTGCTGCACGGCCCTGGCGAAACCGTGGGCGCGGCGTTGGTGGCGCTGCCCGGCGTGGCGGGAGTGGTGTTCACGGGGTCCACTGCGGTGGCCAAGATCATCCAGCGCGCACTGGCGGCCAAGGACGGCCCCATCGTGCCGCTGATCGCCGAGACCGGCGGCATCAACGCCATGCTGGTGGACAGCACGGCGCTGCCCGAGCAGGTGGTGGACGCGGTGGTGCAAAGCGCCTTTCGCAGCGCCGGACAGCGCTGCTCAGCGTTGCGCCTGCTGTGCCTGCACGACACCATCGCCGACGACGTGATGACCATGCTGGCCGGTGCCATGCGCGAACTGGTCGCGGGCGACCCGGCGCAGTGGGCCACGGACCTGGGGCCGGTGATCGACCGCGAGGCGTTCGAAGGCATCCAGCGGCACCTGGTCCGGCTGCGCGCCACGGCGCGCGACATCACGGCGCGCGGCGCCTCCGATGGTGCGGGGGAACCTCGGGCGGCGTCCCACGCGCCGGCGCCGGAACACCTGATTGCCCCGCAGGCGTTCGAGGTCGGCTCCATCGACGACGTGCGCCACGAGATCTTCGGCCCCGTGCTGCAGATCGTGCGTTGGAGCGGCGAGCCGCTGGACGTGATCGCGCGCATCAACGCGCTGGGTTTTGGCCTCACGCTGGGCATCCAGACGCGCATCGACAGCCGCGCCCAGGCCCTGGCGCAGGCAGCGCACGTGGGCAATGTCTACATCAACCGCAACATGATCGGCGCCGTGGTGGGCGTGCAGCCCTTTGGCGGCGAGGGCCTGAGCGGCACCGGCCCCAAGGCGGGCGGGCCGCACTACCTGGCGCGCTTTTGCGCCGAGCAGACTGTCACTGTCAACACCGTGGCGGCCGGCGGCAACGTGCAGTTGCTGGCCCGCTGACAGCGCGCCGCGCGGGCCTATAGGCGTGTGCGCGCTGCCGCCAGGGCCTTGGCCGGGTGGACCAGCGTGCGCCGGCCATCGGCGGTTTTGTCCGAGGTGGAGGCGATGAGGGCAATCACCTCCGCAGGCTTGAGCCGGGGGTTGACCGCCAGCAGCTTGTCCGCGGGCTTTTCCTGCACCGCGCGCAGGGCCTCGATGTGCTGCAGCGCCAGGGCGTCCTTGCCTTCCAGGATGTCCAGCGGCAGCAGGATGCCCAGCAGGTCGCCCTGCATGGACTTGTCGGCGATGTCGTACTTGGCCAGCACGCCTTCGGTGTCGCGCCGCACCTGCGCTGCAAAGGCGGCGAAGGCCTTTTCGTCGCGCACCAGTTGCTCCAGGTCGCCCTTGACGGCGTAGGTGAAGCGCGGCAGGTCGGCGGCTTTCTCGATGCGAGGCTTACCCTGGGCCAGCGCCCCGCTGGCCAGGCACAGACTCAACAGACCGATCAGAAGTCTTTGCATGGAAACACTCCTGGGAAGCAATGAATCGGAAAAGGCGGGTCAATCCACCGCAGCCTGCAACTGCGTGATCGTGCCCTGGTCGGCGTCGATCTCCACCGGCAGGCCCACCGGCAGCGTGAACTTCAGGCGCACGTGGCCGAACATGGCGCCGGCGTACACGGGGATGCGCAGCGGCTGGAAGTAGTCGTCAAACACCTCCTCCAGCGTGAGCGTGCCAAAGCCTTCGCCGGGCTTGCAGTCGGTGAACTGGCCCAGCACCACGCCGGCCAGCTTGTCCAGCACGCCGGCCTGCTTGAGGTGCGCCAGCATGCGGTCCACGCGGTAGATGTATTCGTTGATGTCTTCCAGGAACAGCACGGCCCCCGTGAAATCGGGCCGGTAGGGCGTGCCCAGCAGGGTGGTCAGCACCGAGAGGTTGCCGCCCAGCAGCTTGCCACGCGCCTTGCCGCCGCGCAGGGTGCGCACCCGGCCCTTGGTCTGCGCGGGCAGGTGGTCGGAATCCGGCGGGTTTCTGAACGTGGCGGCCTCGCCCTGCATGAGCACGCGCCGGAAATACTGGGTGCTGAAGTCGTTCCATTCCGACACGCCCATGGGCGCATGGAAGGTCACCAGCCCGGTCTGGGCCTGGATGGCGTTGAGCAGGGCGGTGACGTCGCTGAAGCCCGCCAGGCATTTGGGCGTGCGCCGTATCGCCGCATAGTCCAGCAGGTTCAGGATGCGCGTGCCGCCGGAACCGCCGGTCATGGCCAGGATGCCCTGCACCTGCGGGTCGGCAAACATGGTGTTCAGGTCCTCGGCGCGCTGCGCATCGGTGCCGGCAAAGTGGCCGCGCCGCGCCCGTGCGTGGCGCCCTTCCTTCACCTTGAAGCCCAGCGCCTGCAGCGTCTCGGTGGCCACCGCAAAACGCTCCGCCTCGTAGGTGGCCGCGCCCGGGCTGACCAGGCCAATGGTGTCGCCTTCCTTGAGGCGGGGCGGCAGCAGCAGGCCGGGAGCCTGCGCGGTGGACGCGGTGGCAGAGGTCAGCGGCAGCGCTGCGGTGGCGGCACCCAGGGCAAGGCTTTGGAGCATGTGACGACGGTGGATATTGGGCATGGGCGTGGGCAAGGTGGGGCGCTCGGGGCACGCGGCCCGGTGGGCGGGGATCGATTCATTATGCCGACTTCCCTGCCGCTACACTGCAGCCTCCCCATGCTTGTCCCCTACGATCTTCTGGCCCTGGGCGCCGCGGCCTGCTGGGCCCTCTCCAGCGTGTTGTCCGTGGCGCCGTCGCGCCATCTGGGCGCGTTTGCCTTCACGCGCTGGCGCATGCTCATGGTGGCCGTGCTGCTGTGGGCCATTGTGGGCGCCACGGGGGGCTGGCGCTCGCTGGGGGGCGCTGGTTTGTGGCCGCTGGCCCTGAGCGGGCTGCTGGGCATCTTCGTGGGCGACACGGCCCTGTTCGCCGCCATGAACCGGCTCGGCCCGCGCCGCTGCGGTGTGCTGTTTGCCACGCATGCGGTGTTCAGCGCCGTGCTGGGCATGGTCTGGCTGGACGAGCGCATGGGCCTGCAGGCCGCGCTGGGGGCGGCCCTCACGCTGGCGGGGGTGATGACGGCCGTGATGCTGGGGCAGCACAAGGACGAAGACCACGCCTGGGAGCGCAACCGCGGTCACGTGGGCACCGGTGTGGCGCTGGCCTTGCTGGCCGCGCTGTGTCAGGCATTGGGCAGCTTCATCGCCAAGCCGGTCATGGCCGCGGGCGTGGACCCGGTGGCCGGCTCCGCCGTGCGCGTCACCGTGGCGTGCGGCGCGCACTTCGTGCTGCTGGGTCTGGGCCTGGCCGTGGCGCGCGCCCAGCAGCCGCCCACGTTTGGGGTGCTGGCGCAGACGGCGGTCAATGGCTTTATCGGCATGGGTCTGGGCATGACGCTGGTGCTCGTGGCCCTGCGTCTTGGCGACGTGGGCATGGTGGCCATCCTTTCGTCTGTGTCGCCGGTGCTGGTGCTGCCCCTGCTGTGGATCAAGCTGGGCCGCGCACCCGCGCCGGGCGCCTGGCTGGGGGCTGCGATGACCGTGACGGGGACGGCGGCGATCCTGTCGCGCTGAGGGAGGGGTGCGATGTACATCGGTGAGCTTGCCCAACTCAGTGGCGCCACGCCCAAGGCCATACGCCTGTACGAGGCCATGGGGCTCATCCCGGTTGCGCGCCGCCAGGGGAAGTACCGGGTCTATTCGTACCGGGACGTGTCCCTGGTGCACACCATCCGGCGCGCCCAGGCGGTCGGGTTCAGCCTGGCGGAGCTGAAAAGCCTGGTGAACCACAAGGCCAAGACCAACCAGCTTTCCGTGGCGATCGCCAACGACCTGATCGCCCGCAAGCTCGAAAAACTGTCCCAGGAAATGCAGCGGATCCAGGCCCAGGAGCAGCAGTTGCGCGCCTTGCACGAAGAGCTGAACCGCGTCGCCTGACACGCCGTGGCGCCGGTGTGGCACCCAAGGCTTGACTCTGTCCCAAGGGGTAAGGTTTAGCCTTCAGGTTTTCACAACCCCCAACCCCACGAGGCCCCATGACCACCGTCAGCATCCTGTACCCGAACACCCAAGGCGCACGCTTTGACTTTGATTATTACGTCCAGACTCACATGCCCCACTCCATCCGCCTGCTGAGCGCGCACCCGGGATTCCGGAGCGTTTCGGTGGAACGCGGCGCCGGTGGCGGGGCACCGGGCGCGCAGCCGGCCTACATCGCCCTGTGTCACTACCAGTTTGATTCCGCCGAGAACTTCATGGCCGCCTTTGCGCCGCACGCCGCCACGCTCCAGGCCGACATGCACAACTACACGGATATCGAGCCTGTGATTCAGTTCAATGAGGTGCTGATTGAGCGGTAGGTGCGGTGGATTGATGGGCGTGGGGACCATGTGTAAGCACCTTCGACGCGAGAACAACGAAGATTGTTGTGCCATCGGTCGATTCGATGCCCCAAGGCCGCTCGGTATTTACCCGGACAAGTGATCTTCCGTCTGTGTCTTTCCATTCTGCTTCGACCTCACATGCAACAACACCAGGTTTCGGATAGGTGCTGCTGGACCAAAGGTTTTCCTCGGTGACGACGGGCACCTTCTCGATGATGAGATGCTCTTTTCCAAAGGCATCAGTCAAGACGCACTCGACAAACCCCGGTTGGTGTTCGTCGATGAATTTCGCGATTGACACTGACACAGCAGGCATTGGGCGCGACGCCTAACGAAGTTGCAAAAAAACCATCAGCCCGGCGCCGCCGGCGTCAACCCGAGGGTACCCGACCCCTTGCCCAAACTGCGTTCGTTGAACGTGGGGTGATCTGAGCGGTCGAATTGTTGGCTTCACAAACGTCCTTCCATCATGAATGGCATCTCTTTTTACAGCCTCAACGTTGACGTTCAGCGGGCGGCGTAGCCGTCCGCTGGAGCAACGGGTAAAAGCTACTTCCAGTCATGTAAAAGTAACTCGATTGGTATGGGGTCTCCCCAGGTCTTCCAGCCTTCCTTCTCCAACCTTTCGAACCACATGTCTCGTCGGGATTTAGGGAGGCGAGAACCACAAAAAGGGCAATGGTGGATTTGAAGGGTTTCTGCTGAAGGCTGGCAGATAAGCCCGTACTCGTCAAAGACAGGGGACCAATAGATACGTTTGTCGGTTGACCCAAGCAAAGGACTCTTAGCCTCAGGAAACGCCATGTTCGCTTGCTCGGACATTTCCGCGCAGCAGTGTTCCTTCGGGTAGCTTGATTCGCCGGTCATAACGAGTGAGAAGGCCATAAGCTTCAACGCAATTTACACCGCAAAACCGCTACTTCAGCGGGATCGGCTGCCCCGCCGGCACCGGCACCGCCGTCACGCTGTTCTTCGGGCTGCCATCGATGAGCTTGTCCGAATACACCAGATAGACCAGGGTGTTGCGCTTGGCGTCCACCATGCGCACCACGCGCACGTGCTTGAACAGGAAGGACGAGCGGGCGTTGAACACTTCGTCCTGCGCGGGGATCTTGCCCTTGAACGCGATCGGCCCGATCTGGCGGCAGGCTACCGAGGCGTCAGACGTGTCTTCCGCAAACCCCAGCGCGCCCTTGTAGCCGCCGGTCTTGGCATGCGACAGGTAGCAGGCCACGCCCTGTACCTCGGGGTCGTCGAACACGTCCACCACGATCTTGTCGTTGGGGCTGAGCAGCTTGAAGGTGGTGCTGACGTCACCCACGGTTTCGGCCATGGCGCCCAACGAGGCGGACAGTGCAAGGGCGAGGGCTAATGGTTTTTTCATGGAAGTACTTTCGGATTGCTTTGAAGGAGATCTACGTCGTCACGAGTCTGGCGCCATCCAACTTGGACGCTGCGCGGTCAAAAGTCCAAAGCGGGCTTTCTCCGGCGACGTGCGCCAGCGCCGCATGAACACAGTCTGCAAAATCCGCCGTGTTGCGGGTGTACAGCGCGAGCGCGACCTCCGCAGCGGACTCCGATTCAAAGGACAGTTCCGTCGCCGCCAAAAGCCCCGACAGTGTGGAGATGATCTGTGCCTTGGGAAAACCGAAGCTCGACCTCAGCACCCACTCCAGTTCCAGTAGCACCGTGATGGGGACGTACAGCGTGTCACCCGCCCGCAGCGCGGCACGGACGAGCTTTTTTGCAAGCGCAAATTGTTGAGTGTCGTCCTGGACAAGGTAGCGCACCAGGACGTTGGTGTCCAGCGCGGCCATCAGCGCCAGGCGTTCATGTCTTCCACCCGCACCCGTTTGCCCTTGGGGGCGCGCAGGCAACCCGCCATGTCGGCCAGGGAGTTGGTCTTGGCGCGAACAATGATCGCTCCATCTGGCATCAGATGCCACTGCAGCTTGGTGCCGGGCAGCGCATGCAAGGCATCCCGAATGGGTTGCGGCACGGTGGTCTGTCCTTTGCTGGTCAAGGTGGATTCGGACATGGCGTTTCCTTTCCAAAGGGTAAATTGTAAGGTGGTCGTTCGCGATGGGCGGCCCTCGGTTGCTTCGGGGTGCCAGCGGCTTGACCAGTACTACGAGCACACGGCGCTCACGAGCGAGCGCGTGTAGGCGTGCACCGGCTCGCTGAACAGGCGCTGCGGCGGCCCCTGTTCCACGATGCGGCCCTGGTGCATCACGGCCACATCGTGACAGAGGTGGCCCACGATGGCCAGGTTGTGGCTGATGAGCAGGTAGGTGATGCCGAATTCCTGGGCCAGGTCCTGCATGAGGTTGAGCACCTGGGCCTGCACGGAAACGTCCAGCGCGCTGGTGGGCTCGTCGGCCACGATGAGCTTGGGGCGGCAGATCAGGGCGCGGGCGATGGCCACGCGCTGGCGCTGGCCGCCGGAAAACTCATGCGGGTACTTGTCCAGGTCGCGCGGCCCCAGGCCCACGCGTTCCAGCACTTCGGCGGCGCGCTCGCGTTGTTCGGCGCGGCTGGTCTGGCCTTGCGCGGCCAGGGGCTCGGCCACGATGCGGGCCACCTTGTGGCGCGGGTCGAGCGAGCCATACGGGTCCTGGAACACCATCTGGAAGTCGCGCCGCGCCGCCTGCAGGGCGTCCGGCGCCAGGGCGTGCAGGTCGCGTCCGAGCAGGTGCACGCTGCCGGAGGTGGGCTGCTCCAGCGCCATCGCCAGTCGCGCCAGCGTGGACTTGCCCGAGCCGGATTCGCCCACGATGCCCAGACTGCGCCCGGGCTGCAAGGCAAAGCTCACGCCATTGAGCGCGTGGGTCACGGGCACCGGCCCCCAGGGTTTTTCGCGGGGCAGGGTGTAGTGCCGCACGAGGTCGCGGACTTCGAGCAGCGGTGCTGCCACCCGGATGGCGTTCATGGGGCCTCTCCATCCTGCGCCACGGCGTCCAAGCGCAGGCAGCGTGCCTGGTGCGCGCTTTCCACCGTCGTGTCGGGCGGCGGCTCGGTCGCGCAGGCTGCGATGGCGAAGGCACAGCGCCCGGCAAACGGGCAGCCGGCGGGCAGGTCGGCCAGCTCGGGCACGGTGCCGGGGATGGTGACCAGGCGCGTGCCGGGCGCCGCGCCAATCCGGGGCCGGGCCGCCATGAGGCCGCGCGTGTAGGGGTGGGCGGCGCGGGCAAAGATGCGCGCCGTGGGGCCGTTTTCCACCACGCTGCCGCCGTACATGACCAGCATGCGCGCCACGTTGTGCGCCACCACGCCCAGGTCGTGCGAGATCAGCAGCAGGGCCATGCCGCGCTCCTGCACCAGGTCACGGATGAGGTCGAGAATCTGCTTTTGCAGCGTCACGTCCAGCGCGGTGGTGGGTTCGTCGGCCACGAGCACGTCCGGCCCGCAGGCCAGGGCCATGGCGATGGTGATGCGCTGGCGCTGGCCGCCCGAGAACTGGTGCGGGTAGGCGTCCAGGCGGCGGCTGGCGTCGGCAATGCCCACGCGCTCCAGCAGGGCGATGGTTTGGGTGCGCGCGGCCGCGCGGGACAGTCCCCGATGCAGGCGCAGGGGCTCCGCCACCTGGTCGCCGATGGTGTGCACGGGGTTGAGTGCGGTCATGGGTTCCTGGAACACCATGCCGATGCGGTCGCCGCGCAGGCGACACAGCGCAGCCTCGGGCAGGCCCACCAGTTCCTGACCATGGAGCCGGATGCTGCCGCTGACCTGTGCGCGCTCGGGCAGCAGGCCCATGAGGGCCAGCGCGGTGAGCGATTTGCCGCTGCCGGATTCGCCAATGAGGCCCAGGGTCTGCCCGCGTTCGAGGGAGAAGCTCAGGTCGCGCACGGCGTGTACCATGCCGCGGCGCGTGCGCAGGTGGATGTTCAGGTGCTGGACTTCGAGCAAGGCCATCGTGCGCTTTCAGCGGTGTCGGCTCAGGCGCGGATCGAGCACGTCGCGCAGCCCGTCGCCCAGCAGGTTCAGGCCCATCACCGCCGAGGCAATGGCCAGCCCGGGGAAGATGGCCAGGCGCGGTGCTTCAAACAGCAGTGTCTGCGCCTCGCTCAGCATGCGCCCCCACGAGGGTTGGGGCGGCTGCGTGCCCAGCCCCAGGTAGGACAGGGCCGCTTCGGCCAGGATGGCGATGGCGAACTGGATGGTGGCCTGCACGATCAGTACCGACAGGATGTTGGGCAGCACGTGTTCGAGGGTGATGCGCCAGGGACTCCTGCCGCAGGCGCGCGCCGCCAGCACGTATTCGCGGGCCAGGATGGCGTTGGCGCTGGCCCGGGTGATGCGTGCGAAGGTGGGGATGTTGAAGATGCCGATGGCCACGATGGAGTTGACGACGCCCGGCCCGAACACGGCGGTGAGCATGATGGCCGAGAGGATGGCCGGGAAGGCAAAGGTGAAATCCGCCAGCCGCATGATGAGTTCTTCCACCCAGCCGCCGCGCGTGGCGGCCAGCAGCCCCAGCGCCGTGCCAACGGTCAGGCCGATGCCGACCGCGATCACCCCCACCAGGATGGAGTTGCGCGCGCCCGCCAGCAGCAGCGAGACCACGTCGCGGCCCAGCGGGTCGGTGCCCAGCCAGTGGCTCAGGGAAGGGGCCCGGAGCTTGAGTGCCAGATCCACCTCATTCAAGGGCCAGGGCGTCCACAGCAGGGACAGCAGCGCGCTGGCCACGAGCAGTAGCGTGAGCACGCCGCCGGCCAGCAGGCTCGGGTGCTGCCGCAGTGTGTCGGCCAGGCGGCGGGTGGCGCCGGGGTGCGTGGCGGTGGAGTCCATGGCTTACAGGTGGTGGGCCTTGATGCGCGGGTCGATGATGGCGTACAGCACGTCCACCACGAAGTTCACCAGTACAACCATGGCTGCCAGCAGCATGACGCAGTTGCGCACGACGATCAGGTCGCGGTTGGAGATGGATTGGAAGATCAGCCGCCCCAGTCCCGGCAGGTAGAACACGTTTTCCACCACGATGGTGCCGGCCAGCAGGTTCGCAAACTGCAACCCCATGACCGTGACCACCGGAATCAGGGCATTGCGCAGCACGTGCCGCCACAGCGTGGCGCGGCGCGACAGCCCCTTGGCGCGCGCCGTGCGCACGAAGTCCTCGCGCATCACCTCCAGCACCGCCGAGCGGGTGATGCGCGCCAGGATGGCGGCCTGCACCACGGCCAGGGACAGGGCCGGCAGCAGCAGCGATTTGAGGGCGACCCAGGGATCGTCGCTCCAGCCGGCAAAGCCGCCGGCGGAGAACCACTGCAAGTGCACCGAGAACAGCAGGATGAGCAGAATGGCAAACCAGAAGTTGGGAATGGCCACGCCCAATTGCGTGAGCGCCATCACACCCACGTCGCCAGCGCGGTTGTGGCGCGCTGCGGCGTAGATGCCCGCACTCAGGGCCAGCACCGTGGTGAAGGCCATGGCCAACAGGGCTAGCGGAATGGTGAGCGTGAGCCGCTCCCACACCAGTTCGGCCACGGGGGCGCTGTAGGCGTGGCTTTCGCCCAGGTCGCCGGTGACCAGACCGGCAATCCAGTGCATGTAGCGCTCCAGCGGCGGCCGGTCCAGCCCCAGTTGCGCGGCCAGGGCCTGAACGGCTTGGGGCGAGGCATCAGGCCCCATCTGGATCAGGGCGGCGTCGCCGGGCAGGACTTCGAGCACGAGAAAGATCACCACCGAGGCGCCGGCCAGCGTGGCCAGCAGGGTGAACAGACGTTTGAGGAGAAAGACGCTCATGCCGCGAGGGACTTACCCGGGCTGGACAGGGGTGACGTGGATAATGCGGCGCATGAAGTTGTGCCTCCCGTTGTTGCCCGGAAATTGCGGTATCTGGAAGTTTGCTGGCGTACTGGCCGGGGGCATTCTATGGCACTGATGATCACCGACGAGTGCATCAACTGCGATGTGTGCGAACCCGAGTGCCCGAACCAGGCCATCCATCTCGGGCCGGAAATCTACGAGATCGACCCGACCCGATGCACCGAATGCGTGGGGCACTTCGACGAGCCCCAGTGCGTGCAACTGTGCCCCGTGGCATGCATCCCCGTGAACCCGCAGTGCGTGGAAGACAAGGAAACACTGTGGCGCAAGTACCGCGCCCTGCAGGCGGTGAGCGTGACCTGAGCGCCCTGTTGCATCAGGCCACCGGCAGTGCCTCGGGGCGCGGAGGCTTGGGGCGGGGTGGTTTGCTGGTGTGCGCCAGCATGGTGGCCTTGTTCATGTCGCCCTCCAGCATGGCGGGCACGGCCTTAAGGCTGCGATCGATGGCCTCTTCCACCAGATGGCGGTGCTCGAGGGACGGTTTCTTGAGCACCCAGTGCACCACGTCGGCCTTGTTGCCGGGGTGGCCGATGCCGATGCGCAGCCGCCAGTAGTCGGCGCTTCCCAACTGCGCATGGATGTCACGCAGGCCGTTGTGTCCGGCGTGGCTGCCGCCGAACTTGAGCTTCACCTGACCCGGCACCACGTCCAGTTCATCGTGCGCCACCAGGATTTCCTCCGGCGCGACCTTGAAGAATCGGGCCAGGGCGGCGACCGACTTGCCGGAAACGTTCATGAAGGTTTGCGGTTCCAGCAGCCAGACGGTCTGCCCGTTGATCGTGGTGCGCGCCACCAGGCCGTGGTAGCTGCGATCGGGCAGCAGGTTGACTTTTAGGTCCCGTGCCAGCGCATCGATCCACCAGAAGCCTGCGTTGTGGCGTGTGGCCTCGTAGTCCGGGCCTGGGTTGCCGAGTCCGACGAACAGTTTGATCATGGTGAAATTATCCGTGGGGAACGTGCAAAAAAAACGGCCCACCGAAGTGGGCCGTTCGTTGCCGCAAGAAGCGGTTTACTTCTTGGCGGGTGCCTTCGCGGCAGGCGCTGCTGGTGCGGCGGCCGGCGCAGCAGCAGCGGCTTCGCCCTCGGCGGCGGCTTCGGCGCCACCGATAGGCACCGCAGTCACGATCACCGGGTTCAGTTTGCCGTGTGTCACCACGGTCACGCCCTTGGGCAGGACGATGTCCGACACGTGCAGGGACATGCCCTTGCGCAGGCCGCTCAGGTCCACGGAGATGAATTCGGGCAGGTCCGACGGCAGACAGGCGACTTCGATTTCGGTGACCACGTGGTTGGCGATGCAGTTCTCGGTCTTGACGGCCGGAGAGTTCTCATCACCGACATAGTGCAGCGGCACCTTCATGTGCAGCTTGGTGTTGGCATCCACACGCTGGAAGTCGATGTGCAGGATCAGTTGCTTGTACGGGTGCATCTGCACGTCGCGCAACAGTACCTTGCTGACCTGGCCGTTGAGTTCCATCTCGAGCACGGTGGAGTGGAACGCTTCCTTCTTGATGGCGTGCCACAGGGCGTTGTGATCGATCTCGATCTGTTGCGGTTGGCTGGCGCCACCGTAGACGATGCCGGGTGTACGACCGGTGATGCGGAGACGGCGGCTCGCACCCGTTCCCTTCTTGGCGCGCTCAAAAGCGACGAATTTCATAGACTACTCCTTGAGGAACCGACCGCGACCAGTACGGTTCCGGGTTGATAAAGGTCCGCCGGAGCGGACCTGCTTTTTGCTCAGATCAAAACAGGTTTTCCAGAAATCTAGAAAAGATTTTCCTGATCCGAGAACAAACTCATGACCGATTCGCCGTTGGCAATGCGCTGGATCGTTTCGGCGATCAGCGGCGCCACGGAGAGTTGGCGGATTTTCTGGCACTTGGCCGCGGACTGGCTCAGCGGGATGGTGTTGGTTACCACGACTTCATCCAGGGCCGTGCCCTGTGCAATGCGTTCAATCGCCGGGCCGGAAAATATGGGGTGCGTGCAGTAGGCGTACACCTTCTTGGCGCCGCGCTCCTTGAGCACCTCGGCAGCCTTCACCAGGGTGCCGGCGGTGTCAATCATGTCGTCCATGATGACGCAGTTGCGGCCCTCGATTTCGCCGATGACGTGCATGACCTCGCTCACGTTGGCGCGCGGGCGGCGCTTGTCGATGATAGCCAGGTCGCAATTCAGTTGCTTGGCCAGGGCGCGGGCGCGCACCACGCCGCCCACGTCGGGAGAGACCACGATGAGGTCGTCGTACTTTTTCTGGTTGAGGTCGCCCAGCAGGACCGGCGAGGCGTAGATGTTGTCCACGGGGATGTCGAAAAACCCCTGAATCTGGTCGGCGTGCAAATCCATGGTGAGCACTCGGGCGACGCCCACGGCCTGCAGCATGTTGGCCACGACCTTGGCGGTGATGGGCACGCGGGTGGAGCGCGGACGGCGGTCTTGCCGCGCGTAGCCGAAGTAAGGAATGACGGCGCTGATGCGCTCGGCGGACGCACGCTTGAGCGCGTCCACCATGATGAGCAGCTCCATCAGGTTTTCGTTCGTGGGCGCGCACGTGGATTGCACCACGAACACATCGCGGGCACGGACGTTCTGGTTGATCTCGACGGTGACTTCCCCGTCGGAGAAACGGCCTACGTTGGCCGCTCCCAGCGAAATGCCCAGATGTCGCGCAATCTCATCGGCCAGTCCAGGATTGGCGTTACCGGTGAAAACCATGAAATCGTTGTGGGGGGCGGCGGCTTGCATGAGCTTTGTCCAGCGATCTATAAAGTTTGCCTGTACCCGAACGGCCGGTACGTACAAGATATTTGGCAGGGGAGGAAGGATTCGAACCTTCGCATGCTGGAATCAAAATCCAGTGCCTTAACCAGCTTGGCGACTCCCCTACACAGGTTGACAGCTTAACCGCTGCCCACCGATAACCCATCGCTGAGAGCCCACCCCAACAGGGGATGAACACCCAAATTCATGCATTCCCGCGCCTGCCAGCCCTGTGGCAGATCCTGGAACGACATGTTTGCCGCCGAAGGTGCAGAATCCGCGTGAAGCGGCGCAAACACCGCACTTCCCGATCCTGTCATCCGCCCAGTCAAGCCCTTGTTCGACAACCATTCCAGGCCTTGCGCGACACCGGGACATAGCTCCTGGGCGACGGCCTGAAGATCGTTGCGCCCAAAACCAAATGGGTCAGCAGCAAAGCCCAGTATTGTAGCAGTTTCCGAGTCCCTTGCCAGTGCCGCATGCGAAAAAATGCTCCCGGTGTCCAGGCCCTGTGGAGGCTTGAGTACCAGGAACCGTCCCCTGGGGAGGGCCACAGGAAGCAGATGGTCGCCAATGCCTTCCACCCAGGCGTTGCGCCCAAAGAGGAAGAATGGCACGTCGGCACCCAGCGTCAATCCGATGCGGGTCAGGGCGGACAGGGGAAGATTCAACTCCCAGAGGCGGTTGAGTGCCAGCAGGCAGGAAGCAGCGTCCGACGAACCGCCTCCCATGCCGGCTTGCGAGGGAATGCGCTTTTCCACCGCGATGTGGACGCCGATGCCGCCGGGCGCATGGGTCTGCAGGGCGCGCGCGGCACGCACGATCAAATCGTCCTCCGGGAGTGGGGCGCTCAGATCCTGCCGAGTGATCAGACCGTCCGTACGCACTTCGAAATGCAGGGTGTCGTGCCAGTCGATCAGCATGAACACCGATTGAAGCAGATGGTAGCCGTCGGCCCGCCGCCCAGTGACGTGCAGGAACAGATTCAGCTTGGCCGGGGCGGGTACGTCGTACAGGGCGCGCATGGCGGGATTATCCGACGCGATCTACGGGTCCAACCTGACGCGCAGATCAATGATCGGTCCGGGCAGGGTGCGTCGCACCTGCAAACGACCCTGGGGCAATTGCGACAGATCGGCCTGCCAGCCCGGTACTTCTGTGGTCATGTTGCCAAGCCAGTCCACCAGGGCGCGCACAGGGATTTCCGCGCCCGTCACTTGCATGACCAGGGTCGTCAGTGACGCCGAGGCCAGCGTTTGACCGTCGTGGCTCAGGGTGGCGCTGTCGGAGGTCCATGTCAAGACCGCCAGGGTGCTGCCCAAGGGGCTGAACAACCGCAATTCGCCACGCATGGCATCGCCTTGCAGTTCAAAAGCGGCCGAAAATGATTGCACCGGCTCGGACTCGACGGTCAGGGCGAGCCGGCCGCTCCAGCGGGGCTGACCCGTTGCCTGCGCCTCGGGCCGCGCTGGCGTCTGCGCGCAACCTGCCAGCAGTCCGAGCATGCACAGGGCGGCAAGGGTTGATCGGCGGCACGCCGCGACAACCGCCACGACGGCCGTCATTACCATTTCACGCGCAGCCGCTTGAGGGTTTCGTTGAGCGTTTCGTTTTCCGGGTTCAAGCGTAGGCCTTCTTTCCAGACCGTGAGTGCGCGGGCCTTTTCGCCCAGGCTCCACAGGACTTCCCCCAGGTGCGCGGCGATTTCGGCGTCGGGACGCTGACGAAACGCTCCTTCCAGGATTTGCGCCGCCTCGCGTGTGTTGCCGAGACGAAATTCAACCCACCCCATGCTGTCGGTGATGAAGGGGTCAGAGGGTGCGAACTCCAGCGCCTTCTGGATCAGTTCCCGGGCCTCGGGTAGTCGCACGTTGCGTTCGGCAAGAGAATAGCCCAGGGCGTTGTAGGCGTGGTAGTAATCTGGCTTGGCGGCGACGGCGGCCCTTAGCAGGCGCTCCATTCCGGCCATATCGCCGAGCTTTTCCGCCAGCATCGCCTGTTCGTATTGCACCTCCGCATCCGGTTTGGCCTGACTCAGCACTTCGTAGGCCAGGCGGTACTGTTTGACATCACGCAACAATTGGGCTTCGGTCAGGAGCTTTGCGCGGGCGTCATCCGGATCGCGCTCGGGCAGGCTGCGGACCACCTTGCGCGCTTCGTCCAGTTTCCCCAGATGTGCCAGCACCGTGGCGCGTCGGGTTTGCACGCCGGTGATATCCTGGCCATTTTCAATGCGGGCCAGCCAGCGCTGAGCGACCACGTAGTCCTTGCGTTGCACGGCGATGTCGGACAGGTACAGGTACGCCTGGGTGGTTGCGCGCTCGGGTTCGTCGGCAGCGGGCTTGCGCGCCTGCACGAGTGAGAGATAGCGTTGCAGCGAGGTCTCCGCCTGATCCAGTTGCTGTCCCTGCAACTGCAGCGCACCCAGCATCAGCCAGGCGGCTTCGTGGTCGGGCTTCTGCTGGATCAGGCTTTGGATTTGTGAAATCGAATCGGCGTAGCGCTGGGCCTGCATCAGCAGTCTCGCATAGGCCATGCGAACATCCGGGTCCGGGCGGGCTTGAAGTTGCTTGAGCAGCAGGGGCTCGCCCGCCTCCAGTTTTCTGGCCGCCAACTCCAGCGCAAAGTATGCGGTACCCTGTGACGACACTTCACGGCTGAGCAGTTGCCGGGCGGCTTCTTGAGCGCCGGCCATGTTCCCGGCGCTCAACCGGGCGTGGCCCACCACGGACCAGGCGACACCGGATGTCGCCGCGTCTTCCAGGTCTGTTGCGAGCGCACGCTCGATGACGCTGGCTACAGCTGCTTTATCGGCGGCGCGCGCATAGTGACGTGGGATCGAGCCGATGGCTGTTTGCCGCTCCTCACCGGACGTGGCCGCCAACTCGGTTTTGAGGGGCTCCAGGGTTTCACGGATGCGGTTCAGGTTGATCAGTATCCGCAAAACGTAACGGTTCGCATCGCGGGACTCAGGCTGGGCGTTTTTCCATGCTCGCGCGGCTTGCAGGGCCGCATCGCCAGCGCGCGACTGCAAGGCGACCTCCACCGCGCGCTGATACAGGCGCGCGTCGTCCGTCTTGCGAGCCCCATCGAGAAACAGGGAGTACGCAGCGGCGGGTTCGCCCTGGTTCAGGTTGAGTTCTGCCAGCAGTAGTTCATACAGCAGGGCATCGTCCAGCATGGATGTCGCTGGTGTGCTTGTCGTCTCCTGGGCGATGGCGGTCGGCGCGGGCGCGGCGAGCGCAAGGGCGATGAGGAACGGCAGGGCAAGACGGTGTGGACGCTTCATCGGGCCATAATAATCCAAGCCCGCCGATCATCCGCATCCATGCCCGAATTACCCGAAGTCGAAGTCACGCGCTTGAGTTTTGCGGACCGCATCGCGGGGGCGCGCATCGAATCGACACGTTTAGGCAAGCCGCTGCGCTGGCCCCTGGGGATTCAACCCGGCAAATTGGTGGGGCAGCACGTGCGCGCAGTGAGACGCCGCGGCAAGTACCTGCTGTTGGATTTGGACAGGGGGGTTCTGATCATGCACCTAGGCATGTCCGGGAGCCTGATCTTTGCCCGGGAGATGCCGCCGCCAGGGCACCACGATCACTTTGATCTGGTGACGAATCTGGGTGTACTGCGCTTGCATGATCCGCGCAGGTTTGGGGCGGTTGTCCATGTTCCCGACGAGGCCTCACCCCGTGCGCAAAGACTTCTGGGTCGGCTCGGCGTGGAGCCGCTGGGGCCGGATTTTGAGCCGGCTGGCTTTCATGCGGCGCTCAAGCGTCGCAATGCCGCGATCAAGTCGGTGTTGTTGTCGGGGCACGTGGTGGTGGGGGTGGGAAACATCTATGCCTGCGAAGCGCTGTTTCTGGCGGGAATCCGCCCGACCCTGAAGGCCAACCGGATCACGCGCGCCGCGGCCGGTCGGTTGCACGCCGCGATTCGGGACGTGCTGGCACGCGCAGTGCGCCTCGGGGGGAGCACGTTGCGCGATTTTTCGAATGCCAAGGGAGAGAGCGGCTATTTTCAGATGGAGGCCATGGTGTATGGCAGAGCCGGCCTGCCCTGCAAGTTGTGCGGCCAACCCGTGCGCCAGTTGCGTCAGGGGCAGCGGTCGACATATTGGTGCAGGCAGTGCCAGGGGGGCTGAAGCCGGGTCCTGTTATATTGAACCCATATTCGAGGTCGTGGTGAGCATTTCCTTCAACCAGCAATTCAGTCAACATGGTGCGTGGCGGCGTGAGTTCGCCCTGCGCCTGAAGCTGCTGGCCGAATGGATGGAATCGCACGAACTGATGGACGCCGCGGTGCAGGAGCGTCTCAAACATCTGGAAGATCAGGTTCGCTCCGACAAGGTCATGGTGGCCTTTGTGGCCGAGTTTTCCCGCGGCAAGTCCGAGCTGATCAACGCCATCTTCTTTGCGCAGTACGGTCGGCGCATCATGCCGGCGAGCGCGGGACGCACCACGATGTGCCCCACGGAACTGGGATACGACCCCGAGGTGCCTCCCTGTTTGCGGCTGCTGCCGATAGAGACGCGCCTGCAGCCCCAGGCGCTTATGGAGTGGCGCATGGCGCCCGAACAATGGACGCGCGTCGACCTGGACGTCAATTCGCCCGCGCAATTGGCACAGGCACTGGAAAAGGTGGCGGAGGTGCGCAAGGTGACGGTGGAGGATGCTCGTGCCCTCGGTTTTTGGCACGATGATGTTCCCGAAGACAATCCGCCGCTCGATGCGGCGGGCATGTTGGAAGTGCCCAAGTGGCGCCATGCGCTGATCAATTTCGCACATCCGTTGCTCAAGCAAGGGTTGGTGATCCTGGATACCCCGGGATTGAACGCGATCGGCGCCGAACCCGAATTGACGGTGAACCTGATTCCGCAGGCACACGCGGTGGTGTTCATTCTCGGAGCCGATACCGGCGTGACGAAGTCAGACCTGGCGATCTGGCGGGAGCATCTGATTACCGAGGCCGAGGGCGTGGACTCTCGGCTGGTGGTGTTGAACAAGATCGATACCTTGTGGGATGCGCTAAGCACACCCGCGCAGGTTCAGGCACAGATTGATCGGCAGCGAGCTACATCGGCCGAAATCCTGGGATTGCCTCAGGAACAGGTGATCCCCGTTTCCGCGCAACGAGGTCTGGTGGCCAAGGTGACTCGAGACGAAGCGCTTCTCCACCAGAGCTGCCTGCCTGCGCTGGAGGATGCGCTGGCACATGGCGTTTTGGGTCAGCGGCAGAAAATATTGCGCTCGGCAGTTGCGGTGGGCATCGCGGACCTGCGCACAGAGGCCGCGCGCGTGGTGCATATGCGTCGCCGGGATCTGGCCGAGCAGATGCAGGAACTCAGGAGCCTGCGGGGCAAGAATGCCGGGGTCATCCAGCGCATGCGCACTCGGGTGGACCAGGAGCAGAAGGAATTTGGGTTGAGCAATGCCCGGATTCACGCCGTGCGGTCGGTGCACATGAAGCTGTTGCGCGACGCGTTCGATATCTTGGGCGTTGGCGCACTCAAGGCGGAAATGCAGGTTTTGACGGCGGCACTGCGACAGCCGGGGATCAAGTTTGGTTTGAAGAAGACCTATTCGGAAACTTTTTCCCGACTCGGGGCGGCACTGGGTCAGGTTCAGGGCATCATGGCGGAAATCCAGTCCATGCTGGGGGCCACGTTTCGACAGTTGAATGCCGATTACGGGTTTTCACTGCAGGTGCCCAACGAGCCCGATCTCGCTCGGTACCAGCGCGAACTGGACCAGGTGGAGCGCAACCATCAGCAATACCTTGGCGTTACCAACGTCATTCGATTGGCGCAAGCGGATTTCACGGAGCGTCTGGTGCGAGCCCTGAGTACGCGGGTACGGGTGATATTTGAGTCGGCTCTGAGCGACGTGGAGTTGTGGAGCAAGTCCGCCACATCCCAGCTGGATGCCCAACTGCGGGAGCGGCGCAAGTCCTTTGGCCGGCGCATTGTGGCCATTGAACGCATTCAGGAGGCGGCAGGCGGTCTGGACGAGCGCATCAGCGAGATTGAGGCCAGCGAGACTGATTTGATGCGCATCGAGGCCAAGCTTGGGGAGTTGACAGCCTACGTCATGCAGGCACCCGTGAATGATGTGCCCGACGAATCCGTGACGCCACCGCCCGCATGAGAGGGACCGGGTCCGATTTTGCGGATCACGTCGTGCGTTGGCAAAAGTCCCACGGCCGCCACGATCTACCCTGGCAGAGCACACGCGACCCGTACCGGGTCTGGTTGTCGGAAATCATGTTGCAGCAGACGCAGGTGGCAACGGTGTTGGCCTACTACGACCGGTTTCTGGCGCGTTTTCCCGATGTGTGTTCATTGGCGCAAGCCAGTCTGGATGAGGTCCTGGGTCTGTGGAGCGGCCTGGGCTACTACAGCCGCGCGCGCAACCTGCACCGTTGCGCACGGCAGGTCGTGGACCAACATGATGCCCGGTTTCCCGGGAGTGCCGCCGCCTTGCAGGCCTTGCCTGGGATCGGTCGCTCCACAGCCGCCGCCATTGCCGCCTTCTGTCACTGCGAACGTGTGGCCATACTTGATGGAAACGTCAAGCGCGTGTTATCGCGGGTATTGGGATTCGGTGCAGATTTGTCCGTGACGGGTAACGAGCGTTCGCTATGGGAGCGTGCGGAGGAACTCCTGCCAGGTCGGGGCCATGAGGAGTCCATGCCGCACTACACCCAGGGATTGATGGACTTGGGGGCCAATATCTGCACGCGCAACCGACCCGATTGCGCGCACTGTCCGGTGCGTGAGCTGTGCGTGGCTCATCGACACGGAGAGCCACGGAACTACCCTGTGAAGACGCGCAAGCTCAAGCGTAGCTCGGAGTCGCTGTGGCTGCTGTGGGCGCGCAACTCGGATGGCGCGGTCTGGTTGGTGCGGCGGCCGATGCATGGGGTCTGGGCGGGTCTGTACTGTCTGCCGGTGTTTGACAGCCTGGAGTCTCTGCTGGCGAGCGTGCCGGCCCGCTCACCCAAGGGGACGGCCGTGCTGCCGGTCTTGCGGCACGCGCTGACGCACAAGGATCTGTTCTTGCATCCGGTCTGTGCCGCGTTGCCACACAATGTCGCGGTCGATGGCGCGGGGGATTGGTTCTCCGCAGCGCAATGGTCTGCATTGGGGCTGCCGGCACCGGTCAGAAGTCTGCTCGAACAGCACGTTGGGTTGGCACCATCGCCCTGAATGGCGAAGTGGCTGGTGTGCGGGGCTAACGTGCGTCGAGTTCGCGGTGCCGCTTGAGCGTGGTCCAGTGGGCCGCGAAGGTCTGGGTCAACTGTTCAACCAGGTACACCGAACGGTGCTGTCCCCCCGTGCAGCCAATGCCCACGGTGACGTAGCTGCGGTGATCACGCGCCAAGGCCTGCAGCCAGTGATTCAGAAACTGCTCGATGTGTTGCGCCATCAGACCGACTTCGGGCTGCTGCAGCAAAAAAAGTGCCACCGCCGAATCCTGTCCCGTCAAGGCTCTCAACTCGGGCTCGTAGTGGGGGTTGGGCAGCATGCGCACATCAAATACGAAATCCGCGTCCGTAGGGATGCCTCGCTTGAAGGCAAACGATTCAAACACCAATGTCAGCTGGCTGGCCGGCGCACTGATGAGCGTCTTGACGTAGCCCTGCAGTTGCGAGGCGCGAATGATGCTCGTGTCAATGACGTGTGCTTGATTCCGTAGCTCAGCCAGCAGTTCACGCTCCAGTTCGATGGCGTCGATCAGGGCGCGCCGCTGGTCCGGCACATCTGGTCGTGACAGAGGGTGCAGGCGCCGGGATTCGGAGTAACGGCGTACCAGCGTATCGGTGCTCGCATCCAGGAAGAGTGGCTTGATGCGTATGCCCTGGGCCCGCAATTCCGCCAGCTGTGCCGGGACCAGTGGTAGCGAGGTCGCGCTGCGCACGTCCATGGCGATGGCCACACGGTTGGCGCCATGTTGGCGCTCGAGGGCC
>JABLTH010067955.1_pt1 | contig 67312 bp, 60 predicted proteins | sample 7875711 | NCBI WGS metagenome assembly JABLTH01 (sample SAMN14941262, study PRJNA633318) | bioreactor metagenome | isolation source: bioreactor | place: China | collected 2019-03-05 | reverse complement strand
GGCCTGGGCGCGGTTCGGTCGTGGGCGCGGTTCGGTCGTGGGCGCGGTTCGGTCGTGGGCGCGGTTCGGTCGTGGGCGCGGTTCGGTTGTAGGGGCGGGTTTAGGCGCCGCAGGCGCCGTAACCCGCCCTGTCCCCATCCGACGAATCGCGGCGTTACCGTTCGCCCAATGCGATCCGCACGCCGGCGAACCACTCCCGGCCCGGGCCGGCCTGGTATGAATTGCCGTCGGGGTCGGGTTCCGTGAACGCCACGTAGACCTTGTCGAACGCGTTGCGCAGCGCGAGATCGATTTCGCCGTGCAGCGTCTTCGTATGCCAGCGCCAGCCGACGCGCGCGTGGTACAGCGCGTAGCCCGGCGTGTACGGCACGTTGGTCGGGTCGACCTCGTTGCGGCTCTGCACCTCGGCCGACACGCCCGCGTACCACGACGGCGTGATTCCCCAGCGCACGTCGACGTACGCCTGGTGCTGCGGCGAATTCGGCAGGGTGTTGCCCGCCGTCGCCGACGGGAACACGAGGCTGCGGATCTCGCGATATGTGAAGTGGCTGTACGTGTACGCGGCCCGCACCGCGAGCGGCGGCGCGGGCGTCCACGCCGTGGACAGCTCGAGCCCGTAGCGGCGCGTGTCGCCGGCGTTGCCGTAGAACGTCTCGAGCGGCCGCTCCGCGATGCGGTAGCGCTCGAAGTCGTCGCTCGTGTCGAGGTGGAACACGGCCACGTCGTACGTGAGCCGCTTCCACGTGCCGCGTGCGCCGAGCTCTTCGCCGCGCGACGTCGCGGGGACGATCACCTCGTTGAACCCGCCCTGGTGCACCGGGTTGGCGAGCATCTCCTCGGTGCTCGGCGGCGTGAAGCCCTGGCCCCACGTCGCGTACATCCCGAAGTCCGCGCGCGGATTCCACGTGACGCCGAGGCGGCCCGTGGTCCTGCTGAAGTCGCGCGCGCCGGACAGGTCGCCGATGGCCTCGTTCTGCAGGTGATCGGTGAGCGCCTGGTGCACCCTGTCGTAGCGGAGGTTCGCGAACACGCCCCAGTGCGCGGCGAGCTCGACGTGGTCCATCACGTGCACGCCGTAGGCGCTCTGCCGGATGACCTGGTCCGCGACGCGCTCGTCGGTCGTCGCCGGCGAGCCCGGCACGTGCGGGTTCCTGTACTCGTCGATGTGCTGCGCGGAGACGTCGGCGCCGATGCCGAAGCGGTGCGCCCCCAGCCCGAACGAGTACAGCGCGAACGCACCGGGGTTGGTGATCGTGCGGTGCTGCACGGTGCTGGGCACCGATTCCGTGAACTCGGTGCGGCGTCCGTAGACGGAGAAGTCGAGCGTCGACGCGCCGCTCGCGCCCGCGCCGGACTGCACCGACCCCGACAGCCCCGCGGTCACGCGGCGCGTGCGCGCGTACTCGTTGTACGTCGCCGAGTCGGGGTTGGCCTGGTACGGGTCCGCCTCGAGCTGCGCCCGGTTCAGTCCCTCGGGGTTCTCGTTGAAATAGCTCGTGCCGGCGAGGACCGCGGTCAGCCGCACGCCAGCCGACGGATGGAAGTGCGCCTTGCCGTAGACGTTGGTGCCGGCGAACGCCGAGTGATCGCGGTTGCCGTCGCCCATCGTGCGCGCGGCCGAGATGCGGAACGCCGCGTGGTCGTCGCCTTCGCCGTACGCGCCGCGCGCCTTCCAGAAGCCGTTCGCGCCGAACGTCGCGGAAAGACCGGCCTCGCCCTCCCCGCCGTCCTGCGTGACCACGTTGATCACCCCGGCCGACGAGCCGCCGCCGTACAGCGCGCCCGACGGGCCACGGATGACCTCGATGCGGCGCACGCCGGCCCAGTCGACGTCGTACAGATCGGGCGCGAAGCCGCTCGGGTCGTTGAGCGGAATGCCGTCGAGCAGCACCTCGATGCCGCGGATCCCGCGCTCGGTCAGAATGCCCTGGCCGCGGATCGAGACGTGGGACTTCTCGCTGTCGTACTGCGTGTCGACCTTGAGGCCGGGCACGAGCGCGAGCGCCTCCCCGGCCGAGATCGTCTTCGGTGCGACGCGCAGGTCCTCCTGCGTGACCACCGTGGTCGCGCCCGGCGCTTCCGCGTAGGGTACGGTGATGCGCGGCGCGGTGACGACGATCTCCGTCGTGCCCGCATCGGCCTGTGCGGGCTCGCCGGCCCAGGCCGGGAGCGCATTCAGGCATGCGCACGCACATGCGCATGCGAAGGCCGGCGCCGCGAGCGGCGTAGCCGAAATCGAACGTGACATGAAGACACCTCGTAGGGGCGGGTTTGCTGACCTGCCCGACGGCGTTGTTGGGAACGCAACGATGTTCCGGACGAGGGGCCTGTTCTAGATCCGCAACGGCAGGTCCCGCGGGGAGCGGTTGCTTGGCGACGCGACGCACTCCACCGCGCCATGCGCGCGGCCGTCCGCGGCGCGAGCGCGTACGACGTCCTCGCCGACCGCGCGATCGCTCAACGGCGCGACGGAAGGCGGCTCCGCCATGTCTCCGCCGCTCTCGCTCTCGAACCGCGACGGCAACCCGTGCCACTCGACGGGCGCCTCGCCCTCCATCCACAGCTCGCCGCCGTGCTCGCGCACGACGTCCGGCGCGCGCTCCGGCCCCTCCACCGCCGCGGCAATGCGGAACGGCGCACTCGCGGCCCACACCACCTCGCGCTCGTCGATACCCGCGCGCAGCTGCAGGCGCGCGACGCCGCACGCGAGGCGCGGCACGCGCCACGCGTACGCGGTCAGCTCGGGGTCCATGCTCTCGGTGAGCCGGATCGTGAGCGGCACCGGCTCGTCGCACGCGAGCAGCAGTTCGAACTCCGCGGTGCCCGCAGGCAATCCATCCCACGACACCGTGACCTCGTGCCCGGCAACGAGCGGACCATCGACGCGCAGGGTGCGCGCATCCACCGCGAGCGCGGCGCACGTTGCCAACACCATGACCAGGGTCAGGAGAAGCGCGCGGGATTGCATGGGAATCGCCGATCGATTCTAGGACCGGCGCCCGCGCAATCGACGATCGATCGCCACTTTACCTCGGCACCTCAGCAATCAATTCTCCGCGGTCGTCCGCAGGGCTTTGCGTTCACCGGTCCTCGCGCTCCCCGAGGCCCCAGCGCTTCCGCAACGCCTCGCGCATCTTCTCGCGCTCCTCGGGCGTCATGCTCTCGAACGCCATGCGGTACTTGCCGCCGAGGTGCCAGTGGCCGCGCCGGCCGCGTCCGCCGAGGCCGCCGAAGAGGATCCGGCTCAACGCCAGCAGCCCCAGCGCCTGCCAGTACGTGACGACGTGCCCCGCGAACAGCTCCGGCACGAGCCAGTTCCACAGCAGCATGACGACCAGCCCGCCGAGCGCGAGGAAGACCAGGAACAACGGGAAGAAGACCACCTGCCACATGCTTCGCATCACTTTGTCCTCGCTCGTGTGAGTTCGTCGTACAGGTCCTGCAGGCGCTCGCGCAGGTGCAGGACCGCGTAGCGCTTGCGCGAGAGCAGCGTGTTCACGTTCACGCCGGTCTCGGCCGCGATGTCCTTGAAACTCCGGCCGTGCAGTTCGTGCGCGAGGAACACCTCGCGCTGCTCGGGCGGCAGTTCCTCGAGCGCCGCCTCGAGCTGCTCGAGGAGCACGCTCCGCGCGTAGGCCGCGTCGGGGCCGTCGTCGGGCGCGGCGAGGAGGTCGGCGAACGGCCGCTCCTCGCCCTCGTCGTCCCCGGCGAGTTCAACGTCGCTGAACACGGCCGGCCGCTGCTTCCGGAACAGGTCGGTGATGCGGTTGCGCGCCGCGCGGAACAGCCACCCCGTGACGTGCTCGACCGGCATCAGCAGCCGATTCGCCTCGACCAGCGCCGAGAGCACGTCCTGCAGCACGTCCTCGGCGTCGGCCGCGTCGGGCACGCGCTTCCGGATGAAGCGCAAGAGCCGCGGCCGCTCGCGCGTCATGGCGTCGGAGATGCGTCGATCCCGTTCGGATGCCATCGCCCCCCGCTCTGCCGCATCGTGCGTCACGTGAATGAAGACGGATGAGACGCGCGGATATTGTAGGGGGCGGGGGGGTGTGTACCACTGTACTAGTGTTGTGGTACAGTGCTTCTCGATGATCCCGATCCGCACCAACTCCGACGTCCCGATCTACCGCCAGATCGTCGACGGCATCCAGATGGCCGTCGCGTCGGGCCGGCTCCAGCCCGGTGCGGAGATCCCCTCGGTCCGCGCGTTCGCGCAGGAACTGCGACTGAACCCGAACACGGTCGCGCGCGCCTACCGGGACCTCGAGGCGCTCGGCGTCATCGAAACACGGCGCGGGCTGGGGAGCGTCGTCGCCTCGCGCGCCCGGGTGCCCGCGCGCGAGGCGCGCCGCCAGGTGCTCGACGACAAGGCGGAAGAACTGGTCCACGCGGCGCGGCAGGCGGGGCTCGAGGACGACGAGATCCTCGCGCTGGTCGCGGCGGCGCTGCGCGAGCGCACCAAGGGGGGCAAGCGGTGAGCGGCGGAACGATCCACTTCGAGAACGTCGGCCGGCGGTTCGGCCGGCGCTGGGTGCTGCGCGGGCTCGAGCTCGACGTGCAGCCCGGATCCGTGTGCGGCCTCCTCGGCCGCAACGGCGCCGGCAAGACGACCCTCCTGCGCATCGCGTGCGGCCTTCTGCGCCCGCACGAAGGCAGCGTGCGCATCGCGGGCCTCGACCCGCTGCGCGATCCCGTCGGCCTCCGCCGCGCGATCGGCTTCGCCGGGCCGGACCTCACCCTGCCCTCCGCGTGGACGGTCCAGCGCACGCTCGACTTCGGCGCGCGCGCCTACGCGGACTGGAACACCGCACGCGCCGACCACCTGCGCCAGCGCTTCGCGCTCGACGCGCGCGCCCGCGTGCGCGACCTGTCCACCGGCGAACGCGCCAAGCTCGTGCTGCTCCTGCCCCTCGTGCGCCGGCCGCACGTGCTGCTGCTCGACGAGCCGTTCGGCGGCCTCGACATCGCCGTGCGCCGCGAGGTGCTCGACGGCGTGATCGACATCCTCCCCGACTCCGACTGCACGGTGCTGCTCACCTCGCACCTCGTGCACGAGCTCGAGCGCCTCGCCGACCACGTCGCGATCCTCGCCGGCCACGACATCGCGTTCTGCGGCTCGCCCGAGGACCTCCTCGCCGACGTACGGCGCGTCGTCGTGCGCTCGCCCGCGCGGCCCGCGCTCGATCCGAAGTGGGACTGGGTGCGCCGCGTCGAGCCGTGGGGCGAGGACTGGGTGCTGACGACGATCGGCGCCGCGCACGACCGCGCGCGCGAGCTCGCCTCGGCCGGCCTCGACGTGCGGCAAGTCGAGCCCGCGGTGTTCGAGGACGCCGCCCACGCGCACCTCGTGGAGCCGGTGCAGGAGGCCGTGCGATGAAGGCGCTGCGCGAGATTGCACTCGTCGAGACGAAGCGGCAGGTGTGGCGCACGCTCGTCTACGTCGCGCTGGTCAACCTGCCCCTTCTCGATGCACTGCAGCGCGTCGCGAGCGGGCGCACGGACCCCTCCGTCGAGGCGCGCTTCTTCGAACATTGGTACCGCGACGTGTCGACACTCGGGTTCATCAATGTTCTCGCGGCGCTGGTCGCGATGATCGCAGGCATCGACCTCTTCGGGCGCGAGTGGCGCGAGGGCTACGGCACGCTCTATCGCACGCTTCCGGTGCGGACGGGACGCGTGGCGCTCGTGCGTGCAGGGGTTGCGCTCGCCGCACTCACCGTGGGTGCACTGTCCTGGGTCCTCACCCGTGCGACCATCGCGTCGACCTGGCTCGGGGTCTCCGCAAACGTCTGGGACACGACGCGCGTGATGGCCGCGCTGGCGTTCTACGTCGCGCCGTACTTCCTCGCCGGCGTGTTGCTCGGCCTCGTCGCCCGGCCCGTGCTCGCGATGATCGTTGCAGCGGTCTTCTGGTTCCTCGCCCCGGCGTGGGCGACCGCGCACCACCCGTGGCTGCAGGCGCTGATCAACGCAGGTGGTGTGTTCGAGGGCGTGCTCCCGGGAAACGTGTGGATTGCGATCGCGTGGGCCGCCTCGGGCTCGGCGATGGCGCTCGCGGTATCGTGGCGCGCGGGTCGGCGCCAGATCGCGTGACGGGGGACGTGCGATGAAGGTGTCGTGGCTCGTCGCATTGCTGCTCGTGCTTTCGCCGTTCGTGCCGGCGAACGCGGGAACGACCCATCTCAGCGGGTCGGTCGTCGACGACGTGTCGGGCGCTCCTCTTCCCGACGCGCGCATCGTCGTGTTCGCGCACGCGACCGACCGCAAGGACCACACGACGGGACAACCGGACGCCAAGCGCCTCGACATCCGCGTCGACGCGAACGGCCGCTTCGAGGCAGATCTCGAGGCCCCGTGGCAGGGACCGGGCAGGTTCTACGTGATCGCCTCCGCCCGCGGGCACGTCGAGCTTCGTCCCAAGTGGACGCCCGGCGGGAACGTCGCCATCGCGTGGACGGTCGAGCCGAAATACGAGACCGGTCGTCCCGTCGAACTCGCCCTGCGCCTCAAGCGTGGACCGACGCTCGCGGGAACCGTCGTCGACGAGGCCGGGCACCCCGTCAGTGGCGCTCACGTCACGCTCACGTTGTCCGGGACGACCTGGGCGGAATCGCCGCAGTCCTTCACGATCGGGCCGTTCATTTGGCCGGACGACACGGTGACCGACGCGCAGGGGCGCTGGGAGATGCTCTCGACGCCGTTCGATGCGAAGGCCGAAAGCGGTCACGCGGACGGCGAGTTCGTCGTGACGGTCAGCAGTGATCGCTACGCGCCGCTGGTCGTCCCCGGTGTCGAACGCATGCCCGCGAAAGACGGCGTCATCAACATGGCGAGCCTCGTGCTAGTCGGCCGCTCGATGCGAGGACGCGTCGTCGACGTCAGTGGGAAGCCCGTGTCCGACGCGACCCTCGAGATCATTGGCTGGGCGCGTCCCGGCGACGCGGGGGGCAGCATGTTCGTGAAGTCCGTGCACTCGGACAAGGATGGCCGTTTCACCGTCGAGGGGCTCGACGATCGCACGTGGATCGCCAAGGCGACCGCTCCGGGGCACGGTCCATCGGAAAGTGTGAAGTTCACGCTGCGGTCGCCGCAGCCGGTCGAGGTGCGGCTTTCTCCGGGATACGAATTGTCGGGCCGGTTGCTCGACGTGGACGGTCACCCAATGCAGGGAACCGCCGTCTTCATGTACGACGACAGGCATCACAGCACCGAGGCGCGAACCGGTGACGACGGACGCTTCCGGTTCACGACGCTTGCGGCCGGGAAGTACACGCTCGGCGCGTACAACCTGTTCGAGCGCGAGGTCACGATTCCCGGAGCGCCCGTCGAAGTGAGGCTCGATCCGCACCGCAAGGTCATTGTCACGCTCGTTCGCAAGGAGGACGGAAAGCCGGTCCAGCCGCCTGCCGTGCTCTGGATCCGCTCGAAAACGTTCGGATGGCAGAAGTCGCTCGAGGGCCAGGACGGGACGATCGACGTCGACTACCTGAGCCCGGGGGAATACACGTTTTACGCCAAGGTGCCCGGCCGTGCGATCGGCGTCGCGCGAACGAAGGTCCTCGCCGGCAAGAAGGAGCCCGCACGTCCGACCGTCGAGGTACCCCTCGGGTTCACGCTGCGCGGGCAGGTCCGGGACCGCGAAGGGCATCCGCTGAAGGGCGTGTCCGTGAACGTGACCGGCATCCCCGAGGACGAAACCTCGACCGTCACCGACGCGCAGGGCGTCTACGAGCTGAAGGGTCTCAGCGACTCCTACATCTCGATGGGCAGCGGATACATGATGTTCGTGCAAGCGGACGGCTACGCGCCGTGGGACGGGGTCGAGGTCTTCATGCGTCTCGGCGTCGACCGTCGCAAGGACATCACCCTCGATCGCGGGGCGACCGTGCGCGGCCGCGTGGTGTACGCCGACGGCAAGCCCGCGGATCACGTCAAGGTCTCGGTGTCGGGCAAGCGCAAGTTCCTCATGGCCGATTACTGGGTCTCCAGCATCATGCCGTCCGGGGTCACCGATGCCGACGGCCGCTACGTCATCGAGCACGTGCCGGTCGGCGACATCACGCTGCTCGCGGGGACGGCGTCGAAAGAGGTGAAGACCGACGACGGCAAGGACCTGACGGTCGACTGGACGCTCTGACGCACTCCGTTCTGCCGCCCCTACGAAGCGTGCGGGGGCGATCCCGGCATTCCCGTGCGTACGGGTCCGGTGCCACAATGTGGCCCACGCGGACGCGCGTCCCCGGCGCGCCGCCGGCACGTCACTCACCGCGGAGGTCTCGTCATGCAGTACCAGCGTCTCGGCCGCACCGGTCTCCAGGTCTCGCGCATCTGCCTCGGTTGCATGAGCTACGGCGATCCCGCCTCCGCCGTCGCGGGATCGCAATTGCGCTGGGAGTGGGCGCTGCGCGAGGAGGAGGCCCGGCCCTTCTTCCGCCGCGCGATCGAGCTCGGGATCAACTTCTTCGACACCGCCAACGTCTACTCGTTCGGCGCGAGCGAGGAGATCACCGGCCGCGCGCTCAAGGAGTTCGCGCGGCGGGAAGACGTCGTCGTCGCCACGAAGGTGTGGGGCATGATGCGCCCCGACCCGAACGGCCACGGCCTGTCGCGCAAGGCGATCCTCTTCGAGATCGACGCCAGCCTGAAGCGCCTCGGCATGGACTACGTCGACCTGTACCAGATCCACCGCTGGGACCCCGAGACGCCGATCGAAGAAACGATGGAGGCGCTGCACGACGTGGTGCGCGCGGGCAAGGCGCGCTACATCGGCGCCTCGTCGATGCACGCGTGGCAGTTCGCGAAGGCGCAGCACGCCGCCGAGCGCAACGGGTGGACGCGCTTCGCGTCGATGCAGGACCTGTACAACCTCCTCTATCGCGAGGAGGAGCGCGACATGATCCCGCTCTGCCGCGACATGGGCGTGGGCCAGATCCCGTGGAGCCCGCTGGGCCGCGGGAAGCTCGCGCGCGCGCCGGAGGCCGGCGCGACGAAGCGCACCGAGACCGATCGGTTCAGCAAGGTGCTCTACGACAAGTCGGGCGACGCGGACGCGCGCGTTCTCGCCGCGGTCGACGCGGTCGCGAAGGAGCGCGGGATCCCGCACGCGCACGTGGCGCTCGCGTGGCTCTTCTCGAAGGACACGGTGAGTTCGCCGATCGTGGGCGCGACGAAGATGGAGCACCTCGAGACTGCGGCGTCGGCGGTGGACGTGAAGCTGTCGCCCGAGGAGATCCGCCGGCTCGAGGAGCCGTACGTGCCGCACGCGGTCGTGGGGTTCTGACCGCGCGCGGGAAGGAAGGGGGGCCGGTCAGGGCTCGAACTCGGCGTCCTGGCCGGCGGCGGTCACGGTGTCGCGCGCGATCTTCCGCGCGCGGTTGCGCGCCGAGAACATCGCGCCGCGCGCCTCCTGGACCGGGGCGAAGCAGAGGAAACCGGTGTCCTTGACCATGTCGTCGTACACGGCTTCCATGCCGCCCTTCATGAAATAGCTCTCGTGCCAGAAGCCGGTTCCGCCCGAGTTCTTGAGGAACCGGCGCCACCACGCGCGGTGCGGCTCCGAGCGCGCCCAGCGCTCCAGCGATTCGAAGTCGCGCCAGTACTGGCGCATGCCGACGTGCGGGGGGAAGAGCGAGTAGAACACGCTCTCGTGCAGCAGGAGCCCGTCGGGGCGGTCGGCCACGGCGCGCCCGATCTGCGGGCCGAAGCCCAACAGTGTCTTGAGGCCCGTGAGCGTGTTGACCCGCATGCCGAGATAGATAACGACCAAGTCAGGGTAGGACGAGAGATCCACGGTGCGACGAACGACCTTCGTTTCCATGACTCACCTCGCGCGGCGAGTCTAGCGTCGTTCCCATGTCGCGGCACGGTGCGGCGGGGACCGCGGGGCGTCCCCGCCCCGCGGTCGCGGTCCCCGTCGCTGCCGTTCGCGTCACGCCCGCGCCGGGGCGTACTTCGCCGGCTCGGCCTTGGCCTTTTCGGCGCACTCGTCACAGCACACCGTGATCTCGCGGCCGGCGACCTTCACCTTCACGCTGCCGTCCTTCATGTCCCACGAACACACCGGACACTTTGCCGTGCTCATCGTCTGCTCCTCGCGGGATCCAGCGCCGCGGCCGATGCGGCCGACATGGCCGACGTGGCCGTCAGGGCCGACGTGGCCGCTCGGGTGATCCCATGCGAGGGAGTGTGCCGGGAGCGGGGGGCCGGGACTTCCTAGATCTTGCTCGTTTGGGTCCGGCGGAAGGCAGACGGCGGCACGCCGAACTCGCGCCGGAAGGCGCCGGTGAAGTGGCTGTGGCTGGCGAACCCGTACCGCAGCGCGAGGGCCGACATGTCGCGTTCGCCCTCGACGAGCCGCGTCGCGGCCGCGCGCAGGCGCAGCGCGGTGAAGTAGCGGTGCAGCGGCGTGCCGGTGTGCTGCTGGAAGACGCGCGCGAGGTGGAACGGCGAGGCGTGCACCGCGCGCGCGAGGTCCTCGAGCGTGATGCGGCCCTCGAGGTGCGCGGAGAAGTGGGCCTTGGTGCGCTCGACGAGGTCGGCGTGATCGTCGTGCGTGCCGCGCCGGCGCGAGGCGGAGCCGACGGGCCGCGCCGCGTGGTCGAACGCGGCCGCGAGCGCGTCGGCCGCGAGCTGCAGGGACAGCACGTCGGCGGCGAGTGGCTCGCGCTCGAAGGCGAGCTGGCGCACGACGTCGGCGTGGCGCCGGAACAGGCCCGGCGCGCAGGGGCCGACGTCGAACGGGAACGTCGCGGCCTCGTCGTCGCCGAAACGCGGATCGAAAGCCTCGAGGAGCTCGCCGAGGATCCGCGGCGAGAGCGCGATGCTCGTCCCGTGGTCGCCGTGGCTCGCGGGGTGGCTGACGCGGTAGGTGGACCCGCGCGGGAAGAACGCGACCTGGTTGGCGTCGGCCGTGACGCGGCGCCGGCCGAAGTGGCGGCAGAACGCGCCGTGGCGCATGAGGACGACGGTGTCGCCCGCAGAGAACTCCTCGGGGCCGGGGCCGCCCGCGCACGCGGCGCAGCGGTACTCGCGCACCGCGACGAGCGGGCTCGCGTACAGCGTGCGGAAGGAGATCGGGTTCGCGGGGGCGGCGCCCATGCGGCGGAGTATGCGGCGGGGCCGCGGCCCGTGCACCCCGTTCGGGCCCTGCGGGCGGATCACACCTCCCAGCGGTTGCCGTCGTCGTCGCGCCAGACCGCGACGACGCACGTCGGGCACAGCCCGTGGGAGAAGTCGGCCTTGCTGTGGTCGCGGATGTAGACCTCGACGGGGTGCCAGCGGCCGGCCTCGTCGCGGATCTTCTTGCACCGCGCGCAGATCGGCAGCAGGCCTTCGAGATGGGGCAGCCGCCGCACGCGATCGAACGAGCGCCGCAGCTGGACCAGCTCGGTCACGTCCTCGGAGAGCACGGCCGCGCCGATGATCCGCTCGGCCTCGTAGAGCGGCACGCCGCGCATGCTGAAGAACATCTCGCCTTCACCGCCGCTCGTGTAGGGGAAGCAGACCTCGTGCGCCTCGAAATCGTGGCCTTCGAGCAGGCCGCGGAACGCCTCGCTCAGCCCGGACGCGACGATGCTCGGACGCTCGAAGGCGCAACGGCCGATGTAGTCCCCGGGGCGTGTGAGACCCCGCCCTGGATGTTCGATGTGGTACTCGTTGACGGCGGTGATGAGACCCTGCGCGTCGAACACGTAGACCGAGGCGGGGACGTTCCTGAAGATCGTCTCGAACTTCTCGATCGCGTGATGCAGATCGCGATTCTGCGTCTCGAGCTGCGCGACACGACGGTGCAGTTCTTCGCGCGGGGCGGGCGCGTCGGGCAAGTTGTGTCCCCTTCGTATGCCAACGGCTCCGGTGAAGGGACTCTAACCCCATCGTGCGCGAATTACCCGGACATTTGATCGCTTCACCTGTTACGGCGCGGGCTCGCCCGATTCGACCGGCAGGGACGCGCGCTGCCAGCCGCTGATGCCCGCGGACATCACGCGCACGTTCGTGTAGCCCATCTGCAGCGCGCGGCGGGCCGCGTTCGGCGCCTTCCGGCACAGCGGGTTCGAACAGTAGAAGACCAGTGCGGCGTCGCGATCGGAGGGCAGGTCGCACGCCTCGAACGCCGCGGGATCGAGGTGCCGGGCCCCGGGGACGCGCGCGGTGAGCCAGCTCATGCGCATGTTGACGTCGAAGGTGACGAACGGCTCGTTCTGCATGCGCCGGTGCAGGTCGCGCGGCGCGATCGTGGGGAGTCCCATCAGAAGGGCGATCACGAATCCTCCCGGCTGGCCGAGCAAGCTCGGCTGGTCGATCACGCTTGGCTGGCCGAGCAAGCTCGGCCAGTACGGCGGGGGCGGCGGTCAGGCCGCGGGTTGACGCGTCCAGCGCAGCCCGAGGCAGCGCAACGCGATGAGTGCGATGCCCGCGGGCAGGACGACGAAGGTCGAGGTGCCCGCGGCGTCGAGGGGCAGGACCAGCCAGCACAACGCGAGCGCCGTGCCCGTCAGCGCCCACGTCCACCCGGCGAAACGGGCGAACGACTGCGCGCGCGCGGGGTCGGCGAGTGCGGCGAGCGGCGCGAGGCGCTTGGGGATGCTGTTGCCGAGGCTCGCGATGTACGCGCCGAGGAGGATCATCAGGGAGCGGTCGGAGAGGTGGTGCACGTCGGTCCAGCCGTTGCGCGCGGCGATCTTGAGCGTGAGCGGGACGAGGAGCATGAGCACCGCGAGCACGATCCCGTTGCGGAGCTCGGGCGCGAGGCGGCGCGGTGCGTGCGGATCGGTCGTCATGGAGTCATGTCTCCTTGCGCGCCAGGCGCCGCCGGGTGGACGGGGCCGCGGTGTTCCTGCGCCGGCCGGATCCCGATGCGTGCCATCCGACCGTCTGCGCGAAGCCGAGCAGGGCGTCCTCGAGGACCGACAGCTTCAGCCGGTAGAGGATCGTGCGTCCGTTCTTCTCCGCTTCGATCAGGTCCGCGTCGAGGAGCACCGCGAAGTGCGCGGACATGGTCGGCTTCGAGACATCGAACCGATCGGACAGTTCGCCGGCCGTGAGCGGCCCCTCGCGGAGCAGCTGGAGCACGCGCCGGCGGGTCGGGTCGGAGAGCGCCTTGAACACCCGGTTCATGGTTCGAAGGTTAGCTAATCATCGAAATGTTGTCAAGGGCGATGCGGATTCAAACCCGGGCGAGCGGCAGCTTGATCACGAAGCGGGTTCCGGCGCCGACGCGGCTCTCGAATGTGAGGCTGCCGTGGTGCTTGTCGACGATGGTGGTGCGCGCCGCGGGCAGACCCTGGCCGGCGCCGCGGCCGACGCCCTTGGTCGTGAAGAACGGCTCGAACACGCGCGCCTGGACGTCGGGCGGCATACCCGGCCCGTCATCCGCGATCTCGACGACTGCGAACCCGTCCTCGACGCACGTGCGCACGCCGATGGTCCCCTTGCGCCCGGTGGCAGCGACCTGGTCCGCGAGCGCGTCGGTCGCATTCTGGATCAGCCCCAGGAAGACCTGGTTCAGTTCGCCGACGAGGCACACGACCTGCGGCAGCTCGCCGAAGTCCCGGCGAACCTCGGCCACTTCGCGGATGCGGCCCTGCGCGACCGTGAGCGTCGCCTCGAGCGCGCGGTTGATGTCGGCGAGGTCGAAATCGTGCTGCTCGGGATTGGCGAACTCCTTGAGCGCCCCGACGATCGACGCGACGCGCGCCACGCCGTCGAGCGCCGACGCACACGCGCGCGGCGTCTCGTCGAGCACGAATTCGAGATCGGCCTCAGCCTCCACCTGCGCGATGCGCCGCGCCAGCGCGGCGAAGCGGGGATCGCCCGACAGCGCCGCCGCGGCCTCGCGATACGCCTCGAGCACCCCGCCGAGCGTACGCAACGCGTCCGTGACGAAGCGGATGTTGTCGCCGACGAACTGGGCCGGCGTGTTGATCTCGTGCGCGACGCCGCCCGCGAGCTGCCCGATCGCGGTGAGCTTCTGGGAGAGGCTCAGCTCGGCCTCGAGCGCCTCGCGCTGCGCGAGCTGGCGCACCATGTCGTTGAACGCCTCGGAGAACTCGCCCATGAAGTCGACGCGGTGCGAGAGGTCGCCGTCGGCGACGCGCTGCGCCTGCCAGGTGAGGTGACGCAGGCTCGAGTTCAGGGCCTTGAGGCTGCCGATGACCGGGCCCTTGGTGGCGAGGTCGGGCGGGAGCGCGAGGTAGCCGCGCCCGAGCGCAAGCGCGAGGCGCTGCACGTCGCCGAGCAGCGTCGCGAGGCTGCGCAGTTCGCCCGCGAACTCGCAGTCGTCCCCGATCCGCGCCGGGATGCGCCCCGCGGCCAGTGCGGCGAGAACCGCGCGATCCGCCTCGGCCACGGGCGTCCGCTCAGACCGCCTGCAGTTCGGCCTGGAACCGGCACGTGCGATCGCCGGTGCACCAGCAGTCGACCTCCCGGACGGAGTAGCTCCTGCCGGTGAAGCCCTCGAGCAGCGCGGCGATGAAGCCTTCGTCGTACGTGCACACCTCGTGGTTGAGCTCGGGCAGGCCGGAGCAGTCGAGGTCCTCGGCGACGGTGAGGACGATCCGGTTGGCGCTGGGATCGACTTCTTCGATGCGCAGCACGCCGATCTGCATGTCGCGCAGGATGGTCTGCAGCTTCGCCACGAACTCGTCGAGCGAGGCCGGCGTCCCGACCATGTGCTCGTAGAGCTGCCGGCCGGCGAGCTTCCCCGCCTCGTAGAAGATCCGGTCAGCGCCCGCGGTCCCGACCTCCTGCTCGATCAGGTCGCGCAGGCAGAACTGCATCAGCCGGTAGATTTCTACGCGCGTGCTCGGGCCGAGATTCGGCCGGCCCTGCTCCAGATTCCCCAGGAGATCCCACGTGAATTCGTAGCGCCGCGCCATGATTGCCGCCTCCCTTGGCACAGCAAACATAGAGCCGGGCGGGCGTGTGGCGACGAGTGGAATTTACGGGCGGCGGCCGATGCGTAAATTCTCCCCTGTCTCCGGGCGGAACTTCGCCCTACCTTCCCCTGCACCGCGTCGCCGCGCACCGCGGCGGAAGGGAGTCCGGGTGGCACCGCATCCGTCGTTCCGGTCCTGCTGCAGGTCTGCTCCGCTGTCGGCACTCGTCGCCGCCGTCGCGCTCTGCGCGTCCGGGCCGGCCGTGGCGGAGACATATACGTATCGGCTGAGCCAGTCGACCGGCGCGCTCACGCTCTGGACCACGCCCGCGACGGTCCGCGTGTTCAAGAACTCCGCCCTGCCCCCGGCCGTCGAGGGCGGCGGCCTGCGCGTGTACTGCGCGCGCAACGAGTCGGAGCCGTTCCAGCTCGTCGTGCGCCCGGCGGCGACGGGGCCCGTCACGGTCTCGATCGGCTCGTTCGGCACCGGGATCTCGACCGAGCTGGCGCAGGTGAAGTACGTCCCGGTCACGACGGTGTCCGACAACCTCGGCCGCACCGGGGACTATCCGGATCCGCTCTGGCCGCTGGCGCTCCCGGCCACGGTCACCATGAACGCCGGCGAGAACACCGCGCTGTGGTTCACGGTGCGCGTGCCGACGGGCACGGCCGCGGGAAACTACACGACCAACGTGCAGGTCGGCGGGATCTCCGTGCCCGTGCAGCTCCACGTGTTCAACTTCGACGTCTCCGGGCCGCTGCACCTGCGGTCGGAAATGGCCGTCGACTACAACGCGATCATGTCCGCGTACAGCGTGACCAACTACTTCCCGCAGGTCGAGATCGTGAACCGCTTCATGGTCGAGCACCGCCTGTCGCCGTCGATCCCGACCTGGCCCGGCGCGGTCACGTCCTACGGCGGCGCGCCGCTGGTGTCGTACGACTGCAACGGCCACCTCAGCGATCCCGACGGCGTGTGGGGCTTCGAGGTGCCCGCCGCGAAGTACCTCGGCGGCGTCGGCTTCAACAACGGCAACGGCTTCCCCAGCTTCCGCGCCGCGCTGAGCGGCTCGCCCACGCCGTCCGTCGACCAGCGGCCGGCCACGTTCTGCGGCAAGACGCGCAGCGCGGCGGACTGGGTTCCCGGCAGCCAGTCGACGCCCTACAACCTCGAGTGGAAGAAGTACGTCACCGGGCTGCGCAACTACCTCTCCGGGCTCGGGTATCTCGGCCAGGCCTACTGGACCGTCGGCAACGAGCCCCAGAACCAGGCCGACTACGACGCGATCGCGTGGTACGCGCAGCTCCTCAAGAGCGCCGCGCCGGACCTCGCGCTGGCCGTGTCGGAGGAGCCGCGCCCCGAGATCTTCGCGAACCCGACCTACCCGGGCGCGAAGATCGACACGTGGATGGCGTTCGCCAACAACTTCGACCCGCAGGTGTCGTGGGACCGCGACGCGGCGCACGGCGAGTCGACGTGGGTCTACTACCTGAGCGCCACGCGCACGCCACGCTTCAACCCGATCACGCTCGACCACGCCGGCACCGACGCGCGCGTCACCGGCTGGTTCCTGTGGAAATACAGGTTGCGCGGGATCGAGCACTACGCGATGAACGACTGGGGCCTCAACCCGTGGCTCGTGCCGTGGACCGACGGGCAGAACGGCGGCACGTTCCTGCTCTACCCGCCGTCGCAGAGCAACCTGCCGATCCCGTTCGGTTCGAACGGCAACCGGCTCGTCTCGTCGATCCGCCTCGAACTGCTGCGCGAGGGCTTCGAGGACTACGAGTACCTGGTCGCGCTCGCGGGCGGACCGCCGCAGGCCGGCGTGGGCAACGCGGCCGACACCCTCGCCGATCGCGTCGTGGGCGGGCTCACGGCCCACACCCGCAACCCGGAGTACTACCACGAGCTGCGCCGCCAGATCGGCCTGTACCTCGGCGGCGAGACGCCGACGTTCCCCGACGCGGTGCCGCCGCCGGAGAACCCGCGCGCCGAGGGCAGCCCCGCGAGTTATTACATCAACTTCCAGGACCCCGCGGGTGCGCCGCTCGCCGATCCGCTCGTGGTCGACGGCAGGACGTACATGAAGATCGGCTGGCCGGCGTACGACGCGGGGCTCGGGTACGGCTGGTACGGCGACCTCGCGCACGTCATGACGAGCTACCAGCCCGGCGGCCCGAACGAGCTTCAGCGCAGCATCATCTGGGACGACTACGGCCTCATCAAGACGTTCGAGTTCGACCTCCCGAACGGCTCGTACGACGTCACCGTCTCGGTCGGCTGGCCGGGGCGCACGTACCCGCACAACAAGGTCGTCGTCGAGGGCCTGACGCTCGTGGGCGACGAGGCGAGCAGCCCCTATCTCGTGCGCACCGGTACGGTCACGGTCGTCGACCACAAGTTGACGATGGAGATCGGCGTCGCGGGCGAGTACACGCTCCTCAACTACCTGGACATCGTGCCGCACGTCGACGACGCCGACGCGGACGGGCTGCCCGACGCCTACGAGCTGCAGCACGCCTGTCTCGACCCGCAGGTCGCCGACGCCGATCTCGACCCCGACGGCGACGGCCTGACCTCCTGGCAGGAGTATTCGAGCGGAACCGACCCGTGCAACGACGACACCGACGGCGGCGGCGACAACGACCGCTCGGAGCTGTCGAACCAGCGCGCCGCGCTCGATTCGTCGGACGACGTGGCGCTGGTCCTGATGGTGCATCGCTCGGGCACCGACGTGCTGCTCGACTGGAGCCCGAACTACGGCAGCAACGGCGCGACGCTCGGGCCGTACTACGTGACGCGGTCGAGCACGCTGCCGCTCGGCCCGGCGGACCTCGTCTACGGCCCGCTGCCGGACTACACGTTCGGGATCACGGACCCGAACCCGCCGGGATCGATCTGCTTCTACGAGGTGCGCAACACGCGGCCGCGATAGCGGCGCGACGGCGGCCGCGTCACCCCGGCGCGGCCGCGCCACGGCGTCTCATTTCGCGAGCGCCGCCGCCTTCTCGGGCTTGCCCCACGCCTCGTAGAGCGCGACGGCGCGCTTCTTGACGTTCGCCTTGGCCTCCGCCGAGGCATCCTTCGACTCCGCGAGCGCCGGCAGCGCCGTGAGCAGCAGCGCTTCCGCCTCCTCGAAGCGCTTCTGCGCGGTGAGCGCTTCGGCGAGCGAGCTCTGCGCGGCCGCGATGCGCCAGTGGCCCTCGGGCAGGTTGGCACGGCGCAGCTCCAGCGTCTCGCGCAGTACGGTCTCGGCCTCCGCGGCCTTGCCCTGCCGCACGAGGATCTCCCCGACCGAGATCAGCGAGCGGCTGCGCTCGACGGGATTCCCGACCGTCTTCCACCCGTCGGCCGCGGCGAGGTATTCCGCCTTCGCCTCGTCGAGCCGGCCCAGGGCCTCGAGGCACATCGCGAACGAGCTGGCGGTCCGGTTCGTGTCCGGCGCGGGACCGATCGTGCGGCGCTTGATGTCGAGCGACTCCCTGTAGAGCGGCACCGCCTCCTCGCCGCGCTTGGCGCTCGCCAGCATGAAGCCGAGGTTGTTGAGGCTCTCCGCCAGGTCGTAGTGGTCCTTCGGCAGCACGCGGCGGCGCATCGCGACCGTCCGGCGCGCGAGTTCGATCGCCTCGTCGGTCTTGCCCTCGAGGAAGGCCAGCACCGCGAGGCTGTTCAGGCAGCCGGCGACGGCCGGGTGTTCGGCGCCGTGCCGCGACCTGTAGATCCGCTGGGCTTCCTCGTACGCGGCCCGCGAGTCCGCGAAGCGGCTCGCGTTCTGCAGCAGGATGCCGAGGTTGGCGAGCGTGTCGCCGAGATCGTCGGAGTCGGGCAACACCTTGCGCAGGGTGGCGACGGCCTCGCGATAGAGCGTCTCGGCGGCCGCAATGTCGCCCTTCTTGCGCAGGATCGTCGCCAGCGCGCTCTTGACCGCGGCGACCGCGGCGTGCTCCGGGGTGAACGCGACGGTCCGGATGCGCAGCGTGTCGCGCAGCAGCGTCTCGCACTCGTCCAACGCGCCGCGGATCTCGAGCAAGTTGGCCAACGTCTCCGCGGCGGTCGCGACGTCGGGGTGGTCGTTCCCGAACAGCTGGCGCCGCATGTCGAGCGCCGCGCGCATCGACGTCTCCCCGTCCTTGACCCGGCCCGCGGTCTGCTGCGCCTCGCCGAGCAGCATGAGCGACGTCGCGACGTCGGGGTGCTTCTCGCCGAACACCTTCCGGCGCAACGCGAGCGCCTCCTCGAACAGCGGGACCGCGTCGTCCGCGCGGCCCGTGTGCTGCAGGATGCGCGCCTCCATCGAGATCGCCGCGGCCGTGTTCGGGGCCTCGGGGGCGACCTTCCGCAGCATCGCCACGGCCTCGCGCTGGTTCGCCTCGGCCTCGTCGAACCGGCCCATCGCGTCGAGGAAGAAGGAGTAGTTGCTGAGGGCCGTCCCGAGCGCGACGCTCGGTCCCGTCGACTCGCGGCGCTGGATCGCGACCGCCTCGAGGTGCGAGCGTTCGGCGCACCCGTTGTCGCCGATCCGGTAGCACGCGTCGCCCAGCATGGTGAGCACGCGCGCGGTGGCGAGCCGGCCGTCGCGGTCCGTGAAGCGCCGGTCGATCGCGAGCGCCGCCTCGAACTCGCGCCGCGCATCGGCGAAACGGCCCAGCCCGACCTCGATCAGCCCCGCGTTCTCACGGGCCTCGGCGGCGTCGCGGTCGCCCGGAGCCCCCATCCCCTGGCGCAGCTCGATCGCGCGCCGCGCGTGCGTCCGCGCCTCCTCGAACAGCCCGAGCCGCTGGTAGGTCTTGGCGAGCGTCTGGCGCACGCTGGCCTCGATGGCCGGCTGGCCCTTCAGCGAGCCCGCGTCGACCTTCTTCGCGGCGACGTCGAGCGCCTGCTTCACCGTGACGTTCGGGCCGTTCATCTGGTACGGGTCCGCCGAGCCGAGCATGTCGACCAGGAACTGCCGGGCCGCGTCGGCCTTCGCCGCCTGCCCGCGCGCGTCGTCCGCCGCACGGTCCGCCAGCGCGTGCTGCGCCGCCTCCGACGCGCGCGCCGCGTCCGCCGCCGCCTTCGCCCGCTCCGACTCGGCGCGGCGCTCGTCGGCAAGACGCTTCTGCTCCTCGGCCGCGCGCTTCTGCTCCTCGGCGAGCGTGCGCGCGGTCTCCGCCTCGACCAGCCGCGCTCCCGCCAGCTTCTCGGCCTGCCGCGCGCGGATCGCCTGCCCGGTGCTCACCGCGGTCGCCGCGACCAGCGCGACGAACACCACCGCGGCCGACGTGACCAGCGCCTTGTTCCGCCGCGCGAACTTCTGCAGTTGGTACGTCGCGCTCGGCGGCCGCGCGACGATCGGCTCGTCGTGCAGGTAGTGCCGGATGTCGGCGGCCAGCGCCGCCGGCGACTCGTAGCGCCGCGCCTTGTCCTTCTCGAGGGCCTTCGCGACGATCGTCTCGACGTCGCCGCGGAACACGCGATCGACCGTCGACAGCCGCGACGGTTCCTCCTCGCGGATCAGCCGCGCGACCTCGTGCAGCATCCGCCCCTTGACGTCGAGCGGCAGCCGCCGCGCGAGCAGGAGGTACAGCACGACGCCGATCGAATACACGTCGCTGCGCGTGTCGACCTCGGCCGGATCGCCGGAGATCTGCTCCGGGCTCATGTACGAGAGCGTGCCGACGATCTCGCCGATCTCGGTCTGGCGCGTCACGTTCACGTCGGAGTCCGTCGCGCGCGCCACGCCGAAGTCGAGGATCTTCGGCTGCCCCGTCTCGTCGACGAGGATGTTGCTCGACTTGAGATCGCGGTGGATCACGCCCTTCTGGTGCGCGTGCTGCACGGCGTCGCACACCTTCGCGACCAGTTCGAGCCGCGCCGCCGCGCCCAGCCCGCGCTCGCTCGCGAAGCGCTCGATGTCCGGGCCGCGCACCAGTTCCATCGCGAAGTACGGCTGCGGACCCGCCCCGCCGTCCGCGGTGCCGGCCGCGTACACCTGGGCGATGCCGGGGTGCTGCAGCCGCGCGAGGAGCGCCGACTCCTGCTCGAAGCGCCGCAGGAGCACCGCCGACGCGAGCCCCGGACGGATGACCTTCAGCGCGACCGGCCGCCGCGGCGAATCCTGCTCGGCCTCGTAGACCGTGCCCATGCCGCCTTCGCCGAGCACCGCGAGCACGCGGAAGCCGGGGATGCGCGGCACGTTCGGCAGACCCGCTGCGGCCGGCGCGCCCGGCACGCCCGAAATGAAGCGCACGCCGTCCGGCGGCGGCGTGGCCCGGGTGGGATCCGCGTCGGAACGCAGGTCCTGCGTCTGGTCGTCACGTTCGTCGTTCAAGTGGTTCGCCGGGCTCCGGAGATCACTGCTGACTTATCGATCAGATTCGCGCGCGCGGATTCGCGGATTGCAGCCGCGCGAGCGCGATTGTGAGCCACCCGACCGCGCTTGTCAGCAGATCACTACATGTACGCGGGGAGCGCTATCGGCGCATCGTTCATGACGAGGACCCGGTCCTGAATCTCGTAGGCGCCATCGGCGGCGACGAACTCCGACACGCGCCAGACCGTCCGCTTGTGGTCGACGAGCGTGCGGGTCAGGTGAAATCCCGACGGAACCTGCTCGCAGGCGCCCGGCGTCAACGCGAGCCGTGCCGCCGCATCCGTCGAGATCGACGCCACGCGGTGACTGCGCTCGTTCACGTGGATGTCGAGCAGCTCGGAGCGGAGCGCCGCCGTCATGCGCCACTCGCTGAACAGGCCGACGAACGCGAGTGCCTGCGCGCAGTCCGCCAGGTGGACCAATCCTCTGAACTCGCTCGGCGTACGGATGCGGCGCCACTGCCCCGGTCGTGACGCCTCGAGACGCGGGTACCCGCCGGTGAGCGGCCCGGTCGCGCCGCTGTCGACCAGCTGCAGTCTCCAGCCGTCCGCGAGGTAGTCGAGAGGAACGTCCTGCGGTGGCCAGTCGTCGGCCTGAATGATGTTCGGCGCGCCCGGAAGATCCCAGTTCACGCTGGCCGTCACGACGTCCTTCGCGTGAAGACGCGCGAAATCCCCGACGGTGCGCAGCACGGCGTGGCTCGGTGCTACACCGAGCTCCCAGTGCACGAGGACGACGTAGGCGTGCGGGGCCGCGTTCATCGTCGCGGGCCGGCCCTTCCACGTCTTGAAGCGGTCCAGTTCCTCACGAAGGGAGCGCGAGCCGATGGGCTCATGGGGCGCGCCGACGGTCCGCTGCAGGGCGTCGGCCAGCGTATCGAAGCGCTCGCCCTGCTCGAGCACGAGCCGCCCTTCCGGATCGAAGACCTGCACGGTGGGGCAACGCTGCAGCTTGCGCTCGATGTCGGCGGCCGTGGCGCGAAGCGTGATCGCCGCCCCGAACCCCGACTCCTTCAACGCGTCGCGAAGTTCGCCTTGCCACGGCGGACTTCCCGGCCTTTTCGCCGCAAGGCCCGCCGCAGGCACGGGTGGAGCGGACGGCATTTCGGGCGCGCATGCCGCCGACGCCAGCACGCCGGCAACGGTCAGGACGAGTTGCAGCGACGCACCGCGCATCGTCACGCCCCGCATGGTTGCGCCCCGCATCGTCACACCCAGTTGATGTCGTTCCCCTCGGGCATGTGCGGCGCGAAGATCGACACGAACTCGAGATGGCCGTCGAGCGCGCGCGTGTCGTGCACGATGCCGCGCGGGCACACGTGCACGTCGCCCGCCTTGACCGGGATCCACTCGCCGTTCACGAACAGCTCGCCCGTCCCGCCGGTCACGATGACGATTTCATCCGACACGGAGTGGAAGTGCGTCCCGATCGTGTGCCCCTTCACCGCCGTGCGCACCATCATCTGCGCGCGCGCGGACTCGTACACCACCTCGCTGTCGAGGCCCTTCTCGGGCAGCACGCGGGCGCGGTGGTACTCGTCGAGCTTCACGAGGACGGCGCTCGCGGGCTTCGAGTCGATCAGTCCCTTCGGAATCGACGGCGCGGCCATGGGACGTCCTTTCGCGGCGGGGGGACACGCACAGCAGAGCACCCGCGCGGGCGCGACGTCAAGGGTCCTTCTGCGCACGGCGCGTCCGCATGTTGCGCGCGGCGCGTCCGGCCATTGCGCATCGCTCGCGCGAGGCGCCGGCTCAGCCGAACGCCTCGCGCAGGACGGTGTCGAGTTCGTGGAGCGCCGCGGCCCCGTTCCCTTCGAACGACGACCCGTGCATGACCGCCAGGGTGCGCGGTTCGAGGGCCGCGAGCCGGCCGAGCAGCACGGGGGTGTTCTTCGTGTAGGGCACGTAGTCGGCGAGCGGGCTCGTCTGGTAGATCGCGAGCGCCTCGCGCGTGCGGCCGAGGACGCTCTCGGTCGTGAGCGGCTCGCGGTCGCCGATCTGGTGGAACAGGTCGCCGACGAACATCGTGCGCGTCGTCTCCTCGAACAGCGTGCCCGCGTCCCAGCCGTGCGGCAGGTGCGGCGTGGCGACGAAGCGGAAGCGGTGCCGGCCGGTCGAGAACGTCTCGGCGTCGGCCAGCGGGCGCGTCGGGCGCGCCGAGAAGTCGGACAGGTTCACCATCGCGCCGATCGTGCCGGCCACGGGCTGGGCCTCCGGCGCGACCGCGAGCCACTCGTTGAGCGCGCCGCACTCGTCGGACTCGAAGTGGCCCCACGCGATGTGGCGCAGCCGTGCGGGGTCGATGAGCTTGCCGACCGCCTCGCGCAGCGCGGGGAAGAGCGACTTCATGCCGGTGTGATAGAGCAGCGGCTCGTCGTCGCGGACGAGGAAGTGGTTGAATTGCAAATCGAACTGCGGCACGTACACGGACAGGCGGAACACTTCGGGGGCGATCTCGTCGATCTTCGTCTCGGTCATCGGTTCTCCCTGCGGCGCGTGGTCCGGGCTAGAATCGCGCCGCCCGTGATGGGAGTGGAACCAGCGCGCGCCGCGTTACGGTGCGGCGGAAAGAAAGTTCGGGACATGGACGAGAGCGAGCTGATCGAGCACGCGCGGCGCGTCGCCGATGCGACTGCGCGCGGGACGTCCCCCGATTCCGAGGCCGAGGAGCGACTGTGCCGGGCGCTGGCGCGGCGCATCCGCCTGTTCGGCCTGCGCCACCTGCGCAGCCCCGAGCGCGCGGATGATCTCGTGCAGGACGTGCTCGTGCTGACGCTCGAGCGGCTGCGCCGCGGCGAGGTGCGGGACCCGGCGCGCCTCGGCTCGTTCGTGCTCGGGGTGTGCCGGCGCCTCGTGGCCGATGGGCGACGGGCCGAACGGCGCCGTCGCGACCTGGAGACGCGCTGGCTGCCGGATCGCGAGCCCGTGGCCGACCCGCCGGCGCTCGTGGACGACGCGCGGCTCGCGCACTGCCTCGGGGTGCTCGGCGAGCGCGACCGGACCGTCGTCCGGATCACGTTCGTGGCGGAGGCCGATCCGGACGAGATCGCGCGGGCGCTCTGCCTGGGCGCGGGGCACGTGCGCGTCGTGCGGCATCGCGCGCTCGCGCGCCTGCGCGACTGCATGTGGGGGGCTGCATGATGTCGCGGGGGGTTGCGTGATGTCGCGGGGGGTTGCGTGATGTCGTTACGTTGCACGGACGCCACGCCGTGGGAGCAGCTCGTCGCCTACTGGCTGGGCGGCGCGGACGAGGCGCTCGAGGAGCACCTGTTCGCCTGCGACGCGTGCACCGGGAACCTCGAGCGGCTCGCGGCGCTCGGCCTCGCGATCCGCGACCGCGCGCGCGCCGGCGACATGCGCGGCACGGCGACCCCCGAGCTGCTCGATCGGCTCGCGGCGGACGGGGCCCGCGTGCGGCGGTACGCGCTCGGCCCGGGCGAGGTCGTGCAGTGCAGCGTCGGACCGCGCGACGAGATCGTCAGCGTCGCGCTCGCCCTGCCTCCCGGAGCGCAGGACGAGCCGCGCCTCGACCTCGTGTTCCGCTGCGACGCGCTCGGGCTCGACCGGCGTGCCGCGGACGTGCCGATTGCCGCCGACGGGCACGTGCACTGGGTCGAGCCGGGCGCGGCCCTCGCGCCGCTGCCAGCCCACGTGCTCGACGTCCGGCTCGTCGCCGTGGACGACGCCGGCGAACGCGAGCTGGCTGCGTACACGTTCGACCACACGCCGGAGCCGTGATTCGGGTCACGCGCCCACGCTGCAGCATCACGTCACGCGCCCACGCTGCAGCATCACGTCACGCGCCCGCGCTGCAGCTCGAGAATCGCGCGATACAGCCGCGAGCGCTCGTCGAGCCGCTCGTGCGCGCGCGTGATGTACCGCACCGCGAGCGTCACGCCCGCGCCGGTGGGCCGCACGCTCACGATCGGCTCGCCGCGCATCGCGGTGAACCCGGCGCGCGGCGCGACGCGGCGCCACTCGTCCGCCGCGAGCTGCGCGTTGTCCTTGTTGTGCGCGAGGACGAGCTCCTTGACGGTCTCCGCGGTCGCGATCGGGTCGGCCTCGCGCGGCACGGTGAACTCGATCTCGTCCCACATCCACTGCCCCGAGGTCGAGAAGTTGAGGTAGTTCCCCTCGACCGCGAAGCCGTTCATGAACGCGATCTTGCGCCCGGTCGGCTGGCCGGCTTCGGAGAGGTTGCCCGTCTCGAGGAGGATCGTGCGCAACGGGCCGATCTCGACCACCTCGCCGGACACGCCGTTGATCTCGACCCAGTCGCCGACGCGGATGCCGTGCCGGCCCATCAGGATGAACCACCCGATGAACGCGACGACGAAGTCCTTCAGCACGACCGTGAGACCCGCGGTGACCAGCGCGAGCACCGCGGCGAACTGGCTCGGCGGACCGAACACGACGAGCAGCACGAGAACCACGCCGATGCCGCGCACGACGTACCCGGCCACCGAGTGCAGCGTGTGCGCCTGGCGCTGGTCGGCGGTCAGCTTCGAGAGCGAGCGGCTCACCCACATGTCGACGAGCGTCGTCACCAGCCCGATCACCAGGATCGTCAGCAGGCAGTACAGGAGACCGTGCACGGCCTGCCGCTCGCGCTCGCGCACGAACGTGATCCAGCGCTTGTAGGTGTCGGCGAGCTGGGCCTGGTTCTCGATCCGCTTCTCGACCACCGCGCTCTTCTTCGCCTGGGCCTGCTGCGCCTGCTTCAGCTCGTCGACCTGCGCCTGCGCGCCCTTCTGCGCGTCCTTCAGCTGGTCGCGCTTTTCGCGCAGCTCGTTCCACGACTCCACCAGCGCGACGACGCTGTTGCTCGCCGCCGCCGACTTCGCCGCCGCGGCCGCAGCCGCCTCGTCCTGCGGGGTCGTGCTCGGCACGAGGTTCTGCAGCCCGCCGCCGGCCTGCTGCTGCGCGTCGTAGCGCTGCTTCATCCGGCCGATCGACGACTGCGGGTCGCCGCCGGCGCGCGACAGCTGCCGCCGCGTGCCCTCGACCTCGTCCCTGTCCAGCTCGGACTGGGCCTCGGCCAGCTGCAGCTGGCGCTGGAGCCCGTCCCGCGCGGTCGCGGGCGCGTCGGCCAGCTTCTTCCTGAGCCGCTCGACCTCGGCCTGGCCGGCGTCGACCCTGACCTGCAGTTCCGCGAGCCGCTTCGCGATTCCCTGCGCCTCGGGCGTGAGCACCGGCGGATGCGCGGCCGCCTCGCGCAGCGCGGTGGTGAACGCGAGGTCCACCTCCACGTCGGCGATGCGCAGCGCCTCGCGCGCCATCCACTTCTCCTCGCGCGTGACGGCCAGCGGCGCGAGCTTGCGCGCGGTCTCGAACTGGTCCTGCGTCGTCGTAATCGTGCGGAACAGCGGATCGTTGCGGCGCGACGACCGGCTGCCCGCGTCGGCGATCGGCCGGCTCGTCAGCACGAGGCCGGCGACGGTCGCGGCCACGAGGACCAGGAAGAGCACGGGGAGGATGCCGCGGCGTTTGCTCATGGGACCTCGACAGTTCGACGTTCGGTTCGCCCGCGATGATCGATTCGCCCGCGATTGTAGGGCCGCGTTGCCGCGCAGGGGAATCGGCGGTAAACCGGGGCACATGAGCGTAACGGGCAGCGACGTCGTCGAAGTCACCGTCCTCGGCGGTCCCACGGCACGCATTCGCATCGCCGGTTGCACCTTCGTGACCGACCCGACCTTCGATCCCGGTGGACGCACGTACGCGTCCGGGTCCGTCACCCTCGAGAAGACGCGCGGCCCCGCGCTGTCGCCTGCGCAGGTCGGGCCCGTCGACGTGGTCCTCCTGAGCCACGACCAGCACGCCGACAACCTCGACGCCCTCGGCCGCGAGTTCATCGCCGCCGCGCCAACCACCCTGACCACGGTCGCGGGCGCGGAGAGACTCGGCGGCGCAGCGCGACCCGCCGGCGCGGAGCCATTGCGCGTGCCGGGCGCGCGGGGACTCGCCCCGTGGCAGTCCATCCCCATCGCCGACGGCCGACTGCGCGTCACCGCCACGCCCGCACGCCACGGCCCTGCGGGCATCGAGCCGCTCGCGGGCGACGTCATCGGGTTCGTCGTCACCGACGCCGCCTCGGGACGCGACCTCTTCTACGTCACCGGTGACACGTGCTGGTTCGACGGCGTGGCCGAGGTCGCGCGGCGCTTCCGGCCCGAGGTCGTGTTCGTGTTCGCCGGGGCCGCGATGACGCGCGGTCCGTTCCACTTGACGATGGACACCAACGACGCGCTCGAGGTCGCGTCACACTTCCCGGACGCAACGCTCGTCCCGCTGCATCACGACGGCTGGAAGCACTTCACGCAGTCGTCCGACGACCTCGTGCGCGCGTTCACCGCGGTGGGCCAGGCGTCCCGTCTGCGGCTTCTGGAGCCGGGGATTCCGACCCCTCTCGCCCGCGATCGGGCCTGAGAGCGGACCGCCTCACGACGGCCCGGCGTCGTGGCGCCAGCGTGCGAGCTCCTGCTCGAGCTCCTGCTTGAACTGCGGGTCGAAGGGGACGTGGAGCTCTTCCGCCTTCGCGAGGTACGCGCGGCTCTCGACCAGGCGCCCGAGCTTGAAGCACACCACGGAGAGGTTCACGTACACCGGACCGAAGTGCGGATCGAGCTTGGCGCTCAACTGCCAGCTGGCGTAGGCGTCGTGGTAGCGCTGCAGCCGGAACTGCGGGCTGCCCATGAAGAAGAACAGCTGCGCGGTCTCGCGCAGGTCCGCCTCGCCGCCGCTCTCGAGCTTGCGCAGCTCGTCCGCGTACTGTGCATCGAAATCGACGTACAGCGACTCCATCGACTCGGAGTGGTCGACCGCGGAACGCGTGAGACCCGTCACGAGGTCGTGCAGTGCGTCGGCCTGGCGCCGCGAGGCAATCCGCAGGCGCAGCGCCTCGGCGTCGCGCTTCATCGCGGCGCGCAGCGTGGTATCGCGGGCGAGCTCGTACTCGCGCAGCGCGCCCTCGGCGTCGCCGCGGCGCAGCGCCACGTGCCCGAGCCCGACGTGCGCCGGCGGAAACCCGGGCGCGACGCGGAGCGCCTCTTCGAAGGCCGCGCTCGCCTCGTCGAGCACGCCCTGCTCGAGGACGTGCTGGCCGCGCGCGCAGAGCGCGACCGCCTTCTGCCGCGCGCCGCGATGGAGCGGCTTCTGCTCGGCGGAGAATGCCGGGACGGTGGCGAGCGCGACGAACGCGACGAACGCGACGTGCGCGACGAGCGCGACGAGCGGGACGAGCGCGACGAGAAGCGGGGCACGTGTGAAACGGATGATGTGGGGTCGCACGGAGGTGTCCTCCGCGCAATATCCTATCAGCGCGCCGCGAGGTCGATCGCGGTCTCGAGCTGCACATCGGCCCCGCTCGCGTACTCCAGTTGCGCCTCCACGGCCACGTCGGGCTCGACGCCCTGGCCCTCGAGGCGGATTCCGTCGACGCGCGCGTCCGAAACCGCGAGTTCGAGCAGCGAGCCGTCCGACAGCAGGAAACACCGTCCCGGGACGACGGCCCCCGCGGTGTGCTGCCCGACCAGCGTGCCGATGCGGTGCTTCCGGATCGCGAACGCGACGACCTCCTTGCCGCTGCGCGTGCCGCCGTCGACGAGGAGCACGAGCTTCCTCGTCCACTGGCGCGAGTTCGAGTGCGGCTTCCCGTCGCGCCCGGCCCACGTGAACTCCGGAACGCGCGGATCGAAGATGCTCACGAACTCGGGACTGCACCCACCCCAGCCGTCGCGGAAGTCGAGCACCAGCGCATCGGCCTTGCGGAAGTCTTCCGCGAGCTGGTCCTGCAGCAGCTCCTGGAAGTCGCCGCCCGCGCACGAGTACATCGGCACGTACGCGACCGTGCGCCCGTTGCGCGTGATCGTGCGCGCCCCCTTCTGCTGCGCGCCCAGCCACTCCGCTTTCGGCTCGACGCGGCGCGGCGTGACCTCGATTTCGCGCGGCGGCTCGCCCTTCGTCCGCTCGACGCCGAGCCGGACCGCGCCCTCGTGGTTCCGGAACGACGCCACGGGATCGAACGGCCTGCCGTCCGCGGTGACGATCCGGTCGCCGCGACGCAGCCCGGCCTCCTCGGCCGCGCCGCCCGCGAACACGCGACGCACGAAGTGCCGGGCGTCGACGTCGATGCCGATGCTGTCGTGCAGCGTGTCCTTGATTCCGAGCGCTTCTCCGAAGATCGCCCGGAGGTCGTAGAACTCCGGGTCCGTGCGGGCGAAGAACCCGGTGTGCGACGCCGGCAGCTGCGCGATGGCGCGCTTGGTCAGAAGCACGAACTCCGCCTCGCTCGTCACCCCGGCCGCGTAGCCCGCGTGATCGCGCGCCCACGTCTCGGCGAGCTTCGCGTCGTGGAAGTTCTCGCGCACGAGACGGACGATCTCGTCGCCGCGCGCGCTCCACGCGGATTGGGGAACGGACGCACGGCCGAGCGTGGGAGCCAGCGCGACGACGAACAGGGTGGCGGCGAGCGCGCACCGGCGCGCGGCGATCGGCAAACGTGTCATGGCGGCCCTCGTCACGGGCCCATACTAGCGCTGCGACTCCTCCCGCGCGGCCGGGGGCGTGAAGTCGAGCCGCGTGGTCTCGGCGAGCTGGCCGTCGGCGACCCGCCCCTCGACCAGCTCGTAACCGAGCAGCGCGAAGATGCGGTCGCCCAGGAAGATCGGTCGCGCGTTCCCGTACCAGTCGACGCACGAGGCGACGCACGCGTCGTCGGACGTCCGCGACGCGTGAGCGTCCAGGGTTCCGAGTGGAACGAAGTGCAGGTTGTCGACGCGCAGGAACGTGACCTTCGCCTCGCCATGTCCGCCGCGTTCTTCGTCGATCACGGGCAGCCCGAGCGTGCCGTCCCGCGGCCCCGCCGGCTTGAAGAAAAAGCCGTGGCTCCGGCTCTCGGCCTCGGCGGCGTTCGCGAAGCGCATGCCGTCGCTGATCACGGGAACACCGCCGTCGAGCGCGAGCGCCGTGAAGCCGAGATCGTCCCCACGTTGCCCGATGACGACCGCGGCGCGTCCCATGGGTTCGATGCGCTCGATCCGGTGGTCCAGCTGGACGGACGCGGTTCCCGCGCGCGTTCTCCACGCCTGGGCGTGGAGTGTGTTGACCCGGACGTCCTCGTCGTACGGCGCGACTCCGAAGAGCAGCCACTCGCCGACGAACCGGTTGACGATTCGGTCGAACGGGAGCGTCGGCAAGGGGACGTACATCGACGCGCTCGCGGGCCGGGGAGCCGCGGAGAACGCCGCGAGCGGCAGGTTGGCGAGCGCGAGCGCGAACCGGTCCTCCCCGCGCGACCCGTGCGGCGCGGCCACGAGCACGTGGAGCGAGGCATCGTCGCCTTCGTGGAACGAGAACTGATCGAGCGGGCTGCCCCACGTGCCGAGCGCCTGCGGCGTCGATCCGTCGAGCGGCATGCGGTAGACGTAGGAAGGGGCCGGCCCGTCGTCCGGGATCACGCTCTCCGCGTGCTCGCGGCTTTCTCCAGCCCAGCCGCCCTCTCCGGCCCAGACGTACACGGCGCTTCCCGACACGAAGAACTCGCGCGAGGCCGGCGCGAGCACCGCCTGCGCCGAGCAGGCGAGCGGCTTGCTCGCGAGCGTGCAGGTCACGATGGCGTGATACACGGGCCACTCGGTCGCCTGCACGGGACCGAAGACGTCGCGCGCCTCGAGCAGCGGCTTCCACTCCCCGTCACGCACCGGCTGCCACTCGGGCTCGGTCAGGCGGGCCGATGCGGCCGAGACGCCACGTCGCGTGATCGCGGGAACCGGCATGTAGAGGATCAACCGATCGCCGATCAGCCGCGAGGCGTAGTTCTGGGCGGAGTAGTAGTCGGTGCCGCGCACCCGCGCACTCGTGCGGAACGCGAGCATCCCCGCGGCGTCGACGTCGAACACGTTGATCTCGCTGGCGCGCGCGGCGTAATCGTAGCCGATCACGACCGCGCTTCCGCCGACGGAGAGCAGCTCGTCGTACCAGCTCGCCGGCTTCGTGCCGGGAGCGTTGGCCGGCGTGACCGACACGACGCGCGGTCCCGCCTCGCCCAGGTCGATCGAGAACAACCTGCCTCGCCGCAGGACGAGCAGGCCTCCGGGTCGCGCCTTGACGATTCCACCCTCGTCGACGCCGGCGACCTGGTTGTTGGTGATGGACGGGTCCGTCACGCCGGGCGCGAACTGAAGGGCCGCCCCATAGCTGGCCGAAGCCGAGGCCGACATGACAACGACCTCTTCCTTGATCTCCGCGAGCACTCCGGCCTTGACGATCGCCAGCTTCCCGGCCGGAACACAGATCTGCCGCTGGAACGCCTGGTATCCCGCCATCTCGACCATGACGGTGTATCCCCCGGACGGCACGACGGGCGCGACGAGGATTCCATGTTCGTCCGTCACGAACGAGTGGATCTTCCCCTGCCCGTCGAGGATCACCGTGGCCCCGGGGACCGGGCCGTCCTTGTCGATCACCTCGACGCGCAGCGAGCCGGGAGCCTTCGCAGCGCCCGAGGCGTCGGAGGCCTTGCTCGCCGACGGCGGGCATTGGACCGCGACGACATGCGGCGGATGCTCGAGCCGCACGCGCGCGTCGATCAGCCGCGTCAACGCGCGGCGCAGATCGTCCTTCGATTTGCAGCGCGCGAGCTTCTTCCGGGTGAGCGCGCGCGCGACCTGCTCCGGCGTCTCCTGCGGCGCGGCGTGCAGCGGCGGAGCGGGCGCGATCCAGAAACCGAGAAGGAGGAATGCAACGGAAGCGGTGATCGAGCGGCCCATGTCGCCCTCCCTGCGTTGTGCGGAACATACCGCCGCCGGGAGCCGGCCTGCCGGATCGTGCGCGTTTGGCGCGAGCCCTATGCAGCAGCCGCGGAGGTCAGGACTTCGGTCGGGGGACCAGCCGGATCGTCACCTCGGCCCCCTCGGCCGGCGGGTTCGCGAGGCCCGTGCCCAGCGGATCGTCCTCGTCGCCCGCGACGATCATCTCGTTCGCCGCCGGATCGACGTCGATCGCGAAGCGGCCCGCGCGATCGGTCGCCACCTCGCAGTTGGACCCGCTCCGCTCGCACGTGCTCTCGAGCGCGGTTGCGTCCGCGGCCGCGGCCGCCGCCGCACCCGCGAGCCGGCTCACGCGAATGGGGACGTTCGCCCGCGTCCGGCCCGTGGCGTCGAGCACCGTGCCGCGCACCTCGCGCGGCTCCCGCCACGCGAGCGAGATCACCTGCGGCCCTGCCGGCAGTTCATCGAGCACGCGCCCGCACACCCACGGATGCCCCGACGCTTGGACCTCGACGCGGTACCGGCCGGGAGCGACGGGGCCGAAGCGAAGGCGCGGCTTCGCGACCTCCGACATCTGCGGACTCCAGCTGGCGTAGGCGACGTACCGCCTCCCCGCCTGCCCGGCGACGAGCGCGCGCAGGCCGGCGTAGCAGCCGCCCTCGCGACGGCACACCTCGGGGAGCGGCTCGATCGTCACGAGCAGGCCCGGCACCATGCGGCAGGTCACCACGCGACGGCGCACGTCGAGCGTCACGGGCGCATACGGCGACATCTCGCACATGACCTTCGTGCAGCCGGCCGCGAGGGACACGATCCCCGTCGTGCCCGAGATGTCGCCGCCATGCGCGCCCTTGGTGCAGCCGACGATGACGTCCGGCAGGGGCGCGCCCTGCTCGTCGACCACGTGCACCTCGACGGGTGGCGGTGACGGTGCCGGCGCGGCCGAATGCGATGTTCCGGGCGCAGCGACGAGAACGGACGCGATGACGAGCGCGCGTGCCGGGTGGACCATGCTCCCCTCCCGGCCGGTATTATGTCGCGGGGGATGCCATGACGAAACGTCGTTCGCCCGTCGCGCGGGGTCTCGGCGCAGCATGTCCGAGTGTCGTGGCCGTCATGGCCGTCGTGGCCGCACTCCTGATCCCGTCGTGCGCGACCGCTCCCCCGCCCAAGGCGCCGCTGCCGGTGACGCCGCCGCCCGCGCCGCAGCCCGACTCGCGGCACGGCGCGGTGTCGCTGCAGATCATTCCCGACCCCAATTCGCACCCGCCGACGTTCGAGGCCAACGAGCAGTTCGTCGCGCCGGTGATCACGTGCGAGGCCGTTCTCCCCGAGTACCCGCCCGACGCGCTCGCGGCCAAGGCCGCGTCGGCGACGGTCGTGCTGCGCGTGACGATCGGGGCCAGCGGCCGCGTCGAGCGGATCGAGGACAGCCCCGTGATGGCCTCGACGCCCGGGCCGTTCGCGTCCGAGTTCCGCTGGTCGGCGGTCCGCGCGATTCGCCGCTGGCAGTTCTCCCCCGGACGGATCGACCGCACGGTGGCGCAGGAGTCGTCGGGCGGCGAGAAGACGGAGTGGGTCGACGTCGGCGAACCGCTCGACGTGTTCTACGACATGAAGTTCGACTTCGAGATCGTCGCCGGCGAAGGACGGGTGCGGAGCAGCGTCGGCGGCACGGAGTAGCTTGGCGCGCCGCACGCGCCGTCCACCCTGCGAAGCCTGGTCCCCGACTGCACCGAGCGCGGCGCACCGGACATCCAGCCCCGGCCAACCTTTCGGATGGAGGCTGGGCTATTTTATAAGCTCATCGATATTGCTTTTTGTAAACACCCTGCGTAAGTTCCCATCATGCCGCGTCATGCCCTTCGACCGTCGCACGCCCTTGCCCGTCTTCTGCGGGACCGTCGTGAAGAACTCGGGCTTTCGGCCCGCGCGGTCACCAAGCGGTCGGCGGATCTCGGCGAGCGCATCCCCTTCCCCACCCTGCTCCGCATCGAGCAGGGCCGGCAGGAACCGGGGGTGCGACGGTTTTACGCGCTGCTCACGCTGTACGACCTGCCGTTCGAAATCGTGCCGGACCTGCTCGAACTCGATGCGCTCGCCGCGGAGCCGCCCGACATCTCCGATGCCGAACTCCTCTACGAGCGGGGCACGGAACTCTGGCGCGCCGGACAGGTCGGACCGGCCCTCGCGCACCTCTTCGCGCTGCGCATGCTGCCGCCCGGGAGCACCGATACCCTGGTCCGGCAGAAGTGCCTGCTCGGGTTCGCGGTCGCCGCCAACAAGCTCGGGCGCACGCAACTCTCCCATCGACTGATCGAGTCGCTGCTCCGGGAGCCGCCGCACGAATCACTGCGCGTGTACGTGCTCGTGCAGGCGGCGACGAACTGGCACCACCTCGGCTCGCAGGACGTCGCCAGCGCGATGCTCACGCAGGCCCGCGCGGTACTGCGGCCGGGGCGGCATCGCGAAGCCGCACTGATCGACCACGAGGCCGCGCGGCAGTGGTCCCACGCCGGCGACCACCGGAAGGCCCTCGCGACCGCGCGAAGTGCCGCGGAGCACTACACGAAGGCCGGAGACGCGTTCGGGCGCTGCGTCGTCGCCGGCATTCGCGTCGACGCGTTGCTGATGGCCGGCCGGACGCGCGAAGCGCTCGAGGATTCTCGCGCGAGCCGGTCGGACGCGAAGCGGCGCGGGTACGGAGCGGTCGCAGCGCGGCGCCTCGTCGACGAGGGCCGCGCGCTCCTCGCGAGCGCGTCCGATCGCGCCGTGGCCGTACTGCAGGCGGCGCTCGCCGAGGCGGTCGCCCTGGACCATCCGCCCGTTCGATTCTCGGCGCACTACTGGCTTTGGAAGGCGTACGAAGCGGCCGGCGAGGCCGAGCGCGCGCGCGTCGAGCGCGACGCGGCCTGCTCCTATGCCCGCGTGGTGCATGACAACTCTGTCGAGATCCAGGAAGTCCGCGCCCTGATGAGTGGCGGGGAGAAGCTCCATGATGCGCGCCCGATGGACCAGACTGCTCGTCGTCCTCGCCGCAGGGCTTAGCTCGGCCCTCGCGACCGATCCGCCGAGCTCGGCGCTGAACCCCGTCAGCGGGTTCATCGAGGTCGTCGACACGACCTTGAGCGGACAGCACTGGCACGTCCGTCACGTCGCCAATCCCGGCAACGGACATCTGCGGGAGGTCACGGTGCTGACCGCGGGGAACGGCGACGACGCCGCGCCCCAGATCGCCATCTCTCCCGCCGGCGGAACATGGGTCACGTGGTGGACGGCCGGCCCGGTCGATCAGGTCTACTACCGGCGGCGCACGAGCCCCGACGGTGCGTGGTCCACCGCCGCGCTGATCGGCGATGCGCAGACCTCCGCACGCAAGCCGGCGATCGCTTTCGACGGGGCCACTCCGTGGTTCGCCTGGGAGATCGGCGCCTCACCGAGCCGCAGCATCGTCGCGGCGCAGGGCGGCGCCAACGATCCCGAGCCCATGCCGAGCTGGACGGTGCTCGCCCAGACCGGCTCCAACGCCGAGTTGAACCTCATGCTGCACGCGGAGGCCGGTCATCTCTGGGTCACCTGGGAGGACGGTGCGTTGCGGGTCGGCTGGTGCGAACTCGATCACGGAACGGGCCACTGGGGCGCCGCGTCCTTCGACTCGTACGCGGCCGACGACACGGCTCATTCCCTGGCACGTATTCGTGCCGCGGTCCTCGGTCTCTAGACACGGTGAGGGAGCAGAACGTGCGCAAGATACCGGCCAAGTCCACCAACGGCCCCCTGCGGCAACGGACGATCTACCTGCCCGTCGAACTCGACCGCGAGGTGCGGATCCTGGCGGCCGAGCGCGACATGCGGTTCACCGAGTTCGTCGCCGAAGTGCTGCGGGCGAGCGTCGCGCGAAGCCGGCGGGCGGCCATCAGCAGGACGGCGGAGGACCCAGACCACGACGTCGCCAGCACTGAGAATCCGCCCCGAAGTTTCGCCACCAGATGAAAACGGGCCGTCCCGGCCCCGTCATTTCGACCACGCGCACGCACCCGCCTGCAGGCACGGGGACGGTCACCGCTTCCATGATGGCCTGCTCGAGCGTTCCGAGCCCCGAAGCCACGTCCTCGACTCGAGTGTCGGCCCAGTCTCCGGCCGGACAGTGATCCTTCTGAACGACGAAGTTCCTCATCCCGCTCTCCTCGACTCGAGCGTCCCGGCCGCCTGCGCCCCGGGGAGGCGCAGGCAGCCGGCATGTCAAGGCTCGTGGAGCGGCCACCGGACCGAGGTGCCCTCGCGGCAACCCGGAGTCCCGATCGACATCTCTTCAACTGCCCCTCGAAGGGAGAAGATATCTCGCTGTCGAGCGCTGTCAATATACTTATGTCGTACGAACGCGACAGTAAAGGTTCTACCTTTTCGAGGTTGAACCTTCCGCCCGAGGTCCGCGGGCCCGCGCGGCAGCGACGGATCGCCCGTAGTAGATTGATGACGCGTTCTCCCCGCGCGAAGGACCCCGCCGATGCCCACCGCCTCCGAAGTCCTGTCCGCCGCCCGCGAGCGGCCGCTCGTCTTCCGGCAGTCGAGTGCGATGTCGCGCCAGTACGAGCTGTTCGCCGGCGAGCGGAGCCTCGGCGCGCTGCAGTGGCCGAAGATGTGCAGTTCCCTCGCCGAGGGCCGCATCGGCTCGTCCACGTGGACCTTCAAGCGCACCGGCGTGTGGCGCCCGGTCGTCACGATCCGCACGCCGGAGAGCGGCGACGGGGACATCGCGCGCTTCGCGATCGGCTGGCGCGGCGGCGACCTGCACCTTCCGGGCGGCCGCACGCTGCGCTGGGAGCCGCTCACGTTCTGGGGCGCTAAGTGGGCGTTCACCGATCCCGCACGTGGCGAGCAGGTCCTCGCGTTCGAGGTCGGGCACGGCTTCTTCAAGATGTCGATCGAGGTGCAGATCGACGGCGCGGGCCCGAGCGTGCCCGCGACCGAGCTCCCCCTGCTCACGCTGCTCGGCGGCTACCTCCTCGTGATGGCGGCGCAGGAGGAGGCGGCGACGGTGGCGGTGATCACGAGTTAGGCGCCGACGGCGTTCGATCGCGGAACGCCATGCGCCGGTGCGGGTAGTCGAACACGAGCGTGAACCGCTCGAGCAGCGGCACCCCGATCTGCCCCGCACGGTCCGCCTGGGCGCCGGTTCCCTTGGCCTCGAGCGAGAACGTCGCCGGCACGTTCTCCTGGCGCACGCCGCCGAACTCGATCGAGCGCAGCGTGCCCAGCTTCACCGCGACGAAGCCGCCCACCCCGCCGGTCTTTCCGGCCTTGAGCGTGCGCCCCTCGAGGAGGGACCACTTGCGCACGGCGGGCTCGTAGAACGTCACCGCCATGTTGGCGCCGAGGTCGAGCTTGAAGAGCCCCTCGTGGTCTTCGAAGCGCGCCGTGATCGACGGAATGCGCCCCTCGAGGTCGAGCGGGGTCCACGTCACGCCGGGCGGAGCGTAGTGCGCGGGGTCGAGCAGTTCGATGCTCGCCTTCTCGAGGTTCACCTGCGCGACGACGCGCGAGAGCACGCCGTACCCGATCACGCCCGCGATGGGTACGCCGAGGTACTTCTCGAGAAACGAGAGGTCGCTCTCCATCAGGACGTGGTCGTCGATCGTGACGGGTCCCAGCACGAACGAGGACGCGCGGTGGAGCTTCGACGTGGCGCTCCCGCCGACCCCGGTGCTGGCGATGTCGCCCGCGGGCGTCAGCCCCAGGGCGGCCGTGAACGGCGTCGAGATCACGCAGATGCCCGCACCGGTGTCGAAGATGAACCAGCCCGGCGTCTTGCCGTTGATCACGGGCTTCACCAGGAGGTGTCCGGTCTTGACGCGCAGGACCTCGAGCTTCGCGGGACGCGCGGCGTCGAAGTGGATCGCACCGGAGGGGGCGACCTCGCCCGCGTCGTGAGCCAGGGCGAACACGGCCGCGAGCGTGAACGCGGCGACGACGATCGATGCGCTGAGACGCGTTGTCATGGCTTCTCTCCGGCGAGCGGCGCGAGCACCCACGCGAAGGCGATCGATTGACGGCCGGCCCCGCGCCGGCCGCTCCGGAGGAGCTGGCTGATCTCCTCGAGGAGCGCGTTCAGGCGCGCGAGTTCGCGCGGACCGAGGTCGCCGCGCACCCGTCCGCCCCAGTGGTTGCGGCCCCGTCCCTCGCCGACGTCGACGCCGGACTCGAGGGCGCGGCGGTAATCGCGGATCGCGAGCCGGACCACGCTCGACACGACCGGCACGAGATCGCGCGCGCGGGCCTTCGAGCGGTCGATCCGCAGCGGCCGGCCGACGACGTCGTAGGTGACGAACGCGTGCCGCCCGACCTTGCGGCGCTCGACCTCGACGACGAGCCCGACCTTGACGAGCCGGCGGACGTGGAAGTACAGCGAATCGGGCGCCCGGCCGAGCTGCTCGCCGAGCGCGGCCATCGACAGCGGGCCGGACGCCTCGAGCGCGTCGACGATCTCCTGCCGCACGGGCGACGCGAGGGCCCGCAGCTGGGCGGGACGGTCGATCGGGACGATCCGTGTCTTCTTCATGATTGAAGACGATACGATTTTTTCAAACGTGACGCACGACCGCTCGCGGGCCGGGCCGGACCGCCCGGGGTGATCCCTCAGAACGTCGGCGCTTCGCGAGAACCGGCCGCCGAACTGGACACCGGACCGGCCGCCGGACCGATCCACGGCTCCCGCGCGCGCCCGTAGCTCAGCGTGAGCGCGTAGCGCGGCTCCGCGGGCGCGGGCCAGGCCGGCCCGCCCTGCCCGGCGCGCGCACGTTCGGCGGCCCAGTCCCACGCGCCCTGCGGCAGGAACGGGGCCAGTTTCTGCCGCACGTCGTGCGGAACGAGCACGTTCTGCGGATCGAGCGACAGGACCCGGCCGTGGAGCGCGGTCGCCGCCGTGCACGGGCGCGGCGCCCAGAAGGCCACGGTGCCGGGCACGACGACCACGTTCGTGCGGCCCGCGAAGCGGCGCTCGAGGACCGGCGCGTCGCGCGCGGCGTCGATCGCGAACAGGCGCGAGCGTTCGGCGCGCTCCACCGCGAGCCGCGCCTCGGCGTCGGCGAGCGTCTGTGCGTCGCCCGCCCCGCGCGCGACGTCCGCGCGCAGCCTGGCGAGCACCGCGTCCGCGTCGGCGAGCCACTTCGCCCAGGCGGCGCCCTCGAACTCGAGCGCGAGGTACGCGGTGCGGATCGTGCCGCCCTCCATCCCGTGATCGTCCGGCGCGCTCGTCTCGCAGCGCGCGATGTCACGCGCGAAGCCGAGCTCGGCCAGCTTCGCCCGGTCGAACCAGGCGAGTTCGTCGTCCTCGACCGTGCGGCCGTTGCGGACGCTCGCGTGCCGCAGCGACTCGGGCGGCCGGTGCCCGAGCACGACCTTGAGGAACAGCTCGTCCTTCGGCTCGACCCGCGCGTCCGGCATGCGGAGCTCGCGCTCGGTGAGCCGCAGCGTCGCGCGCGGCGCGCCGCCGCGGTTCCACGCGACGCTGCCAAGGATCGCCGCGTTGACGCCGACGACGAACAGCGTGCCGAGGAGCACGGCGCGCGGCGCGGCCATGACGGGCCGACGCGGCGTCATGCCGTCACCCCGGCCGCCGGAACGAGCGCGGCGCGCACGCGCTTCAGAACCGCGAGCGACGCGACCGCGACCAGCGTGAGCGCGAAGAAGAACAGCGAGCGCGGGACCGCGTCCCACAGCCAGTGCGCGAGGAAGGTCACGATCCAGGCGAGCAGGAACAGCGCGCCGCCGTACGCGAGTTCCTTGCGCGCCCGCGCGATGCCGAGGGCGAGCGCGGCCGCGCCGCCCGCGAAGCCCAGCGCTTCGTAGACGATCTCGATCGCGGTCACGGACCACGGGAGCACGCTCAGGGACCCGGCCGCGCCGAGAACGAGCGGCGGCCACAGGAGTAGGACCAGCGCGAGCACGTCGTAGATCGCGGCGAAGCCCGGCGGCCGCAGCGCGGCTGCATTGCGGGTGCCGGGGACGCGTGTCGCGGCGAGGCACAGCACGCCCGCGGCGAGGAGCGTCTCGGGCCGCTGCAGCGCGGCGTACCACGGAACGCCGAGGCGCTCCGCGAGCACGCCGGCGACGAACAGCGCGGTCGACACCGCGCCGGCAACGAGCGGAAGACGCAGCTCGAACGCGTACGCGAGCAGCAGACCGAAGAGGCCGCACACGAGTGCCGTCACCGGGGTCGAGCGCATGTTGGACACCGCGGCAAGCGCACCCACGTCGAGCCAGATCGCGCCGAAAGCCGCCGCCGCGGCGAGCGTGGCGAAGTGGCCCGCCGGCTCGCGGCGCGCGATCACGGCCGTGAGGACGAGGAGCGCGATCGGTGCCGCGGTGAGCACCGCGACCTGGGCGGCGAGGCCGAGCCGGCCCCAGACGTCGTAGAACAGGTAGACGACGCTGGCGGCGAACGCGACCGAGCCCAGCATCGCGACGAGGCGCATGCCGAGCGAGAGCGACGTGCCGCGCTCGCCGGTGTCGACCTCCTCGTTGCGCCCGAGGGCCCGCAGCGCCTCGTCGTGGAATCGCTGCACCGCGGACAGCTCGGCCTCTTCGAGTTCGAGCACGCCGGCGCGGCTCAACTCGGACAGCTCCTCGCGAAACGCGGCGATGCGGTCGGCACGACGCACGGGACGCCTCCGGACACCCGGATTATATGTCCCGCGTGCGACGCGCATCCGCTCGCGCGCGTGGTGAATGCGTCGCGCACGAGAGCGACACTCGTTGTCGCATCAATCGAGACCGATTCTCTCCATCGACGGACGGCACGGGACCGCGTACCCTCGGTGCATGGCCAGCACACACTCCCACTCGAACACTCACGCACATGCGCACGCACACGTCACGCGGGCGCGGATCTTCACGAACCTCTGGTACTCGACGCAGGCGGAGGAGGCGGCGCACTTTTACGCTTCGATCTTCCCCGATTCCCACGTCGACCAGGTCACGCCGCTGCGAAGCGAGTCGCCGGCGGGGCCTCCGGGCTCGGTGAAGGTCGTCGACTTCACCCTGTTCGGGCAGCGGTTCCGCGCGATGACCGCGGGCCCGCACGACGAGTTCAACGACGCCATCTCGATGGTCGTGCTCTGCGAGGACCAGGCCGAGCTCGACCGCTACTGGGACGCGCTGCTCGAGGGTGGCGGCGAGCCCCAGGCCTGCGGCTGGCTGATCGACCGCTTCGGCCTGCGCTGGCAGGTCGTGCCGGCGGTGTTCGACGAGATGATGCGCGGCGCCGACCCCGAGGCCGCGAAGCGCGTCACCGACGCGATGCTTGAGATGGTCAAGTACGACATCGCGGAGATCGAACGCGCGTATCGCGGCGATCGCTGAGGCGGCTGCACGGGACGTTCCGCTGCGTGGTGGGGCACAGTCTCGCCTAATATGGCGCCATCAATCGCCGACCGGAGCGAGACGCCATGTCCGACGACACGACGCCGCACGACCCCGCTCACGATCACGACCCCGAACCCGAGACGCACGGACTCGAGAGCGACCGGGGTCCGACACAGGGGGCGCCGGGGAAGGTCATCGGTCCGTACACGCTGATCCGCCTGCTCGGCGAGGGCGGCATGGGCGAGGCGTGGCTCGCGGAGCAGGCGCGGCCCGTCCGGCGGCAGGTCGCGCTGAAGGTCCTGCAGGCGGGGCTCGACACGAAGCCGATGATCGCGCGCTTCGAGGCCGAGCGGCAGGCGCTCGCGATCATGGACCATTCTTCGATCGCCAAGGTGTTCGACGCGGGCACGACGCCGGAGGGCCACCCGTACTTCGTGATGGAGTACGTCGACGGCGAGCCGATCACGCACTTCTGCGACCGTCACGGCCTGTCGACGCGGGAGCGCCTCGCACTGTTCGTCCAGCTGTGCGAGGGCGTGCAGCACGCCCACCAGAAGGCGATCCTCCACCGCGACCTCAAGCCGTCGAACGTGCTGGTCACCATGCAGGACGGCCGGCACGTGCCGAAGGTGATCGACTTCGGCATCGCCAAGGCGCTCGCGAAGCCGCTGACCGACAAGACGCTGCAGACGGAGCTCGGCGCATTCATGGGGACGCCGGACTACATGAGCCCCGAGCAGGCCGGGCTCACCGGCCAGGACGTCGACACGCGCGCGGACGTGTACTCCCTCGGCGTCATGCTGTACGAGCTGCTCGTCGGCGCGCGGCCGTTCGATCCGCAGAAGCTGCGCAGCGGCGGGCTCGCCGGGATCGCGCGCACGATCCAGGAGGAGGAGCCGCCGCGGCCGTCGGAGCGTCTCGACACGCTCGGCGAGCGCGCGGCGCAGCTCGCGAAGGACCGCCGCTCGGATCCCCGATCGCTGCGCGGCCAGCTGCGCGGCGACCTCGACTGGATCGTGATGAAGGCGATCGAGAAGGATCGCGCGCGCCGCTACGGATCGCCCGTCGAACTCGCGCAGGACATCGAGCGGCACCTCGCGGACGAGCCCGTCTCGGCCGGGCCGCCGTCGGCCGGCTACCGCGCGCGCAAGTTCGTGCGGCGGCACCGCGTCGGCGTGACGGCCGCGAGCATCGCGACGGTCGCGCTCGTGGCCTTCGGCGTCACCATGGCCGTGCAGGCGCGCCGGATCGCGGCCGAGCGCGCGGCCTCGGATAAGGTCGCGGAGTTCCTCGGCGACATCTGGAGCAAGGTGCCGCCGAACCAGCTCGGGATCGCGCTGTGGAAGGAGCTGCACGAGCGCGCGGCCGAGGTGCAGCGGCGGCGCGGAGCGAGCCCCGAGAAGGTGAGTGCGGCGGTCTGGGCGATCGACGAGGCCCTCGACGGCGTGAACCCGACGGACGCGGCGCTGCACCTGCTCGACAGCCAGGTCCTCGGCCGCGCCGGGGAGTCGCTCGCGAAGCGGCGCGACCTCGATCCGCGCATCGCCGCGCGGCTCGAACTGGTCCTCGCGAATACCTACTGGAACCTCGGTCTGCTCGCGCCGGCCGAGCGGCACGCCCGGCGCGCCATCGAGCTCGACGAGCGCACGCTCGGCGCGGAGAGCCCGCAGACGCTCGCGGCGAGGTCGACGCTCGCGCTCGTCTACTTCAAGGGCACGCGCCTGGCCGAGGCCGAGGCGCTGCACCGCGAGATCCTCGCCGTGCAGCGGCGCGTGCTCGGCCCCGAGCACCCGGACACGATCCAGTCGATGTCCGGCCTCGCGGGCGCGCTCCTCCAGCAGGGGAAGAACGCGGAGGCCGAGACGCTGTTCGCGAAGGTGCTCGACGTGCGGCGCCGGACGCTCGGACCGGACCACGAAGACACGCTGCGCGCGCTCGACCACCTCGCGGTGACGCTCACCCAGCAGGGGCGGCACGAGGAAGCCATCGCACGCCTCTCGGAGTCGCTGCTCGCCCACGAGCGCGTGTTCGGCAAGGACCACCCGAACACCCTCGCGGCGAAGTACGCGCTCGCGTACGCGTGCGCCGGGGCCGGGCAATACGCCGAGGCCGAGAAGCTGCTGATCGAGACGCTCGCAGCCCAGCGCCTGGCGCTCGGCGAGGATCACCCGAACGCCATCGACACGCTCAACGAGCTGGCCTTCGTCCACATCGCGCAGAACCGCCTCGCCGACGCCCAGGCCGAGTACCGCGTGCTGCTCGAGCGCCAGCGGCGCACCTTCGGTCCCAACAGCTACCAGGCGGGCATCACGGCCGCGAACCTCGGCAGCATCGCGGCGCACCTCGGCGATCGCGCGCAGGCGCTCTCGTGGCTGAAGGACGCGGTCGAGCACGGCTTCGCGTATCCGGATCACCTGCTGGGGGACGAGGACCTGAAGTCGCTGCGGGGGGATCCGGGGTTCGAGGCCGTCGTCGAGAGGGCGCGGAAGAACGCCCGCCCAAAGTGATGCGAAGCCTGTTGGCGATGGCCGGCGCGCGCGCGCGGCGCGGCGCGGCGCGGCGTGGCGCGGCGCGGCGCGGCGCTGCGCGGCGCACCGCGGCGCGCGGTGGATGCCCCATGGTTGGGCCCCAGTGAGCAGCGCTCAGTCTGCGTAGACGAGGTGGTGGACGCGCTCTTTGCGTGACAGCGTCCGCGTGACCAGCCGCCGGCGGTAGATGGCCTTCTCGTCCGCCGCGAGCCCGTGGTGCCCGACGAAGTGGCGTTTCGAGAAGACGTCGGCCCAGGTCCAGATCCGGTCCGTCAGGCCGAGGAACATGGCGGGCGTTCCTTCTTTCGGAAGGGCCTCGCGACGCCATTGAAGCAGGTTGCGCCAGACGCGCAGCAGCAGGAAGTGGGCCACGGCGGAGTTGACGCTGTGGTGGAACGCGATGGTCTCCCGGCGATGGTGTGCCATCACGTGCCGGATGAAGCGATGAAGATTGTCGACCGGCCCCATCTGCAGGTCGCGCTCGAGCGCGGCCGCGGACCGCGCGGCGCCCTTCGGCCCCCGCTTCGGGTTCGGATACGCGCGATGCACGACCCGGGGATTCTCGGCGGCCGCGCGCGAGAACTCCGTCGCCCCGTCGGAGACGAGCACCAGCTTCCGGCCGCAGCGCGCGACGAGGCGCCCGATCACGCGCCGCGCCGCCGCAAGCCGCTGGCCGCGCGCCGGCCGACCGCAGCGCCTGATGAGCGTCTGCCGCCGTTCACGCTGGAACGGATTGGACGCCGGTCCGAGCTGCTGGGCATGGTCGACCGCGAAGAGGTAGCGCGAGTCCCGCCCGACGGCCGTCGGCACGTGCAGCTGGATGAACTGCGTGCCGACGAAGCCGACGAACATGTCGATCACGACCTCCTCCCTGATCCGCAGCCTGGTCTCGAACACGCGCATGAAGAGGAGCGCATGTCGCGCGATGCGCGGCACGAGGCGCGTGATCGTGCTGGCCGCGCAGCCGAGCGATCGCGCGATGCGACGGTGCGCCGAGCCCGCGACGAGGGCCGCCGCGACCGGGTCGAGGAGTTCGGGACGCTTCAGGAAGTAGGTGCAGGCGAAGGTTTGCTGCGAAAACGTGCGATGGCAGACATGGCAGACGTAGCGCTGCGTGCGCCCGCTCCGGCACGTGGCTGGAAAGGAGCCGGACTTCGTCCATCGGAACGCGATGCCGGACTCCGGATCGAACGCGGGACAGTCGTCGTGCGGACAGTGCGGCGGGATGAACTTCCCCCGGGGCACGTCTTCGATGCGCTGTTGGGGCCTGTGCATGCCCTCCACGAGTGCAGGGTCCGTGCCGCACGGCAGCGCGCGGTCAAGTCACTGAGGCGGCGCGACTTTCCCCAACGGCGCCCGCCGCGGCATCCGTCCGCCACGCGGTCACAGCGTCCGCCGGCGGACAACAGGCTTCGCATCACTTTGGGCCGGTGCGGTACATTGCCCCTGTCGTTCCGGCACCCGGTGACGTCCTGGAGGATTCAAGGTGAGGCGGGATTCGCTCGGTCACCCGTCCGTACTTCTCGTGCTTCTCGTACTTGTCGTACTTCCCGTGCTTCTCGCGATCTCGTTCTCCGCCGCCTCGGAACCGGCACGGGCCTCCGCGCTCGGTCCCGGCGGCGAGGCGGACCCGCTCGCGCGCGCCCGCGCGGTCGACGCGATCGACGATCAGGCCGCGCTGGCGAAGCTGGCGCAGGGCGACGGGGACGTGGAGGTTCGCGTCCGCGCGGTCGCGAAGCTGAAGGACGACGTGCTGCTCGCGCGGATCGCGACCACGGACCCGAGCCTCAAGGTGCAGATCATCGCGGTCCAGCGGATCGGGGCCGAGATGCAGCTGATCGAGGTCGCGCGGAAGGCCCTGCGCGAAGAGGTCAAGGAAGCGGCCCTGCAGCGCGTATCCGACCCCGCGGTCCTCGCGGAGTTCGCGCGTTCGGGCAGCTGGGTGCTGCGCAAGGCGGCGATCTCGCGCGTCAAGGACCGCTCGCTCCTGATCGAGGCGGCGCTGGACGACGAGGACCCCTACGTGCGCGAGGCGGCGGTGGCGCACCTCGACGACCAGGACCTCCTCGTGCGGATCGCATTGCGCGACGCGAACAGGATGGTGCGCTTCAAGGCGCTGCGCACGATCACCGACGAAAACCACCTTTACCAGGTTGCGGCGCGCGACCGGACCGGCGACATGCGCGAGGTCGCGGTCCAGAAGCTGACCGAGCCCGGCCTCCTGATGAACGTCGCCCGGCAGGCGACCGACGACAAGGTGCGGCGGCTCGCGCTGTCGCGCATCCGCGACAAGGCGCTCCTCGCCCGCATCGCGCGGCAGGACGAGCGGGAGATCCGCGTCGCCGCGATCGATCTGCTCGCCGACGACGCCGTGCTCGAGGACCTCGCCCAGAACGACGCCGACGAGGAAGTCCGCATCGCGGCGATCCGGCGGGTCCGGGACCAGGCGATCCTCGCCAGGATCGCGCGCAGCAGGACCGGCCGCGACATCCGCGAGGCGGCGATCGGGCGGGTCACGGACCAGGCGATCCTGAAGGACGTGGCCACGTCGGACCGGGCGGACGACGTGCGGTGGGCGGCGGTGAACGTGCTGACCGACCAGGTCGCGCTGCAGGGGATCGCGCGCAACGAAAAGGACACGCGCGTGCGCGCACGCGCCGTCGCGCGCCTGACCGACCAGGCGCTGCTCGCGCGCATCGCGACGACCGACCGCGAGCCCGAGGTGCGCCGCGAGGCCGCCGCGCGCGTGACCGACGCGGCCGTGCGCCGGCGCATCCTGCTCGAGGACAAGGACGGCGGCGTCCGCGTGACCGCGCTCTCCGGGATGTCCGACGACGCCGACCTGTTCCGGTCGCTCGCGCAGAAGGACCCGAGCGCCGAGGTCCGCGTCTTCGCCGTGGCCCGCCTGACGGACGCGGCGCTCCTCGAGCAGATCTGCCTCGCCGACGCGAGCCACGCCGTGCGGGAGACGGCGCTCAAGCGCATCGGCGACACCGCCACGCTGCTGCGGCTCGCGACGACGAGCCCGGACTGGTTCGTCCGGCGCAGCGCCATCGAGAAGGTCCGCGATCCGCAGGCCCTCACGCGGGTGGCGTCGTTCGACAGGGACGAGGACGTGCGCGCGGCGGCGCTCGCGTACCTCGAGCCGCAGGCGATCCTCGCCATCGCGACCTCCGGGGCGGTCGACGTGGCCGCGCGCCGGCAGGCCGTGCTGTCCCTCACCGACGTCGAGATCCTGCGCAAGCTGCAGGGACCGGGGAGCGAGCCGGAACTCGTCGAGGCCGCGATCGAGCGCACCCTCCAGCTGACGTCCCGGCCGGGCGACCGCCGTCACGCGACGATCCAGCGCATCCTCCAGGAGCCGGTCTTCGCGTCCCGCTACGCCGACGTCGACGTCGACTTCCGCGCGTGGACGGAGGAGAAGCGGTACGTGAAGGAGGTCGACCGCGGCGACGAGGCGCCGCCCAAGGGCAAGGTCTTCGTCGAGAACATCAGCCTCACGATCGCGAACGGGAACGCGGTCCTGTTCAAGAACGCGTACCGGGGGAACAAGGCCCGCCGCATGGAACCCTTCGCCCCGGGCGCACCGGTGCGGGACGGATACTACGTCCGCTACAACGCGGCCGAGGTCGACTTCGTCGAGATGTGCGCGTCCCTCCTCGCGCCGCTCGGGCCGGAGGCGCTGAAGGCCGCCGGTGACTCGCGGAACAAGTACGTCCGGGAGGCGGCCTCGATCCTCGGCGACTCGTGGCGGAAGGTGAGCACGAAGGTCGAGAAGTCCGAGGACGCCGAGGACGACGACTGAGTCGCTGCGGACGGCGACGGGGCGTCGCCGTCTCCTCCGATTCACGGCAGGTCCGCGGAATACCCGTCGCGCGCCGCGGGTAAACGCCGCACGGCGCGCCGCAGTGGTTCCTATTAGTCGTACATTTTCGCGGTTCTGCGGCTTCTATTCGGAGGAGGGGTGATGCGTCGGAACGTGTCGGAATCGCTGTGTCTCACCGCGTCGGTGCTGATCGTCGCGGCGTTCGTGCTGACGGCCGGTGACGCGCGTGCGCAGGACAAGGCCGCGCTGGACAAGGCTGCGCCGGACAAGGCTGCGCCGGAGAAGCTCGCACCGCCGGCCGGACCGTCGTTCGTCAGCGCCCCGGTGATCCCGGAAGTCACGCGGCCCGTGCGCGAACTCCCCGACTTCACGCCCGACCCGAACCTCTTCGGGCTGCAGATGAAGCGGCGCGAAGACTGGGGCTTCGTCCCGACGCTGTACCCGATCAAGCCGCAGACCGATCCGCTCATGGAGCTGCAGAAGCTCGAGCGCGAGTCGCGTCTCCCGGGCGCGTTCGGCACGCCCTTGCGCAATTTCGCGGGCATGGACTCGACCTCGTCCCCGCCCGACACCAACGGCGACGTCGGCCCGACCTACTATCTGCAGGGCACGAACCAGTCCGTGTCGACGATCTACGTGATGGACAAGACGACCGGCGCGGCCGTCAAGACGTTCACGCTGCAGTCGCTGGCCACCTCCGCGCCGTGCAACAGCGGCTTCTGCGACGTGGTGGTCAACTACGACCGGCAGGCCGATCGCTGGATGCTGCTCGAAATCCCGAGCAGCTCGAGCAGCGGCAATCTCTGCTTCTACGTGTCGACGACCGCGGACCCGACCGGGACGTACTATTCCTACACGTTCGCGGTGGAGAGCGGCACGCCGGACTACCCGAAGACCGGCGTGTGGGCGCAGAACGGCAACGGCGGTTCGTACCTGATGGGCCTCAACGCGCCGTCGTCGACCAAGGACATCGTCGCGTTCGACCGCGCCAAGATGCTCGCCGGCCAGCCCGCGACGTTCCAGAAGTTCAGCGTCGCGAACGAGCCCAACTTCAGCTTCCAGCTCGTGCTGCCGGGCACCACGCACAGCAAGACCCCGCCGCCCAACGGCGAGCCGGCCATCTTCGCGCGCCCCTACGACGACGAAGCCCAGACCGGCGCCAGCACGCCGTCGTACGACCTCCTCGAGATGTGGTCGCTCACCGTCGACTGGGTGACGCCCGCCAACTCGGTGCTGACCCAGCTGCCCTCGCTCCACATCGGCGACTACGACGCCACGCTGTGCGGCACGGGCAGCATCTGGAACTGCATGCCGCAGCCGGGCACGTCGCAGAAGATCGACCCGATCCGCGAGCCGCTGCACTTCCCGTTCGTGTACCGCCACTTCGCGGGCGACCACCAGGCGCTGGTAGGGACGTTCGTCGAGGACGTGGACGGCACCGATCACGCCGCGCTGCGCTGGTTCGAACTGCGCAAGCCCGAGAGCGGCGGCGCCTGGTCGCTGTACCAGGAAGGCGTCATCGGCGGCGAGGCGGGCGTACACCGCTCGGTCGGCGCGATCACGATGGACCAGTCGAACAACATCGCGATCGTCTACACGCGGACCGGGACCACGGCACCCTACTACCCCTCGATCTACTACAAGGGCCGCCTCTCCACCGACCCGCTCGGCACGATGCCGCAGGGCGAGTACGTCATCCAGGACGGCACCGCGTCCAAGACCGGCGACGAACGCTGGGGCGATTACGCCGGCTCGGGCATCGATCCGGTCGACGAGTGCACGTTCTGGTTCACGACGCAGTACGCGAAGACGTCCGGCACGATGGGCACGCGCGTGGCGGCGGTCAAATTCGACGCCTGCGGCTGCCTCGACGTTCCGACGGCCCCCGTCGCGACGATCGCGGTGCCGCAGGGCAACCGCATTTCCATCTCGTGGAACGACTCGCCGTACGCGTCGATCACGCGGTACTTCGTCCTGCGCTCGAACACCGCCGGCGGCCCGTACACGCAGATCGCCGAGGTCGCCGACTCGAGCCCCGGCACCGCGAACGGGCTCCCGTACACCTACAACGACGACACCGTCAGCGGCGGCTCGCACTACTACTACGTCGTGCGCGCGAACGACGGCCTCGCCTGCACCTCGGCCAACTCGAACGAGGTCGACGCGGTAGCGACCGGCGAGTGCCGCCTCGCGCCGGCCTTCGCCGGCCTCACCGGTGTCAGCAACCCCGGCGAGTCCACCTGCACCCTGAACCTCACCTGGAACGCGGGCACCTCGTCCTGCTCGAACCCGCTCAAGTACAACGTCTACCGCGCCACCACCCCGGGCTTCACGCCGTCCGCGGCGAACCGGATCGCGGCCAACCTGACGTCGACGACCTACGCGGACGCGGTCGGGATCGCCAAGGGCACGATGTACTACTACGTCGTCCGCGCGATCGACGCCGGCAACTCGATCGAGGAGTCGAACACGGTCCAGAAGAGTGGCACCCCGACCGGTCCGATCTCGACCTCGAGCTGGACCGACACGTTCGAGTCCACCGGCGGCTTCGACCAGGCCGGCTGGACGCACGCGGCCCTCGGCGGCACCAACGACTGGGCCTGGTCCACCGCCGCCTCGCACGACCCGACGCACTCGTGGTTCGCGGCCGACATGAACTCCGCGATGGACACCGTGCTCGTGAGCCCGGCGTTCGGCGTCGGCGCGACCACCACGTTCAGCTTCTGGCATACCTACGCGTTCGAATCGACGACGACCTGCTACGACGGCGGCACGCTCGAGTGGTCCTCGGACGGCACGACGTGGGCGGTCGTGCCCGCGGCCGACTTCACGGCCGGCGCGTACAACGGGACGATCTCCGCGTCGTCCAACGCGATCAACGGCAAGCCCGCCTGGTGCGGCGGCTCGATCGGCGCACTCACGCAGGTCGCGCTCAACCTCGGCGCCGACGCGGGTCTGCTCGGCAGGACGATCCAACTCCGCTGGCACGAGGGCAGCGACAGCTCCGTCGCCGTGACCGGCTGGTACGTCGACACGGTCACGCTGAACGACGGCCAGATCGGCGGCGCGTGCGAGGTGGGCACCGGCTGCCTCAACCCGCCCGAAGCGCCGGTCGCCTCGGCGACCGCGCCGCAGCCCAACCGCATCGCGGTCCAGTGGAACGACTCGTCGTTCGCGTCGGTGGCCTCGTACAAGGTCTATCGCGCGACGACGAACGGCGGCCCGTACACGCAGATCGCGACGGTGACCGACACGAGCCCCGGCGTCGCGGGCGGCCCGGGTTACACGTACGACGACGACACCGTCAGCGGCGGCACGCACTACTACTACGTGGTCCGCTCGACCGACGGGGTCTCCTGCACCTCCGTCAACTCGAACCAGGCCGACGCGATCGCGACCGGCACCTGCCTCGTGCCGCCGACCTTCGCCGGCGTGACGGGCGTGTCCAACCCGAGCGACACCACGTGCACGCTGAACGTCACGTGGAGCGCGGGCACGTCGAACTGCTCGACCCCGCTCACGTACAACGTCTATCGCAGCACGGCGGCCGGCTTCATTCCGTCGCCGTCCAACCGGATCGCGATCGGGGTCGCCGGTACGTCCTACACGGACGCGGTGAGCCTCAACAACCAGACGACCTACTACTACGTCGTGCGCGCGGTCGACGCCGTCAGCGGCATCGAGGAAACCAACACGACGCAGAAGAGCTCGTTCCCGACCGGCCCGGGCAACATGCAGAACCTGGTCGACACCTTCGAGGGCTCGAACTCCGGCGGCGGCTTCGACCTCGCCGGCTGGACGCACAACCCGATCAGCGGCTCGACGAACTGGGCCTGGTCGACCACCTACGCCCACGACGGTACGCACTCCTGGTACGCGCAGGACATCTCGACCGTGTCGGACATGGTGCTCACGAGCCCGTCGTTCGACGTCGGCCCGACGACGACGCTGTCGTTCTGGCACACGTGGCGCTTCGAGGGCTCGTCGAGCTGCTTCGACGCGGGCACGCTCGAATACTCGCTCGACGGCACCACCTGGACCGTCGTCCCGGCGACGGACTTCACGGCCGGTACGTACAACGGAACGGTCTCGAGCAGCTACTCGAACCCGCTCGGCGGCAAGCGCGGCTGGTGCTTCGACACGCTCGGCACCTGGACCAACTCGCTCGTGAACCTCGGCGCCGACGCCGCGCTCCTCAACCACAACGTCCGGCTGCGCTGGCACGAGGGCAACGACAGCTCGTCGTCCTCGACGGGCTGGTACGTGGACCAGGTCGTCATCGCCAACGCCGGCTCGGCCGCGGCGTGCACGACGGGCTTCTGCGCCTCACCGGGGCCGATGTCCGGCCTCACCTACGCGACCGTCGCCGGCGGGCTCAAGTGGACTGGCGCGGCCGGCGCGACGGGCTACGACCTCGTCCGCGGCACGGTGTCGACGCTGCTCGGCGGCGGCTTCACGCCGTCGACGAACGCGTGCCTCGCCAACGACACCGCCGTTTCGTTCTTCAAGGACAACCACCTCCCCGCCGTCGGCGACGCGGACTGGTACCTCGTCCGCTTCGGCAACACCTGCGGCGTCGGAACCTACGACGACGTGGCCGGCGCGGGCCAGGTCGGCTCGCGCGACGCGGGGATCGCGGCGTCGGCGAACGCCTGCCCCTGATCGCGCCCGCAACGGCATGAAGGGCGGCGGCATCCGTGAGGGTGCCGCCGTCTTGTTTTCGGGCGCCTCGGCGTCCCGCGAGCGGCACGGCGTGAGTGCCTTTCTTGCGGGGCGAAGAGGATTGGAGATCGCCTCTGCATCAACATCTATACGGGGATCTTCTCGCTGGTCCGCAACGGATAGGCGGTGGGTGCGCGATGGTCTTGAACTTGACATTTTCTCAATGTCCTCTCATCTTGATCCATGTTCGATGAGCCGCTCGCTCCCGACGCGGCGCGGCGCCGGATAACGGCGCTCGTCCGCTCCGGCTGCGTGCGCTTCTCGCGCCACGCGCTCGACAAGGTGGCCGCGCGAGAACTCGAAATGGCGGATTGCCTCAACGTGCTCCGCGGGGGCATCGTCGGGGCCGCCGAGCAGGTGCACGGAACGTGGCGTTATCCGGTGCACACGCCTCGCGGCTTCACCGTCGTGGTCGCCTTCCGGAGCGAGGCACTGCTCGTGGTGGTGACCGCCTGGGCCGGAGAACCGTGAGGAGCGGATGCTGAAGAAGACGAATTGCCTCGATTGCGGAAAATCCATGCGGCGTCACGTCGAAGACGTGCCGTTCGATCCGGCGCTTCCGGGCGTGGTCCTGGTGGGGGTATCGGTCTACCGCTGCACTCACTGTGACTATTTCGAAGTCGAGATCCCGCACCTCGAAAAGCTGCATCACTCGATTGCCATGCACTTCGTGAGGCAATCCCGGCGGCTCCAGGGAGCGGAGGTCCGTTTCCTGCGCAAGTGGCTCGGCTGGTCCGGCCAGGATTTCGCTCGCCACATGGGAGTGAGCGCGGAAACGGTTTCACGATGGGAAAACGAGCGCGAGCCGATCGGAGGGACCTCCGACAGGCTCCTCCGGCTGATGGTCCTCTTCGGGAGGCCCGTGTCGGACTACTCGCTCGATCGACTCGCGGACATCAGCGATGCCCCGAGCGCGACTCCTGCCGTTCCTGCACGATTCTCGCGGACGAGGGACGGCTGGAGATCGGCCGCCTGACCGCTACGACTCCGACGACGCCGGGTCGGCGGCCGGCCAGGTCGCGGGGAGCGGCGGCATCCAGCCCGCCCGTGCCACGATCTCCGACTTGATGCGCTCGATCGCGCCCGGCTGCCGGGCCGCGACGTAGAACGTGGGCGGCTCGTACGTCCAGCCCGCGGCGAGGCGCTCCGCTTCGCGACGCAGCGTGCGCCGGATGTAGGCGCCGAGGAGCGGCGCGGCGAGCCGCGCCCGGGTCCCGAACTCGCGGTAGAGCTCGGACAGGAGCGCGTCGAAGCGCGCGGCGAGCGCGGCGTTGTGCTGCTCGAACCAGTTCTTCGTGGCCCACACCGCGCCCGCCCACGTGGTCGCGAGTCCCCGTGACTGCCAGCGAATCCGCGCCCGCACGCGCGGGTCGGGGTGGGCGCGGTGGCGGCGCCATCCCTCGAGGAGCGTGCGCACCATCCGCACGACGCTCGGCCCGTTCACCTCGAAATCGCGCCGGAACGAGCGCAGCAGGAACTCCGTCTCGGCCCCCGGCTCGATCTTCGCGTGGCGGAAGTTGAAGCGCAGCTGGCCGTGCGTGTCGGCGGCCTCGTGCGAGTCGATGTCGGTCAGGAGCCCCTTGGCCTTGGTCTCCTCCCAGAGCGGCGTGCCCGGCACCGGCGTGTACAGCATGAACTGGTGGAAGTCGGTTTCGTGCGCCACGGCGTAGTCGATCGCGGCGTCGATGTTCTCGGGTGTGTGCTCCTCGAGACCGATGATCGAAGATCCGAGGACGCAGATGCCGTTCGACTGCAGCTCGCGGACCAGCGCGCGCGTGTCCGCGCCGTTGAGCTTGCCGTAGCGGCTGTCCTTCCCTTCGAGACCCATCCAGACCCACGCGATGCCGAGGCCGAGGATCTGTTCCATGGTGTACGTGCGGATCACGTTCGCCGACGAGAAGACGTACAGCGACCACGGCTTGTGGTGCTCCTGCATCAGCTCGAGCAGGCGCAGCGCGCGCGCGCGGTGGAGCAGGAAGTTCTCGTCCATGACGAAGAACGACCGTGCCCCGAGGTCGCGCTCGAGACCCGTCAGCACCTCGAACAGCTCGTCCCCCGTGTGATAGAAGTCGACCGACTTGCCCTTCCCGCCGAACATCGCCGAGGTCGAGCAGAAGTTGCAGCCGAGCGGGCAGCCGACGCCGGGGATGACCGTGGCGGCCACGTCCTGCGGCCCGGCGGGCAGCTTGATCCCCATCGCGCGTGCGCCGTACCCGGACACGATGCGCGGGTGCACGATCGGCCGGTCGACGGGCTCGCCGAGAAACGCGCGGAACCAGGCGACGCCCTCGCCGCGCACGACGTGGTCGGCGTCGATGCGATCCCCGAGGCGATCGAGGTTCGCGAGGTGCCCGCCGACGACGATCGTCGCGCCCGGCTGGTGCTGGCGGATCAGGAGGCACATGCGCCGGACCTTCTCGAGGTTCGGGATGATCGCGCTGATGCCGACGATGTCGTACTGGCGGCTCGTCAGCTCCTCGATGAACCGCTCGCGCCGCGGGAAGTCGAGCAGCGTGCACGGGGCCGAGATGTTCTCCTGGATCATCATCAGGCCCCACGAGCGATGGAACATGCGCAGCGAGAACGCGCCCTGCACCCGCGTGACCTGGTTGTGATAGAGCTCCATCGGGTTGATCGCGCGGCTGCCGTCCTCGTCGTCGCGCCCGTACGGTCCGTAGACGCTGGTGAGGAGGACGCGCGCCTTGCTTCCCAGGGGGTGCACCGGCGTCGAGGGCATCGGCGAGGACATCGGCGTCGGGTGCGGGCTGCAGACAGGGAAGTCGACGGGTCCGACGGTTTCGTGGCTCACGGGCACTCTCCTTCGCGATCTCGAGCCGGGGCGGAAGGCAGAGGCCCGGTGGCCGGCTTGAACGAGGTCGAATCTTAGACGGTGGATGTCACGGATGTGTCGGACGCGACTGCAGATCGTTGACGAGGTTCGCTCTCTTCGATAGGTTTACGGACGAACATTTCGCAGTTCGTGGCGACTCATCCGTCTCGGCACCCGTTGCACACGCCTCATCCGACGCATTCGCGGAGGCCATCGACTTGCGCGTCCTGCCCCTGACCGCTTCGGTTCTTTGCGCTGTTGTGCTGTGCGCCGCTGCCCCGGCGATCGCCCAGGAAAGCGCGTACTTCGTCACCTACGACCACCACCTCGAGGAGCCGGGCAATTTCGAGATCGGCGTGTCCGCGACGAACGGTGTCCCCCGCTCCGGCCAGGACCGCTTCTACGCGCCGTACCTCGAGCTCGAGTACGGCGTCACGAGCCGCTGGACCGCGGAGCTCTACCTCGAAGGCCAGAAGACCGCGGGCGACAGCACGATCTTCACCGGGTGGCGCCTCGAGAGCCGTTTCCGACCCACGACGGTCGAGCATCGCATCAACACCGTGTTCTACATCGAGTACGAGGACATCAACGAGGGCAGCCGGATCGCGAAGGAGGTCGTGGGTAACGCGCCCGAGTTCGGCGAGTCCAGCGACGAACTGCGGCACGAGCACGCGCGCGAGCTGGAAGCCAAGCTGATCCTCTCCGGCAACGCCGGCGCGTGGAACGTGGCGTTCAACGTGATCGCCGAGAAGAACCTGTCCGAGAACGAGGGCCTCGAGTTCGGCTACGCGCTCGGCGCGTCGCGCCCGCTCGCGACGCTCGCCTCCCCCCACGACTGCCGCTTCTGCGCCGAGAATTTCGTCGCGGGCGTCGAGCTGTACGGCGGACTCGGCAGCACGCGCGGTTTCGGCTTCCGCGACACCGCGCAGTACCTCGCACCCGTCCTGTCATGGCAGACCGGAGACAACTCCGCGCTGCGGATCTCGCCCGGCTTCGGGTTGACGCACGGGAGCAGCGCGATGCTCGTTCGCATCGGCTGGAGCTATGAATTCCGTGGCTTTGGCAGGTCGGCGCGAGGTGGCCGATGACGCGCGGCACCGTCCCCGGCACCCTCCTCGGCACGGTTCTCGGCGCGGTTCTCGGCGCGGTTCTCGGCGCGGTGACCCTGGCGACCCTGGCGGCGATCGCCGTGACCGCGACCGTCGGCTTCGGTCAGCCGCGCGAGGCGACCGTTCCGGCCGTCGCCGCGCAACTCGAGAGCCCGCTCGTCGTGACGCCCGACATCGTCGCCGGCGGAAAGAAGCTGTTCCGGCGCCACTGCGCCGAGTGCCACGGCCCGCTCGGCACGGGGCTGCGCGACGCCGCGGACCTGACGGGCCGCGAAGTCCAGGACCGGCGCGACGGCGAACTGTTCTGGTACGTCACCAACGGGAATCCCGGGACGCGGATGCCGTCATTCAGCCGCTTGCCGGAGCAGCAGCGCTGGCAGCTCGTCGCGTTCGTCCGCACGTTGCGGCGAGCGGGTCCGTGACCGGGCCGCGCGCGCCTCGACGCGGTGACGGCACGCGCACCGTGCCCGCGCGCACCGTCCTCATGGGCACGGGTGCGTGTTTGGAACCGGCGCGCCGCCGCTGTCCGTGCCGAGGATCGACTCCGGACACGACACGCCGTTCGACACGAGGTAGTACGCCGTCGTCCCCGATCCAAGCGGGGTCGCGTCCGTGACCGGCGGGCTCACGGCGCGCGCGAAGCAGGTCTGGTTGTAGCTCCACGCGGCGCCCGTCAGCAGTTGCCCGCGATAGACGTTGTTCGGATACGCACCCGCCGTCCACTGGACCGACGCGGTCGTGCCGCCGGCCTTGCTCACGGTGACGCTGTTCCCGACGGGCGGCGTCGTGACCGGCGTACCGGCACAGATCCCGTTCGCCGCGCACACGTCCGCGCCGGTGCAGAGGCTGCCGTCGTCGCACGCCGTGCTCGCCGGCTGGAAGCGGCACGCGACCGTGCAGCACGTCGTGGCCGTGCCGTTCGCGACGCCGAGGTCGCACTGCTCACCCGCTTCGAGGAGCCCGTTCCCACACTGGGTGGGCGCGAACATGAGCACCGCCGCGTCGACTGCCGTCACCGAGGCCACGTCGTACGGAAATCCCGCGTCGACACCCATGAGGCCGTTGATGCCGGTCCAGGATCCGTCGGCCGCCTGGTTCGTGACGAGGTACTTGCCGTAGCTCGTCTGGGTCTGTCCCGGGGGCGTGAAGAACCAATCGAAGCTGTTCGCGGTCTGCGTGTTGGTCACGTAGTCGAATTCGATGACCCTGCTGAACCCCCAGCGCGTGAGGGCGGAGGCGAGGGCGAACATCGTCGCGCCGTCACCGAGGTTGTCCTGGGCGCTCCAGTTGGGCAGGCCGTTCCAGTCGCGGTAGACGAAGCCGAGAGCCGATTTCACGGCGAGATCGGTGCTCCCGTATTGCGCGAATTTCTGGCCGAGCAACCCGCCCGACGTCGTGGCGATCGACACGTACTGATCGTTCACGAACCCATAGCCCCATCCGCCGTTGCTGGCGTCCTTTATGGGGCTCTGCAGGTTGGCCACGATCTTCTTCCCCTCGAGTCGGACGAAGGACGGGATGGTCACGCCCATCGCCGCTTCCGCGGATGGCAGCACGAGAAACGGCCACGTCGAATGGTTCATGTAACCGCTGAAGTCGTTCTCGGAGAAGCCCCAGCCGCCTTCGGTGTTGATGACGGCGTCGACCTGTCCCCAGGAGAACCAGTCGACCGCGTCCTGTGCGATTTCCGAGTACTTGCGGTTGTAGACGAGGTTCGGCCCCGTCGCGGCGCGCGTGGCCGCCGCACCGCTGTCCACGAGCGCGAGCGCGCAGAAGACATCCTGCAGCGGGCGCAGACTGGAGGTCGTTCCCCCGAGGTGGATCCCGATTCCGTTCGCGTTGACATCGGGATTGCCCCACCGCTGCGTGCCGATCGACTCCGAGCCGGAGTTGGCGAGGATTCTGTTCATTCCGCGGCGTACGTCCTCGACGTAGGGATCCGTGCGCCGGTCGCTGGTCACGAGGCTGCCGTGGCGCTCGAACGCGTCGACCGCGGCGCAGCCCGCGGCGTCCGAACTCCACGCCGCGTACGCCTGCCGGTATCCCGGTGCGACGTCGGTCGCCGTCGTGCGCTGCGCGTGCACGTGCAGGTACCACAGCGCCTGGTCGACGGCCATCTGCGCACGCACGCGCAGTTGATCGGCGTTGGAGAGGTCGGAGGCCGTGTAGACCTGGACGGGGTAGCTCGCGCTGGCCACCGTACTCGGGCGGCTGGAGTCGCGCACGCTCAGCGTCGCCGTGTAGCGCGCTCCCGTGGCGCCGACGTACGTGTGCGTCGTTCCGAGGTTGTAGGGATCGGCAATCGTCAACCATGCGGTCGCGGACGTCCCGTCGCCGAAATCCCACATGTACTGGTTCCCGCCGTAGCGCGCGATGCCCTTGAGTGTGACCGTCGCGCCGGAGTACGTCGGATGCGGCGCCGCGGGGCTCGCCGGCACCGCAGGCACGGTGATGGCCTGCATCTGGCAGGCCGCGCCCGTGCCGTCGGGTGCGGTGGACTGGTCCGCGTTCGACTCGTCGGGACAGTTGTCGACGCCGTTGCACACCCCGTCGCCGTCGTCGTCGCGGTTGGCCCAGAGCGCCTCGGACGCGTCCGCTACGCCGTTGTTGTTGCAGTCGCCAATCGCCGCGGCGGACAGGGTGACCCCGGCGAGCAGAATGCTGAGCGCGGCGGCCGCGCAGACGAAGCGACGATCGGGCATGTGAACCTCCGCGCGTTATTTACATTTATTGCCATTTCGGGACCACGGACTTTTGGGGACGGCCGGCGCCGCGCGTGCGACTCGCGACATCCGAAAGTGTTCGACAGGGAAATAACGTGGACAATCCGGCAAAAGCGATCGCGAGGCGGGCGGTCGGATGTAGGGGCGGGTTCAGGCGGCGAAGCCGCCGTAACCCGCCCTCGTGTGTCGATGGGAACGACGTGTCCCTACGGGCAGGTCGTCGTGGTGCGCGGCGCGCCCGCCGAGGTGTTGCCGTACGACCCGCTCCCGCACGAATTCTGCGCGCGCGAGATGTAGAAGAACGCGGTGCGCAGGTTCGGCGTGGTGGCGTCGACCAGCGATGTCCCGGGCAGGTCGTTGTAGCAGATCTCGTCCCCGCCGCCCGGCCCGACGGGCAACGACCCGACGCTGCCGCGCACGACGTCGTAGCGCGTGGCCGACGCGACCGCGGCCCAGTTGATCGTCTTCTTGTCCGACGCGACGCGCAGGTTCTGCGCCTCCGCGGGGAGCGCGCCGCCCGGGCCGGGGTTGCACACACCCGGGCAGTTGTCGGTGACTACGATCGAGTCGATGTTCTGGCCCGGCGCGCCGTTGCTCGAATCGCTCCCGACGCGCCACTGCAGCTGGATCGTCTGGCCCGCCGCGGCCGCCGGAAGGTTGACCGTCGTGGTCACGTACGCCGGGTAGCCGGCCGACACACTGCACCACGCCGAGCGGCCTCCGAGCGGGTTGCTGTAACCCGTCGCGACGGTGCCGGTGTACCCGCCGGTGACGAAGCTCCCGCCCGCCGTCACGATGTCCGTGAACGCACCGGCGCCGATCTTGATCTCGAGGACGGCGCCGTCGAAGCAGCTCGACGCGTCCTCGAAGCTCCAGCGGTTCTTGAAGGTGAGCGTCGCGTTCGACGCGACGATCGCGATCGGCGCGCTGACGAGCAGCTCGTCGGCCACCGCGGTCGCGTTGACCCCGAAGGCGGAGTTCGGCGCGGAATCGCTGCTCGTGTTCACGGTCGTCTAGGACGTGCCCGCGCCGGTGAACGTCGACGTCCAACCCGCGGGGAGAGCCGGCGCCGTGACGCCGTCGAAGTTCTGCGACGCACCGCAGCTCGGCGGCGGGCCGCAGCGGTCGGGACCCGTGCACGGATTGCCGTCCTCGCAGGCGGCGGTGTTGTTCGCGTGCGAACAGCTCGAGTTGATCGTGCCGGGGCTGGTGCAGATGTCGTCGGTGCACGGGTTGTTGTCGTTGCAGTCCGCTCCGCTCGAGCAGATCACTCCGGCCACGTACGGATACTGGCCCGTGACGTTCCCGGGCGGCGAGTAGCGGCACACGATGAAGTCCCACTCGGGGAAGCCGGGGAACGGCGTGTTCGTGGTGCAGTGCGTGCTGCCGCAGCCGATGAGGCCGGTGTTGGCCCACACGAGCTGCGTGTAGTGGCCGATGTCGCTGAAGTTGTTGACCGGGTCGCCGATCGCGGCGTACGTGTATTTGACCGACTCGCTCTCCCAGCTGGCCACGGCGCTCGCGGGCGTCGGCGCGCTTCCGGCGGAGTAGTAGAGGTTCTCTCCGAGGCCCGGCGCGCCGCTGTGCTCGTGGCTGCAGCCGTCGGCCCACGCCTGGGCTCCACTGGCGATGGTCGTGTCCCACGACACCGGCGCGAGCGGCGGCGCGGCGATCGGCTGGAAGCCGACGGGCGCCGGCATCTGGTGGTTGTTGAGCCGCGTCCGCACGCGATTGTGCTCGGTCACGAAGGAGGACTGGCAGGTCGCGTCGCAGCCGAGCACCGCGTCCGTGAGGGGAAACGAGGAGCGCTCGTAGGCGCCGGACGGATCGTCGGTGACGGAGACGGCCATGCAGCGGACGTCGCCCGCGACCTTGCCGATGACCCAGCGCCGCGCGCGCCCTGTAGAGGCGGGGCTTGCCCCGCCCTCAGCGAAGAGCACGGTGACCGCGGCGCCCGCGCTGCCCGCGCAAGGCCCGCCGAATCCGGCCCACAGGTTCGTCTTCGCGAGCAGTGCCTCGAGCTGCGCGGCGTTCAGCGGGCCGGGCGGAATCGACAGCAACGCCATCTCGCGCAGCGGCGGCGAGACATCACGATGGAGTGCGGCGCCGCGTACCTGGACGAGTGCGGGCGTATCGATCGACGGCGTCTTCGCCGACTGGGCCAGCGCGAGGCCGAACGCGGCAGACAATAGTGCACAGGACGTTGCGACAACTCGAACTCTCATCGAAGGACCCCCTCGAGATAGATGCAGCGACAGGTCGTGGCCGGGATGGCCGCGCGGGTTGCGGCATGCTATGGGTTCGACTGGGTCGCGTCAATGTCGTTCATATGACAAGGCGGTGATGCGACTTGACAATCGATCGAAGATTTGTCTAACGCTTCGCGGGATCGAGCGCGTCAAGATCCCGACGACGCCGGGTCCGCCGGGCTATCTCGCGTTCGACGATGGGACGCCCCGCGCGCGCTGCTTCAGTGCGTCCGCGATGGCCTTCTCGACCAGCGGCTTGAGGATCGCGAACCCCTTCTCGTTCGGGTGCACCCCGTCGTCACTCACGCCGTCCTTCATCTGCCCGTTCTTCCCCGCGAGGGCGGAGTGGTAGTCGAGATACGTGATCTTCGACGCGGCGCAGTAGCGCGCGACCCACTCGTTCAAGGCCACGATCTGTGCCGCCGGCTCGGGGCCCGTGCGCCCGGGATAGTCGGCGGCCGGCGGGCCCCCGACGAGGATCGGGACGATGCCGTTGAAGCGCGCCAGCTCGGCCATCGAACGCAGGTTGCTCTCGATCTCCGCGAGGCTCGACGGCCCCACGAACCCGGCAATGTCCGCCAGCCCGCCCTGGATGATGACGACGGCGGGCTTGAGGTCGATCACGTCCTGGCGGAAGCGGATGAGCATCTGGGCCGTCGTCTGCCCCTCGATTCCTCGATTGAGGTACGGCTGGCCCGGGAAGAACGGGGCCTTGTAGCCCCAGGTCCGCGTGATGGAATCCCCGATGAAGACGACGCGATTCGCGGGCGCCGCGGGCAGCGCCGCGTTCTCCTTCGCGTACTCGCCGCGCCCGGCGAAGTCCCGGATGTTCCGCAGGACCTGCCATTGCGGTGCGTTGGCAGGGATTGGATCCGGAGCCGGCCCGGGCTGGGCCCGGGCGTCGAGGGCGAGAAGTGCGGCGCCGAGGAGCAGGAACTCACGCATGCGAGTCGCCATCGTGTCCGTCCATCCTTCGAACGTGGCTTTGCCGACGCACGAGGATAGCCCAACTCGATTCAGTCCCCGGCCTCGACCCTGATCCCCGCGATCCGGTCCTCGGGCGTGAACATGAAGCCGAACCGCACCGGCGGAGACTTCGCGGTCTTCATCTGCACGGTGATGGACTCCGCATCCGATTCGAGCACGCCCTCCGCGGTGAGAGACCCGAAGTCGTCCCACATGCGTTGCGCCATCTGGTCCCGCTGCTCGTCCGTGGGTCCGCCGGGGCGCGAGGCCATGTGCGCGGCGCGGAACGCATGCAGTCGGGCGAGGTCGTGCGCGTTGAACACCTGGACGAACTGGCGGATGACGTCGGGCCGCGCGCCGTCGCCGAGCGGGCCGAGCTTCGCGGTGCGCGGAGCCTCTGCGGTGACGTCCTCTCCGCGCGCGATGCGCGCCAGCGGCCCGGTGAAGCGCCAGGCCTTCACGCTCGAGTCGGCCGCGGCCGTGATCACGACGATGCGGTCGTCGACGTAGCGCCGGAAGTCGGCCGAGAAGATCCCGTTGCCCCCGTCGTGCCCGACGAGGCGCGTGTTCCACGGTGTGGTTTCGATCGCCCACCCGTAGCCGTAGAACGAGTCGGACTGCGGCCCCTCCTTGACGTGCGGCGTGAACATCTTCGCGCGCGCGGCGGCGTCGAGGACGGCATCTCCGTCGAGCGCGCGGCTCCAGGCCCACAGATCGTCGAGTGTCGACTCGATCCCGCCGTTGCCGCGCAGCGCCCAATACGGGCCGTCCGGTGCCCAGGGTTTCTCCGTCATCTTGCCCCAGCGCTTGCCGCCGTCGTACCCGACCGGCACACGACGATCCTCCCACTTCGGCAGGCGGTACCCGGTCTCGGTGACTCCCGCGGGAGCGAGCACGTGCGCGCGCAGGTACGACTCGTACGACTGTCCCGAAGCGAGCTCGACGATCGCCGCCAGGAGGCTGTAGCCCGCATTCGCGTAGAAGTGCTCGGCGCCCGGCGTGTTGCGCAGCTTCGAGGCGAGGATCCGGCCGACGTACGCGTCCCGCGTGACCGGCTCGTAGTCGCCGGCGAAATCGGAGTCGAGTCCGGCGGTGTGCGTGAGCAGCTGGTGCAGCGTGATGTCGCGCTTGTCCGCCGGCGCGTCCTTGAAGAACTTCGACAGCGGATCGGAGACCTTGAGGCGACCCTCCATCTCGAGCTTCAGGATCGCCGCCGCCGTGAACTGCTTGGTGATCGACCCGATCGAAACGAGACTGTCGACCGCCCACGGCACGCCTTTCTCGCGGTCGGCGATCCCGTAGCCCTTCTCGAGGAGCATGTGGCCGTCCTTCGCGACCAGCGCCACGCCTGCGAAGTGCGATTGCACGAGGTAGGCGTCGAGCTTGGCGCCGATCGGTCCGGACACCACGGGCGCGGGCGCGGGCGCCGACGCCGGCCGCGTGGGCGCGGGCTTCGCATTCGGCGCGGGCTTCGCATTCGGCGCGGGCGGTGTCGCAAGACCAGGCACGGTGGCGAGGGCCAGGATGACCAGGGCGGGGACGAACGCATGTGGCATGGCGACCTCCTGTACGCCTATCAACGCACGGAGGACGCGCCGGTTCCACGCCGACGTCGCCCGGCTTTTTCACGCGGGCGCCGCAGGCTGTTCACGTCGCCGTTTCGACGTTGCCCCAGATTGTGCGGGGACTAAGTTAGCCACCATGGAGACACCGTGAACATCAGCGACAAGACGGCACTCGAACTCGCCAGGATCCGGGTCGACGACACTCCGGAACTTCAGTCGTACTCCGACATCCTCGTCGAATGCGCACGGCCCCGGCCGGGCGACTTCACCTGGATCGCGACCGCGTCGATGGATGAACTTCTCGAGTGGTGTCACAGCGTTCGCGCCGCCGAGCGGGGCTGCGGACGGGGCTGACGCTCCCAACCACTTGCGGTGGCAGGCTCTCCGGGCGTTATCGACGAAGCCCGCCGTCACGATTTCCGCGCTGACGAGGCGGGCGGCCCAACGCCTCGACCGCCGTCACTTCTCGATCTCCTGTCGTGCCGCAGGAGCCAGTCGTAGATCTCCCGGCCCGGATAGACCTGCCAGTGGATCTCGTGACCGAGCGCCGGTTCCGCGGAGAACTTCAGGTTCGGGTTCAACCCCCGCAGGCGCTCGACGATCCGCTCCGTCTCCTCGAACGGGACGACGGTGTCCAGCTGCCCGTGGAACGCCCAGAGCGGCATGTCGCGCAGCGCGCCGATGTGCTCGTCGATGAAATCGAGATGGCTCGTGAATCCGCTGATCGGCGCGATGGCCGCGAACACGTCCGGGTACCGCGCGGCGATATACCACGTTCCTGAGCCCCCGAGGCTCGGTCCGGTCAGATAGACCCTGTCGGGGTCGATCCTGTACGTGGCGAGCGCTTCCTCGTAGAAGTTCTCGAACCAGTCGTCCGTCGACCACCTGAGGTGCTTCGGACATTGCGGCGCGAGCATGATGAACGGGAACTCACGTCCCCTGTAGACCTGATCTGGTATTCCGGAGGAGTAGACCCGCTGCAGGTCCGTCCCGCGGTCCGAGCCTCCGTGCAGGTAGATGACGAGCGGCCACTTCCGCGCGACGTCCTTGTCGTAGTCCTTCGGTAGGTACGACACGTAGCGGTACCGGACGTTCCTGCGTTGCCGGTTCATGCCGTGCTCGAACGTCGACTCGAACTCCAGGTCCCCCTTCTCGGACCAGTACCTCACGCGGCCGTGCAGTTGGTCGTCGACCCAGTTCTCCTCCGACTCCTTCTGCCCGTTCTCGTACCACGCGGTGCTCACGCCGTTCAATCGGCCCCGCGTGAAACAGCCTTCGACTGCGAGGCGCCCGTTCCGATGCCATTCCGCGTACGGCCCCTCCTTCGTGTTCGAGCGGAAGTTGCACTGGACCTGCTCCTTCACGCGCTTGTCGAAGGCGCTGTAGAAGGCGTCCATCTGGAGCTGACCGCTCGCGAAGTAGTCCTGCACGTGGAACAGGTGCTGCTGCTCGTCGAAGCGGATCACGCGCGTGTAGTCGATCGTCTCGCGGTTCGAGACCGGCTGGTGCAAGACGTAGATTTCGGGCTCCGCGTCGCGTGGTTCCGCCGCAGCGGCCGCGCCCGCGCAGAACAGCGCCGAGAGGCCGAGGGCCGTGCCCGTCCGCCAGCCCGCCACGTTGACCTCCTCCGTGGATCAGTATCGCTCACCCAGCGGAGGCCATGTCCGATCTTGCTCCCAACTGACACCTGCTCCGCTGATCAACTCGAGAAGCCCGAACGGGACCACCTCGATATCAGATCATCCAGGTACAGCAGCAACTCGGTGGGGCTGAGCCTGCCCGCTATGCGCGCGTCATCACCGACTGTGATTCCCGAATTTCCGCGCGGGCGAGCACGTCGCAGAGCTTGTTGGCGAGCACCTCGAGGGGCGGATCGACGACCTCAGCCGGCTACGCACGCAACAGTCCCGCGTCGCGCCATTCGCGAAGGATGAACTCCCAGAACGGCCGGCGGCGCCCGAGATGCGGTGCGAGCGAGGTCCATTCGCGTGCGACCTCATCCGGAGTCGTGAAGAGCCACACGTCGGTGTCCTTCGCCTCCCGGAGGACGCGGCCGAGCAGGCGGGCACGCTCGGGCGGCGACGCTGTCCTCAGCGCCTCGCGCAGCTCGCCGACGGTCATGGGGTCGTCCCAGAGGAAGTACGGGTACGCGTCATCGCGGCTGAGGTCGGTGGTGAGTGGCTTGGACATCCCCCGCCTCCTGACGGCCGGCGATCGGGGGAGTTGGCTCCCCGGTCGGCACCGGCCGCGGAAGCTCCGGTTAACAGGGGCGAGAGGCAGGCCTGAGCAGGCGCAACATCCCGCAAACGGGATAGTTAGCGACCCGGTGTGGGGCCGGTTCTCTCTCCGACCCTTGAACCGGTCTACACTGACCGGCGGTGCACCCAGCTGCTCGGAGGGATTCATGGCCGCCATTGAGGTTGCCCCCGGGATCGTGATCGACGACACCGTCCGCTCGGGTAAGCCGGTTATCAAGAACACCCGCGTCCCAGTCGAAGTCGTGGTGGGCCACCTGGCGGCAGGCGATAGCCACGCCACGATCTGCAGCGAATACGGAATCACCGAGCTGGACATTCGCGCGGCGCTCGCTTACGCGGCGCAAGTTCTCGGCGACGAGACCATGCGCGCCGTCAGCTGAGCCATGACCGGCTCCGAGGTTTGGCGGCGGCTCTTTGTCGATGAGGATCTGCCCCGTTCCCTTGCCGCGGACCTGAGCGCGGCCGGACTCGATGCCGAACACGTCGAAGACGCTGGATTGGCCGGGAATCCGGACGCGGTTCTGCGGCGCTACGCCGCGGGCGCCAAGCGAGTGATCGTGACGCGCGACCTGGGCATGATCGCCGCGACTGATCCCTCCACCGCAGAAGTGCCCGGATTCGTGCTCGTGAGGATTCCGAGTGCGGTACAGATCTCAGACCTCAAGCTGATGGTCGTTCGCGCGGTGCTCACGCTACTGCAATCCGCGCCTTCGGAGCGCGTGGTCGTCGTCGAGCCGGGCCGAATTCGGGTCCGCGGTCAGCGCAAGGATTGAAGGCGACCTAACTTGCTCCACGGTGCCCACTGGGCGCCGCGGAGAACCGCATGTCCGCCGGCAGAGGCAAATGCTCCCCGAGGTTCCCGCAGAACTGGCCGCACCGCGTCCGCACGGCGATCGTCCACGTGATCTCGATGGCTAACGTGGTGCTCACCGTCGCCCGTGGCCGTGCCGAGCATCACTTCGACGCGCGGGTCCGGCTGCGCGCGGAAAACGTCCGGCTCGAACAGGAGGTCGCACAGCTGCGTGAGGAACTGCGGATCAAGGACGCGCGCATGGAGCGCGTTCCCGCGCAGCGGCGCCCGCACTATCCGCCGGTCGAGCGGCTCGCCATCCTCGAACTCCGCGCGGCCCGCGGCTGGTCCTTGGCCGAGACCGCGCGGCGCCTCCTGGTCACG
>JABLTH010033091.1_pt1 | contig 67490 bp, 67 predicted proteins | sample 7875711 | NCBI WGS metagenome assembly JABLTH01 (sample SAMN14941262, study PRJNA633318) | bioreactor metagenome | isolation source: bioreactor | place: China | collected 2019-03-05 | reverse complement strand
TTGATAACTAAGACTGCAGCGCAGTCTGTTACGGCGTAGGCTAACTTGCGCAGCAATGTTAAGCGTAGCGGCCGTAGCCAACAACGCCAGGAAGCCGAAGGCCGTGATGGCTGGGTGCCCTCTTCTTTGGCTACGGCCGCCACTTTGTGGCTTAACCTAAAGGTTAGCCTACGCCGCAACACTCCGTTAGTTGTGGTTACTTTCTGTGGGGCAAGCAACAGAAAGTAACTCGCCTAGAGGCGAAAAAGAAAGGTGGAATTCCGTAAATATCTAAGAAGACTTGCAGCAAATTCAATACGCGCTCTTCAATTTTAATCAGATTAGTATTAACCTTGCATGAATTCGGCCTACGCCGGAATGACGAAAAACTGGACTAACTTGGATTGAGATTAAGCATCGAAAAAAGAATATCCTTATTCTTTTTCGATGCATCAAGCCAAAGGCTTCTATCATCGCCGCTGATAAACCATGTCACTATAATGCAAGCCATTCTCCGAGGTATGCCCTTCCTCACTCGCCAATTCCCACTCATGCATCTCGATTTCCGGGAAAAATGCATCCCCGCCGACATGTGCATATACCCGCGTAATGTATAGCCGCGTGACGTAAGGCAGGCCCTGTGCATACAACTCCGCGCCGCCAATCAGAAAGGGCTCTTCATCACCGGCACAGGCTGCAAGCGCTTGTGGCAGTGAATGTACAACCTTGGCCCCTTCAACCGCGTATTCAGTATCGCGAGTGACGACTACCGTAGTGCGTCCGGGCAACAAGCGACCCAGCGACTCATAGGTTTTGCGGCCCATAATAATGTGATGGCCCATGGTCAGTTGTTTGAAGCGCTTGAGGTCTTCGGGCAGGTGCCAGGGCAACTGATTATTGTGACCAATGACACGGTTGTCTGCATGGGCGACGATCAGGGAAAGGGCTTGCATGGTGATACTCACTAAAAAGCCGATAGGCGCTTGAGGTCACTGATGATGGCCTCGCTATGCCCGTCAGGGTTGACGTTGCTGTAGGACTCGGCAACGACGCCTTGCGGGTCAACAATAAAGGTCATGCGTTTGGCGGCCTGGAAGACGACAAGGTTAAACAAGGCGCCATAGGCATCAGCCACCTGACCATTGCTGTCTGCCAGCAACGGAAAAGACAAGCGGTGTTTTTGCGCAAATGCGGCATGGCTGGCAACGGTATCGACACTGATCCCTACCACCTCGGCACCCAGGGCATGGATCTGCTGGATATCATCCCTGAACTGGCATGCTTCGCGCGTACAACCAGGTGTATCATCTTTGGGATAAAAATAAAGCACCAACCATTTACCCTGCCATTCGGAGAGTTGACGCAGGTTTCCCTGGGCATCGGGCAGACTGAATGCGGGCGCTTTCATGCCGACGCTGACACGTGTAGAAGGCTGCTGATATTGGCGATAGCCCCAGAGGGCTAACCAGAACAACAGGCCGTACATGATCAGTTTGATCAGCATTGCGTTTCCTTTCTTTAGGGTAAATGACATTCAGGTCGTTGACGCTGACAGCTGCTTATTGTACCTTAATCCGCCATCCATCCATTTAAGGTCGCCCGCAATCGCTTGAAGTGTTGCCAGTTATCCCATGAACAATGAAGCCATTGCAAAACTACTGAAACTGATTGCTGCCGATCCGCAGAAGTGGGATGCCTATCAGAAGCTGGCAGGCTTGATGCTGCAAAATCAGGAGTTTCATGCGGCTGAGCAATATTTGCTGCAAGCGATCAGCCTGCAGCCTGACCTGCTGGAACTACGGGTGCAGCTGGGCAACCTGCATATGCGCACGCAACAATTCAAGGCCGCCCATGAGTGCTATAAACAGGCGATTGCGCTGGATGCCAAACAGGCACAGCTTTATTACCTGGATGCACGCGCACTGAAAAACCTGGGCAGAACGCAAGAAGCCATTTTGCGCCTGCGTACCGCCATCAAACTTGACCCGCAACGACTACCCGCTTTTACCGAATGTACTGACCTGATGCTGCAACTGCAGCAAGTCGACCAGGCAGCCAATGTTTTACGACAGGCAGTGGCGGCACATCCGGAGCATGCCCATTTTCACTATCGTCTGGGGGTGTTATGCATGCAACTGCAACAAACAGACGATGCACTGTTATGCATGAACGAGGCGATCCGCATCCAACCAGACTTTGCCGATGCCTATCATCAGCGCGCCTTGATTCTGCAATCACAGGGCAAGCCACAAGAGGCCGTGCTAAGTTTTGATGAAGCCATCCGCTATCAACCAAATTTGCATTTACCCTACAACAACCGTGGCGTAGTGTTATGCCAGCTGGGGAAGTACACTGAAGCGATTGCCGATTTCCGCCTGGCCTTGCAGTTGAACCCTGGGTATGCGGCTGCCCAATGCCACTTGGGCTTGGCGCTGTATGAAAACAGGCAGCACGATGAGGCTTACGCCTGCCTGGAGACGGCGCTTAAATTGGCGCCGAATCATGCACAAGCCAGATATACCATGAGTATGCTGCGATTGGCACGCGGAGAATTCGAAACCGGCTGGCCGCTGTATGCGGCGCGTTTTCAAGTGCTTGCGGACAAACACCGGCCAGATTTAAACTTGTTATGGTCATCGGCAGGCGCTCTGGTCGGCAAAACCATTCTGATCTGGGCCGAGCAGACGTTGAGCGACACCCTGCAATATTGCCGTTACCTGCCTATGGTTCAAGCCTGCAAACCCAACCATCTGGTATTGGCCGTCCCTGAGGCCTTATTTGACCTGTTTAATGAGTATTGGGCGCATGATGCAACGATTCTGGTCGTTTGCCAGGATGGACGTAGCCTGCCGCATTTTGACGTATTCTGCCCCATGCTGAGCTTGCCAGCGGTGTTTAACACGCAACTGGATACGATACCGGCCGGCTTGCCTTATCTGGGTGTGGAGGCACGCCACAGTGAACCCTGGCAACAATTACTGGGGCCTGGCCGTCGGTTGCGCATCGGGCTCAACTGGTGTGGCGAGGCGACGAACAAATATGATCAGTGGCGCAGTATTCCGCTCTTTCTGATGGCGCCTCTGCTGAATATGGAAGTCGAATGGCACAGCTTGCAAAAAGAGTTCAGGCGCGAAGACCATATCATGCTCAAACGGTTTCCCATGCTGGAATGTCATCACCCGGAATTAATAAACTTCACCGCCACTGCGGGTCTGATCATGCAAATGGATCTGGTGATATCAGTCGACACGGCCGTCGCGCATTTGGCTGCGGCCCTAGGCAAAGAGGTCTGGTTATTACTGCCGCAACATGCACATTTCCGCTGGTTAAAACAGCGCGAAGACAGTCCGTGGTATCCAGGCATGCGCCTGTTCAGGCAAGGGGATGACGAAGCCTGGGAGCAAGTGATTGACCGGATACATCAGGCTGTCACCGATGTGCTGGCTCAGCGTCATGAGCGCCTGATCGCAAGCGAACAAGCCGCACAAGACTAATGTTGTGGCACGCCGACGATATGTTTGACGCGCTCAACATCAACATGCAGCAACTCGGCAATATCTTTGTAGTCATCGGGCAAGGCGGCATTATCCCAGCCGTCGGCAGAATGTCTGGCCAGATTCACGGCTAACTGCACATTTCGCACCCTGGGCAGGTCTGCGCGCGCTTCGTCCATCAGGTCACTGAGCAATGGCGGCAAGTTAAAGACCTGCACCAGCTCGGCCTGTAACTCCAGCAATCTGAAACCCAGCACCTCTTGTTGAACGACCCGGCTACGCAAGGTTTTATCTGCATCCTGGCGCTGGCTGATTTCGCCCATCGCATCCGGGTTAAAGCACCACATGAGCATTTCGGCAAAATCATGCAGCGAGGCTGCCACCCTCACCTCTTCTGCGTGCAAATCCATCAAATGCGAGGCAAACTCTGCGGAAAAATAACCGGCACGGTGAGCCCGTATCATGAGCTTGAGCAAATCGATCAAGGCGGACATATGTTCATGCAACACATCCTCCACATGCGGAACAGTAGGAATCTGCGCGAAAAACGTGCCAGTGCCCATCATGATAATTGCCTGCTCGACCTGCACCAGGTCCTGTAGCTGATGACGGCTGCGATGATTATTGGCGTACGCCAACACCTTGAACATCATGAGCGGATCATTAATGACCACACGGGTAATGTCACGGGCGCCCGTTTCATCTTCACGCGCCTGTAATTGAGCGATCTCTCTGGCCGTCTGCCGCAAGACCGGAATCTCTGCCGCCTTAAAAAAAGCCACCCAATCTTTAACGGTGCGGTTGGCTCTTGCTTCGGTGAGTGTCACCATAAGTGTGCTCCAGCTAAAATCATGCCCGAGTATAAATCATTGCCATCAAGTGCCATGTCGGGATCAATTACACTAATGCCAGTCAGTTTCTTTTATGACTCAACTCTATTAACGGCGTTCTTGCGCATTCCTTGAGCGAAGTAGGCCAAACATCATGACTGCTATGTGTCTATGTTAGAATGTTGTTTTAGTTAATGATTCCGAAAGCCTGTCTGGGAAACGGATTAACGTAAGAGCGGTCACTCGTTTATGGCAATTGTTCTGCATACCCCCGAAGAAATTGAAAAAATGCGCATCGCAGGTCGTCTGGCCTCAGAAGTGCTGGATTACATCACACCGTTTGTCGTGGCGGGGGTGACCACCAACAAACTGGACCAGCTTTGCCATGATTACATCGTCAATGAACAGCAAGCGATCCCGGCCCCATTAAACTATGCACCAGATGGCCATGCACCCTATCCCAAGTCTATTTGCACCTCGATTAACCAGCAAATCTGTCATGGGGTCCCTAGCGAAAAAGAGCTTAAAAATGGTGATATCGTCAACCTGGACATCACAGTCATTAAAGACGGCTATCATGGCGATACGTCACGCATGTTTATGGTCGGCAGTGTCTCACCACAGGCCAAGCGGCTGTGCGACCTCACCTACCAAGCCATGTGGCGCGGCATAGAAAAGGTCAAGCCTGGTAACACGTTGGGCGATATTGGCTATGCGATTCAGTCATTTGCAGAAAAAAATGGTTACAGCATTGTGCGTGAATTTTGCGGACATGGCATCGGCAAAAAATTTCATTGCGAGCCCCAAGTGTTGCATTATGGCAAACCCGGAGCAGGTTTGACGCTCAAGCCGGGCATGATTTTTACCATCGAACCCATGATCAATGCTGGACGCCGCGACATCAAATTCATGCCGGATGGCTGGACCGTGGTCACCAAGGACCGTAGCCTGTCAGCACAATGGGAGCATACCGTACTCGTCACTGAAGAGGGCTTTGAAATCATGACCGTCTCAGCGGGTACGCCAGCCCGGCCCACGCTCTAAGGCACGCATGTCGATGGTCAGTCCCGCATGACAGTCATTGGCAAGGAACATCTCAAGCATTGGCGAGCGTCAGTACAACTGACACGTCAACAACTGGCCGATGCTTATCTGGCCAAGCCGCAAGCCAAACGCCTGCTACAACAACATACGCGCTCACTCGATCTACTGCTTAAACAGATTTGGCAGGCTTATGCCCTGCCAGACAGTGCTTGCCTGGTTGCGGTCGGCGGCTATGGCCGTGGCGATATGTTTCCCTACTCGGACATTGATTTGCTGATCCTGATGCCGGAAAACAGCGATGCTGCGCTACAGACGCTGGTTGAATCGCTGATTGGCACCTTGTGGGATATTGGTCTCAATATCGGTCATAGCGTGCGCAGCCTCAAAGAGTGCCTGGATGAAGCGCAGCTGGATGTCACCATCATGACCAACCTGCTGGAAGCCCGCTGGCTGAGCGGAGACAAAAAAACTTTCCAGTCCCTGACGCAGTTACTGCATGCACAGCTGGACCAAGCCCGTTTTTTTGCTGAAAAACTGCGTGAGCAACAAATCCGTCATGCCAAATTTCATGACACGGCTTACAACCTAGAACCCAATGTCAAAGAGAGTCCAGGCGGCCTCAGGGATTTGCATATGGTTCTTTGGGTCGCGCAAAGCCAGGGCTTGGGCAGTGATTGGAACGCGCTTGCCCAGGCGGGGTTATTAAGCCGGCATGAAGCCATTCAACTCAAAAAACACGAACGTTTGCTGCAAAATCTGCGGATCCGCCTGCACCTGATGGCCAAGCGTCGGGAAGACCGCCTGGTATTCGACTTTCAAAACACGCTGGCGGAGCAGATGGGCTATCAGACCAATCCGCAAAAACGTGCCAGCGAACAGTTAATGCAAGGCTTTTACCGGAGTGCCAAAGCGGTCATCATAGAAAATGAAGTCCTGCTCAAATTACTGCATGCACGCATTCAGCCAGAAACCAAGCCGCCGCAAGCATTAACAGAAGACTTTAGCCTGTCTCAGGGCTTGCTAAGTGCAAATGCGCCAGACCTGTTTCAACGCAAGCCAGAAACCATCTTGCAATGTTTTCAACTCCTGCAACAATACCCGGAAATTACCGGCTTTAGTGCGCCGCTCGTACGTGCATTGCAGGCGGCACAGCCGCTGATCAACCATCAATTCAGACAACGCGCCAATCACAAAGCCTTGTTCCTGCAGATTTTGCACAGCCGCGAAGGCGTGCACCGCAGCCTGCGGCGCATGAATCGTTATGGCATCCTCGGCCGCTATATCCCGGTATTTGGCCGCGTCATCGCACAAATGCAGCATGATCTGTTTCATGTCTATACGGTAGATGAGCACACGCTGAATGTCTTACGCAACCTCAGACGCTTTGCCAAACCCGATTTGAGACACGAATTTCCGCTGTGCAGCCAACTATTTAATGCATTCAGCCAGCCACATTTGCTCTATCTGGCGGCTATTTTTCACGACATTGCCAAAGGCCGTGGCGGCGATCATTCGCTGCTGGGCACCCTGGACGCGCGCCGATTCTGCAAACAACATGGCTTAAGCAAAACGGATACAGAGCTAGTCGCTTGGCTGGTTGAAGCACACCTGAAACTGTCCAGCACGGCACAGAAAAGTGATTTATCCGACCCCGATGTAATTGAAGCCTTTGCGCATTTGGTGGGGACAGAATATCGCCTGACAGCGTTGTACTTACTGACGGTGGCCGACATTCGAGGCACCAGCCCGAATGTGTGGACTGCGTGGAAGGCCAAACTGCTAGAGAGCCTGTTTTTGCAAACGCGGCGAGTGCTGCAACAATCACTGAATACCGAAGCCCAGCTCAGCTTACGCAAACAGGAAGTCTTGCAGAAACTCAGCAGTTTCAACCTCAAAGAGTCTTCCGTGGCAGCCCTGTGGCAAGCCTTTGGCAATGGCTATTTCAGTCGTTTTGACAGTGATGAAATTGCCTGGCAAAGCCGCTTACTGATTCCGCATCTCAATACCGAACAAGCCATTGTGCGTGCCCGGCTCAGCCCCAAAGGGGATGGCATTCAGGTGATGATCTACAGCCGAGATCAAAAAGAGATTTTTGCCCGTATCTGCCATTTTTTTGACAGCATGCAATACAACATTGTGCAGGCCAAGATTTATACCACCGCTCACGGCTATGCCCTGGATAACTTTATTGTGCTGGAACCTGAAACACGGCAGATCAGCTATAACGGCTTATTGAAGCATATTGAACAAGGGTTGAATACGCAATTGATCAGCCATGAGGCGATTCCCGCGCCAATTCGCGGCCGGGTCAGCAGGCAAGTCAAACATATGCCGATTAGCACGCAAGTGAGTTTTAAAGCCGTGCCCAATCCACAGGACTCAGACCAGCCTTTTCAACAGCTGGATATCATCGCCAATGACCGCCCAGGATTATTGGCCAGTATGGCGCTGATTTTTCAGCAACATGGCATTGCATTACATAATGCCAAAATCAACACCTTAGGCAACCGGGTAGAAGATAGTTTTTTAATCTCAAACTGCCATGGGTCTATGCTCGATGAAGCACAGTTAGAGGATCTCAAATCTGCATTGAACACGCTTTGATAGTGGTTGGTCTTAAGACAAGCAAAAAGCCCTTGGCAAGCAATGCCAAGGGCTTTTTGTAAAAGTTCCATCACTTATAGTTGTCGACGCCGTACGGCAATCAAACCCAGCCCAGCCAACAACAATGCAAGATTTTCAGGCTCAGGCACTGGGGTTGTCACCAAATTTAAAATCACTTTTGAACCCGCTGTAAAAGAGACATTCTCCCAATTCAGGCCGACTTGATTATCATTAAAAGTGAAGCTGAGATCTGTAGATTGGAAAGACTGTGAGTCATAGGTCACGCTAGTAATGCGATCTGCGCCCGTAAAGCTCAACAAATTACCACTGTTGATTACAATCCCATTGCTGGTATAGGACGGTGCTGAATAATCAAAAAAACTATCTTTAATAAAGGTATAAGTAATTTGGTTATCTGTCACACTAACGTTAAAAGAACCAAATACCAAGTCTGCGGAGGTACCCGCTGCATTGAATGTGGTGGCTGAGTTGCCAAAAGCATAAGCTCCGCCGTTGTAGTAGTATGTAGAACTTACCGTACTCCCATTGAGTCCGGCATAAGCACCGGAAGAGAATATCAAAGCTGCCATTGCGAGAACTGAAGCGATCTTCATATGCTAACCTCACCAAATAATTAATTGATTTTAAAGCCATTTTATAGAGACCAGCACATAATGGCAATAGCCCATTTGGCCTAGCGAGCAACGCGCCTCCCGATTCAAATCAGTTTCTGATAGCCTAACAGTATAGGCTTAGGGATTTTTTGGCACTTGTCGTTGAAATCACTCAAAATGGTAATGCTTTTTCAACGGCTGTTTGACTTCCCACACACAATCCAGCCCACTGGCAAAGGTGACTAAGTCACCCGCCCCAAAACTCACCGGCTCGCCATCTTTAGGTGTCACGGTCACCTCCCCTTGCAAGATATAAGCAATCTCGCTACTGCTATATTGCCAGGGGAAAATAGAGACTTCTTTTGACCAGGTTGGCCACTGATCCACACCAAGTGCGGCGAGTGTCTCGGCGCTGGGACGCTCGACCTTAATTTGATTCACTGGATGATGACTCATGTGTATTCCTTTCTTGCTTAGGATAACGGAGGCCCATCAACAAAAAACCCTGCCGGATTGACAGGGTTTTCATCATACTACCACTTCAATTAAAAGTGCTTGTAGTGTTTTTTCAATTGCTTGACGACTTCCCACTGGGATTTCAGGCCTTTTGGAAACTCTACATAGTCACCTGCTTTGATGGTAACAGTTTCGCCACCAGCTGGCGTCACTTTGAATTCACCTTCCAACACATAGGCTTTTTCAGTCATGGTGAAGTCGAGTGGGAATTTTGATGGAGGGCAATCCCAAATGTTCCAGCTGGACACGCCCAGCTCGTTCAATTTCTCGTGGGATGGGTTGCTATCGATAATGATTTGAGCCATGACGGTTCCTTCATGTAAATATAAAAAACTGCAAATAGAAATGCCGCAAAACTGCGGCATTTCATGTCTGGCGGAAGAGGTGAGATTCGAACTCACGGAGGGCGTGAACCCTCGACAGTTTTCAAGACTGTTGCATTAAACCGCTCTGCCACTCTTCCCGAAAGCGCGCATTATAGCAAACAATCAGTCATCTGGAAGCGTTATTCCAGGAAAAAGTACATCATTAAAGCCAAATTTTGTCAGATCACGGATACGCATGGGGTAAAGCACACCAAATAAGTGGTCACATTCATGCTGGACCACCCGCGCATGAAAGCCGCTCACCGTGCGGTCAATCACGTTGCCTTGCGGGTCAAAGCCACGGTAATGCAGGTGCTGATAACGCGGCACCAGGCCGCGCATGCCAGGCACAGACAGACACCCTTCCCAACCCTCTTCTTCTGCCTCATCCACAGGTGTGAGTTCGGGGTTGATCAAAATGGTAAAAGGCACGGCTTCGGCGTCTGGATAACGCGGATTGGCACCGACGCCGAACATCACCACCTGCAAACTGACACCAATTTGTGGCGCGGCAATGCCTGCGCCCTGCATATGCGTCATCGTGTCGTGCATATCCTGAATCAAGGCATGCAACTCGGGCGTATCAAACTCGGTGATCTTGTCTGCTACCCGATAAAGTAAAGGCTCGCCCATTCTCAGCACAGGTTTGACTGCCATTTCTGCTCCTCTGACTGCCGTTTAAGCCACAGAACAATCATTATCTGACAGGTATTGCGCAATGACGGCACGGACTTTATCCATGGTTTGCTGCAGCAAAGGCATGACCTGCTCAAACTGGATAGATTGTGTACTATCGCCGCGACCAGCCGCAAAATTGGCTACCGGGCAGATGGCCGCATAAGACACGCCCAATTCACGCGCCAATACCGCTTCCGGCATGCCGGTCATGCCGACAAGGGTGGCACCATCCCGCTCATAGCGGTCTATCTCTGCGGCGGTCTCCAGCCGCGGCCCTTGCACGCAAGCATACACACCACCATCCACCACGCTGCAGCCCACATCGGCAGCGGCTTTGAGACAGCGTTCACGCATGGCTTGTGAATAAGGTTGTGTGAAGTCTACATGCCGCACAGGCAGCTCTATGCCATCGTGATAGGTGTTATTGCGGCCATAAGTGTAATCGAGTATCTGGTTAGGCAAGACGATATCTCCGGGGATCAGATTACGCGTAATGCCGCCCACCGTGGCCACTGCCAGCAAATCACAGACGCCGACCGAATGCAGGGCCCAGACATTGGCCCGGTAATTGATCGCATGTGGCGGAATCGTATGCCCACCACCATGACGGGCTAAAAACACCACCTCTTTGCCATTGATTTCGCCAAAGACTAAGGGCTGCGAAGGTTCCCCATATGGCGTGCGCACGATCAAGCGCTTAGAAATGTTCAAATTATCCAGTGCGGTGAGCCCAGTGCCCCCAATAATGCCTAACATAAGTTCTCTTTATGATTGTTCATCTGCAAGGCGTAAGCGTATCATGGATTTATGGCATACTTAAGCCATGCATGCCTTTTCCAAGCCCGCCCAGCCCCAACCTAGCCTGACACTGGCACACACGCATTACGAAAACTTTCCGGTTGCATCCTTGCTGTTACCGGCCCATTTACGTCATGCAGTGACGGTCATTTACCAGTTTGCGCGCGAGGCAGACGATATTGCAGACGAAGGCAACGCGAGCGAAATCGAGCGCCTGCAAGCCCTGCAGGATTATGAAGATGAGTTATTATTGATCCAGGCCTATATACAGCCCTCACAGCCATTGTTTCAATCGTTGCAAGCGGTGATCCGGACTCACACTCTCGATGTCCAACTGTTGATCGACCTCATCGATGCTTTCAAACAGGATGTGGTGAAGACCCGTTATGCCAACTTTGAGGAAGTACTGGATTATTGCCGCCGCTCGGCAAATCCGGTCGGCCGCCTGATGCTGCAACTGTATGGCAGTGACAGCACGCAACACCGGCTGTGGTCCGATCAAATATGCAGCGCGCTGCAACTGATTAACTTTTATCAGGACATTGCGCTAGACCTGCAAAAACATGGGGCCGTCGGACGGATTTACCTGAGCCAGGAGGACATGCTGGCGGCAGGCATCAGTGAGCAGGATTTGCGAGCTCAACGGCTGGACAGCCACTGGCAACAGTTCTTTTTGACACAAGTGGGGCGTGCTGAGGCCATGTTAAAGGCTGGCAAACCGTTAGGACGCGCCTTACCTGGACGGATCGGTTTTGAGTTGCGCATGATGATTGCCGGTGGCGAACGTATCGTGCATAAATTAAAATCCTGTCGTGGCGATATTTACCATCACCGCCCGACCTTGAAAGCCTATGATTGGCCACTGATTTTGCTGAAAGCCCTGTTTAAACAATGACGCCTCAACAATATTGCCTGCAAAAAACCCGTGAGAGCGGTTCCAGCTTCACGCTGAGTTTTGCTTTTTTACCCAAAGCCAAGCGCGAGGCGATGACGGCGCTGTATGCCTTTTGCCGCGAAGTGGATGATGTGGTGGATGAGTGTACCGACTACCAGATCGCCCAAACCAAGCTTGGCTGGTGGAAACAGGAAGTTGAGCGGCTGTTTCATGCCACGCCGCAACATCCGGTGACGAAAGCCTTAGAGCCCGTCATCAAAACCTATGGTTTGCAAGAAAGCCATTTCATTGAAATCATCGATGGCATGCAAATGGATACGCAATACAATCGCTATGCGGATTTTGAACAGCTGGGCCTGTACTGTTACCGTGTGGCAAGTGTGGTCGGCTTGCTGTCAGCGCAAATTTTTGGCTATAAAAATCTGGCAACCTTGCAATACGCGCATGACTTGGGCATGGCGTTTCAACTGACCAATATCATCCGCGATGTCGGCGAAGATGCGCGGCGCGGACGCATTTATATTCCACTGGATGAGCTGGAGCGTGACAGTGTCACCGAGCAACAACTGCTTAATAGCGAAGCCACGCCGCAAACGCAGGCCTTGCTGCTCAAGCAGATTGCCCGCGCGGAACTGTTTTATGACAAAGCCCTGCAGCAGCTCCCGCCAGAAGATCGGAAAGCCCAATTACCAGGATTGATGATGGCGGCCATTTACCGAACATTGCTGCAGGAAATCAAACAAGATCCCAACCTGGTACTTAACCATAAAATTGCGTTGCCGCCATTTAGAAAGCTCACCTTGGCGCTGGGCGCCTGGTTTAAATCCCGCCGTTCATGAGTGCAGTGTTATCCAGGGCTAGTCAGAAAACATCCCCAACCGTTAGCGCCACCGCGAAGCTTCGCAGAGTAGCGGTGATTGGCGCCGGTCTGGCCGGGTTGTCTACGGCCTTGCGCTTAGGTCAGCAAGGCTATCAAGTATGCGTCTTTGAGGCCGCCCCGCAGGCAGGTGGCCGTGCACGTGGGGTATCGCACTCTTCAACCACGCTGGATAACGGCCAACATCTTTGCCTGGGCGCCTATCATGCCACGCTGGCCTTGCTACGCGATGCTGGCCTGGATCACAGGCATGTGTTCAAGCGCTTGCCGCTGGCATTGCACATGCACGATGGCCAGCATCGTATTTCGCTGGTCACCCCAGAATGGCTACCCGCCCCGCTGCATCTGCTGTGGGGTTTAATCACCGCGACCGGACTGGACTGGAAAAGTAAATGGTGGGCCATCTGCTGGATGCGGCAGTTACAAAAACCGCTTTTACGCTTGCGCAGGATATGCCGCTATCCGGCTTACTGACTCAAGCCCACCAAACGCCACTGGCGATCAAGTACTTGTGGGAGCCCTTATGCCTGGCTGCACTGAACACGCCGCTAGCGCTTGCCAGTGCACAGGTATTTTTAAATGTACTCAGGGATAGTTTTCAGCATCGTCGTCAGGACAGTGACTTTCTGGTGGCTAGATCTGATTTGTCCACCGCCCTCATTCAGCCGCTGTTAACGCAGCTACAAACACAGGGGGTTGCAGTCAGGCTAGGGACCACTGTCACCGCCATCGAGGCTTTTGAGCATGGTTGCAAGCTGACGCATCAGCAACAAGAAGTGTTTGATGCGGTGGTGCTTGCGGTCGGACCACACCAACTGAAAACCATCGCAGGCGCACCTACGCTGCCCTGGCGCGAGTATCAACCCATTACCACCATTTACCTGCAATTCAGCGATCAGGTGCGCTTGCCGCACCCCATCATGGGCTTATGCAGCGGCTGGGCGCAATGGGTATTTGACCGCGGGCAGTGCTGTGACCAGGCCGGCTTGCTCGCCGTAGTCATCAGTGCGCATGCGCCCTTTGAGATGGACAAGGCCGTCCTGGTCACACATTGCCTCAATGAGATTAATGCTGCGCTCGGCAACTACGACATGGCATTGCAGCAAACGCCTCTGTGGACAAAAATCATCACAGAAAAACGCGCCACCTTCAGTTGCAGCCCGGCTTTAAAGCGGCCTGGCCCTCAAACCGCACATGCCCGCATCTTTTTAGCCGGAGACTATGTCGCGAGCCCTTATCCGGCCACCATAGAAAGCGCTATCCGTAGCGGCGAGGCCGCTGCGCAAGCAATTGCGCGATTACTGGGCTAGCAGCGCCAAGACAGTCGATTAGCCTTTACACACCACCGCCAGGTGATTATTCGCTGGTCTGTAAATCCCATCACCGCTATCAGGGAAGGTTTCGGTGTAAGACAAACGTTTGTCTAGCTCATAACCCCCGGCACACTGTTCACCCGCCTTGCGCTGGCATTGCTCCCAGGTCGTGTTGAATTCACTGCATGTCAGGGTATAGCCCGTTTTACCATTGTTGCCTGTATATTGCTGCGGGCTGACACTGGCACAAGCCGTCATTAACAGTGGCAAAAGAAAAATGATTTTTTTCATTATTTTTTCTCCTTTAATACATATCGTCATCTTATTGTCATATTTTTGTGAATCTGACTTTATTTCGGCCTACATTTTGTAGGAATAGTTGCATTAAATTTTTATGACAATTACTTTTATATAAATTAAAATTATTGGTGATGCACGCGATACTTGCTCTGTATCGAACTCGCTACAAATGCCTACAAAATGCGCGGCCTTTGTAACTGACAGAACCCCGTGGGGTTTTTATACTGTTTTCAATGTCATTGATTGAAAGGAGTTAAGCATGAAATATGCGACCGTCATGGCCACCGGCTTATTCGTCCACATGTCAATCTTCGCTTCAGATATATTACCGACAGAAGATTACGCAAACCTGACAGGGGAAAAAGTACGCATCCTCAAACAACTGGGCGAGCATGCAGAGTGCATCCGTTTGGCTGATGACGAGCAGGCTTTGCGCGATTGCCAGGAGAAACTGAGCCAACGCCAACTCACCAAGGATCCACTCGCGCGTGACCCGTCTGTAAAACAAAGAACAGCCAGAAATATAGAAAAATTAAAGACAGATAACCCGAATCAAAACGAGTTTTTTTGACACGGCCATCAAGCCGCTTGAGTGAACCGACTTCCCTGTGGTTGCCTACCCTCTTCTGGGCAACCTCATCCTTAGGCAACGATAGGACTCCCATCTGTCGTTGCCATTTTTTTATGTACGCATGACGTCTATGGCCTGCTCCAGCCTATCCACAGCCTCAACCTGCATACCGGCAATGCCGCCTTTGGGCGCATTTGCTTTGGGGATAATGGCATGGGTAAAGCCCAGTTTGGCAGCTTCCTTAAGACGTTCCTGGCCCCGCTGCACGGGCCGCACTTCGCCTGCCAACCCGACTTCACCAAAGACAATCAGCTTGTTTGGCAACGGTTTGTTTTTCAACGATGAAACAATCGCCAGTAACACTGCCAGATCCACCGCAGGCTCACTGATTTTGACACCACCGACGGCATTGATAAACACATCCTGGTCATAACAGGCCACCCCCGCATGCCGGTGCAACACCGCCAGCAACATAGCCAGCCGGTTCTGCTCCAGACCCACGCACAAGCGCTTGGGATTGGGCGCATGTGCCGTATCCACCAGCGCCTGGATTTCGACCAGCAAAGGCCGTGTGCCTTCTTGCGTGACCGTGATACAGGAGCCAGGCACCGGCGATTCATGGTGCGATAAAAACAAGGCGGAAGGATTGCTGACTTCGCGCAGACCCTTTTCGGTCATGGCAAACACACCGAGTTCATTGACCGCACCAAACCTGTTTTTAAACGCGCGAATCAGCCTGAAACTCGAATTCTGGTCGCCCTCAAAGTACAGCACGCTGTCGACAATGTGCTCCAGCACTCGCGGGCCCGCCAGCGAGCCTTCTTTGGTCACATGACCAACCAGAATCATGCTGATCCCAAGTTGCTTGGCCACCCGAGTGAGTTGCGCAGAACATTCACGCACTTGCGCCACCGAGCCTGGTGCAGACTGCAAAGCCTCGGAATACACGGTCTGAATCGAGTCTATCACCACCACGTCCGGCTGATGCTGCTGCAATACCTGGCTGATTTTTTCGAGATTGATTTCCGCCAGCACATCGACCTGGCTCGCATCCAGCCCCAGGCGATGTGCCCGCATGGCAATTTGCTGCGCAGACTCCTCACCGCTGATATAAAACGCTTTGAGCGATTGCGAAACGTTGCACACGGTTTGCAGCAACAAGGTCGATTTACCAATGCCAGGATCGCCACCGATGAGCACCACACCGCCCGCTACCAGCCCGCCACCCAGCACCCGATCAAACTCGGTAATGCCGGTCGCCTGACGGGACACATCCTGCGCCTCAACATCAGCCAGTTTTTGTAATTGGGCGGTTGGCGCCAGACTGGCAAACCGGCTTGTCGTTGCCGCTTCCGGCACCGTCTCTACCAGCGTGTTCCAGGCATGGCAGCTCGGGCACTGGCCTTGCCATTTAGGTTCTACCGCCCCGCACTCGGTACAGCTGTATTGCGTTTTTGCTTTAGCCATAGTGCTTGAACGGGACCCTGGCGGTGACCGCACATAATAATTCGTAGCCTATGGTCCCCGCTGCTTGCGCAACCTCATCTACAGGGACTTGCTCACCCCATAATTCCACAATGCTGCCAACGGTTGCGTCAGGGATACCGGTGACATCTACCGCCAGCATATCCATAGACACGCGCCCCAGCGTACGGGTCAATTGACCATTAACGGCAATCAGCGTCCCTGTTGGCGCATGTCGGGGATAGCCGTCGGCGTAACCACAGGCGACAATGCCGACCTTGGTCGGCTGATCTGCGGTAAACAAGCTGCCATATCCGACACTTTCACCGGCCTGAATTGACTGCAAGGCGATAATAGCGGACTGCAAGGTCATGACAGGTTTCAGGCCCAGCATGGAAGCATGCTGGTCGGCAATCGGTGAGGCACCATACAACATGATCCCAGGCCGCACCCAATCGGCATGGGTTTGCGGCTGCTGAATCACGGCAGCCGAATTCGCCAGGGAGCGCGCATAAGGCTGATTGGCCATGACCGCCTCCACGGTGTGCATGGCCTGCTCAACGCCATCCGCGAGATCCGCATTGGCAAAATGCGTCATCATGACGATCTCGCACACATTGGCGCATGCACCAAGAGCAGATAACGCCTGCGGATACTCGGCTGGCGACAAGCCAAGCCTGTGCATGCCGCTATCCAGCTTGAGAAACACTCGAATGGGGGCACTCAATGCGGCCTGCTGCAACCAGGCAATCTGCTGCATCTGGTGCACGACAATATCCAGCCGGTATCTGTCGACCTCAAGCAATTACTCGGGCGCAAACACCCCTTCAAGTAACAATATGGGCTGCGTATAACCCGCTTCACGCAACGCGATGGCTTCACTAGGATTGAGCACAGCGAAAGCATCTGTTTCGCTGAGCCCTTGTGCCGCATTGAGCAAACCATGGCCATAAGCGTTAGCTTTGACAACGGAGATGATCTTCGCAGCTGGTGCGTAACGTTTGACCTGCGCCAGGTTATGCCTCAGCGCAGCCAAAGACAGATGAGCAACAATCGGACGCATTAATACTCGTCCGGCATGTAAGCCGCATTGGCATAGTCGGCAAAGCGCGTATGTGCACCCATAAAGGTCAGGCGCACCCGGCCAATCGGGCCGTTACGCTGTTTGGCAATAATAATCTCCGCCGTGCCTTTTTCGGCACTGTCCGGGTTGTAATACTCATCGCGATACACGAACATGATCAAGTCAGCATCTTGTTCAATCGCGCCGGATTCGCGCAAGTCACTCATCACCGGGCGCTTGTCTGGCCGTTGGTCCACGCTACGGTTAAGCTGCGAAATCGCAATCAGCGGCACATTGAGTTCTTTGGCCAGCGCCTTCAGCGAACGTGAAATTTCTGAAATCTCGGTTGCACGGTTTTCGCCCTGACGGCCGGCTGGTGAGCTCATCAACTGCAAATAGTCAATCACAATCAGACCAAGTTCGCCTGTTTGCCGATGCAAGCGACGGGCACGCGCCCGCACGTCAAAGCTGCTTAAACCGGCCCCTTCATCAATATAAATCGGCGCCTCGTTCAATTTACCCAGCGCGGTGGTGAGCTTTTCCCAGTCCTCATCCTCAAGGTTACCGTTACGCATTTTGTGCTGATCGAGGCGGCCAATTGAGCCGATCATACGCGTGGTCAACTGCGTCGCCCCCATCTCCATCGAGAAAATAGCGACCGCTTTATTGGTCTCAAGTGCCACATTCTCAGCAATATTAATTGCAAACGCGGTTTTACCCATGGACGGACGACCGGCAATAATCACCATGTCACCGCCTTGCAGGCCGGAGGTCATGGAGTCAAGATCGGTAAAGCCGGTGGGGATCCCCGTCACATCAGAATGATTTTCGCGTGAGTACAGGTAGTCAATTCGGTCAGCCACTTGTGGCAAAAGCACTTGCATGCCCAAAAAGCCCTGGCTCTTGCGATTACCGCCTTCGGCAATCTGGAAAATCTTGGCTTCAGCTTCATCCAGTAACTGCTGTGCATCGCGCCCATTTGGTTGGTAAGCGCTTTCGGCAATATCAGTGCCCACTGCGACCAGTTGGCGCATGACAAAGCGCTCATGCACAATTTCTGCATAGCGGCGGATATTGGCAGCAGTGGGCGTATTTTGCGCCAGCGCACCCAGATAAGCCACACCGCCAACCGTGGTCAACTCACCACTGTTTTCAAGCGATTCAGCAACCGTCACAATATCGGCTGGCTGGTTGCGCTCAATCAGCCGTGCGATATGTTCATAAATCAGTTTATGGTCATGCTGGTAGAAATCCTGCGGGGCCAGAATATCGGCAATCTTGTCCAGTGCTTCGTTATCCAGCAACAGGCCGCCCAGCACGGACTGCTCAGCTTCAATGGAATGTGGAGGGAGTTTTAAGAATTCGAGTTGTTCATCAGCCATCTGGCGATTATACCGAAAAGCTGACTGGCATTTTTGGGTTTCAGAACAGATGAAAGATTAAAAATACTTTAGCCACAGAGATCGTAGAGTAGATAGAGAAAAACCTCATGTACTTTATTGGTACGTTATCAAATAACGCTTTGTGGCAAAAAAGCAAAAAGGCTACCGAAGTAGCCTTTTCTTGTCATGCATGCAGATGCCTGATTAGGCTTCTGGCGTCACAGTCACAGTGATATCAACCACTACGTCGTGGTGCAATGCCACGCTCACAGCGAAATCACCAATGGTCTTCAGTGGGCCGTTTGGCAGGCGCACTTCAGCTTTTTTCACTTCGTGGCCTTGTGCTTGCAAGCCTTCAGCGATGTCCATGTTAGTCACGGAACCGAACAGACGGCCATCCACACCCGCTTTTTGAGCGACTGTCAGTACAAAACCAGCCAGTTTTTCGCCACGCGCTTGTGCTGCGGCCAACAGGTCTGCCTGTTGTTTTTCCAACTCGGCACGCTGAGCAGCAAACACTGCCTTGTTCGCTTCGGTAGCGCGTTTTGCTTTACCTTGTGGGATCAGGAAGTTGCGGCCGTAACCGTCTTTCACTTTAACCACGTCACCCAGGGAACCCAGGTTTGCTACTTTTTCCAATAAGATTACTTGCATGTTGTTCTCCTAAGCCGCCGATTAACCTGGGTGTTTGTCTGTGTAAGGCATCAGCGCCAGGAAACGTGCGCGTTTTACCGCGGTTGTCAATTGACGTTGGTATTTAGCCTTGGTACCAGTCATACGGGCTGGGATGATTTTGAAGTTTTCAGAAACGAAATCTTTCAACAGATCTACGTCTTTGTAGTCAACTTCTTTGATGCCTTCTGCGCTAAAACGGCAGTACCGGCGACGTTTGTACATATCTCTTGCCATGTGAAACTCCTTAAATTCTTTAATACTGTATTCGCTGTAACTCTTGTATGTGCAGTACCACTTGTGTGCTTTTTGCACTGCGCTGTGCCAGAAAACCCTTCACTTTGATCTGATCGCCGCTTTGCAATGGCAGATTGGCTTTTTCACCAATAATCACTGCGGGTAACTGACACTGCACCTTCCGATTCATCCCAGCCTCTAGCTGCTCTGAATCATGTTGCAATTGCAATCGCAACAAGGGCAAGCCCGCCGGTGTGTATCGCAACGTTTCAACTGCTTGAACCGTCGCTGCAATCACCAGCGTATTCACAACACTTAAGCAGCCGCCTCTGTGCTAGCAGCAGGTGCGTCACCAACGATGGTTTTGGATTTTTCCTCTTTCATCATTGGGCTTGGTGCGGTGACCGCTGTTTTCGTCGCGATGGTCAGGTGACGTAATACAGCATCATTAAATTTGAAGCCATGCTCCAACTCTTCCAGCACTTCTTGGCTGCACTCGATGTTCATCAACACGTAGTGTGCTTTGTGTACTTTTTGGATTGGATAGGCAAGTTGACGACGGCCCCAGTCTTCCAGACGGTGGATGTTGCCGCCATTACCTGTGATTTGTGCGCGGTAACGCTCAATCATCGCAGGCACTTGTTCACTCTGGTCAGGGTGAACAATAAACACGATTTCATAGTGTCGCATGAGATTTCCTTATGGTTAAAGCCACCTTCGGATCAAACTTAAGAATGCCTGATCAAAGTGTGGCAAGGTTGCAAAGCACGCGATTATAAACCCTTTTTGAAGGATTGATCAAGAACCGATTATGTTTTAGGCGGATTCTCTAGGGATTTGTCTTCTTTTGGCAGGTAATAAGGGTCAGCGACGTAGCCAGGCCCCTTCATGATAATGATCACGATCAGGCCTATCATGGCGGCACCGATAAAGAACCAGAAGGTAAACAGCAAGCCCAAAAACATGGAGTTGCGTTCCAGGTCATGAGCCAGCAAATCGCCTGACTGCCACCAGTCATAAGCAATGGGGGCAGCAAACACCACGCTCCCCAATAGCCACCATTTAGGCAGTTTCTTGAGCAGCTGCCATTCTTTATAGCTAGGGTAACGCACGCCACCAGGAAGTCTTTTCAAAATACCCATGAATGTCTGGACCTTAAAGCCATCTCATCACACCAGCCTTATTTTACCTTAAGGCCCCAAGTAGTAGGAAAACGATGTGGCCAAATCGTTCAACCCTTGCGCCATATCAAGTGCGCACTTTGCAAGGATTCCCACATGCATGGTTAAAGAATTGCCAGCCTATGCCGTAAAACCCTTAAACCATGAAACATCGGGCAATGCTGCCCTGCTCATTACCGTTTGAGGTCATTGCATGCTGGTACAAAAAAAACAAACCCATTGGGAAGGCATTTTGCAAGCCATACAGAAATCATATGCGATTAAACGGCATATTGAATTCTTTCAATGGCTGAAACAAGACATTCATCCACTGATGCGGCACGATGCGCTATTGGCAGCGTGGGGCGACTTCAGCACTGGCGAACTGCATTTTGATGTCTCTTCTGCAATCCCGGAAATGTCTACCCAGCGCTTACTGGAAGACTCTGCCATTGTGAACTACCTGATGTGCAACCTGTACAAACGCTGGGTAGAAAACGACGAAAAATGGTTTGTGATTAACCGTTTTGATGCCACGGGCATTCATGCACAGTCGCCCAACCCGTTCACGCAGCAGTTGATAAAAATGCATTCGCTCATGGTGTATGGCGTACGCGATACCCGTGGCAAATCAGACTGTATTTATGTGTTTTTTGACCGCACCAAAGAGTTTCATGTGCCAGACCAGATGCTGGGCATGATCATGCCGCACCTGGATGCGGCGATCCGCCGTATTGGACACCTGAAACCGGTGATTAAAGACGAGGACCTGCTGGACAGTATGGCGCAAGGCGGGTTATCAGACCGCGAGCAGGAGATTCTGCATTGGGTGCGTAGTGGCAAAACCAATCTGGAGATAGGCATGATCCTGCATATCAGTGGCAATACGGTCAAAAACCATCTCAAACGCATTTTCCAGAAACTGGATGTTTCTTGCCGGGCACAGGCGGTGGCAAAAACCGGCCTGAGCAATGGCGCCCGCAGGCCAAGCTAGACTAACCGCGTCCAGTAAAGCGCTGAATCTCGCGCATTTGACGCTTGGTCGGACGCCCCATGCCACGGTCGCGCTCGGCAAAATGCTCCGCACCGCTCTCTTTCATCTGCTGGCGTATTCGTTGGCTTTCTTCAGTCTCGCGGTATAGCAAGGCGGCTTCGGGCGCGCCGCGCCGTACATTACTGAGCGCCAGCACTTCCACCTCTATCTGCATATCCTTGTTTTTAATACTCACGCGCATGCCAGGCTTCATTTCGCGTGCATTTTTGGCGCGGTCACCATCAATGCGCACCTTGCCGGCATCGACGGCGTCGGCCGCCAGACTGCGTGTTTTAAAAAAACGGGCGGCCCATAGCCATTTGTCTAGTCGGCAACCGTCGTCTTTTTCTGGCGGTGCCTCTTGCTTGCGGTGATGCGTGCGTGGCATAAATCAAAAATGTTGATGGTCTTGTTGTTGCTGGATATAGGCCATACGCGCCTGATTACGTTCCAGCGTTTGCCGGTAGCTGGCGAGTGCAGCTTGCGCGCGTGCCATGAGCGTATCACCCTGATAGGTGCCATCCGCCTCTTGCACGCCGGCTTCGCAGTCGGTCAGATGGGCAATGCCTTCCAGCACATGGTCAATGGCAATAATTTTGAACATGCCATTATTCACGGCCGTGACGACTGTCTCATCCAGCAACAGGTGACGCTGGTTACGTTTGGGGATAATGACGCCCTGCTCGCCGTTTAAGCCCAATGCCTGACAGACGCGGAAATAGCCCTCGATTTTTTCATTGACGCCACCAATCGGCATCACTTCGCCAAACTGGTTGAGGGCGCCGGTGACGGCCATGCCTTGCTTGATCGGCAAGCCGGTCAGCGCAGATAACAGCGCAAACAATTCGGCACAGGAGGCAGAGTCGCCTTCTACGCCATTATATTCTTGCTCAAACACCAGCGAAGCGTTCAGGCTCAACGGCGCCAGCGCCCAAAAACTGGCACTGAGCCAGTTTTGCAGAATATAAATGCCTTTGTCATGCGTGGGGCCGCTCATATTCACTTCGCGGTCAATATTGATCACGCCACTGCGGCCAGGATAACAACGGGCGGTAATCCGGATAGGCGAACCAAAACTGGCGTCGCCCAACTCGATATGCGTGAGGCCATTGACCTGCCCGACCACACTGCCATGCACCTGAATCAATAACTCATTATCAATAATCGAGTCACGAATCTGTGTTTCAAAAAACTGCTGACGCAACAAGCGCGCAGACAGGGCCTGCTTGACATGCGCATCGGTCACCAAACGAGCTTCAGCAGCCACTGCAGCACTCTCATGCATGAGCTGATCCAGATGCACAAAGCGCGTACTGATACGGCCTTGGTCCTCTTCCAGCCTGTGCATGAACTGCAACAGCACATTCACCGCCGCGCTCGTAAAATGTGGCATCACCTGTTGCTGGCATTTACGCGCAATATAACCGGCCACCCAAGCATAATTGTCCAGCGTCGCGGCAACGCGGTCCTCAAATTCGACTTTTACCGGAAAGAAGTCAAAGAAATCCGGCTGTGCTTCAAGGCAGTCGTAATAATCTTCACGGCTGGCAATCATGACAATTTTGACATGGACCGGCAAGGCGCCATGACGATTGCCACCAGCCCCTTGCTGCGCATGGTTTGCCCAGTCTTCAATCTGCACCTCGCGGTTACGCATGAGACGGTAAAGCTTTTCGAGCAAGGCGCTGCCGTTGCCTTCGTCTTGCATCAGATCACGTAAATGCAGCAGCAACATGCCTCCATCGGCCTGGTGCACACTCCCGGCACGCAAGCGTAAAAACTCCGGCCATTGCGCCGACTCTCCTGCCGCGGTTTCCAGCATGCCAAACAAGGCGGCAAAGCCGGGATCTTTGTCCTCAACCACAGGCTGCTTGATGCCGGAGGTGAGGTTAGCGCGCTGATCGACCAGCAGATTTACCCGAAAACGCGATAAGAAGCCGTCATTGACCAAGCCGTCAGTGCCGCTGTCGCCCTCACTGCCGACTTGCTGCCAGGCTTGCAGATACCCCAGCACCTCGGGTTTGATCAGATTAAAAAATGGCGATAACTTGGCGCTGCTTAATTGCGAGCGCAAACCATCGACGCGCTCCTCAAGCCAGGTTTCGGCCTGCGAAAAATTGACCTGGCCATTGGCATCCACCCATTGCTGCATCTCTGCCACCAGCGACTTGATAAACGATTCCATCACAGTCCGCAACTGGGCGCCCAGCCCGGCTGGCAGCTTGATGTAGTTGGCGCAGGATTGCTGGCTAAAATCATACAGCGCCACCAGGTCGGTCAGCGTGGTATCAATCCCGGTCATGGCAGAGGCTTTCATCGCCGCCAGTGTGAGTCCGGCTCGACCAGAACCAGGCGTGCCCAGCACCAGCACATTACAGCCATCCTGTTGCAGCGACAGGCCCATCATCAGTGTTTTCTGTGCTTCTGGCTGTAGTTTCCAGCCGTAGTCGGTCAGGCTAAGCTCACTCGCATCCAGCAGGTCTGCGGTGGACTCAAATGACATGGGTGACAGTTTGTAGGAAACGGTCATTTCTTCAGGACTGAGGACTTGCATCATTTAGGGCTGTTTCCATTGTTGTTTTGCTTGTTCATCAGAGGCACGGGCTTCTACCCAGTGTTCGCCAAACGCGCCAATTTCTTTTTTCCAGAACGGCGCATCGGTCTTTAAATAGTCCATCATAAAGGCACAGGCTTCAAAGGCTGCCTGGCGGTGCAAGCTGGTAGCGGCCACCAGCACAATCTGCGCCTGAGCAGCCAATAGGCCGACACGGTGGATGATACGCACCCCGAGCAATGGCCAGCGACTGGCCGCCTGTTGCGCAATACCCTGCAAGGCCTTTTCGGTCATGCCAGGATAGTGTTCGATTAACATCTGGCTTAACTGACCCTCACTGGCGTGCTCTCTTACCCAGCCGACAAAATTCACCAGCGCACCGGCCTCTGGCGAGGCTAGACGCAAGCGCTGCAACTCGCTGGCCAGGTCAAAATCCTCAGGCTGAACAGAAATATCCAGAAATGGCAGCTTGCTCAAATCAGCCTCCGGTCACAGGTGGAAAAAACGCCACCTCATCACCTTCATCAAAGGTCGCCATATCATCGACCAGCTCATGATTGATAGCCGCACGCACCACCCCGCTACCGTTAAACAGTTTTTGCCAGGTCTCGCCGCGGCCAGACAACCAGGACTTGAGTGCGACGATGGTTTCTATCTCATCCGGCAACTCTACGTCTTCAGAGGAGTAATTCACCACCTCTTTGATGCGTGCAAAATATAAAATGGTGATCTTCATGTAGGGGTGCTCTTTCCAACCTCGTCTAATTCGTCCAGCAATTCCAGCGTTTCCAGACCAGCCTCTGCCAGCTCGACTTTTTCAATCTGGGCGAAGCGTCTGGAAATCTTCTGGCTGCTGATATGCACGTCTTGCGCATTTTCATGCGCCTGCCGGATATTATCAGCCAGTTTTTTCATGCGGGTATCAAAGCGGTCAAAATCTTTACTTAATTTGCCCAGCTCGTCTTTGATGATATGCACCTGTTTGCGCATCTCCACATCTTTGAGCACTGCGCGTGCCGTATTGAGCACCGCCATCAGGGTGGTCGGCGACACCAGCCACACGCGTTTCTGCATCGCGTAATCGACCACATCCCTATGATAGGCATGAATCTCGGCAAACACCGCTTCAGCCGGGATAAACATGACCGCGCCATCGGAGGTCTCGTTGGCGATGATATATTTGCTGCTGATATCATCAATGTGTTTTCTGATGTCGGCCTTGAATAACTTGGCGGCTTGCGCCTGCACCAGATCGCCCTGGCTGCTATCTATCATGCGATGGTAGTTTTCCAGTGGAAATTTACTGTCAACGGCCACTGTGCCAGTTGGCTCGGGCAAAAATAAAGCACAGTCCACGCGTGCGCCGTTACTCAGCGTATGTTGCATGGCAAAACTGCTATTGGGCAACACATTGCGGATCAGCCCTTCCAGTTGCACTTCCCCATAAGCACCGCGGCTGCGCTTATCCCCCAACAGTTCCTGCAAACTGACCACATTCACACTGAGACCATCAATTTTCTTTTGGGCTTCATCAATGGTGGCCAGTCGCTCCATCACACTCACAAAGGTCTCATTGGTTTTTTTGAACCCTTCTTCCAGGCGAATAGACACCTTGCCACTCATTTCCTCCAGGCGGCCATCGACGACTTTGGTCAGTGCTTCAATGCTTTGCGTCAGGCTTTGAGTCGTCGTTTGCAAGGCGGTTTTAAGCAAGTTTTGCTGAGCAATGCCCTGCTCGGACAAGCCATTACGCAAGCTCAGGCTGAGTTGTTCACTGCTCTGGCTCAAGTGATCGCGCTGGGCAACCTGTAACGCCTGCATCGCTTCACGCGTCGCGGTCAGCTCTTGCGACAATTGCGCCCGCAAACGGTCTTGCTGGTCGGTATTCAGGCTTTGCAAGCGATCAGCCAGATGATTGAGTGACTGGTGCATCTCCTGCATCATCATGCGGTGTTTCTCTTCAAGCTGCTGCGCCAGTAACTGTGCCAGCGCCTGCTGCGCAGCCTGTTGTTGCCTGCGAGATTGCCACACTAGCATGGCAATAATCACCACTAATAAAAGAAGCTGAATAATTTGAAACGTCATGCAGGCATTATAGCCGATGACTGGGAGGGCCACACTGCCCGGCTGCAAATTCGGCCGCCGGGCGGCAAGCCAATCGCATGCGCTTTGCGATCAGAGCAATCAACACGTATTCTTTGCGATGCCTGGGCATGCAGTCCAGACATCGCTAGCGATCAGGCCGACGCGACTAATGATGATGCGACTGCAAGCCTGGCGCATCGTGCGCTTTGGCCAGCCATTGCATTTCGGAAGGGTTGTGTTCCATATCGCCCAAATCGGCATAATCTACATGCTGGTACTGGCTCAACGCAGTCAAAGAGGTTTTGGGCGCGATTTCGACGGGCTGACCAGGCTTGGCTGCCGGTTGCAGCGCCTGCAACTGTATGCTGACCGTGTGTTGTGGATAGGTATATTCGACCTTGTAGGGCAATTTCAAGGCCGGAATCCACCAGACCTGACTACGGATCCCGTTGCCCAAGGTGCCACTGTACTTCTCAATAGCATAGCCATACTGTTCGCTGGCTTCGTCTGCCACTTTTTGCAGGCTGGCCAACTCGCTATCGGTGACCAATTGCGTCTTCAGTTGCCATGTGGCTTCATCCATTTTGATCGCCAGCAGCTTCAAATCCACATCGCTGTAATCAATGGTGCGCTGCTCGTCATGCATCAGGTAAATATAGCTGAATTGCCCACCCGGTTTTTTCTGCCACAAGCTGCTGTGGTGTGCTGGCTCGCCATTTTGATACAACTGACGAATTTCCACCTCATCCTGGTCACGCATCAGCCACCATTGCAAGTGCTTGGCGGCATCGGCCTGGCATGGCAAGGCGCACTGCACGGTGTCATAGCGTGCATTGACGATTTCTTCGGCCTGCGCACCAGCGCTTATCATCGCCATCACCAGCGCAAAACAGCCAGCGGTTTGTTTCAATCTCATGATGATTCCATTTCTTACTAAAGGCAGAGGGCAGCTTGCGCTGCCCCACTGTTAAAACAATTGATGTTCAGGTCTATTCTAAAGACAGTCGATTAAAAACCGAATGCATCTTTCATGACTTGATAAATGTAGCTTTGCTCTTGTACCCCATGGACCAGATAGGCTTTAGGGCCGACGGCATAAATCGCAACCTCTTCACCAGCATGCGTTTCAGAGCTCAGTGGCACCAGTGCCTCCTGGTGGAAATCTGGGTCCTCAGTATCCACGCCTGACATGTCGACCACGCGGCCTGCAGCAATCGCCTCATTGTAAACCGCATCACCTGGTGAGTTAGTGTGATAGCCTGGGCCGTTGGCAAAGCTCACGGTGGTGTAAGGCTTGCCATCAGCCGCCAGGGTTGGCGTGGTTTTACCTGGCTCAACCACTTTACCCAAAATCGGGTTACCACGTTTTGGATAGCCGCCTATGGTCAGGGTGTGGCTATGGTCAGCTGTGACAATAATCAAGGTGTCGTTCAGATTCACTTTGGAAGCCGCTTCACGCACCGCATCTGACAGCGCCACCGCATCTTTAAAGGTACGATAAGCATTGCCTGCATGAGAAGCATGGTCAATCCGGCCACCCTCCACCATCAGGAAGAAGCCATTCTGGTTTTTCTTCAAAATGTCGATGGCCTTGCCCGTCATCTCAGCCAAAGAAGGCTCACCAGCAATATCGTTCGGACGGTCTTGCTCGTATTCCATGTGGGAAGGGTTGAACAAGCCCAGCACTTTATTGGTCGTGGCTGGATTCAAGGCATTGAATGCCGATTGATTTTCGATATAGACGCCACCAAACTTGTTCACATATTCTTGCGTCAGGTTACGGCCATCGGTACGGCGGCCTTTGGCGCCTTCGATATCTTTAATACTGTTAGGCAAAAAGTAGCTACGGCCACCGCCAAATACGACATCAACGCCATCGCCAAGCTTGCCATTGCCAAAGTTATCAATCAGTTGTGCGGCAATATCCTTGACGCCATTGCTAGCCGCCGCCGCTGACAGGTTAGCGTTGGCTTCCCAGTCACGGTTGGAAATATGTGCATAGGTGGCTGCCGGGGTGGCATGCGTGATACGGGCAGTCGAAACCACACCAGTGGCTTTGCCAGCTTGCTCGGCCTGTTCCAGCAGGGTGGTTACTTTATTCGCATTGATCACGGCAGGGTTAGCCTCATTGCGCGGAACAGACTGGTTCAATGAAATGATGCCATCATTGGTTTTCACGCCAGAAATAATGGCGGTCATGGTCGGTGCAGAGTCAGAGGTCTGCTGGTTGGTCGAATAAGTTTTGGACAGGGCCACATAAGGGAACTCTTCAAAAGACAGTTTGTTGCGCTCACCATCCTTGCCTTTGAGCTGACCTTCAAAAATACGCGCGCCAGTGACCGTCGAAATCCCCATACCGTCGCCGACAAACAAAATCACGTTTTTGGCTTTGCGTGCATTCGGTACCAGTTTTTTACTGTCGCTCAGGCTGGCTGCGCCATCGTTAAGCCAGAACTGGGCGTTTTCCTCAGCCATCAAAGGTTGTGTCAGGGAGACTTGTGTCCCCATCAGCATGGCCAACAGAGTAGTACGTTTTAAGTTAAACAGTTGCATGATTGTTTCCTCAAAGATATTCGTTATAAGTTATTGTGCGCGTCTACGCATGATGGCGGCAATCAAACCAAGCCCCACCAGCATCAAGGCATTGGTATCCGCTTCAGGGACTGCAGAAGCCGTTTGCAAGCTAATATTGTCTACGCCGAGTTGAAGAGAACCCTGGTTGGCGACACTGGCGAAGCGCAACATGAATTGGCCACCGCCAGACAGGATGGAGGTCAGGTCAAACTGGTAGCTCAGGTAGTTGTTGGCAGCCAGCGTGCCATTGGCACCGCCCAGATACAGGCTCTGCAGGACATCGCCCTGGCTGGTAGAAAAAGGATCACTGCCCGCCTTTAAGATATCCACACGGACATGCTGGTTTGGATGATCGGTTGCGTCAACGGTGTAATCAAGGCCACCTGCATCGACAGCACTGCTGGCTGACTGATTGTTGACAAACATTTGGAAGGTCAAGGTCGCCTGGCTGACCGCCGACGTCGTAAAGTTTTGATACAAGATGTTGCTGGCCAGGCCGTTATTATCGAGCAAACCGTAATGTGTGCCCTGATAAGCGCCAACGGTGGTGTTTCCGGTGACTTCAGTCGTGGTGCCTTGCTGTGCCAGTACGCTACCAAGGATGCCAGCTTCAGCCACTTGCCAGCCGACGATGTCATAGGCGTCTACGCCCTGCACCTCGAAGCCACCATTTTGGATTAATTCAGCGGCGTGTGCTTGAGAGAGCAAAGTCGCTCCCATCAACCCAGCCATGAGCCAAGGTTTCAATGTCATCATTCATCCTCTCGCAGATGGTTATATTACGTTTTTGTACACGGTTAAGTGCTTGTCATGTCACAAGTCATTTGCTTGTGTTAGCCCATGCATTCTTGAAAAACTCTGTGTCAGACAGGTTACGGAAACATGAAATTTATGTGACATGCCTGACTAGTTTTGAGCTGTTCACCCCCCCCTAAAACATTAAAAAATGTAAGCCAGTGTTGGGTTCACGCAACCTTCATAAAACCATCACGCCCACTAGTCATGATGAGCTACGTTTCAGGCGCAGGGCCACTGAATGCCTGTTACACAGCTAGGTTACGATTTCCGGGCTCAAGAATTGTTCTTGTGCTCTTGATATGGGGATGATTTATGAATTTTTTTCGTTTGTTACCAATTTCTGCTGCAGTATGGATGGCCTTAAGCGGACCAGCTTTCGCCGCGGCCAGCACCTCTGGTGTTGTGATCGGCTTGCATGGCGCCAAGCTTGCCAATACCCTGGTTTGCATTGACGCCAACCTGAATGCTCGCTGTGACAGCGGTGAAGTCAGCACACAGACCAATGCCAACGGCGAGTTTAACCTGGCAGGCCATGGTGCTCTGGTGGCGCAAGCAGGGAAGTCTGTGTACCGCGCAGCTGCCGAAAACACGACCGTTGTCAGTGCGTTGAGCACCGAAATCCTGGCGCTCATGGAAGGCAGCAATCTTGATTACATGACCGCACGCGATCGTCTGGCCGCCAGACTACACGTCAGCGGATCACAGCTCGAAGCTGACTTCACACAAACGAGCACTGGCGCCGACCTTGACAGCCTGATGACCGAAAACGATGAGCTGCAAAATCGCCTTGCCGAAGCGGTGCGTGAGGCTGGCAGCAAAGGCAATCTGAATAAAGCGCTGAGCAACCGTCTAAATCTGGACAAAATCGAGCATTTTGTCGTGATCTACCTCGAAAACCGCAGTTTTGACAATCTGTTTGGCAAATATCCAGGCGCCAACGGCCTGAATACACCGCAAGCTAAAGCGATCAAACAGGTAGACCGAGACTACACCACGACGCTGACCACCTTGCCACCGGCTTGGGGTGGCATGCTGGCCAATGGCCAGAAAAACACCGCTGGCCAGACCATCACCCAGGCACAAACCACTGGGGTGTGGCCCAATGCGCCCTTTCAGGTCGATGCCACGAGTGACCAGTTTGGCTATGGCCTGGTGACTGGTAACAACATCACCCGCGATCTGTATCACCGCTTTTTTGAGAACGCCATGCAAATCAATGGCGGCCAGAATAACCTGTATGCGGCCTTTAGTGATGCCGGTGGTTTATCCATGGGTTATTTTGATGGTAGCAAAATGCAACTGTGGGGGCTGGCGAAAAAGTACACCCTGGCAGATAACTTTTACCAGGCCGCATACGGCGGTTCATTCTTGAACCACCAGTATCTGGTCTGCGCTTGCGCACCGGCAATTTCCGCCGATACCGTCGCCAATAACAAAGCTTCTCTCAACGTCTTGACTACCCCAGTCAACGGTGTGCCACAATTGGCCCGCAACAGCTCCATGAGCGCCTCTGCGATTGGCACCAACGCGACCAACACCTCATTCAAGAGCGGCAATATTGCCCCATTGGACTACTTTGGTGCGGGTGACGGCTATCGCGCCGTGAACACCATGCAGCCACCATTCCAACCCAGTGGCAATGCGCCGGTGACCAGTGCCTCAGGTAACCAGTTGCTGTACGCCAATCCATCGGCTTCCACCACCTTGCCAGCACAAACCATCACCACCATTGCAGACCTGCTGGATAGCAAACAAATCAGCTGGAAATGGTACTCAGGCGGCTGGAATGATGCGGTCAATGATCGCGGCAATGTCTACAAGTCAAACAGCTTTGGTGTGGCAGATGCGACCCATGGCGACTTTCAGGCCCATCACCAGCCATTTAACTACTATGCAAATTTTGACCCAGTAGTCCATGGCACCTACCGTAACAGCCACCTGCAAGACCGTGCCGATTTGTTGAATGACATTACACAAGGCACCTTGCCAGCCGTGTCGTTCTATAAACCGATTGGCAACCTGAACCAGCACCCTGGCTATACCAACGTCAGCAATGCGGATGATGAAGTGATGACCATCATCAGCCAGTTGCAAAACAGCCCGCAATGGAATAACACCCTGGTATTGATTACCTATGATGAATTTGGCGGCCAGTTTGACCATGCCGTGCCCCCAAAAGGCGATTTGATCGGGCCAGGCACACGTATTCCGGCCTTGATCATTTCACCTTTTGCCAAAAAAGGCGCCGTGGATCATACCCAGTATGACACCGGTTCTGCCTTGCGTTTTATCACACACCGCTACTCACTGCCGCCATTGGACGGCCTGAAAAAGCGTGATGAAAGCTTGCAAAGCCATGGTGCCAACATCATGGGCGACCTGACCAACGCCCTGGCATTCTAATCATTACAACATACGGCGCAGTTGGGTATCCCAATTGCGCTGACTGAATCTTAACTTCTGGAGAAGAATCATGATCAAATCTTTGGGCTTTGCCACCCTGCTGGCCTTCACCTTCGCATCCAACAACAGTGTTGCGGCCACCCCTACCATCGTGTTTTCAAGTGCGGACTATGTGAGCGAATCTGCCGCTTTCGGTAATTACATCATCGATAACACGGATTATCTGGGTGTACGCCTCACCTTGAGCAGCAGCATGGATATTTCCTACATTGGCGGTAACTTCAGCCAATTCTCCGATGGCAATATCTTTGGGGCGATCGTCAAAGCCGGTGACTGGAATAGCAGCACCCTGGCCGCCAACAGCCTGGCACATACCGTCTTTGCAGCGACCGGTGGCGATCAACTCGCTTCACTGGGCAGCACCGTTCATCTGGCCGCAGGCAGCTATGACATCATCTTTGGTTCCGGTCAATTTGGCGCGACCGGCTACAGTGCACTGGTTGACACGCAAGATGCTGCCAGCACCAGCAATATGTTCCAAAGTACCGACGCAGGCGTGACCATCAGCGCGCTGTCAGGCACTGCTGTACGCGTAACCGCCGCTGCAGTGCCAGAAGCCAGCAACACTGCGATGATGCTGGCCGGCCTGGGCTTGACTGGCCTGATGCTGCGCAGACGCCAGTCCAAATAATCACATTTTTGTACCCAACAAAGCGGATGAGCAGCCTGTTTATCCGCTTTTTTACTCACCTCATTCACAGCCATGCTCAACTTGAAAACATTATTGCTGACCGTGCTTTGCTTCTCTTCTTTGCAATTGTCAGCTCAGGAAGATGAAGCCTTAGTCCCGCCGCTGGTACAAGAACCCCAGGCGGCCATTACACTGTCACCCACCTCACGCACCCAGGCATTGACGGCGCTGGGTAAACGTCTGTTTCATGATGCGCAACTATCGGCTTCGGGCAAGTTATCCTGTGCCAGCTGCCATCAGGCCCAGCACGCGTTTACGCCAGGCAACCCGCAGCCGGTTCAAAAGGGCGGTGACCATATGCAGTTAATGGGGACGCGGGCAGTGCCTACCCTGATGTACTTGCAATCCACCCCGCCCTTCACAGAACACTACACCGAAGATGAGGGCTTACAGCCTGGCCTGGATAATGGTCCGGCAGGCGGTTTTACCTGGGATGGCCGCGTTAATACACTGGCCGAGCAAGCAAAAATCCCTTTGTTTTCAAGCAATGAAATGGCCTCGACACCGACCCTGCTGGCCAAAAGAATACGCAAGGCTTATCCCCAGGCGTTCAGCCAGTTGTTTGGCACGGCCAGCTTGCAAGCCGACGCCGCCATCACGGATGCGGTTTTATTGGCGCTGCAAACCTACCAGCAAGATGCGACAGAATTTGCGCCCTATTCCAGCAAGTTTGATCACGTCATGCAAGGCCAGGCCCGCTTTACCGCGTTGGAGGAAAAAGGCCTGCGGTTATTTATGGATCCCAACAAAGGCAACTGTGCCAGTTGTCACCAGGCAGCAGTCGTCCATGGTGCCCTGCCGCAATTTACCGATCATGGCTATGCTGCGCTGGGTCTGCCACGCAATCCACACATCGCGCAAAATCATGACCGGCACTATAACGACCTCGGCTTGTGCGGCCCGGCCAGACAGGATTTGAATGCAGAGTACTGTGGCTTGTTTAAGGTGCCGACGCTGCGCAATGTGGCGCGCAAAAAAAGCTTTTTCCATAATGGCGTGGTACACACTCTCAGAGATGCCGTGCGCTTTTATGCCGAACGCGATACCGCGCCAGAAAAATGGTATCCGCATGACCGTACCGGCAAGCGCCTCAAATTCAATGACCTGCCAGAAAAGTATCAAGACAATATCGAGATGAAAGCCCCGTTTGGCCAACAGCCCGGTGACCCTGCCCCGCTGGATGCAAAGGAGATCGACGCGATTGTGGCCTTTTTAAAAACGCTCAACGATGAAGCGCGCACTGGCAGCCGCCTGGCCAGAGCACCATAATCGCAGCGCGCTATCCCCAAAAAGAAAAAGCCCCGACGGGTCGGGGCCAAAGAGACTTTAAACTTGAAAAACACGCCACAATTACACAAAAGCATCCAAAATGCTGACAATGAGCAGGATGAGCAATCCAAACCATAATACTTTTAGATTAAACCCTGTCATTTCTTGTGTCCTTGCGATGTGTGTAGAATACTTGCCTGACTAAGCCGCCACAATGGCCCGTTCGGGTCATCTGTTTCAACCTCCGACCACGCCAGGCCAGACTGGCAAATGTGAGCATGACCGCCATGGCTGATTAATGTTTTTACCGAACATCCAGACATTGCAGTCCTTAAACCCACTCCCGTGCCCGACACTCGCTTTTAAGGTAGGCATAGTAAACCGGCGCAGCGACGATGCCCGGCAGCCCAAAGGTGGCCTCCATCAGTAACATGGCGACCAGCAACTCCCAGGCGTGCGCGCGGATTTGCCCGCCAACAATACGCGCGTTTAAAAAGTATTCCAGCTTGTGAATGACGATGAGAAAAGCCAGCGAGCCCATGGCGATCACAAAGGAATGACTGGTACTGACTATGACAATCACAGTATTGGACATCAGGTTGCCCACCACAGGCAGCAAGCCAACCAAAAAGGTAATCGCAATCATGGTCTTGGTGAATGGTAGATGTACACCGCACAACGGCAAAATCACGATCAGGTAAATCGCGGTCAGGCTGGCGTTGACCGCGGAAATTTTCACCTGCGCAAACACGATATTTTTAAACGCCAGCGCAAACAGCGTGATGCGATTGAGCAGGCTTTGCGCAAGCGGTTTATGGTTACCGTGTGTTTGCACATCATGCAAGGCGACCATGGCCCCGATCACCATGCCGATCAGAATATGCGCCAGATGATGCCCGGCCTCCTTGCCCAGCAATTGCCAATCTGCCGAATGTGAACGTAACCACTCAATCACGGTTTGCTGCAAGGTAATCGCATCATCAGGCAAACGCTCGTTGAGCCAGGGCGGCAACACTTTGCGCGAGTCTTCAATGATTCTAGCCAGTTGATCAAACAACATGGCCAAACCGCCGCTGTCACTGCGGATCAGCGTCACAATCCCCATGCCCAAGGCAACCAGCAGGCCGATCACCAGCGTGGCAATCAGCATGACTGCCAGCCATTTGGCATATTTACCCGGCAATTTGCGTGCAATCAGCGGCGAAATGACATGAATCAGCTCAAACACCAGCATGCCGACCAGTAACGCGGGCAATAATTGCACCTGCAATACCAGCCACATTAACCCTACCATGAGCAAACAGGTGGCAGTATCCAGTCGTTGGGTTTGGTTCACGTCGAACTCCGGTTCCTCAGTTGTTCAGTCTATTGCGCGACTAAAACTTGGCGCGTATTTGTTGGGCGGCATCCATGGGCAGCTTGAGTAGAAAATGCACAGCCTCATCAAACTGCTTGTCCAGAATTTCGCCCTGGCACTTTTGTACTTCGCGGGTCAGTTCATCTACCCGTTTATAACTGGTTGAGATCTTCAGTTGCACCATCTCGACGAAAGGCATGTTTCCGGCTTGATCCATGGCCTGCTTGGCCGTGCCACCATACGCGCGCACCAAACCGCCAGTGCCTAAATTGATGCCACCATAATAGCGCACCACCGCCACACAGCAATTGACATAATTCTGCCCATCCAGCATTTGCATGATGGGTTTACCCGCCGTGCCTGCCGGCTCACCGGCATCTGAAAACCGCGCGACGATGCCCTCTGGAGTTTTCATGCGAAACGCATACGCCAAGTGGCCGGCAGTTTGATGCTCGCTGGCAAACTGACGTAAAAACAGGGCCAGTTCGCGCTCGTTTTCACAGCGCTTGGCGCGGGCGATAAAGCGGGATTTATTGATGGTTTGATCGGCTTGACCGAGTTGGCTAAACGTTTGCATGACACAGACTTCAGGATAACCCCTGTATTCTACCATCTGCATCGACGCTAATCCGGCTGCTGGCGGGCTGTTTGGGCAAGCCGGGCATGGTCATCACGTCTCCACAGATAGCGACGACAAAGCCTGCACCACGCGACAAACGCAGCTCTCGCACATGCAATACATGATCCGCGGGCACATTGCGCAACTTGGGGTCACACGAGAACGAATACTGCGTTTTGGCGACACACACCGGCAGGCCCTGGCTGACTTCTGCCAGACGGGCAAGTTGCTGTTGTGCCAGCACACTAAAGGTCACCCCGCTGGCGCCATAGAGTTTTTGCGCAATCGTGTCTAGCTTTTCAGTCAGGGACAAATCGTCTGCATACAATAACGAAGGCGTCGATGCTTGTTGGGCCTGGTCAGCCACCGCGTGCGCCAGCGCAATCGCCCCGGCGCCGCCCTGTGCCCAGTGATGGCAGACATGCAGACTGGCGCCCAAGGCTTGCACGGCTGCCTGTACTAACGCGATTTCGGCCTCGGTATCCGCGGTAAAATGATTCAGCGCCACCACCACCGGCAAATTGAAATGCTGGCGTAAATTCGTCACATGCTTGCGAAGGTTGGCCACGCCTACCTGTAGAGCGGCAAGGTTTTCGCGGTTCAAGTCCGCCACATCCACCCCACCGTGATATTTCAAGGCGCGCACCGTGGCAACGATCACCGCCACATCCGGCCGCAGGCCAGACTGGCGGCATTTGATATCCATGAATTTTTCTGCACCGAGGTCGGCACCGAAGCCAGCTTCAGTCACCACATAATCCGCCAGGCGCAAGGCGGTTTGTGTCGCTACCAGAGAGTTGCAGCCATGAGCAATATTGGCAAACGGCCCTCCATGTACCAGCGCCGGCGACCCTTCCAGGGTCTGTACCAGATTGGGTTGAAAAGCATCTTTAAGCAAGGCGGCCATGGCGCCTTCAGCCTGCAAGTCACTCGCCAGAATCGGGCTGCCTGCGCTATTCAAGCCGACCTGAATCCTTCCCAGTCTAGACGTCAAATCGGCCAGATCGGTTGCCAGACAAAAAATGGCCATCACCTCACTGGCGACGGTGATATCAAAGCCGGTATGGGTATTATTTTCCAGCGTGAGCCGCCGTAAGGCGCGATCATTCATATCCATACAGCGGCGCCAGCTGACGGTGTCAAACTGCAGCGCATTGCCCTGATATATATGGTTATCTACAAGGGCAGCCAGCAAATTGTTGGCGGCACTGATGGCATGAAAATCACCGGTAAAATGCAGGTTGATATTTTCCATCGGCACCACCTGCGCGTAGCCGCCGCCGGTCGCCCCGCCTTTCATCCCAAACACCGGACCCAAAGAGGGTTCACGCAAACAGGCCATTGCCTGATACCCGGCCTGATTCAAGGCATCGGTCAATCCTATCGTGGTTGTGGTTTTGCCTTCGCCTGCCGGGGTCGGATTGATCGCCGTGACCAGGATCAGTTTGGCTTTGGCAGGTTGCGCCTGCAAGCGGTTGACGGTGGCCTGCGTCAGTTTGGCCATATGCTGACCATAGGCATGCACATCGTCCGCCACCAGCCCAAGTTTGCTGGCTATGTTAACGATGGGCGTTAGCATGGCGGCCTGGGCGATCGCGATATCACTGAGCATGTCTCTTCCTGACTGACTTCACGGTTAACGCTTGCTTTTGCCATTCCCCATGATGGAGCCTAGCACGCCACGGATAATCGCCCGCCCCAGTTGTGAGCCGATGGCGCGCGCGGCTGATTTGGCCGCAGACTCCAGCACCGAGTCTGAGCGGCTGGTTTTACCGCCCAGGATGCCGCCCAAATCAAAGCCTGAACTTTCTTCCTGTTGTTGTGCCTGCGTCGCAGCACTGGCCTGCTCCGCCCGCTGTTTGAGAATCTCATACGCAGATTCACGATCCACCAGCTTGTCGTATACGCCCACCACTAGAGACTGCGCCATCACCTGCTTCCGCTCCACATCGGTCGCCGGTCCGATCCGGCTCTCGGGTGGACAGACAAACACGCGCTCAACCGGCGTCGGCGCGCCTTTTTCATCCAAAAATGATACCAGCGCCTCGCCCACGCCTAACTCGGTAATCGCTGTGGCAACATCCAGCTTGGGATTGGCACGAAAGGTTTGAGCCGCCACTTGTAGCGCTTTCTGGTCGCGCGGGGTAAACGCGCGCAAGGCATGCTGCACCCGATTACCCAATTGACCCAACACCACATCCGGAATATCCAGCGGGTTTTGCGACACAAAGTAGACGCCCACGCCTTTGGAGCGCACCAGGCGCACTACCTGCTCGATTTTTTGCATCAGAATGGTCGGCGCATCATTAAACAGCAAATGCGCCTCATCAAAGAAAAACACCAGTTTTGGCTTTTCCAGGTCACCGACTTCAGGCAGTTTTTCAAACAACTCGGAGAGCAACCACAGCAAAAGCGTCGCATACACACGCGGTGAATTCAGCAGCTTGTCCGCAGCCAGAATATTGATAAATCCCAATCCTTTGCCATCAGTTTGCATCATGTCTTCGAGATTCAAGGCCGGCTCACCAAACAGCACATCACCACCTTCGGTTTCCAGCTGCAACAAGGCACGCTGAATGGCACCAACACTGGCGGTAGAAATATTGCCGTACTGGGTCTGATAGGTGGCGGCATTTTCGGCACAATGTTGCGCCATGGCGCGCAAATCCTTTAAATCCAGTAGCAGCATGCCATTGTCATCGGCGATTTTGAAAATCGCATTCAAGACACCGCCCTGCACCTCATTAAGGTTCAGCATGCGTGCCAGCAGCAACGGCCCCATCTCACTCAAGGTGGTGCGCACCGGATGGCCTTTTTCACCAAACATATCCCAGAACATGACTGGATAGGCTTTATTCGCATAGCCAGTCAGCGCCAGCTGCTGCACACGCGCCTCGACCTTGGCGTTGCCACCGCCAACCTGACTCATGCCAGACAAATCGCCCTTCACATCAGCCATAAATACCGGCACACCAATACGCGAAAACTGCTCCGCCAGGCTTTGTAAAGTGACCGTTTTACCTGTCCCGGTAGCCCCGGCGATCAGGCCATGACGGTTGGCCATTTTGGGCAGCATCACACTTTCGATGTCATTATTTTTTGCGATGAGCATAGGTTGAACCATGGAATGCACTCTTAACAATTAAAGTTAAGTTGAGTATAGGGGATGGCTCTAAAAAGGGGAAGATTGTTGTTTTGCCTTAAATGAGAAATCGTTTAAAAAACTTTTAGCCACAGAGAACACCGAGAAAAGCGATGAGTGTGCACCACAGTAAATCAGAACATAGCGGATTGATGCTGCTCCCTCTGTGGCCTCTGTGTTCTCTGTGGTTAAAAAATGTTTTTATAAGAACTATCAAAAATCCCCACGTCGGGCTTTTTCCATCAACTCAATCAAGGCATTTTCAAGCTGTTGTGCCGAGGCTTGCGCCCTGGCGGTGGGATGCTTGATATTTTTCAAGTCATGCGTGGGTCTGTCCAGGCCCAGATAAAGTTGCCGCTTGCCGTGCGCATCCGGCTTTTCATAAATGGCCAGGCGACAAGGCGCAAACACCAGAAATTCGGGGTGATCGAGGATAATTTCGGTACCCATGCTCAGGTTACAAAAGGTGCGGACTTCTTTGATGCCTTGTGGATCCTGGCCGCGCTGTTTCATATGGTCACCAATCGGGAAATTGGCAGGGTTCACAAAGTTCATGCCCTCAGAGAGCGACTTAAGACTGTCCACCAGATCCTGGTAGCTCACGCCAGGCTGCACCGGCACTTCATAAATGGCGTTATCGAGATCCACATCTGGCATGCCATGACCAATGACACGGACATGCGCCGGTGCGGCCCAAACCGAGCAATGGATCAAAAAACAGAGGCAACACCACCCCTTGAGGTGACTAAAACGCATGAAAGACCTCTCTATCTGTGAAGACTATGCAGCATTACAGCATGCCGCTACGCAGACCAATGTGACGCGCATCACAAGTCCTGATGCAAGGCCCGTTGCACACTGCGCTTGTCATATTGCGGTGACAGCATGGTAATAAAGTTAAGCATGTAATCACGCAAAAAAGCATCCCTGCGCACGCCCAGATAGGTGGTACTGTCAGGAAATAGATGGCTGCAGTCCAGGCTTTTTAGTGGTGCATCGCGGGTTTCCTCATAAGCCATATTGGCAATCAACCCAATACCCAGCCCCAGATTGACATAGGTTTTGATCACGTCGGCATCAATCGCCGTAAACACCACATTGGGCTGCAGACCGGCATCGTGAAAGACTTTAGACACCAGTGTGCCGCCAGTAAAGGCAAAGTCATAGGTGATCAGCGGATAGTTGACCAGATCTTTCAGGCTGATGGTTTTCTTTTCCAGCAAGGGATGTTGCGGCGGCACGACCAGGCACCGGTTCCAGCTGTAGCATGGCAAGCACGACAAACGGTCATCCTTGCTGATGTTCTCGGTCGCAATGCCGATATCGGCTTCTCCGGCAGCAACCTGTTCGGTGACTTGCGACGGGTTGCCCTGATGAATCGTCAATTTCACATTGGGATACTGCGCCATGAACTGCTTGACCGCAGCAGGCAGGCGATAACGCGCTTGCGTATGGGTAGTGGCAATGGTCAGTTCACCACTGTCTTCGCGGCTGTATTCGTCGCCCACCCGTTTGATATTCTGCATGTCCAGCATGACACGCGCGGCCAGCTCGACAATTTTACGGCCAGGCTCAGTCACGCCGATGAGGCGTTTGCCATTACGCTGAAAAATCTGCAATCCCAACTCTTCTTCTAACAGCTGGATTTGCTTGCTGACCCCAGGTTGGGAGGTATGCAATGCCTCAGAGGCAGCAGAAATATTCAAATGCTGCCGCACCACCTCATGCACATACCGTAACTGGTGAAACTTCATAGATCACCCTTTATAACCAAAAGCTATATCATAGAAGAATTTATTATTAAATCAACACTTAAAAACTTGTTATGATGCCGCGCTTAACTTTTCAAGATACTCCTCATGGAATTCGGATACATATTGGCAGGCTTTGTCGTGGGCTTTTTGGTTGGTCTGACGGGCGTTGGCGGCGGCTCATTAATGACGCCGATTCTGTTGCTTATTTATAACATCAAGCCCGCCGTCGCCGTAGGGACAGACCTGCTCTATGCCTCGATCACAAAATCTGTGGGGATTTTTGCGCATGGCAAACTGGGGAATATTGACTGGCGTATCGTCAAACGCTTGGCCATGGGTAGCGTTCCAGCGTCTCTATTAACCCTTTGGGCCTTGCACAGCATGGATTTACAGTCAGGCGAAGTGGTATCCACAATCAAATTCTGGTTAGGCATTGCCTTGATGGTGACCTCAGCGGCCGTGCTGTTACGCAACAAATTAATCGCTTTAGTCTCCAAAGACGAATGGATTCCAGCCCATTACGTGCCCCCGGCCACCGTATTACTCGGGGTGGTACTGGGCGCACTTGTCACGCTGACCTCGGTCGGTGCGGGCGCGCTTGGGGTAACAGCGCTGATTCTGTTATATCCCAAGGAGAAAATCACCACGATTGTCGGCAGTGATATTGCGCATGCCGTCCCGCTAACGCTGGTGGCTGGTCTAGGCCATGCCTCCCTGGGCACCATAGACTACCAGTTACTCGGCACCTTGCTGATCGGTTCCATACCGGGCATTTACCTGGGTAGCCATATGAGCTCACGTGTTGCAGAACACTGGGTACGTATTGCCTTGGCTATGATATTGATTTATGTAGGCTTTAAGCTAGTTTTCCATTAAAATACTGCCTCTTCGCTTTTTGCGAACAAAGTGACTCAAGCATGTACAAATACGATCCTATAGACCAACAAATTGTCAATGAACGTGTCGCCCAGTACCGCGACCAGACCCGCCGCTATTTGGCAGGCGAACTCACGGATGAAGAGTTCCGCCCGCTGCGTCTGCAAAACGGCCTGTATATTCAGCGCCATGCACCGATGCTGCGGATTGCCGTACCTTACGGACTCATGTCCAGCAAACAATTACGCAAACTGGCAGACATTGCCAAGCGCTATGACCGTGGCTATGGTCACTTTAGTACCCGTCAGAACTTGCAGCTCAATTGGCCCAAACTGGAAGACACCCCGGAGATTCTGGCTGAGCTGGCGACGGTAGAAATGCACGCCATTCAAACCTCAGGCAACTGCATCCGTAATATCACGACCGACCAGTTTGCCGGCATTGCGCCCGACGAGATCATTGATCCGCGCGCCATTGCTGAAATCATGCGCCAGTGGAGTACCTTCCACCCTGAATTCGCCCTGTTGCCACGTAAATTCAAGATTGCCGTCTCAGGCACTGAACAAGACCGTGCGATTGTGCAGGCGCATGACATTGGCCTCGAATTTTACAAAGACGCACAAGGCCAGATGGCGATCAAAGTCTGGGTGGGTGGTGGCTTGGGCCGTACACCGATCCTGGGCACCGTGATTCGCGAACATCTGGAATGGCAACATGTGTTGTCTTACTGCGAAGCAGTGATCCGTGTGTATAACATTCACGGCCGTCGTGACAACATCTACAAAGCCCGCATCAAGATTCTGGTGAAGGCGCTGGGCATTGATGAATTCAGACGCCAGGTAGATGAGGAATGGGCCCATCTCAAAGACGGTCCACTCACCATCACTCAAGCCGAACTAGACCGCGTGGCACATTACTTTGAGCCCATGCCATACAAAACACTGCCTGCGCATGATGCGTCATTCGACGCTGCGGTCGCATGCAATCCTGCCTTTGCCGCCTGGGTGAAACGTTGTGTCCACGCACACCGTGTCCCGGGTTACCGCGCGGTGACCTTGTCGCTCAAACCACACGGCAAAGCGCCTGGAGACATCACCAGCGAGCAAATGCACGTGGTGGCTGACTTGGCCGATGCCTACAGTTTTGGCGAGCTGCGCTCCTCCCACGAGCAAAACCTGATCCTGGCCGACGTGCAATTGTCCGACCTATTTGCCGTGTGGGAAAAAGCCCGCGCAGCCGGTCTGGCCACGCCTAACATCGGCTTGCTGACGGATATTATCTGCTGCCCTGGCGGTGACTTCTGCAGCCTGGCCAATGCCAAATCGATTCCGATTGCCGAAGCCATTCAGATGCAGTTCGACAATCTGGACTACCTGTATGAAATCGGTGACCTTGAGCTCAATATCTCTGGTTGCATGAATGCCTGTGGCCATCACCATGTCGGCCATATCGGCATTCTGGGTGTGGATAAGGATGGTTCGGAGTGGTACCAGGTCACCATTGGTGGCAAGCAAGGCAATGATGCCAGCATAGGTACCGTGATCGGCCCTTCATTCTCGGCAGAAGAAATGCCAGGCGTAGTCAAGCGCCTGATTGAGGTCTATGTGCGTGAGCGTAGCGACGAGGAGCGTTTTATCGACACGGTACGTCGTTTGGGCGTAGCGCCGTTCAAGGCCCACGTCTACGCTGAGAAGGAGTCTGCATAATGAGTCAATTAATTCAACTGGGCAGCAACGGCCAGGCCAGCATTGTGGCAGATACTTGGACCCGCGTGGTCCCACCGGCCCCGGCTGAAGAGTCTGTCCGCAAGCAGGCTGGGAAAGTCGTGCTGTTCAAACTGACTGGCGAGCAAACCTATAGTCCAGAACAAATTGCGAATACGCAGATTCCAGCCACGGGCAAAATTCTGGTGCCGCTCGCTGTCTGGCAGGCCCGCAAGGCAGAGTTGCAAGCGCGCCTGGCGGCTGGCGAGCTCGGCATTGTGCTGGCCACCAACGAAACAGCCGAGACACTGCAAGCCGAATTTGCAGATTTGAATACCTTGCCAATCATTGCGATTTATGTGGAACGCTTTGCCGATGGCCGCATTTTCACCTTGGGCAACTGGCTACGCACGCGTTACGGGTTTAAAAACGAATTGCGCGCGATTGGCGATGTATTGCGTGATCAATTGTTCTTTCACAAGCGCGCAGGCTTCACCAGCTTTTTAATTCGTGCTGACCGCTCGGCCGAAGATGCACTGGCCAGCCTGAATGACTTCAGCCAGCCCTATCAGGGCGCGGTAGGTGATGTGCCAGTGTGGAGAAGGATACAGCGCGCATGAGTTTCGGCGTCAGCATGCTCAAACCGGCAGCCAGCAATCCTGCGACACGCCCTGAGCTGACAGAAGCCCTGGTTGCTTCTGTCCAGGCCAAGCGCGCCCAAGTAGTAGCCCTGCTTCAGTCTGCGGCGGCAGAGTTTCCGGCCATCACTTTTGCCAATAGCTATGGCGCTGAAGACATGGTGTTGACTGACTTGATCGCCAAAGAGGCCCTGCCCATCGAGATTTTCTCACTGGACACGGGTCGACTGCCCGCAGAAACCTACACCCTGATGGGGGAAGTTGAGCACACCTACGCCACCAAACCGGTGGTGTTTTTCCCCAAGCATGAAGCCGTAGAGCAGTATGTGCGTAGCCAGGGCATCAATGCCTTCTATGACAGCATAGAACTGCGTAAGGCCTGCTGCCATATGCGCAAAGTGGAGCCGCTGCAACGTGCACTGGCTGGCAAACAAGCCTGGATCACCGGCATGCGTGCTGAACAAGCCACCACCCGCAGCAATTTGCCTGTCCGTGAATTTGACGCAGGCAACAAACTGGAAAAATTCAACCCGCTTAGTGACTGGACAGAAAAAGAAGTCTGGGCCTATATCCGGTTGCATGAAGTGCCTTACAACGCCCTGCATGACCAGTTTTACCCCAGCATTGGCTGTGCACCTTGTACGCGTGCCGTCGCCATGGGTGAAGATATCCGTGCCGGTCGCTGGTGGTGGGAAGATCCGACCAGCAAAGAGTGCGGTTTGCACGTAAAGAAATAGTTAACTGCCGGTAAACGTTAAACGTGTATCTACGTTGATCGGCGGTAAAAATTTGATTGGTAATAAATTAAGATGACAACGAAACAACCTTTATCACATCTCGACTGGCTCGAAGCTGAAGCCATTCATATTCTGCGTGAAGTGGCTGGTCAGTGCGCCAACCCTGTGTTGCTGTTCTCCGGTGGCAAGGATTCGTTGTGCATTTTGCGTCTGGCAGAAAAAGCCTTCCGCCCAGGTCGCTTCCCTTTCCCGCTCATGCATATCGACACCGGTCACAACTATCAGGAAGTGGTCAATTTCCGTGACCAGCGCGCTGCCGAGCTAGGCGAGCGCCTGATTGTGCGTTCAGTGGAAGACTCCATGAAGCGTGGCACTGTGGTGCTGAAAACGCCGGATGAGCCACGCAACAAACATCAGTCGGTGACCCTGCTGGAAGCCATTGAAGAGTTCGGTTTTGACTGCTGCATCGGCGGCGCCCGCCGTGATGAAGAAAAAGCGCGCGCCAAGGAACGGATCATGAGTTTCCGTGACGAGTTTGGCCAATGGGATCCGAAAAACCAGCGCCCGGAATTATGGAACCTGTACAACGCCCGTGTGCACAAAGGGGAAAACATCCGCGCCTTCCCGATCTCAAACTGGACGGAAATGGATGTCTGGCAATATATCGAGCGTGAAAAACTGGAGCTGCCTAGCATCTACTTTGCCCACCAGCGCGATGTGGTGATGCGTCATGGTGCGATTTTCCCGGTCAACGTGCCGCTGACTTCTGGCGAATTGATCAACCAGCCCAAGGCCGGTGAAGAAGTCATCAACATGCAGGTACGTTTCCGTACCGTCGGTGACGTCACCTGTACAGCGCCCGTCATTTCTGATGCCGATGATGTGAGCAAAATCGTGGTAGAAACCGCCACCACCACCATTACCGAGCGTGGCGCAACGCGTCTGGACGATCAAACTTCCGAGGCTTCGATGGAGCAGCGTAAGAAAGAAGGTTATTTCTAATATGACAACACAACACAACGACTCTTTGCTGCGCTTCATGACCTGCGGCAGCGTGGATGATGGCAAAAGCACGCTGATTGGCCGCTTGCTGTATGACACTAAAACCATCCTGGCAGATACGCTCAACAACATTGAACGTACTTCGAAAAAACGCGGTATGGAAGCCGTGGATCTCTCCTTGCTGACCGATGGTTTGCAAGCCGAGCGCGAACAAGGCATTACCATTGATGTGGCTTACCGCTATTTCAGCACCGGTACCCGCAAATACATCATCGCCGATGCCCCTGGTCACGAGCAATACACCCGCAACATGGTGACCGCCGCATCAACGGCTAACCTGGCGATTATCCTGATCGATGCGCGTAAAGGCGTACTGACCCAAACCCGCCGCCACAGTTATCTGGCGCATCTGGTCGGCATTCCCCATATTGTCGTGGCAGTGAACAAGATGGATCTGGTCAATTATGACCAAGCCGTCTTTGACAAAATCAAGGCGGATTACACGGCATTCGCCACCGAGATCGGTCTGGCGCAAGCGCGTGACATCAAATTCATTCCCATGTCTGCACTCAATGGTGACATGCTGGTAGACCGTCTGGAGAATCTGAACTGGTACCAGGGCGAAACCTTGCTGGAGCTGCTGGAAGCGGCCCCGGCTTCAAATAGCGAGGCATCAGAAGCCTTCCGCTTCCCGGTACAGTTTGTCTGCCGCCCACATGATTCAGCCAATCCCGACCTGCATGATTTCCGTGGCTTTATGGGGCGCGTTGAGTCCGGCGAAATCGCCGTCGGTGATGCGGTCACAGTATTGCCGAACGGTTACCAGTCTAAAGTCAAGGCGATTCAACTGGGCGCCGAGCAACTGCAACGTGCGCAAACGGAGCAAAGCGTAACCCTGCTGCTTGAAGATGAAATTGATACCTCACGCGGCGATATGATCGTGAAAACCAGTCAAGCGCCTGAAGCCGTCAAACACATTGAAGCACATGTCTGCTGGCTGTCAGAAACCCCATTGTCGCCGGCACGGACTTACATAGTGCGTCACACCACACGCGAATCCAAAGCGAAAATCGGCAGCATTCAATACAAGGTGGACGTCAACACGCTGGAGCAACAGGCGACTACTGATCTCAAAATGAATGATATCGCCCGCGTAAGCTTTAAGCTGGCGCAACCGCTGATGGTAGACAGCTATGATAAAAACCGTGCCACCGGCGCCTTTATCGTCATTGACGAGAGCACCAACAACACGGTTGGCGCAGGCATGATTGTCTAAACCAGCGCAAGCGGATGTCACACCAAGCCATCCATCGTCAATTTGGCTAAATTGCAATAAAATATCGTTTTGGCCCTAAAAGCCCACAAAGGATTTAAAACATGACTTATGTAGTAACCGAAAATTGTATTCAGTGCAAATATACCGACTGCGTAGATGTGTGCCCGGTAGACTGTTTTGTTGAAGGCCCTAACTTTCTGGCAATCAACCCGGATGAGTGCATTGACTGCACGCTGTGTGTGGCCGAATGCCCGGCAGAAGCCATTTTCTCTGAAGATGATGTGCCAGCCAACCAGCAGCACTTTATCGAACTCAATGCCCGTCTGGCAAAAGTCTGGCCGACCATTACCGCACGCAAAGAACCCTTGCCGAATGCCGATGAAATGAATGGCAAATCCGGCAAGACTGAACTGCTGGTCGAATAAGTTTTTCTGGCCTTGAGGTCACAAAAAAGCCGCTTTTTAAAAAGCGGCTTTTTTATTGCGACTGGCGTCCAAGTGTTTAACTGTCCATGGCTATGAGCAGTTTTTTAACCGGTGCATAACTGCGCCTATGCTCAGGCGTGACGCCATGTAAGGCCAGTCGCTCAAGATGCAACGCGGTGGGATAGCCTTTATGCTGGGCAAAGCCATACTCTGGATATTGCGCGTCTAATTCCAGCAATGAAGCATCTCTGGCCGTCTTGGCCAAAATAGAGGCTGCCGAAATTTCAGCCACTTTGCTATCGCCTTTGACAATGGCTTCACAAGGGATATGGAATGCAGGTTTACGATTGCCGTCCACCTGGATCAGTGTGGCCTGTATATGAAACTGGTTGCACATGGCCTGGTAAGCGCGCTGCATGGCGAGCAGACTGGCCTGCAAGATATTGATCCGATCAATATCTTGCGCGCTGACGCTGGCAATGCCCCAGGCCAAAGCCTGTTCTTTGATGGTGATCGCCAGTGCATCACGCTTGGCTTCAGATAACTTTTTCGAGTCTGCCAGGCCTGCGATTGGTCTGGACGGATCCAGAATGACTGCGGCGGCATACACTGCGCCAGCCAAAGGCCCCCTACCTGCTTCATCAATACCACACAGGATATGCATCGCAGTTAAGCCTGTAGAAATTGTCTAATCACAGCCGCCGCTTTTTGCGCGCGGTTTTGCTTGAGCTGCGCGTGAATATGGCGATACTTTTCTTGTAGCGCACTCAAGCCAACTTTATCAGCCAGCAGATTGTAGAGTGTTTGCGCAATGCGCTCCGGGGTCGCATCATCCTGCAGCAATTCAGGCACAATAAACTCACCAGCCAGGATGTTAGGCAAGCCAACATAAGGCTGCAGACGCATACGTTTAAGCAATTGCCAGCTCATATTAGACATCTTGTAGGTAATGACCATCGGCTTCTTGAGCAACGCAGCTTCCAGTGTTGCTGTGCCTGAGGCGACCAGCACCGCATCTGCGGCTGTCATCGCATCATGTGCGTGGCCAAACATGATTTGCAGATCTATGCTGGTCTCAGGTTTTTGCGTTAATAACTGGTGCCAGGCACTGGTAAAAATATCACGGGTTTCTCGCGTCACCAATGGCACTAGAAACTGCGCTTGCTGGCCGTTTTCACGCATCAGGCGATCAAATACAATCGCAGTTTCCAGAACAAGTCCTGCATGAAACGTCACCTCAGACTGGCGACTACCAGGCAGCATCGCAATGACCACTGTGTCTTTTTTGAGTTTGAGTTTCTCGCGGGCTTGCTCAACAGGCGGCTCCATCGGTAGCGCATCCGCCAGAGGATGACCGATATAGGTGACAGGCACGCCAACCTGCTGGTAAAGCGCAGGCTCAAACGGAAACAAGGCGAGCATATGTGAAACCGCCCGCTTGATTTTGTGAATCCGGTTTTTACGCCACGCCCAGATAGAGGGGCTGACATAATGCACAGTCGCGATGCCTTTGGCTTTGAGCTTACGCTCCAGCCAAAAGTTAAAGTCTGGGGCATCAATACCGATGAACACATCGGGCTTTTCAGTGAGAATCTGCTTGTACAACTGGCGGCGTAATTTGAGCAGGCCCCACAGATGCTTGAGCACTTCAAGATAGCCACGTACCGATAAACGTTCGATCGGAAATAAGGATTTGGCACCCAGGCTCATCATTTTAGGACCCGCAATGCCAAAAATCTCGACGTCAGGTTGCGCTGCTTTCAGCTCCTGAATCAAGTGATAGCCCAGCAAGTCTCCGGAGGCCTCTCCCGCCACCATTGCAATCTTAGCCATAATGTGTGTGAATTAACGGACAATGCCGCGCGTGGTCTGCGCGAGAAAACGGGTCATCAAGCCAATTTCCGGGCAGGATGTTTCCATGTCAGCCAAGGCCGCTTTTGCTTCTTCTAACGACAAGCCTTGACGATAAAGCACTTTATAGGCGCGCTTGATTTGCTGTATGGTCTCAGCATTAAAGCCTCTACGCTTGAGGCCCTCGGCATTAATCCCATGCGGCTGCGCGTCATACCCCGCTGCCGTCACATAGGGCGGAATATCCTTGAACACCACAGACCCAACCGCGGTAATAATATGCTCACCGATCTGGCAATATTGGTGGATTAAGGTAAAGCCACCAAGAATGGCATGATCATAAATAGTGACATGCCCTGCCAGCGAAGAGTTATTCGCCATGATGGTATGGTTGCCAACGATGCAATCATGGGCGATATGCACATAGGCCATAATCCAGTTATGGCTGCCGATTTTGGTCGTGCCTTTGTCCTGAACCGTGCCACGATTAAAGGTACAAAACTCACGGATGACATTGTGATCACCGATTTCAAGCAGCGTAGGCTCATCCTTGAATTTTTTGTCTTGTGGCTTTGCCCCTAGCGATGAGAATTGAAAAATCTCGTTATGCTTACCAATGGTGGTGGGGCCTTCAATCACCACATGTGAGGCGATTTTGGTACCCGCATCAATACGGACACCGGCACCTATGGTGCTATACGCGCCCACTTCGACCGAGCTATCCAGCTCGGCTTTGGGATCAATAATTGCGGTAGGATGAATCAAACTTTGCATGTTTCGCCTGCTACGCCCTCATGAGCGCAGTATCATATCGTTATTTTTCAATGGCTTTCAGGATACACATCATGTTGGCCTCGGCCACCACTTCGTATCCTACTTTGGCCACGGCGACATATTTCCAGATACCCTTCAGGATACGGTCAATTTTGACATTGAGCACGATCTGATCACCTGGGGACACCGGCTTTTTAAAGCGCACATTGTCTATGCCAGCAAAATAATACACAGAGTCATTGGTCGGCTTGGTACCCATCGTTTTAAAAGACAGGATGGCTGCCGCCTGTGCCATGGCCTCAACAATCAAGACGCCCGGCATCACAGGGTGGTATGGAAAATGGCCTGGAAAATAAGGCTCGTTGACCGAAACGTTTTTGACGGCGGTGATCTCTTTACCCAACTCCATAGACAGTACGCGGTCAACCAGCACAAACGGATAACGGTGCGGTAAATGTTCTAGTATCTCATGAATATCCATGCTATTCATTGGGTTCTCAGCCATAGTCTCTCTCAATCTTTTGAATGTCTCTGTATATTGCTAATTGCTTGCTCAAGCTGCTTGAGCTTGAGCTGATATTGTTCCAGATGCCGGATATTGGCCGCGGTCCGCAACCAGTCTGCATGTTTTTGGAATGGCATGAGCGCCGTATAAGTGCCTGCCTGCTGGATAGAGCGCATAATCATGGAACCAGGCGAGATGGTGACACCATCTGCAATCTGCAGATGGCCCAAAATCATGGCCGCGCCACCGATTTTGCAATGTTCACCGATCACTGCACTTCCTGCGATGCCCACGCAGCCAGCAATCACCGTATGCGCGCCAATGCGGACATTATGGGCGACCTGTATTAAATTGTCCAACTTCACACCGTCTGCAATCACAGTGTCATCCAAAGCGCCGCGATCGACTGTGGTATTTGCACCGATATCCACGTGATTTCCGATCACTACCCGGCCTATCTGCGGTATTTTAACCCATTCGCCCTGCGCTTCTGCGTAACCAAAGCCATCATTTCCAATAATACAGCCAGAAAACAAATGGCAATGGCTACCAATCTTACTGCCATGCTTGACCACCACACGCGGTTCCAGCACGGTATGCGCACCAATGCTTACATCGTCTTCGATCACGCAACCGGCACCAATTCTGACCCCTTCGCCCAGCACAACGCGGTCACCAATATAGACCTGCGCCTCAACGGTTAACTCGGACCCATGCTGCACCCCTTGCCCAAGCACGGCGGTTGCATGAATCTGGTTCTGGTAAGTACGCGGCGGATTCAATAGCGCGGACAGCCTTGCGAAGTAGGCATAAGGATTATCCGTCAGAATACACGGCAGAGCCGTTAAATGCTGATGCTCAGGCCGTAAAATGATGGCAGATGCCTGGGTGGCCTGTAAGGATTGTGTGTATTTGGTATCGTTAAAAAAAGCAATGCTGCCTGGCTGCGCCTGCGACAAGGAAGCCATGCGAGACACGGTCAGGGCACTCGCATGTTGTGACTGCTCGCCTAGCCATAGCTCACCGCCCAGAGACGCAACAATCTCTTGTAATGTATAGTGTTGCGCCATAAAAAAACAACCCTAGAAAACAACTTTAGAAAAATAACTCGAAAACAACATGACTGAGCAGCGGACAGCCCTAAGCCAGGCAAAATCTCTATTTTTTACCTAGCAATTTCAGCACTTTATCCGTGATATCAATACGCTTGCTGGCATAAGCAACTCCACTGTAGGCGACTAGATCATAGCCTTCGTTCTCAGCCACAGTCTGCACCGCTTTATTGATACGTTCTTGCAACAAGGCCAGCTCTTCATTTTTGCGCAAATTAATATCTTCACGCAATTCACGCTGCTTGCTCTGAAATTCAAGGCGTGAATTGTTCAATTGACGCTCTTTCAGGCGGCGATCTGACTCAGTCAGGTTTGAACGATCATGATCGAGCTGCGTTTCCAACTCACGAATCTGTTTTTGCAGCTTATCAAGCTCGAGTGAGCGCGGACTAAACTCTTTTTCAAGCTTTTTACCCGTCTCGGCGGTTTGCGGTGCCTCTTGCAGAAGCTTGTCCACCTGTACATACCCGACTTTGTAATAATCGGCGGCTTGTGCATGAGCACAACACAATACAATCGCTAGCACGCTAAACCAGATGCTTCTCATGAGAGTCCTCCTTTCCGCGCCAGCATGATGAGTGATTTGACACAGCATGCGTTAGAACTGCTGTCCAAACTGGAATTGCAGCACTTGTGTGTTGTCATAACTTTTACTATTCAAAGGCTTGGCCAGTACCAATTTCAACGGTCCAAATGGCGACACCCAGGTCACGCCTGCACCGGTTGAGAACCGCAAATATTCCGAGTTAATCGGATCATCTTGCCCGTAAACTCCCCCCGCATCCAAGAACACGCTCAGTCGGAACTGACTAGACTGGGTGACAAACGGCACTGGCATAAACAATTCCGCATTGCCTAAAACCTCTTTGGTGCCGCCCAGCGCATACGTTGAACCTGACGTTGGGTTTATACCTCTAGGGCCTAATGAAGAGTTCACAAAACCGCGGACACTGTTTACACCACCCAGATAAAAGTTTTTAAAGAAAGGATAGTTTTTACCACCATAACTGTTCGCATAGCCAACTTGCCCGTTCAGCATGAAGGTAAAGTTATCATTTAACTCTTTATACCAGGCATGCTGGTAAGTGGTTTTGTAATACTGCAGATTGAGTCCTGGCACACTGACCTCGCCAGAGAGTCTTTGTAACACACCGCGGTGCGGGAAAAGAATGCTGTCTCTGGAGTCAAAGGTCCAGCTGGCATTGGCCACTAAGGAGTTGCTGTCACAGCCACTGGTATTACCGCAGAAGTTAATGTATTGGATCGGACTGCTGCTACTCAAGCTGACATTGGTAAAGTCTAGCGTCAGCCCGGCATTGACAAAGTCCCTTTCTGACAGCGGCATACCAAAGTTAACACCCACGCCATAAGAACGGCTGCTATACGTACCCACATTTAACAAATTACTATTGGTATTGCCGGTGTTGACATCCCGACGGTAAATGTCAAAGCCGCGACTAACTCCATCTGGCGTAAAGTATGGGTTGGTATAGGATAACGAGTAGGTTTTATTGAAGTTACTTGTATTAACCACCAACGCGACACGGTTACCGGTGCCAAGGAAGTTCGGCTGGTTGACGTTGAAGCCCAGAATCACACCACTGCTACTGGACAAACCAGCACCAAACTGTACGCTGCCGGTGGCCTTTTCTGCAACCGTCACGTTCATATCGACCTGATCATTGATGCCAGGGACAGAAGGCGTCTCCAGCTCGACCGTGTCAAAGAAGTTCAAGCGCTGGATACGCTCTTTTGAACGCTTGATTTTATCGCCTGCATACCAGGCAGACTCCAGTTGACGCATCTCGCGTCTGACCACCGCGTCACGCGTACGTGTGTTGCCTTGTACGTTAATCCGTCTGACATAAACTTTACGGCCGGGATCAACAAAGAAGGTAAATGCAACAGTATGCTCTTGCTTGTTGATCTCGGGCACAGCGTTGACATTAGCAAAGGCATAGCCTTCTTCACCCAGCTTGTCATTGATGTTTTTGCTGGCGTCGGTGACTTTTTGGCGATTGAATACTTCGCCATCCTGAATATTAATCAGTTTGCGCAGCTCTTCTTCTGGCAGCAATGTCTCGCCAGCCAGCTTGGTTTTGCTGATATTGTATTTATCACCCTCGGTGATATTGATGGTGATATACACGTCCCGCTTGTCTGGCGAAATGGAAACTTGGGTGGAATCAATCGCAAACTCCAGATAGCCCTGGTTCATGTAAAACGAACGTAAGGCTTCCAGGTCCGCCGTCAGCTTTTGCTTGGAATACTGGTCATCCTTGTTCCACCAACTCATCCAGTTTGGGGTCGTCAGTTGAAAGTTTGCACGCAAATCCTGCGTGGTAAACAAATGATTACCCACGATATTGATATCGCGGATTTTGGCTGCAGGGCCTTCGGTAATCTCAAAGCGGATAGCGACGCGGTTACGCTCCAGCGGACTTGCCGTGGCTTTAACCTCTGCGCTGTACTTGCCTTGTGACAGATACTGGCGCTTGATTTCCTGTTCGGCGCGATCTAACTGGGCTTTATCAAAAATCTGCCCTTCGGCAATGCCGATCTGCTTCAGGCCCTCTTTGATTTTGTCCGTTTGAAACGATTTGTTTCCGCTAAAATCAATTTGTGAGATAGAGGGGCGTTCCTGAACGGTGACAACCAGCACATCGCCTTCATTTTCAATACGCACATCCTTGAAAAATCCGGTGGCATAGAGGGATTTAATCGCTTGCGCAGCTTTTTCATCACTCATGACATCGCCCACCTGCATGGGCAGGTAGTTAAATACAGTCCCAGCCTCGGTGCGTTGCAAACCTTCAACGCGGATATCTGAAATGACAAACGGTTCTGTGGCGTAAGCGCTGAAATGCATCACCCCAGCTAACAAACCCAACCACAATTTGGAACTTGATTTTATTCTCATTAACTATGCTTTCAACCAATCAGGTAGCGATTAATGTCGTTAAAAAAGCAATTAACATTAACGCGCCCAATATACCCAAACCCAGTCGCTGACCAATCGCCAGCACACGTTCAGGTAACGGTTCTCCTCGTATCAACTCCGCCATATGATACAACAAATGACCGCCATCCAATACTGGAATCGGTAGCAGATTCATGACCGCAATACTGATACTGAGCAAAGCAATGAAGCCGATGTAGGGTTTAATGCCCATATCGGCCGACTCACCAGCTGCATCGGCAATACTGACCGGGCCACTGATCGCCTTGAGTGATGCCTGACCCGTGACCATTTTTCCCAGCATTTTGAGGGTGAAGGCAATGGTCTCCTGCATTTTTTCCAACGCCCGGCCCGCCGCCTGCATCAGGCTAAAGTGCCTGACCACTTGATAAGGCGTCAAATCTACCGCTGCCATATCCACAGCCGCCCCCAGACGGCCAATTTTCTGACCGCCTTGCAGGGTCAATTCTGGCAACAGTTTGACTTCATAGGACCTTTCAGCCCGCTGGTATTCCAGCTTTAGCGCTTGCTCGGGACTCGCACGGACCAGTTTGACGAATTGCTGCCAGTCTGCAATCGGCTTTTGATTCACCTTGAGGATACGATCCCCAGGCTGCAAGCCACTTTTCTCAGCCACCGAGCCAGGCAAGACTTCCCCAATCACTGCTGGCACCGTCGGCATCAAGACGGCCAATCCCACTTTCTGCATCACTTAGCCATCTGGCTCGCCCGCTAACTGTTGCAGCGGCAACTGATGCTGATGCAGCTCGCCTTGCGGGGTTTTGGTCACGACACGCAGGCTACGGTGTGCCATCCATTGATCCAGCATTTGCCACTGCACCTCTTGCCATGTCGCCACCGCTTGACCATCCAGCGATACAATCAGGTCGCCTTGGCGCAGTTTGGCGGCCGCTGCCAATGAGCCAGGCTCGACCGGACCAATCAAGGGTTTCAGGCCAGTCTCGCCTTGCGCAATCAATCCCCAATAACACACGAATGCCAGGAGCAGATTGGCCAGCGGGCCGGCAAATACGATCCACATTTTGGCCGCAATGGACTGACGATCAAAAGCCTGTGACCAATCCACATCGGGACGAGAAGGCATTTCGGTCGCTTCACGGCTATCCAGCATTTTGACGTAGCCGCCGAGCGGGATCCAGGAAAGCACCCATTCTGTGGCCTGGGGATGGGCTTGAAACTTGAAAATCGGCCGACCGAAGCCGATGGAAAATTTCAGGACACGCACGCCACAACTGCGGGCGGCCAAATAGTGGCCAAACTCATGGATAGTCACCAGCACGCCTATGGCGACAATAAAAGCCCAGACTGAAGTCATACACTCGCCACCTTGCGCAAGGGGCTGACCGCCTGCGCAGCCAGCGCATGCTCGACAAACTGTCTGGCCTGCTGATCAACCGCCAGCAATTGCTCAATCGAGCTGACTGTTTCGACTGGCAGCGATTGCAAGGTACGTTCTATCAGACATGGAATATCCAGATAATGGATTTTTTCCTGCAAAAAGGCAGCGACCGCCACTTCGTTGGCGGCATTCAGGATTGCTGGCGCCGTGCCCCCTGCGGCCAAGGCCTCATAAGCCAGACGCAAACAGGGGAAACGTTGCGTATCGGGCGCCTCGAACTCCAGCTTGGCGACGTCAATCAAACTCAAGGGTTTGACCCCAGAGACAATTCGGTCTGGATAGCCCAAGCCATAGGCAATCGGCGTACGCATGTCTGGATTACCCAGTTGCGCCAGAATGCTGCCATCCACATAAGAGACCATGGAATGAATCACACTTTGTGGATGCACAACGACTTCTATCTGATCTGGACGCGCATCAAACAACCAGCGCGCCTCGATCACTTCCAGCCCCTTGTTCATCAAGGTGGAGGAGTCTATCGTAATTTTTGCACCCATCACCCAGTTCGGGTGCTTGAGCGCCAAGGCAGGCGTCACTTCCTGCAATTGTGTCTGTGTATACCCGCGGAACGGGCCGCCTGACGCGGTGAGAATAATCTGATTCACACCGACATCTGCCAGCGCTTGATAGCTCTGACGCGGCATGGCCTGAAAGATCGCGTTATGCTCGCTGTCAATCGGCAACAAAGTGGCCTGACCTTGCTTGACGGCATCCATAAACAATTGGCCAGCCATCACCAGGGTTTCTTTATTTGCCAGCAGGATTTTCTTACCCGCACGCGCCGCGGCCAAGGCAGGCAACAATCCGGCAGCCCCAACCACGGCCGCCATCACGATGCTGACGTCTTCATGCGCAGCGACTTCACTCAAACCATCTACGCCAGACAATACCTCCACCGGCAGTTGCTCGGCAGCCAGGCATTGTTTTAGTTGTCGCGCGGCTTCCGCATCCTGCATCACAGCAAATCTTGGCTGGTATTGGGCACACTGTTGCAACATGAGGTCAACTCGACTGTGTGCTGCCAGCGCGAACACGCCATAGCGCTCAGGATGCTGGGCAATCACATCCAGCGTCTGCTGACCGATGGTGCCAGTGCTGCCTAGTATGGTGACGTATTGCAAATCAACCTCTTAAAATGAATGAGCTTGCGCGCAGAAGTGAAACCAGAACAGCAGGCACAGCCCGACCGGCAACGCTGGCACAACGCCATCGACCCGATCCAGCAAGCCGCCATGCCCAGGCAAAAACTGTCCACTATCCTTGAGGTTGGCTCGGCGCTTGAAAAATGACTCAAACAAATCGCCATAAATACCCACCACCGTCACCAGCCACAAGCCTGGGAAAATCCAGCCTGTAGCCACCCAGCCGCTGCCATACAAAATCCCCGCATAGCCTGTGACGACGATTAACGCCCCAAGCACGCCCTCCCAGGTTTTTCCTGGACTAATCGCCGGCGCCAGTTTGTGACGGCCAAATTGTTTACCCGCAAAATAAGCCGCACTGTCAGCCAACCAGATGGTGGAAATAATCACCAGCAGCACATAGGGATTCACCGCTTTTGCGACGACCAGCGCCATCCATAACGACAGCATCAGTCCGGCACCCACCCATGCATTCACAAAGGCACTGTTAAAAAAAGTATTGAAGTACAAGGCCACTGGCACAATCAATAGCCAGAATAGGCTGGCAAGTGCAAATACCTGTAACGATTGATAAAAAAACCAGTGAAAGCCCAGGTTAAGCAGGCCAAACAACAGGACCACGCCCGCCAGACTAGAAATTGCCAGATACACCGTGGTTTGCACACGATTAAACTGCAAAAAGCCAGACCATTCACGCAGGCAGACCAGCGACAACCCCAACATAATCAGGGCCCAAGCAAGCAATGGCAGCAAAAATAAGGCTGGCAAAAACAATCCCAGCAAGATAACCGCAGTCACAATTCTTGTTTTTAGCATATCCTTGCTTTTAGTCTCTCTAGGCGTCGCTACCATCAACCAGTTGCTCACTGGTGCGGCCAAAGCGGCGTTCACGTTGACGGTATGAAGAGAGTGCGGCTTCAAAGGCGTCATCATCAAAATCGGGCCACAAGGTGGGCGTAAAGTACAATTCCGTGTAAGCCAACTGCCAGAGTAAAAAATTACTGATGCGGGTTTCACCACCAGTGCGGATAAACAAATCCGGCTCTGGCGCATATGGCATGGAAAGGTAAGGCAGCAGATCACACTCCTCGATCTGCTTGAGGTCGGGCCGTGCCTGCATTAACTGGTTCATGGCATTGACCACATCCCAGCGCCCACCGTAATTGACAGCAATCGTCAACACCAGTCCGGTATTGGCAGCCGTTTTCGCTTCGGCCTCGATCATTTTTTGCTGTAATGCCGCGTTAAAGGCACTACGATCACCAATCAGTTTCAGGATCACGTTGGCGTCATGCAGTTTCTTGACTTCGCGGTCCAGGGCCTCCAGAAACAGGCTCATCAAAAAAGTCACTTCCTCCTGCGGGCGGCGCCAGTTTTCACTGCTAAACGCAAACAAGGTGAGGTAGTTGATTTGCAGCCGGACACAGGCCTTGACCATGGCTCGCACAGATTCTAGGCCACGTTGATGCCCGGCGACACGGGGCAAAAAACGTTTTTTGGCCCAGCGCCCATTGCCATCCATAATGACAGCGACGTGCTGGGGCACTTCCTGAACAGGCGGGACTTCTTTGGTAGAGCTGGAGAAAAAACCCAAAACAGTTTCCGTTCGCGCAAATGGCTGTTAAACAGCCATCAGGTCCGCTTCTTTTTGTTGCAGAATTTTATCGACTTCCGCCACGGCTTTGTCTGTCATTTTTTGCACTTCATCTTGTGCGCGGCGCTCATCATCTTCAGAAATGGCTTTGTCTTTAATCAGTTTTTTCAGCGCATCGTTTGCATCACGGCGCACATTACGGATCGCCACTTTGGCGCCCTCGCCTTCCTGACGCACAATTTTGGCGAGGTCGCGGCGACGCTCTTCGGTCAACATAGGCATAGGTACGCGAATCAAATCACCATTGGTGGCAGGGTTCAGGCCTAAATCACAGTCTCTAATCGCTTTTTCAACTTTGGCAATCATGTTTTTTTCGTAAGGCTGCACATTCAAGGTACGTGCATCGCCCAAATTGACATTCGCAACCTGATTAACTGCCACCATAGAACCGTAGTACTCCACCATCACATGATCCAGCAAGCCGGTGTGTGCACGGCCAGTACGGATTTTTGCCAGATCCACCTTCAGGGACTCCAGCGATTTATGCATTTTCTGCTCGGCAGATTTTTTAATGTCTTCAACCATTTGATTCTCCAATCGACGCGCGGGGCTTAAGCCATCACGCGTGTACCTTCATTTTCACCCAGAATGACACGCTTCAACGCGCCTTCTTTAAAGATACTGAATACCGCAATCGGCATTTTCTGATCTCGGCACAGCGTAAATGCAGTTGCATCCATCACTTTGAGGTTTTTATTGATCGCCTCGTCGTAGGTCACCATATCATAACGGGTCGCTGTCGGATCTTTTTTCGGATCTGCCGTGTAAATGCCATCGACCTTGGTCGCCTTCAATACAATTTCGGCATCAATCTCAACGCCGCGCAAAGCAGCTACCGTGTCCGTGGTAAAAAACGGGTTACCAGTACCCGCGCCAAAAATCACCACTTTACCTTCTTCCAGGTAACGAATGGCTTTACCGCGGATATAAGGCTCAGCCACCGCCTCAATATTCAATGCACTCTGCACACGTGCCGGCAAGCCTGCGTGCTTCATGGCATCCTGCAAGGCCATCGCGTTCATCACCGTGGCCAGCATACCCATGTAATCCGCAGTTGCCCGGTCCATGCCCTCTGCGGCAGGGGCAACACCGCGAAAAATATTGCCACCGCCGATGACTATGCCTACCTGTACGCCCATACTGACGATTTCTTTGACTTGCGCAACAATAGCCGTCACTGTTTCGCGATTAATGCCATATGCGTCATCGCCCATCAGCGCTTCACCTGATAACTTGAGTAATATGCGCTTGAAAACAGGTTGTGCCATAATTATTTTCCCAAACTCAAAAATGTGCCTATTTAATCACAAAAACGTCATTTTTTGGATGTTGCAGGCGCAATTAGAAATAAAACTAGTGATTCGCGGTAAAACTACAAGGCTGATCCATAAAAACCAAAATTCAGCCATAAAACAAAATTCAGCCATAAAAAAAGTGGAATCCTAAGATTCCACTTTTTGTGAGACGCTACTAGCCAGTCAATTAGACTTTTGCAGCAGCAGCCACTTCAGCCGCGTAATCGACTACGGCTTTTTCAATGCCTTCACCCACGATGTACATGCTGAAAGAAGCCACGCTTGCCCCTTTGGATTTCAGCAATTGCTCAATGCTCAGCTTGTCATCTTTCACAAAGGCCTGGCTCAGCAAAGTCACTTCTTTCAAGAATTTCTGCACCGTACCTTCTGCAATTTTTTCCAGCATGGCTTCTGGCTTGCCAGCTTCTTTGGCTTTTTCGATAGCCACACGACGCTCGGCTTCAATCAGCGCAGCATCCACACCACTGGCATCCAGCGATTTTGGTTTGGCTGCAGCAATATGCATTGCAATGTCTTTACCCAGCGCTTCGTCACCACCCACCAGATCAACCAGCACACCAATTTTGCTACCATGCACATAGCTGAACAATTGGCCTTGTGCTTGTGTACGCACAAAACGACGTGGGGTGATGTTTTCGCCAATTTTACCAACCAGTTGCGCACGCACAGACTCAGCTGTTTCGCCACGCAATGGTAAAGCGCCTACCGCGTCAATGTCAGCAGGATTGTTTTCGTTCACAGTTTGCGCCAATTCGCTCACAAACTTGAGGAATTCTTCGTTCTTGGCGCAGAAGTCAGTTTCAGAGTTCACTTCGATCAGTGTACCCAGTTGGCCATCAGCGGTAATGCTGATGCCTACGGTGCCTTCTGCAGCCACACGGCCAGCCGCTTTGCTTGCCTTGTTACCAAAGCGTACACGCAGAATTTCTTCCGCACGAGCCATATCGCCTTCAGCTTCTGTCAAAGCCTTTTTACAGTCCATCATTGGGGCATCGGTGCGCTCACGTAAGTCTTTCACCATGCTTGCGGTAATTTCAGCCATTTATTTGCTCCTTTTATTCAACGACCTGAGCGGCCGCCATCAATATTCTTTTCACTATACAGAGACTGTGTGACAGCCAGATTGCGCCAGACACCAGCGCATTTACGTGCCCATTCTGTCAGCCTATGCAACAGAAGACACAATAGAAAAAGGGGCGATGCGCCCCTTTTCATGCCACCGGGAATTACTCAGCCACTGCCTCAGCAGGTGCAGCTTCTTCCTGTGCAGCCTTCACGATTTCAGAAATCGCGTTTGCACGACCTTCCAACACGGCATCAGCCATGCCACGTGCGTACAAGCGGATTGCGCGTGAAGAGTCATCGTTACCAGGGATGACATAAGTGATGCCATCTGGTGAGTTGTTGGTATCCACGATACCAATCACTGGAATACCCAGTTTACGTGCTTCAGTAATCGCGCCGCTTTCATGACCAACGTCGATCACGAAAATCGCATCTGGCAAGCCACCCATCTCTTTAATACCACCGATGGAACGCTCCAGCTTTTCGATTTCACGCTTGATGCCCAAAGCTTCTTTTTTACCGAACTTGTCGATGCTGCCATCAATCATCATGGCTTCAAAGTCTTGCAAACGCTTGATAGATTGCTTCACGGTTTTGAAGTTGGTCAGCATACCACCCAACCAGCGATGGTTCACGTATGAACAACCAGCACGCTGTGCTTCTTCTTTCACGATATCGCGGGCTTGACGCTTGGTGCCCACAAACAGAATACGGCCCTTGTTTGCTGCCAAAGTGCGCACATATTTCTGTGCTTCTTCAAACAGTGGCAGGGTTTTTTCCAGGTTAACAATATGAATTTTGTTACGATCGCCAAAAATGAACTCTGCCATTTTCGGGTTCCAGTAACGAGTTTGGTGACCAAAGTGAACACCGGCCTCCAACATTTGACGCATAGTCACGGACATGATTTTATCTTTCCATTCAAAGGGTTATTCATAAACTTGCAATCAAAAACACCGCATTTAACGGCACCCAATGTGATTGCAAGCAAGTGTTTGACAAAAAAGTCAATCCAAAATTATAGCGCTTAATCCGAATACTATCAAGCACTTAAGCATTTTCAGCTAAGCTGGCGTCCCCGTCAGGACTCGAACCTGAAACTAGCCCTTAGGAGGGGCTGGTGATATCCTGTTTCACCACGAGGACAGCGGCGCTATTTTAAACGCTTGTCTGCAAAACGACCACCCTGTTATTCAAAATCGCTGACGCCTCCCTCAGCCAGCTTGCCGAGCCCGATGGCTGTGAGTAACATGCACCTACAAACTTTCTAACTGACAGACAGAGATATGGATACTAACTCTATCAATCGTTATGCCTCGGCGATACGCGAGGCAATTGTTGCGCATGAAGCGGATATCGAATGCCTGGACCGCGAAATAGGCGATGGCGACCACTACATTAATATGAAGCGTGGCTGTGAAGCGATTGCAGGACTGGCAAACGAACTCAATGGCCTAGACGCATCTGATGCCCTGAATAAAATTGGCATGAAATTACTGAGCACCATAGGCGGGGCATCTGGGCCGTTATTTGCAAGCTTTTTTATGGCCATGGGCAAATCGCTTAAAACCAGTGAAGCAATCAGCATCAACCACCTTGCCGCCGCATTTGACGCTGGTGTACAAGCCATTATGCAACGGGGCAAAGCCCAGACCGGTGAAAAAACCATGCTGGATGTGCTGGTCCCCGTCGCCCAGACCTTTAAACACATGGCAGAACAAGGCCACACCCGCCCGGAAATTGCAGCCGCCCTGAAAAAGACAGCCAGTGAAGGTCTTGAGTCCACGCGTAATATGCTGGCCACCAAAGGTCGCGCGGCTGGATTGGGTGAGCGCGCCATTGGTCATCTCGATGCGGGGGCAAAAAGCTGCCAGGTCATGATTCATGCAGTATGCGATCTCGTGCTTGCCGGTTAAGGGCATTGCAGATCAAGTTTGCCCCACTCACCCCTCTACGCGGCGCACTGGGTATCAGGCTTAGCTTAGCCAGCTGTGCACGGTTTTAATCACGGAGCGAAAAATGAAAAAATTTTTAAATCAGGTTGACCAGATGCTGACTGAAAGTCTGGCTGGCTTTGCCACTGCACATCGCGAGCTGGTGCAAGTGCAATTTGAGCCGACCTTTGTCAGCCGCAAACAAAAAGCACAAAACAAGGTCGTACTGATTTCCGGTGGCGGTTCAGGCCATGAACCTTTGCACGCGGGCTATGTGGGCAAAGGCATGCTGGATGCCGCTTGCCCCGGCCAGGTATTCACCTCGCCTACCCCAGATCAGATGCTGGCGGCAGCCGAAGCGGTGCATACGGATAAAGGCGTCCTGTTTATCGTGAAAAACTACGCCGGGGATGTCATGAATTTTGAAATGGCGGCTGAAATGCTGCCGTTTGAGCATGCCACGGTGCTGACCTCGGATGACTGTGCCGTCGTCAATAGCACCTATACCTCAGGTCGCCGCGGCGTTGCAGGCACCGTCATTGTCGAAAAATGCGTCGGCAGCCTGGCGGAAAGCGGCGCTGACCTCGCCGCCTGCAAGGCGCTTGGCGATAAAATCAATCTACGCACTTCCAGCATAGGCGTCGCCCTGACCAGCTGCACGGTTCCTGCGGCAGGGAGACCCACTTTCGATATCACTGAAGCTGAAATTGAAATGGGGGTAGGCATCCATGGTGAACCAGGTCGCCGCCGTGAAGCCATGCGTGCAGCAGACGCCATCGTCACGGACATGGTCGCCGCGATTGTGCATGATATTGAAGCCAAGCAACTGCCTGGTGCGGGCGATATCCTGCTTTTGGTGAATGGCCTGGGCGCGACACCGCTAATGGAGTTATACCTGATTTATCACGCAGCCGCAGAACAGCTGACCGCCAAAGGTTATCAAGTCACCCGCAGTCTGGTTGGCAACTACACCACCGCCATTGACATGGCAGGCGCCTCGATCACGGTCTGCCTGCTGGATCAGGAAATCCTAAAGCACTGGGATAGCCCAGTGCATACTGCTGGCTTGCGCTGGGGCTGCTAACGCGATTAGCTACTTTAAACGCTGACCCTAGTCAGTCCGCTCACAGGCAGCAAAGGCAACTGCATTAATTTATTTTAAATCGCCATTTTCTCGCACATTATGATTGCTTCCTGCTTGCGGCAGGTGTATGTTAATCCAAGGGATGCAAATCCACTGTTCATATCAGTGTGGACATAACAATAAACAAAAGCAGTATATTTGAGTGATGATGCATGGCAGCAACAAACCTGTGGCGGACTTCCTGAATTCAGATTCAGTCTCGGCTTCATTTTTCAGCAAATCAGACTGGACCGCCTGATGAAGCGCCTGCTCAACCACAAACAATCGCTGACGCTGGATGTCATGTTGCAAATGGCGATCAGGGTCAGCATCGTCATCGTCGCGGTCAGTGCGCTCACTTACTGGCACATCTACAAAACGCTGGTGGCCTCCACCATTGATGGCCTCGAACATTACATCAATGAACGCGGCCAGCGTGAAAGTGCCATTTTCAAGTTGGCCGAGTCCAATCACCAGATTTTCAGGGCCACCTTTCTCGCGCACTGGCAACAAGATTTTTTCTACAATGACCGCTTCTTCTGGCAAGTCTTCCAGCGCATGCCAGACCACACCATACACCTGCAAAAAAAAGCCTACGATGGCTTTTATAATCAATCCGGCCTGATCAGCAAAGACGTCACCGCATATATCGGCGCCAAGGCCCCGATTGCCAATAAGGATTTCAGGAAGAAATTACTTCTGTCGTATGTCATGGTCGATCACTTTGGCACGTCGTGGACCAAGCAGTTTGCCAACCTGTATGTCTCCATGCCAGAAAATGTCAATATTGTGTACTGGCCAGGCATGCGTTGGGCTGACAACGCCAGTAGCAAACTGGATGTTCTCACTGAAGAGTGGGTTTACATCACCACCCGGCAGCGCAATCCTGAGCGCAAGAGTGTCTGGACTGGCCTCTACTTTGACCCGACCGCCAATGAATGGATGGTGTCACTGGAGACCCCTATTGATATCACTGAGACAAACACGCTGAATGTGGGGCATGACATTTTGCTCAATGCCCTGTTTGACCGCGTGTTTAATGACCATCTGTCAGGGACCTACAATTTTATCTTCCGCGAAGATGGGCGCTTGATTGCGCACCCGGCCAAAGAGACAGAAATGAACCGTACACGGGGCATGCTGATGATCCCTGACCTCAAAGACGGGCATTTGAGCCAGCAGTTTCAGGTGCTGACTCAATCCATCAAAAACAGGCAGCAGGCTTATTTTATTGTTGAGGATGATGACGCATTTCTGGCAGCCACACAAATAGAAGGCCCTGGCTGGTGGTTTGTCACGGTCTACCCAAAATCTTTATTGTCTGCACCGTCCATGAGTGCCGCCAGGTTTATCCTGATTGTCAGTGTACTGGCATTGGTGATAGAGCTGATCATGCTGTATCTGGTGATGAAGAAAAAAGTCATTCAACCGCTGGAGACGTTTATGGCAGCTTCCAGCGCCATTGAAGCGCAGCAGTATGAAAAAATCACCAACCACACCCTACCCTTGCCCTTTAAGTTGCAAAACGAGATTGGCAAGCTGGCGAGGATGTTCAAAAGCATGTCTGGCAGCTTGCAACAATACCGCAATGAGATGCAACGCCTGAACCATTCGCTGGAAGATCAAGTAAAAATCAGAACCCGGGCGTTGCAGCAGGCAAAAGACAAAGCGGAAAAAGAGGCTACCATAGACAGCCTGACGCAAATCCCCAACCGCCACTCTTTTTATAACCGAGCCAAAGCCATACTGCAACAAGCAGACCATACCGGTGCACCACTGTGCTTCCTGATGCTGGATATTGATTTCTTCAAAGTGATCAATGACTCTTACGGCCATCCGCAAGGCGACCAGGTGCTGATTGCCTGTTCACGGACGATTGAAAATGCCATCCGCGGCAAGGACTTGCTGGGTAGACTGGGTGGTGAGGAGTTTGCCGTGGTCTTACCCGCCACAACAGCCGAAGAAGCGCGCGTGATTGCTGAACGCATCCGTATCTCGATCGCAGAGTTACGCTTTTTTACCCCACAGGGCGGCCATGAATTCAGCACGACGATCAGCATAGGCATTTCGTGCGCGAATGAAACGATTTATGCCTATGAATTGCTTTATAAACATGCCGACCTGGCCCTTTATCAGGCCAAGCAAACCGGACGTAACCGGGTGATTTGCTACAACAGCCAATGGCAACCACCCGTCACAGACGCGCAAGCCTGGAATGCAGGCGAATAACGCGTTTCTCAGTCAGACTTGGCCCAGTAACTGCTGCCCCAGTAACTTCTGCCAAAGCGCCTTGACCACGGTTCTCTGCGGCAGTAATTCCCCATCTTCTACAATGGCATCTTGCCCTTGCAACTTGGTGTGATGGATCAGTCTCCGGTATTCACGGTAGGCTGCCGCCACCGCTTCCGCCATGGTTGCGGAGTCAATCAGTCCCAATTCGGCACAGCGCTCCAGCAAGCCGATATTGCCAATATTTTCGGCCAGGCCGGGATGCTTAGCCCCGTGCAATAACACCAGATATTGCACCATAAACTCGACATCAATAATGCCGCCATGCCCTTGCTTGAGATCAAAGCGGCCAAGCTTGGACTTGTGGGCTTCGCGCATTTTCTCGCGCATGTGCACAATATCTTGCTTGAGCGCAGTTGCATCTCGCGGCTGCACGATGATCTCACGGCGGATCTGTTCAAAGGCCGCGCCGATGTGATCCAAGCCCGCCACAAAACGTGCACGCGTCAGTGCCTGATGCTCCCATACCCAGGCTTTATGATGCTGATACTCCC
>JABLTH010054727.1_pt1 | contig 67547 bp, 67 predicted proteins | sample 7875711 | NCBI WGS metagenome assembly JABLTH01 (sample SAMN14941262, study PRJNA633318) | bioreactor metagenome | isolation source: bioreactor | place: China | collected 2019-03-05 | reverse complement strand
GATCATGATCAGCGTGCAAGGGCTCGAGGTTGGGCAGATCAATGCGCTGACCCAGATCGACCTGGGCGATTACCGCTTCGGCTCGCCGGTGCGCATCTCGGCGCGCGCCTATCCCGGCGATGAAGGCATTATCGCAATCGACCGCGAAGTGGAAATGACCGGCCCGCATCACGACAAGGGCGTATTCATCCTGCAAAGCTGGCTGTCGGCAACGTTTTCCAAGGTGGCGCCGTTATGCCTGAACGCTTCGCTGGTATTCGAGCAGGAATACCACGGCGTGGAAGGCGATTCCGCCTCCTGTGCCGAACTGTATGTACTGCTGTCGGCCTTGTCCGGGCTGCCGCTGCCGCAGGGCATCGCCATCACCGGCGCGCTCAACCAGCATGGCGAGGTCATGGCGGTGGGCGGGGTCAACGAAAAAATCGAAGGCTATTTCCGCGTCTGCAAACGTATCGGGCTGGACGGCTCGCAAGGCGTACTGATCCCCGCCAAGAATGCCGGTCACCTGCTGCTTAACCGTGAGGTGGTGGATGCTGTGGCCAACGGCCAGTTCAAGGTCATCACCTTCGACGACGTGCAGGATGGCCTGGAGGTGCTGACCGGCCTGGCTGCCGGCACGGCTGACGCCAGCGGCAATTTCCGTCCGGAAACCGCCCTGGGACGGGTGCAGCGCGCGTTGGAAAATTTCCGCAAGACCATGGACAGCCTGGGGCACGGCGGACGCGACAAGGATCACCCGTAAGGTTTCCCGAGTCGTAACCATGAGTGATTCCGAGAAAGTCCGTCTGGACAAATGGCTATGGGCAGCACGGTTTTTCAAGACCCGCTCGCTTGCATCCGACGCGATTGACGGCGGCAAGGTGCACTACGACGGCTTCCGTGCCAAACCGTCCAAGGAAGTGCGGGTGGGCGCCACGCTGCGCATTACCCGTGGCGATGAAGTGTGGGAAGTGGTGGTACGTGCCTTGTCCATGCAGCGGCGCGGTGCGCCCGAAGCAGCCCTGTTGTATGAAGAAACGGCCGAAAGCCAGCAGAAACGTGCCGCCGCCGCAGACCTCCGGCAAGTGGATTTCGGCATCCGCGACCGCGGTGAGGGTCGTCCCACCAAACGCCAGAGGCGGCAGATCAAGCAGTTCTTTGGTGACTGAGCACTTCGCAAATCCGCGCAAAATCGACATCGCTTAACCACAAGCTGTTGCTCACCGTGAGCAAACGTGCGGCGAAGTCGCGGGCGTTGGGGATGTTGTTGTCGGCCACCTTGACTTTCAGGTAGGGATAATCGGGCAGGGCGTGGATGAACAGCCGGCTGACGCCGAGGCCGGCCGGCCACAGTGCTTCCAGCGCGGCGTCGCGCGCCTGTTCGGAAGGCAACAGCAGCATGAAATACGGCCAGGTACCCTGATCGCCCGGCGCGTCGTCGATCAGCGTAACGCCGGGAATACTGGCCAGCATGGCTTTACGGCGCTTGGCTTGTGCGTTGAGTTGCGCGATAAACCAGGGCAGGCGTGCAAAAGCGTTGGCAGCATAACTTTTGCGCCAGTAGCCCAGCGTATGCAGGGGAATGTTCGCTGAAAAGTCCTCGCCCACCGCTTCGATCAGCCGGTTCTGCTTCAACGCGCGGCGTAGCGGCATGCCATAGGCCAGATGCAGCCCCTTGGGGCGATACAGCAGTGCGTAGCCGAGCAGTTCCAGGGTGCGTTGCAACTCCCATTTAAGACTGAATACCACCAGGTCCTGGCTGGTGTTGCGCAGTTGCTGGCGCAACTGGTCGTCGCGCGCCAGCAGGATGCCGCCTTCGTAAGTGGTGAGCCCCTTGCCGACGGCCAGGCTGTAGAAGCCGGCATCGCCCACGCTGCCGACGATTTGCCCTTGCCAGCGCGCGCCCAGCGATTGCGCGGCGTCTTCGATGACGGCGGCGCCATGGCTGGCGGCAATTTGCATGGCGGTGTGCAGATCGGCGACGCGGCCGCCGAGGTGGGTGGGGATGATAGCCAGCGTATGTTCGTCGCACAGGGCGGCAAGTTGCGCCGGGCAGAAATCGAAGTGGCCGGCACGGACGTCGCACAACACCGGCGTCAGCCCGCAGTGCAGCACTGCCAGCGCCACCAGCGGGCAGGTGTAGGCGGGAATGATGACTTTATGCCGGGTGCTGTTGCGCTTGAGGGTGGTGAGGGTGATGACCAGCGCGGCGGTGCCGGAGCATTCCAGCTGCGGATTTTCCAGCCGCAGCCACCGCGCCAGGTCGGCTTCCAGCGTCCTGCCGATCGGGATCAGGTCTGCCCATTGGGGCGGCAATCCCGCAGTGGGCGGGATTTCTTTCTTGAACCAGTTCAATGCGGGTGCTCCGATTCGCTCAGGCTCAGGCAGATGATGCCGGCCACGATGCTGGCCGCGCCAATCAATTGGGCAGCGCTCAGGTGCTCGCCGAAAAACACGAAGGAAATGGCCAGCACGGTGACCACTTCCAGATGTGATGCGGCAAATGCCGGGCCTACCGGGGCATGCTTGAGCAGCGTCATCCAGGTGATGAAGGCGCCGATGTAGCCGAACACGGCGCCGAAAATCCAGAAGTTGTGAAACACCTGGATCAGCCATTCCAGGGTCAGGGCGAACTCGCCGGCGTGGGTGGATGCCATCTTGAACGAGACCTGGGTGAGCGTATCGAACAGCATCAGTGCGCTGAAGCCGATGACGTAAAAGCGCTTGCTGCTCATGCGACAAATCCCCCGGCCAGCGCCACGCCGATACTGATGAACCACATGCCCGCCACGCGCATCCGGTCCAGCCGTTCATGGAACAGCAGTTTTCCCGCCCACATCACCACCACGATATTGATCGAGCCGACCAGCATGGCCAGCGACAGCGGCACGATGGATAGCAGCGCCAGCCACACCAGGAATTCCAGGCCAAAGCAAGTGATGCCGATCCACATGGGGACGGAACTCAACATGCTTTTCCAGCGTTGCCATTCGGTTTCGTGCTCGGCAATGGCGGCGGCCTTGAAAGCGAGGTGGCCGGCGGTGTCCAGGGTGATATTGAGGATCCAGAAGATCATCGCGAGTTTTGACAAGATGGCTTGAGTTAAAATGCAACCGACCGAATTTATCACGAGTGCGGAAAAAATGGGTGGAGTTTCCATTAGCGCGCACCTTGCCAATAACAGTTTAATTTTTTGGGGAATGTATGTCCGGATCCGAATTTCATGCGCACGGCCCGCACGACCACGCGGTCGAACATGTCGCCGAGCACGGCGGCAGCCATCTGGCGCAGTCAGTGGCGATTTTTACCGCGGTGTTATCCACCATTGGCGCTCTGGTAAGCTACCAGGGGGGAGCGACCCAGAACCAGGCCATGCTGTACAAGAATGAAGCCGTGCTGAAGAAGGCGCAGGCTTCCGACCAGTGGAGTTACTACCAGGCCAAGAGTTCCAAGCAGCATTTGATGGAATTGGCGCTGGATCTCGCGCCTGGTGAAAAGCGCGATTTTTACCGCAAGCAGATCGAAAAGTACGAAACCGAGAAGAAAGAGGCGCGCGTGAAAGCGGAGGCACTGGATAAGGAATCCGAAGCGGCGAACGAATTGAGCGCGCATACGATGCATCCGCACCATCGGCTCGCGCAAGCAATGACGCTGATCCAGATTGCCATTTCCCTGGCTTCGATCACCATCCTGACTGGCCGTCGCTGGCTGTTTGCCCTGGCGTTGGGTTCCGCGGCAGGGGGCCTCCTGCTTGCCGGCCTGGCCGTGCTGTAAATGAAAGCCGTTTTTTACGATTGGGGCGGGCTGAATGTCTGGCTGTTCCAGCTGATTAATGGCGTACATTCCGCCTGGCTGGACCAGTTGATGCTGTTGGCGTCGCGCTTGGCGGAGCATGCCAATTTTGCGGGCTATGCCGCGGCCCTTGGGGCGATGGCCCTGCTTGCCGTTCGCCATGCCGGACGCAAGTCGATGCTGCCCTGGTTTGCCGTGTTGTGTGTTTTTGTGCTGGGCTATACCGTGGATGGATGTATGGTGAGCTGGCTCAAGGAGGCATTCGGATTCCCTCGCCCGCCGTTGGCGCTGCCGGCGCAATGGGTGCATCTGGTGGGGCATCCTGAACTGAACCTTCAACACAGCTTTCCAAGCGGGCACGCTTCCTTTGCCACGCTGATGGTTGGCAGTCTGTGGCCGCTACTGAATCGCACGGGCCGCGGTCTCGGGGTGTTGTTCGTCGGCTGGGTTGCAGTTTCCCGTATCAGCCTTGGCGTGCATTTTCCCGCCGATGTGGTTGGCGGCGTATTGAGCTGCCTGCTGGTCGTGTTGTTTGTCCGACGGTTGGTCGGTTACATGTTGAATCGGTGAGCAAAATAATTCATGGGTATGTTGCGTAACGCGCCGCGCCGGATAGGCCGGTTTGTGACCGGTAAATGGGGGCGCGATGAGGAAGATTTCCCGGTGGTGGACGTCAGCGAACAGGATGGCGTGCGCAGCCTACACCTGGGCAGCGCGACGATCCAGAGCGCCATGCGCGTGGCGGCGCCGTACGAGCTTGAGCTCACCTATACACGCGGCATGATGGCCTTCCTGCTGTTTGCCCGCGCGGTGAAAACGGTGCTGCTGGTCGGCTTGGGCGGCGGGTCCATTCCCAAGTTCATCCACCGCTACCTGCCCGAATTGCACATCACGACGGTGGAATTGAACCCGGATGTGATTGCCGCCGCGCGTGCACAGTTTTTTCTGCCGGAAAACGATGCGCGGCTGAATGTGGTGGAAGGTGACGGCGTGGATTATATCCAGGCGCATCCCGCCCAACACGATGTATTGATGCTGGATGCCTATGACAGCACCGGCCTGGCACCGGCATTGTCGTCGCAGGAGTTCTACGACAGCTGCCGCCGCGCGCTGACCATGGATGGCATCCTGGTGGTCAACCTGTGGGGTAGCGACAAGCATTTCGACGTTTACCTGCAGCGCATCGAGCAAAGCTTCGAATCGCGCGTGTTGTGCCTGCCTACCGGGCGGCCCGGCAATATCGTGGTGTTCGCCTTCAAGCGTTACACCGGCGACCTGCGCATGACTTCCCTGCGCGAGCGCGCCAAAAAGCTGGAACTCAGGATCGAATCCCAGCGGCGCATTGAATTCGTCGAGTTCGTCGAACGGCTACAGGACTATAATCTGCATTCCTCCAACCGCCTGATGCTTTAGAGCGCACCACTGCTACATGAAAAATTCCCAACATTACTTTGCCACTTGCCCGCGCGGCCTTGAACCTGTCCTGCAGGCAGAACTGGAGGCGCTGGGTGCGACCGGCATCAAAACGGTGGACGGCGGTGCGGGGTTCTCCGGTGACGTTGGCTTAAGCTGGAAGGTCAACCTGGAAAGCCGGGTGGCGACCCGCGTGTTATGGCGCGTCGGCCAGGCCGGCTACACCAGCGAGGACGACATCTACAAGGCGGCGCTCAAGCTGCAGTGGCCGAACTGGTTCGATGTCAGCCGCACCATCATGGTCAAGGTCACCGCGGTAAAAAGCCCGCTGAAAAGCCTGGAATTCATCACGCTGCGCATCAAGGACGCGGTGTGCGACAAATTTCGCGAGGCTTGCGGCCAGCGTCCCAGCGTGGATACGCGCGAGCCGGATATCCGCATCCATGCTTACCTGACCGCCACCGATTGCCAGTTTTATGTGGATACTTCGGGCGCGGCGCTGTTCCAGCGCGGCTTCCGCCAATCCAGCGTGGAGGCTCCGCTCAAGGAAAACCTCGCCGCCGGCATCATCAAGCTGACCGGCTGGCAGCCCGGCGCGCCCTTGCTGGACCCGATGTGTGGCAGCGGCACCTTCCTGATCGAAGCGGCGCTGATCGCGCTGGATATCGCCCCCGGCAGCCGTCGTTCGTTTGCGTTTGAAAAGCTGAAAAATTTTGATGCGGCGGCCTGGAACAGCATCAGGCAGGCAGCGCTAAAACGCGCCAAGCCGGCTTCGCCCATGCTGATTTTCGGCAGCGACAGCGATTTCCGTGCCGTTCGCGCCGCGCGCCAGAATCTGGAAGCTGCCGGGCTATCGAATGTAGTGCAGGTACAGCAACTGGACGTGCTGGAATCGCCGGCACCCGCCTTGCCCGAAGGCACGACAGGAACATTGCTGAGCAATCCGCCGTACGGCGTGCGTATCGGCGAGGACGAGGCACTGGCCGCGCTGTATCCGCAGCTGGCGGCATCACTCAAGCGCAACTTTGCCGGCTGGAACGCATTTTTCCTGACCTCCGACCTGCGCATGCCCAAGCTGATGCGGCTGTCGCCCTCCAGGAAGACGCCATTATTCAACGGCCCGCTGGAATGCCGCCTGTTCGAGTTCCGCATGGTGGCGGGCAGCAACCGGAAAATCGAGAAAGGTGAATCGTGACCGATGAAATGCCAGACCGGCTCGATGCCCTGCGCGAGAGGTTGCGCGCATTTGTGCGCGAACGTGATTGGGAGCAGTTCCATTCGCCGAAAAACCTGGCGATGGCGATGATCGTGGAAGCGGCCGAACTGGTGGAGCATTTCCAGTGGGCCACCGAGCAGGAAAGCCATGCGTTGAGCGACGCCAAGCGGGAGCAGGTGGCACAGGAAATCGCCGATACCTTCGTGTACCTGTTACGATTGTCCGACGTGCTGGGGCTGGACATCATCGAGGCCGCCAACCGCAAGATCGACTTGAACGCCCAAAAATATCCTGCCGACAAGGTGCGCGGCAGCAACGCCAAATATACGGAATATTAAGCAGGCCGCGATGCCCAACCAGTCAACCACGCAGAATTGGCACTCCATCATGCGTCTGTGGCTGGCTGCCGGTGCGCTGCTGTTTGCGCTGATGCCATCGGTGGGGCGGGCCGGCGAGGCCGTGACGCCGGACCGCACCATGGCCCGGCAGGAGTTGGGTGCCACCGTTGAATACCTGCAAGACGCCAGCGGCAAGCTGACTGTTGCCGATGTTGCGGCGACGGATCAGGCGCTGGCATTCCGTCCGGTTGCCGAAGCCCGATCCGGCAACGAAATCAATTTCGGCTATTCGCAATCCGTTTACTGGCTGCGCTGGGAGGTGGAGGTGCGCGAGCCGCTGGCCGTGCTGCTCGAAGTCGGCTTCCCTTCGCTCGACCATGTGGCGCTGTACCAGGAGCATGGCGGCCGCTGGCAAGCCATGACGGAAGGCGACCTGGAGCCTTTCGCCGCGCGCGTGGTCAAGCACCGCAATTTTGTGTTTCCGCTAAGTTTCGACCGGGCCGGGCGGCATACCCTCTATCTGCGGGTTGCCTCGCAAGGTTCGCTGACATTGCCGCTGACCTTGTGGCGGGCAGATGCATTCGATGCGGCCAACCAGGCCAGCTATAGCCTGCTGGCGTTGTACTTCGGCATTTTGCTGGCGCTGGCGATGTACAACCTGATGCTTTATTTCTCGCTACGCGACCGCAATTACCTGCTTTACGTCTGCTTTGTGGCGGGCAATGCCATTGGCCAGGCTTCGCTGTTCGGGCTGGGCAACCAGTATCTATGGCCAATGTGGCCAGCCTGGGGCAATGCGGCGTTGCCGACTGGTTATGCTGTTGCCGGTTTGTTCGGGTTGTTTTTTGTGCGGCACGTCCTGGAAACCAAAACCTGGGCGCCGCGGCATGATAGGGTGCTGGCGCTGCTGACACTGTGGTTTGCCGTCATTCTGGTTTCCCCGGCACTGATGCCATACCGCTGGGTGGCTTTCCAGGTCTCGCTTGCCGGGGTGGCGTCATCGGTCATGGTGGTCTGGAGTGCCGTGGTCTGCCTGCGTAGAGGCTATAAGGGTGCAGGCATTTTCTTGCTGGCGTGGACGCTGCTGATGGTCGGCGTCGGCATTCTCGGTCTGCGCAACATGAACTGGTTGCCGACCAATTTCTTCACGCTGCACGCGATGATGATCGGTTCGGCGCTGGAAATGATCTTGCTGTCGTTTGCCCTGGCGGACCGCTTCCACGTGTTGCGGCAGGAAAAGGAAATCGCCCAGAGCCAGGCGCTGATTGCCCAAACCGCAACGCTGGAAGCCTTGCAGCGTTCGGAACAGATGCTGGAGCGCCAGGTGGCCGAGCGTACCCTGGCGCTTTCCGAAAGCAACGCCCAGTTGCGGGAAAGCGAGGCGCGCTTTCGTGCCATGGCGGATTCGGCGCCCCTGATGATCTGGGTGGATGGGCCGGATCGGCGTATTTCCTGGGCCAACAAGGGCTGGCTGGGTTTTACCGGCTATACCATCGAGCAGAAAGTGGGCGCCAGCCGGCTGGATATGGTCCACCCCGAGGATAAAGAGCGCAGCGAGCAAACCTACGCCAAGCATTTTGATGCGCGAGAGTCCTTCAACATGGAGTATCGCCTGAAGCAGCATGACGGCAATTATCGTTGGATACTGGACTCTGGCGGCCCCCGTTTTGACGCGCAAGGCAAGTTTGTTGGCTACATCGGCTCTTGCATTGATATCAGCGACCGCAAGTTTTCGGAGGAAATCATCTGGACGCAAGCCAACTACGACGTACTGACCGGCTTACCCAACCGCCGCCTGTTCCTTGACCGCCTGCACCAGGAGGTCAAGAAAACGCAGCGCGCCGACCTGTCCTTGGCCTTGCTGTTTGTTGACCTGGACCACTTCAAGGAAGTCAACGATACCCTGGGCCACCAAGCCGGCGATGCGGTGCTGGTGGAAACGGCCAGCAGGATCGGCGGTTGCGTGCGCGATACCGATACCGTGGCGCGGCTGGGCGGAGATGAGTTCACCGTGATCCTGCCCGAACTAGCGGATATTGCGCGGGTGGAGCAGGTGGCGCAGGAACTGGTGCGCACCCTGTCCGAGCCGTTTGTCATCGAGGATCAGTCAGCAACCATTTCAGCGAGCGTGGGTATCGCCATTTTCCCCGATGACGCGAAGGATATGGATCGCCTGATCCGCGTGGCGGACAAAGCCATGTATGCCGCGAAAAGCAAAGGCCGCAACCGCTATTGCCGCGCGGGTGGCGCCTAACCGCGGCGCCTCCCCGGTTAATTGCATCCTCAAACCGCTGCCGGATGCGGTAAAATCAGCACATGCTTTCCCCCTCTTTTGTCCACCTGCGCGCCCATAGCGAGTATTCCGTTGTGGATGGCATGGTGCGTGTCGGCGACTACGTTAAACGCGCCGTGGATGACCGGATGCCGGCGCTGGCATTGACGGATTTAAGCAACCTGTTCGGCGCCATCAAGTTCTACAAGGCAGCACGTGGCAAAGGTGTGAAACCGGTCATCGGCTGCGACATCTGGCTGGAAAACGAAACCAACCGCGACCAGCCGTACCGCCTGCTGTTGCTGTGCAGCAGCAACACCGGTTACCTGCGCTTGTGCGACCTGATTACCCGTGGCTATACCCGCAACCAGCACCGTGGCCGCCCGGAAATCAAGCGCGAGTGGCTGGAAGAGGGCGCCAATGATAGCCTGATCCTGTTGTCGGGGGCGGGTGCGGGCGATGTCGGGCAGGCGCTGCTGAGCGGCAATGATGACTTGGCGCGCAAGCTGGCGCTGGGTTGGCAGCGATTGTTCCCGAACCGGTTTTACATCGAGTTGCAGCGGGTGGGACAGGCGCAACAGGAACTGTACATCGCCAAGGCGCTGGGCCTGGCGGCTAGCCTCGGTATCCCGCCGGTAGCCACGCACCCGATCCAGTTTCTCGACCCGGACGACTACAAGGCGCACGAGGCACGTGTTTGCATTGCCGAAGGCTATGTGCTGGCGGACAAGCGCCGGCCGCAGAACTTTACCGAGCAGCAATATTTCAAGACGCAAGCCGACATGGCGGCCTTGTTCGCCGACATCCCGGAAGCGCTGGCCAACAGCGTGGAAATCGCCAAGCGCTGCAACCTGACGCTGCAACTCGGCAAAAATTACCTGCCGCAGTTCCCCACCCCCAACAACGAAAGCCTGGATGACTACCTCAAGTCACAGGCGCTGGAGGGGCTGGAGCGTCGGCTACTGGCGCTGTATCCCGATGCGGCGACCCGTGATGCAAAGCGCCCGGAATACGTGGCGCGGCTCGATTTCGAAAGCAAGACCATCATCCAGATGGGGTTCCCCGGATATTTCCTGATCGTGGCCGACTTCATCAACTGGGCCAAGAACAACGGCGTGCCTGTGGGGCCGGGGCGCGGTTCCGGCGCCGGTTCTCTGGTGGCTTACAGCTTGGGCATCACCGATCTCGATCCGCTGAAATTCAACCTGCTGTTCGAGCGCTTCCTCAACCCGGAGCGGGTATCCATGCCCGACTTCGACATTGACTTCTGCCAGGAAGGCCGCGACCGCGTCATTGACTATGTGCGCAACAAGTACGGGCTGGAAGCGGTGGCGCAGATTGCCACCTTCGGTACCATGGCGGCCAAAGCGGTAATCCGCGACGTGGGGCGGGTGCTGGATCTGCCGTTCAATTTTGTGGACGGCATTGCCAAGCTGATTCCGCGCGAACTGGGCATTACGCTGGAAGATGCCATCAAGCAGGAAGAGCAGCTGCGCGAGCGGCAGGAAAAGGAAGAGGAAGTCAAAGAGCTGCTGGAACTGGCATTGCGCCTGGAAGGGTTGACCCGCAATGTGGGCACCCATGCTGGCGGCGTGCTGATTTCACCGGGGAAAATCACCGACTTCTCGCCGATGTATTGCCAGGCGGGCAGCGACAGCACGGTGAGCCAATACGACAAGGATGACGTTGAAGCTGTGGGGCTGGTGAAGTTCGACTTCCTCGGCCTGCGTACGTTGACCATCCTGGACATGGCGGTGGCATGGACTAACCAGCAGCGGGTCGCCAAGGGCGAGCCGCCGATTGACCTGGCGACATTGCCGCTGGACGATCCCGATACCTACAAGCTATTGCGCGTTTCCAACACCACGGCGGTATTCCAGTTGGAATCCTCGGGCATGAAGGACATGCTGAAACAGGCCGAGCCTGACCGGTTCGAGGACATCATTGCGCTGGTGGCACTATACCGCCCGGGGCCGATGGACCTGATCCCGGATTTCTGCCAGCGCAAAAAAGGGATGCCTTTTGAATACCCGCATCCCGCCGTGGAGCCGGTGCTGAAGGAAACCTACGGCATCATGGTGTATCAGGAACAGGTGATGCAGATGGCGCAGCTGGTGGGCGGCTATAGCCTGGGCGGCGCCGACCTGTTGCGTCGCGCCATGGGCAAGAAAAAGAAAGAGGAAATGGACGCCCAGCGCGCCATTTTCGTGGATGGCGCGCAAAAGAACGGCACTTCGGAACACCAGGCCGGACAGTTGTTCGACCTGATGGAAAAGTTTGCCGGCTACGGTTTCAACAAATCGCACGCTGCGGCCTACGCGCTGGTGGCCTACCACACCGCCTGGCTCAAGGCACATTACCCGGCGGCGTTCATGGCTGCCACCATGTCGGCGGACATGAACAACACCGACAGCGTGCATGTGTTTTTCAAGGATTGTCTGGCCAATGGCGTCAAAGTATTGCCGCCGGACATCAACCGCAGCGAATACCGCTTCACCCCGGTGGATGAAAAACACATTTTGTATGGCCTCGGCGCGGTCAAGGGTACCGGCGACGCGGCGATCAGCGTGATCCTGGCGGCACGCGAGCAGGGCGGGCCGTTCAGGGATCTGTTCGATTTCTGCCGCCGGCTGGATTTGCGCAAGGTGAACCGCCGCGTGATCGAATCCCTGGTGCGTGCCGGCGCATTCGACGGCATAGACCCCAATCGGGCGTCCCTGCTGGCGGCAGTGGGCGTGGCGATGGATGTGGCGGGGCAGGGCGCGGGTTCGGCACAGGACAGCCTGTTCGGCGAGTCGCACGATATCCCACAGCAAGCGCTGCCCAAGGTACAGCCATGGACGGAACGCCAGCAGTTGGTGGAAGAGAAATCCGCGATGGGCTTTTATTTCAGCGGCCATCCGTTCAGCGCCTGGCGCAAGGATGTCAGCGCTTTTGTGCGCGGCGACCTGGCGTCGCTGGCGCCCAAGGAGCAGCCGCAGATGCTGGCGGGCGTGGTGATGTCCAGCCGTACCAAAATGACGGCGCGCGGCAAGATGGCGTTTGTGGCGCTGGACGACGGCAGCTCGCAGCTGGAAGTGGCGGTGGGCAATGAGTTATTCATGAGCAGCCAGCCGTTGTTGAAAGAAGACCAGTTGCTGATTGTGGAAGGCAAGGTGAGCAAGGATGACTACACCGGTGGCCTTCGCGTGAATGCGCGCCGCCTGCTCAATCTGGCCATGGCGCGCACGGCTAGTGCGCAAATGCTCAAGATTTCCTGCAACGGCCAGGCCGATGCGCTAAAGCTGGGAGAACTGTTGAAACCCTATAAAAACCGGGATGCCTGCCGCGTGCTGGTGGATTATCGCAACGGCCAGGCCAGCTGCGAAATGGCGCTGGGCGACGATTGGCGCGTGGAACTGCATGATGAGTTGCTGGAAGGCTTGCGCGGCTGGCTTGGCGATGATGGCCTGAAAATCCTGTATCATTAACCCGAACTGTGCAATTTTGGAAGCAGAAATAGATGAAAACAAGCTATCTGGATTTTGAGCAACCCATCGCCGAACTGGACGCGAAAATTGATGAATTGCGCTATGTCCAGGACGATTCCGCGCTGGATATCTCGGATGAAATCGAGCGCCTGAACAAGAAGAGCCAGTCGCTGACCAAGGACATTTATGCCAAGCTGGGTGCTTGGCAGATATCGCAAGTGGCGCGGCATCCGCAGCGCCCGTATACGCTGGATTACCTGCAAGGCATGTTTACCGATGTCGAAGAGTTGCACGGCGACCGTGCGTTCTCTGACGACCCGGCCATTGTCGGCGCGCTGGCACGATTCAACGGTGAACCGGTGATGGTGATTGGCCACCAGAAAGGCCGCGACACCAAGGAAAAAATCTACCGCAACTTCGGCATGCCGCGCCCTGAAGGTTATCGCAAGGCGCTACGCCTGTACCGCATGGCGGAAAAGTTCGGTCTGCCGATTATCACGCTAATCGACACCCCGGGAGCTTACCCCGGCATCGGCGCGGAAGAGCGCGGGCAATCCGAGGCTATTGCCCGCAACCTGTACGTGATGGCCGAACTGCGCACCCCCATCATTGCCGTAATCATCGGTGAAGGTGGCTCCGGCGGGGCGCTGGCGCTGGGCGTGGCTGACCAGATGTTGATGCTGCAATACGGCATGTATTCGGTGATTTCGCCTGAGGGCTGTGCGTCGATTCTGTGGAAGAGCGCGGATAAAGCGCCGGAAGCTGCAGAAACGCTGGCGATCACTGCGAACCGCCTGAAAACATTGGGCCTGATCGACAGGATTGTGGACGAACCCATGGGGGGCGCCCACCGTGACCCAGACCTCATGATGCAATCTCTGCGCAAGGCACTCACCGAGACGTTACGTCAGCTCGACGGCAAGTCCATCGATGAGATTTTGAAGCTGCGCTACGAGCGCCTGATGAGTTATGGCAAATTCAAGGAAACTGCGGCGCGCTCCTGATTTAACCCAACATCTCGCCGCATTCCTGCAGCAGCACGTTGCGCCCGGCAGCCATGTGACGCTGGGCCTGAGCGGTGGGCTGGATTCCTGTGTGCTGCTTGATCTTCTGGCTGGACTACGCGCGCAAGCGGGGTTCCAGCTTTCTGCCATCCATGTAAATCACCAAATCAGTCCTAACGCTGCAGATTGGGCAGTGTTCTGCGGTCAGCAATGCGCTGTTTACAATGTACCGCTGAATGTCATCAGTGTTGATGTACCGCGCGATAGTGGCCTGGGTTTGGAGGCCGCCGCCCGCGAGGCACGTTACAAAGCGCTGCTGGAACATGCTGCTGATGTTCTGCTGCTGGCGCATCATCAGGATGACCAGGCAGAAACGCTGCTGTTGCAACTGCTGCGAGGGGCTGGGGTGGATGGGCTGGCAGCCATGCCTGTACGTGGTTCGCGCGCATCAGCATCGGTAGTGCGCCCTTTTCTCGGTTTTCCCCGAAGTGCCCTGGAAACCTACGCACGCTCGAAAAACCTGCACTGGATTGAAGATGAAAGCAATCAGGATTCTCGGTACGACCGCAATTTTTTACGAAATGAGGTCTTTCCGGTCATAGAGCCGAGGTTTTCCGCCTATCGAACAACGCTTGCCAGAGCTGCGGAAAATCTGGCGGACGCAGCTGATTTGTTAACTCAGGTGGCAGAAGCTGATGCGGCGGAGGCGATATGTGACGGTAAACTCGATCTACGCTGGATGAAGGCTCATACACAGCAGCGCGATATGAATTTGCTGCGCTGGTGGGTTCAGGCTAAAACTGGACTGAATCCGAGCCGGGCGTGGTTGCTAAATAGCCTGGATCAGTTGCTGAACGCTAAGATTAATGCTCAAGTCCAATGCGCGGTTGGTGATTTTGTTTTGAGGCGTTATCGCCACTGGGCATGTATGGATCAACAGCAGCAGATTCAACCGTACCTGCTAGAGTGGCAGGGAGAAAGCCCCCTGGTTTTACCTGATGGCTCGCGATTGACGCTAAAAGTGGTACTAAGCGGTGGAATTGCAGAAAACGTGGTCAGGCAAGGATTGACGGTGACGAATCGGGCAGGGGCAGGCAGCAGATGGAAAATGGAGTTACGTCCTGATGAGAAACGTCCTACGCGCAGCCTGAAAAATTTGTGGCAGGAGATGGGTACCCCTCCATGGGATCGCAATTCCATGCCGCTCGTTTGGAGTGAAACGGCTTTGGTCGCTGTGCCTGGAGTCGGTGTTGCGGCAGAAGCTCAAGCCAAAGGGCAGCAGATGGGCTACAGAATCGATTGGGATCGGTAATGGTTTGTGTTGTTGAGTGCAGTTTGACTACATTGGGTTAAGAAATGAAAATTCTTGTAACAGGCACTGCCGGCTTTATTGGTAACCAACTGGCCATTCGCCTGTTGGAGCGCGGCGACGAAGTTATTGGCGTGGACAACGTCAACAATTACTACGACGTTCGTCTGAAAGAGGCGCGGTTGGAGCGTATCAAGCACCACCCCGGTTTTACCGAAATCCGTGTTGGAATACATGATCGCGATGCGATGGAAGCGGTATTCGCCAAATATAAGCCTCAGCGAGTGGTTAACCTAGCTGCTCAGGCCGGAGTACGGTATTCGCTGAAAAATCCCTATGCTTACGTTGATTCCAATCTTCTTGGCTTTGTTAATATTTTGGAAGGTTGCCGGCATCATGATGTAGAGCACCTGGTTTATGCTTCCTCTAGCTCGGTTTACGGCGCTAATACAAAAATGCCGTTTTCGGTGCATGATAATGTCGACCATCCTGTCAGTCTCTATGCAGCAAGCAAGAAAGCCAATGAACTGATGGCGCATACCTATAGCCATCTCTACGCACTCCCTACGACCGGGCTGAGATTTTTTACGGTTTATGGCCCTTGGGGAAGGCCAGACATGGCCTATTTCTCCTTTACCAAGGCCATACTTGAAGGCAGATCGATAGACGTGTTTAACAACGGCAACATGAAACGTGATTTCACCTATATCGATGACATTGTCGAAGGTGTAATTCGTGTGCTGGATAAGGTTCCGTCCGGTGATCCAGTTTGGTCGGGTGATCACCCTGATCCAGGGGCAAGCAGGGCTCCCTATAAAATCTACAATATCGGGAACAACAATCCGGTACAACTGATGGATTTCATAGGTGAACTAGAAAAGAACCTGAGTGGGACGGCCAAAAAGAACTTCATGCCCATGCAGCCTGGGGACGTGCACGCTACTTACGCCGATGTCGATGACTTGACACGGGATACCGGGTTCCGTCCGAGGATGTCAATTTCCTCTGGCATCAAAGAATTTGTGAAATGGTATCGCCTCTTCTATTGTTAAGTTGCGCTTGATGCACATGCATGGAGTCTGTGGTGGCTCTCTCTGGTATACTGTTAGCTTGACTTATGGCTTTCGGTTAGGGTCACATAACTTGCTTTTAGAATTTTACTTGGGTATTTATGCTCCCCCCTCGCCTTTGGTGGGTAATTGTTTTTTTTAAAAGATGAACGTTGCAGATAAAAAGATTCTAGTAACTGGTGCGGACGGCTTTATCGGGTCGCATTTGGTTGAGATGTTGGTAAGTCGTGGCGCAAAGGTCAAGGCACTATCTCTGTACAACTCCTTCAATAACTGGGGCTGGCTGGAGAACATTTCCTGCCTGAATCAAGTCGAGGTAGTTTGTGGCGATGTGCGCGACCCTAATTATTGCCGGGAAATCACACAAGGAATGGACGTTGTTTTCCATCTCGCGGCATTGATCGCGATACCCTACTCCTATGTCGCGCCGGACAGCTATGTGGCAGCCAACATTACGGGCACGCTTAATATGCTGCAGGCAGCCAGAGATGCTGGAGTGAAGCGTTTTCTGCATACTTCTACAAGCGAGGTTTACGGAACTGCTCGATTTGTCCCAATTAACGAAGATCACCCACTACAGCCGCAGTCGCCGTATAGCGCCTCCAAGATCGGTGCAGATGCCCTCGTCATGAGTTTTTTCAATAGCTTTGAGTTCCCTTTGACTGTGGTTCGCCCGTTCAATACGTACGGTCCCCGCCAGTCGGCGCGGGCTGTGATCCCAACCATCATCACCCAAATTCTGGCGGGCAACAGAAGCATCAAGCTCGGCAGTCTGCACCCGACGCGCGACTTCAATTATGTGGAGGACACCTGCCGCGGCTTCATTGCGTTGGCAGAGTGCGATAGCGCCATCGGTAAGGTTATCAATATTGGTTCCAACCGTGAAATTTCAGTGGGTGACTTGGTCGGGCTTATCATTGAGGCAACCGGGCACGAAGTTAGCATCGAAACCGACGAGCAGCGTAAACGGCCGGAGCAAAGCGAGGTCGAGCGGCTGTGGTGCGACAATACCAGAATTCGTGAGTTGACTGGTTTCGAGCCACAGGTGGCGTTACGGGAGGGCTTGGCAAGAACGGTTGCCTGGTTCCGGCAGCCCGCAAACCTCAGCAAGTACAAGTCGGGGATATACAATGTCTAAGCGGGCAGTAATCCTGGCTGGAGGCAAGGGAACACGTTTGCGACCATATACGGTGGTTTTGCCCAAACCGTTGATGCCGATAGGCGAATTTCCCATTCTCGAGGTTATCGTCAAGCAACTGGTGGCAGCCGGGTTTACGCATATCACCATGGCAGTCAATCATCAGGCCGAGATCATCAAGGCATTTTTCATGGATGGTAGCAAGTGGGGCATCCGCATTGATTATTCCCTGGAAGACAAACCCTTGGGCACCATGGGCCCACTCAAGCTGATCAATGGTCTGCCTGAAAGTTTCCTGGTGATGAACGGCGACATATTGACCGATCTCAACTATGCGGAATTTCACGATGCGCATGTGAAGGGTAACGAGATATTTACCATTTCATCCCACGTGCGTGAGCAATTGGTCGATTACGGCGTTCTGGAGACCTCGGAAGGCAGGCTCGACGGACTGAGGGAGAAGCCTCGGCTACATTACGAAGTCAGCATGGGCGTGTACATGGCCTCCCGCCGGGCGCTGGAGTTCATCCCGATAGATATTGCTTATGGCTTTGATCATCTGATGCATGATCTTATTGCTGCTGGGCAGCGTGTGGCGGTACAGAAATTTTCCGGATACTGGCTGGATATCGGCAGGCCGGATGATTATGCACAGGCTATCGATGAGTTCGAAAGCATGCGTACACGATTCCTGGGCGAGTAAATGAAGCGGATACTCGTAACAGGAGCTGCAGGATTTGTCGGGCGGCGCCTGAGCCAGATGCTTGACCAGATAGGTCATCAGGTTGTCACGTTGACTTCTGCAGATGGAGACATTGCGGATCCGACTACATTTGGGCATCTGAGGGATGCTGAGATGGACTTTGCTTTTCATCTGGCCGGACGTACCTATGTGCCGGACGCTTGGCGCGAGCCGGCGGATTTTCAGCGCGTGAACGTGATGGGCACCCTTAATGTCCTGGAATTATGCCGGGCACGAGGGATACCGCTGACCTACGTAAGTGCCTACGTGTACGGTATTCCGGCAAGATTGCCGATCAGCGAGGATGATAGAGCTGCCCCTAATAATCCCTACGCGTTGTCAAAGCTGATGGCCGAGTCGTTGTGCCGTTTCTATGCGGATTCTTTCGATGTCCCGGTCACCATCATTCGGCCGTTCAATATCTTCGGCCCCGGGCAAAAAGGACATTTCCTGATCCCGGAAATCATCTCCCAGGTTGAAGCAGGCCAGTCCATCCGCCTTAAGGACCTGACTCCTCGCAGGGATTACGTTTATCTCGATGATCTTGTCGATGCACTGATGCTTACAATGGAGCCTGAGCCCGGGTGCCGTGTGTTCAATATCGGCAGCGGAAGCTCATTGAGCGTGGCCGAAATTGTTGAAGCGATTCAATCGGTGGCGGGAACCTCACTGCCTGTGGTCAGCGAGGAGCAGCCGAGGGTGACCGAAATTTCAGATGTCTACGCCGATATCGGCAGGGTCGGCAATGAGTTGCACTGGCGTCCTCGCCGCAGCTTTGAAGAAGGAATCAGGAAAATGATGGTTAATGGAGAGCTACACGCATGAGCGAACGGTATGTGCCTATCAACAAAGGCAATTATTCGATGGACACCCCCGAGCGGGAGGCAAAGTTCGAGCAATTCCGTGGCGAAGGCTGGGAATCCGAATATCAGGACTATCGTGACAAGTGGGCTACGCTGGCCAAGACTCAGACCGTATATGACTTTCCGTTGCTGGTGGATATCGAACTGGCATCGGTCTGCAATCTGACCTGTCCGATGTGCTACACCATTACCGATGAATTCAAGGAAGTGGTGAACACGACCCGGATGGATTTTGACCTGTACAAAAAAATCATCGACGAAATCGGCGGCAAGGTTCCCGCGATACGCTTGAGCTTGCGCGGCGAGGCGACTCTGCATACCAAATTTGTTGAATGCATTGCCTATGCCAAGGAAAAGGGCATCAAGGAGGTGTCAACATTGACCCACGGGGGGAAGTTGACGCTGCCGTACTTCGAAAAGATGGTTAAGGCCGGTATCGACTGGATCACCATCTCCATCGATGGCGTTGGCGAAGTATACGAAAACATACGCAAGCCACTGAAATTCAATGACCTGCTGAACAAGATCAAGGCGATGAAACAGTACAAGGACGAACACGGACTACATCGTCCCGTTATCAAGGTGCAGGGCATATGGCCCGCCATCGCCGAAAGTGGCGTCGACAACTATTACAACACGTTCGAACCCTGTACCGACCTGGTGGCTTTCAACCCATTGATCGACTACTTGTCGAACGACAAGCACATCGAGTATCTGGAGAATTTCACTTGCCCGCAACAGTATCAGCGTTTGGTCATCGGTGCGGATGGTTTAGTGATGAAATGTTCGAATGACGAAGAAAATCGTGAGGTGATCGGCGACGTCAACAAGCAGACCGTACACTAAATCTGGCATGGTGAAGCGATGCAGAAAGTCCGGGATCAGCATAAGCAGCCCCGCGGCTTCATGGAAAGCCCTGTGTGCAGAAAGTGTTATCTGCCCCGCATGACGGAAGATGAAGAAGCGCAAGTCGGTCCGCGGACATTTATTGTCAGAAATTACGTCCACCGGATTCAAGAAATAGGGAAATAGTATATGAAAATAACTTATGGAAAGAAAATCGATAGTTCTAAGTTGAAGTCATCGGTTGATAAAACCCAATCAATCCAAGCATCTAAGGCCGCCTCAAACTCGATACCGCTTGGTGATCGAATTGATACTTGCCCTGTCTGTTTTTCTAGAAAGGCAGATAGCATTGCTACTGTATATCGATTTGAGTATGTCAAATGCAGAGATTGCGAAACCGCATATGTGGTTAATCCACCACAACAAAATGATCTTGAGCGTATCTACACTTCTGAATATTACACAGCAGCTAATCAGAAGTTATATGCCAATAAAGAAATCCTCACTTACAGACTGGAAAATATATCAGGGCCAAAGGTCGAATATGTACTTAATAGCATTTCGCCGCGTCCAGAGTCATGGCTAGATATAGGATGCGGTACTGGCGAGATATTGAAATCGGCTAAGGATCGTGGTCTGCGAGTAGCTGGTGTCGAAACTAATGAAATGCAACGTGACTTTGCTAGAGACCAGTTTGATATTGAGATTCTAGGTGAATATGTCACCCCCCAAAACATTGGAAAGTTAGGTGCTTCTTTCGATGTGATTTCTCTTTTCTCAGTGCTTGAACACGTTTTAGACCCGGATGCACTTGTGGCTAGCATATCGGCACTGCAAAGTAGGCAATCGATTTTAGTTGTCGAAGTCCCTCATTACCCATCTATATCATCACTGACCCAAAGTATCTTTCCTGAGCTTGTAAATAGAATGATGCATCCGCCATTGCATCTCTTTCTATTCTCCCTGAAAGGGATAAAACAGTTATTGGAACGACACGGATATGAGATAACACATTGCTGGTTTTTTGGTCAGGACATGTATGAGTTCATCACAACTTTGTTTTTGGTGGCCCCAGAGCTAAATGATAGTGACTTGGCAAAAGCATTGATGCCGCTACTTGGAAAGTTTCAGCAAGTAATTGATGAAAGTAACTTAAGCGATGAAATGCTCTTGATTGCAAAAAAAACCATTGATAAATCTACAGTAACTAGAAGCTGACAAGATATATATTGGACGTAAATGTTTAAAAAATATCAGAAAGATCGTTGCTACATTATTGCCGAAATCGGCGGTAATTTTACGACCTACGACCAAGCGGTCCGGTTAGTCGATGCTGCTGCAGAGTGCGGCGTGGATGCGATCAAGCTGCAGACTTACCGTGCTGAAACCGTGGCGAGTAAAAAGGCGCTGTTCGACATGGAGAATACCGGCCAGGTGTCTCAGTTCGAATTGTTCCAGAAGTATGCGATTGACAAGGAATTGCATCGCCAGGTTTTTGCTTATGCCGAAGCGAAGGGCCTCGACTGGTTTTCCAGCCCGTCGCACGAGAGCGATGTGGACATGCTGGAAACGCTGGGTGTGGGCGTGCACAAGATCGGCTCCGACGATGCGGTCAATTTGCCATTCTTGCGCTATGTCGCCCGTATGGGTAAGCCCGTCATCCTGTCCACCGGCATGTGCACGTTGGAGGAGGTGAGGGAGTCGGTCAGTGCCATTCTGGCCGAGGGCAACGATGAACTGATACTGCTGCATGCCATCACCAGCTATCCCACGTATGCACCCAACGTCAATTTGCGTGCCATGCAGACCCTGATGGAAGCTTTTCCACAACTCGAGATCGGATACTCGGACCACACGCTAACACCGGTGGCCTGCCTCGCCGCCGCCGCGATGGGCGCGCGCGTGCTGGAGCGGCATTTTACCTACGACAAGAAGGCCGACGGCCCCGACCACATGCTGTCTGCCGATCCTGCGGAAATGAAATGGCTGGTGGATGCCGTACGGGAATTCGAGGCCATGCGCGGTAATGGCATCAAGCGTCCAGCCGATAGTGAAAAGGGTACCCGCATCAACAACCGGAAAAGTGTAGTGATTGCCTCAGCCGTGCAAGCGGGCGAACGCCTGAGTAGGGAGCATCTGGCAGTCAAGCGTCCGGGTTATGGGATAGCGCCCAAGGATTTGGAAAAAGTGATCGGACGCCGAGTGGTTGGCGCCATGGATGCGGATGCTGTACTGCGCTGGGAAGATTTAAGCTGAACATCGGTATCATCATTCAGGCACGCATGGGCTCTACCCGGCTCCCGGGCAAGGTGCTGCGCCTTATTGGCCATCTGCCCCTGCTGGGACATGTGCTGGGCCGTCTGGCCCTGTCTAGGCACAAAATCAAGGTGGTGGTCGCCACCAGCACCCTGCCTCAGGATGACGCGATCGCAGCTTATTGCGAAAGCGCCAAGGTCAGCTGTTTCCGAGGGAGCGAACAGGATGTGCTGAATCGCTATTACCAATGCGCCAGACAGCATGGTTTCAGCCATATCGTACGGCTTACGGCAGATAATCCATTTACCGATATCGAGGAACTTGATCGCCTGATTGACCTGCATTTGCAGCAGGGGAATGCATTTACCCATTCATTCCCCCAATTGCCTATTGGCGTCGGTGCGGAGATTTTCAGTTTTGAGGCGCTGGAACGGAGTTGGCTTGAAGGGCATGCGCCACATCACCGTGAGCATGTGGATGAGTATTTGCTGGAAAATCCCCAAACTTTCAAAACCGACCAGTTACGGATCCCCGTTGCCAAGCGTAGTCCGGAATTGCGGCTGACAGTGGATACCGAGGAAGACTGGCGCAGGGCGGATACCCTCGTGCGCCAGGGTGGTGACGCATGGCTGTCGACTGAGCGGATTATCGAATTATGCTTGGCATCTGCGTAGAGGCTTCTCACCAGCGCGGGATGGGGCATCTGTTCAGGGTGCTTAATTTATGCGAAACCCTGATCGAACGAAGTCTGCCGTTCCGGATTTTTGTCAATCCTCAGGAAGCATCAAAGGCGCTTTTGACGCAGCGTAACCTGCCATTCGATCAGGTGGATTTGGCATTGCAACAGCATGGGTGGCAGCAAGAAATGATACACAAGCACGGCATCAGGCTGTGGATCGACGACCGGCTGAATACAGATGCAGAACATGCCAGGCAGGTGAAACATTGCGGCATCCCTCTGGTGACATTCGATGACCGCGGTAGCGGGGCTGCACTGGCTGATCTAAATGTGATGGCGCTGGCTTTCGATGAATCGGAGCGGCTGTCAGGCCAGAAGGTGTTGAGAGGGCCTCGATATCTGGTACTCAACCGCGAAATTGGCCGCTACCGTCGGGTGCGAGAGGCTATCGGCAGCATCGTGGTGACATTGGGCGGCAGCGACACCTATGGGGTGACGGTGAAAGTGGTGCGAATGCTCAAAGGCGCAAAGCGTACTGCAACAGTGATTATCGGCCCGGCATTCGGGCATGAGGCTGAACTGCACCGTGTACTGGATGATGGTTTTGTATTGAAAAAAGGCGTGCCGTCGTTGATAGAAGAGTTCAGTCATCATGATCTTGCCATTACCGGCGGTGGAATTACGCCATTCGAGGCAAATGCGTCGGGGCTGCCTTGCATTGTGATTGCCAATGAGGATTTTGAGATTCCTGTTGGGAAGGGGCTGGTCAGATTGGGCGGAGCTGTTTTTGCCGGATATCACACTGAAATCGACGAACGACTGTTGGGCGCTGAGTTGCCGATTCAACACATGAGCGAGGCCGCCATGGCTCGCATCGACTTGCAGGGAGCTTTCAGGGTGGTTGATGAAATCGAGGCGCTTCTATGAAAACGGTCGTGATACATCAGCCGGATTTCATGTCGTATATAGGGTTCTTTCATCGATTACTGCATGCAGATTTGTTTATCCTGCTGGATCATGTGCAATTCGTGACGCACAGCAGCAGGAGTTGGACACACCGCGATAAGATAAAGACTCCCAACGGGGAGCGCTGGCTAACGATTAGCGTGGTCAAGGCTCCGGGCGATACGCCGATCAATCTGATTGAACTGGCCGACAACAACTGGCGCGAACAAAACCTCAATCTATTACGTGAAAACTATCGCAAGGCACCGTATTTCTCTGAGGTGTTCCCCAGAGTGGAGGCACTGTATAACATTCCGTGCAAGCGTCTGGCGGAATTCAATGTGGCTTCGATACAGATGTTCATGGAATGGTTCGATATCGATATTCCAATCATATACTCGAGTGCAATGCAACCCGAGGGAAAGAAAAACGAGCTGTTGGTGGGGCTGTTACAGCAAGTTGGAGCCACGGGCTATCTTTCCGGAGTCGGCGCCAGGGACTACTTTGAAGAAGGCCCGTTTGCTGCTGCCGGAATCCATGTGAGATGGCAGGAGTTCAAACATCCGGTTTACCGGCAGCAGTTTGGTGAATTCATCCCTTATCTGAGTAGCATCGATTTGTTTTTTAACTGCGGTATTGAGCAATCGCGAGAAATCCTGAGGAAGATATAAATGAATGTCCTGGCTATTGGAGCACATTTCGATGATGTCGAATTGGGATGCGGAGGCGCCTTGGCAAGGCATGCAAGTCAAGGGGATTCAGTCTATGTATACGTAGCCACCGTGTCTGGTTTTGCCAACTATAACAATCAAACCGTTCGATCCAACGAAGCTGCGCTGGGCGAGGCGCAGGCAGCTATGCGTGTGCTTGGCGTCAAGGAACTGATCTGCGGGAAATTCCAGACCTTGGCTGTCGAATTCGTGGATTCTCTCAATATGGAAATTCTCAAGATTGTTGAGGAGAGGAAGATTGACATGGTGTATAGCCATTGGACGGGTGACATTCATCACGACCATCAGGCCGTCGCCCGTGCATCGCTCCATAGTTGCAGGCACGTGCCAAGATTGCTGATGTATCGTAGCAATTGGTACCACTCGACCATGGAATTCCGTGGCAATTTCTACATGGATATAACCAATTATTGGAATATTAAAGAGTTGGCTATCCGTTCGCATGCGTCAGAGATGGAGAGAACTGGCGAGAAGTGGATCAATTTCTTTAGAAATGAAGCCGAAAATGCAGGGCAACGTATCGGAGTAAAATATTCAGAAGTTTTTGAGGTCATTAAATGGCTGGAGACTTAATTGTGAGTGTGTCGGATTCCAGTAATCCTCCGGCAAAACTCCAGCATGTTCTGGGGTTGGATACGGTACGTTGTTTTGCGGCGTTGTCCGTTGTGTTAGCGCACATCCTCGGCCCGGAAATGCCTGGGATGTTGGTGAAATTGGGCTTGAACAAAAGCTTGGCAGAGTTTGCCAAATACATCTTTACTGGTCATCCAGCGGTTATCGTGTTTTTTGTGGTCTCGGGTTTTTGTATCCATTACCCATATACTCGCCGCAAACTGCCTGTAGTTGCTTTCACTGTGGCACGCTGGACACGTATTATGATTCCGGCATTGGTGGCAATGCTGTTTGCAAGGTTGCTCCATATGTATGACTTTAATTTTACGGATGGGTACATCCTGTGGAGCATCGTCTGTGAGCTATGGTATTACTCGCTGTATCCATTTTTTCTCCTGTTTTCCCGTAAAGTATCTTTCGAGATACAGTTTTTCGTGGCTTTTCTGACTTCATTCGTAATTGTTACGTATCTTGGCACTAACCAATATGGTGCTTCTCATATTTATGGGCCCCAATTAAACTGGCTAGTCGCACTCCCAAGCTGGCTGCTGGGCTGTGTTCTTGCAAATAGGGTTTCCACGGAGACAACCCATAAACAATGTCGTAGCCGCGACATAATTCTGTGGAGAATATCGGTAGCGATGGTTGCTTCTGTGTTGTATTGGCTGACATTGAATACTCCCGTCGGTTATTACTTGACCATGAATCCTTTTGCCATATTGGTATTTTTCTGGATACGTGCTGAAATTAGCGCACCAAAAAATGCAAATTCAGTATACGAGCGTACGGGAAAGTGGAGTTATTCAATCTATCTGTTTCACATGGTATTCGTGGTGTTTATTGGCAAAATCATCGGTGTGGCTCTGCTCCAGATACCGGTTATCTTATGGTTGAGTTACCACGCCTATAAATTTGTCGAAAAACCATCCCATGAGTATGCGCGACGGTTGTTTCAAAAGTACAGGGAACAGTTTCCGAAGTTTGCTGTTTCGCATCGCTAAGTTACCACTCTGTATCGATACTGGATGGATATCAACTAATGGGTTTTGCCAACAGCCGCCAAACTCTTGTAGCTAATATAGCCCAACAGGCAAGCGCAGTAGCCACATTGCTTATTTTGCCAAATGTGCTGACAGCATCGGCATTTGCCGAAACCGTGTATGTTGCGATGTTACTGTCATTCATTGCCATGGCGGACTTGGGATTAAGCTATGTTTATAGTCGACTAGCGCCTGCTTTGTTCAGCAAGGGTGAAACTGAGATGGTTGCCCATTGGGATCGCACGGTACATGGCTTTGGTTTGATAGCTTCTTTGATATTTGCGGGGGCTGTTTCCTTCAGTTATTTTTCAAAATTCCACTCGCTGCTGCACTCGCTGTTGCTATTTCCGGTAGCTCCGATGACCTTTTTGGCAGGATTCCATATTTCGCGGATTTCATCGTTAGGTGATTTTTCGTCTTACCAGCGCATGATGGTATTACGCGCCTTTCTGGGGATCGGAATTTTGCCGTTAGTTTACTTGTGGGGCATTACCGGCTGGTTTATTGGCTCACTATTGGTTGCAGCTTTACTGCTTGTCTATGTTCAGAAAGTCTCATGGGTTGCGTTTTTTTTCATAGACTGGGACCTGGTGCGCGAACATATCGGGGAAGGCTTGATGCGCTGTGGCATTACAGTATTATGGATGCAGCTTCTGAATGTAGGGAGATTGTATGCAAGCACGCATTATTCACATGCCGAGATCGCTGAGTATGGTATTGCTACTTCGGCTTATATGTCGCTATCTGCCATGATAGTTGCCATATTTCTGCCGGTTAGTGTTGAAACATTGCGCCGATTCGGGCACGACAAAAATGATGCTATGCAGTATGTCCATGATGTGGCCGAACGCGTAGCACCATGGACTTTACTGGGAACGATTGCAGTTGCCGAAGTCTCCCCAGCGTTGTTTAGATGGGTTTTCCCAGCCTATCACCTAGATACGGTCATGTTGGCTTCAGTTTTGTCTGGGATTCTGTTCTATCCATTTTTTATTATGTGGGGAAACTGCCTGGTAGGCTCACGCCGTTTTGTTGCGTACATTCTATTGATCCTGGCTGGCTTGGCGACAGCTTGGCTGGTTGCAGTTTACTTTGGCAGTGATAAAAGAGGGGCTGCTATTGGGCAATTTCTAGGGTTGATGGTGTTCTCATTAGCTATGTATCTAATCGCACCGAAAGTACTTGGCGCTCCTATAAAACAGTGGCTACGTTCGATGCAGGTGTTTGTCTTGACCATCGGTGCAGGCGTGGCTTACTGGGCATTGCGATGGGGTAGTTGAGCAATGGGATTATGGAAACCCCAATTACAACGAAGAATTAGTGCATGGAGTTCTTGGCGATCCGCCACCTGCCGAGTTTAGAGTGTTTTATCACCCCCCAAACCTCTGGCAATAGCTGGCACTAATTCGGGGAAGTTTATAGAGACTGATATTTGAGGTGACCGAATGAGCAAGTTTGATGTAAAAGACCGACTAGATAAATTGATGTATTCAACCTACAACTGTCTGTCCGAAATTGTTTTTAATCTGGATCCAAAATCAAAGCGTCTTGTCCGGCGCAATGATGCATTCAAAAACATTCACGACGGGGAGCGCTGCTTTATTCTCGGGACAGGGCCTTCACTCAATACCCTTGCAGAGAGTCAGGTCGACAGACTGAAATCCGAGGTGGTATTTGGTGTGAATTCCCTTTACAAATCAGATGTCGGCGCTGCTTTGGAACCAAGGTATTACACTCTGCTGGATAGTTTCTATTGGGAGGTGGAAAAATGGAACGGCATCTATGCCGAGGTCGCAAGTCAATATGCCAGCAATCCGCCGATTTTTATTACAGGCACGGGGGCACAACATTTTGTCGATAACTTAGTGTTATCCAAACCTTCGATATATCTTTATTTCAAGAAATATCCGACGACGAAGATGAGTGCCGAGATCACTGAAAACCTTTATGCAACAATGAACTGTGTCTCGACCTCGATCCTGGTTGCGATATATATGGGTTTCAAGGAGATTTATCTTCTGGGGTGTGATTACAATGCCTTTTGCAACGCCGGTGTCGGGCATTGTTATGACGATAAGGAGGAGCTGAAAGATAGTCCTTATAACCTGGCTTTTTATTTGAAGTTTTATTGGATAACGACGGAGTTCCATTATCTTGTTGCAAAACTTGCAAATAATTCAGGAGTGAAGATTGTCAACTTGACCCCGGGCAGTCTTCTCGATGCCTATCCAAGAATGCCAGCTGGCAAAGTTATTTGATATCGGACGATCAGATATCGTCCAAAAATCATTTCATGGTACCTAATTGTGACTGCTGTCGTTCTTGATTCTATTTTTTTGGCAGTATTGTTGCTGATGTTCGCTTTTCAGCAACAGGAACACCTTATTGTTGGCAGCATCATTTGTGCATTATATGCATTGTTTAGGAAGCATTCGCAGTCAGTCGACCTTGAGCGCCTGGTGATTGTTCTGGTTGCGGTACTTGGCTTGCTAATACCTGCTTTCAGGCTTGATTACGGTTTTGTGCCGTTCTTTTATTTGCTTTCTGAGCTATCGATTTTTTACGCAGCACAGCGGTTTTCAGATCACTCCTTGAGGCATATACAACTGTGTTTGCAATTTGTGTTCTGGATAGGGGTGTTCGGAATAGCTTTAGGCGTTACCAGTTATTGGGACTCACCTGAGCCGATGGGGGAAATTTTTCCGGGGTCAAGCACCAACGGGTTGCCGTCCTACTTGATTGTTTTGCAGGTTGCCCTGTCACTTTCAATTTTCCTGGAAAAAAACAGGCTCCCGATTATGTCGCCACTCGCGACCTTTATTGTTGCCTTGTTCGGACTTGGACGTGGGTCGATTATTGTCGCGTTTTTGATCCTTGTGTTTAGTGTAATTACCAATTTTTTAGTGGGGAGGAAGGGTGTTGAACTCTACACTCGTGTGATATTGGGGTTCATTGTGTTGAGTTCGTGCTTAGCGATAGTCGAATTCTTTTACCTTAAAGGCGCGCTTGGTGAATTGATCGCCAACTCCAAATTCGGCGCTGGCGTGCTTGATGTATATCGCGGTTATATGGTTGAAGACTATTTAGGGAAACTTGATTTCTGGTCGTTCCTTTTCGGCACAGACTACTCCGGGACTTCAATTGATTCGTCTTATGGGGGGAATCCACATAACTCATATATTCGCCTACATTCGTTCTATGGTATCTGGGGGGTGCTCCTCGTACTTTTTTCACCAATGTTTATACTTATCGCCAATAAGAACACGGCGCATAAACTTGTGACTTTTTGCTTGCTTCTTCTTGTGCTGATGAGGGCGATAAGCGAGCCCATACTTTTCCCGGCATTGCTTGACTTTTTTTATTTTGGTTGTTTTTTCATGTTTTTTCGACACTCGCCGGATATATCGAGTTGTCCGAAGAAATCGCAAGAAGGGCTGGGTGCCGGACGTGCAGAATGCAGCGACCGAGACAGTGCGGGGAGTGTGGCGAAAAAGCAAGTACCGCACAGTGCCGCAGACAGTTCTCTGCGGTAATTTTTGAGATGAATTCTAGGATATGCGGGAGTTTAACGTGCTAGAGATGTTGAAGTTTATTGTTTCCAAGGCGCTAAAGAAGGGCAGGCTTTCATCGGTAAAAGGGTCAACGTTGGATCCCACCTCCAAGATTGAGTCTGGGACATCATTTATCAATTCAACGATTGGGCGTCATAGCTTTTGTGGCTATGATTGTGACGTTTACCGAGCCTCAATCGGGGCTTTTGTGTCTGTTGCGAATGGGGTGGTTCTAGGAGGCGCCAGGCATCCCATGGAATGGGTGGGGATGTCACCTGTTTTTTACGCGGGGCGTGATAGCGTCAAGACAAAGTTTGCGGAGCATCCGCTACCTCAGCCGCCAGAGGTGCATATCGGAAATGATGTCTGGATCGGTCGTTCTGCGATCGTGCTGGCCGGAGTGGTGGTTGGAAATGGGGCGGTGATCGGTGCGGGTTCTATTGTAACGAAGAATGTCCCAGCATATGCCATAGTTGTCGGTAATCCGGCGCGAATTATTCGTTACCGATTTGATGAACTAACGATTCGTGAACTAGAGGAATTACAATGGTGGGGTTTTTCCGACAATCGTCTCAAGGAGCTTGGCTACTGCTTCAATGATGTTGAGCGATTCTTGAGCGTCGTTCGTGGAATACCAGTAAAATGACGCGTCCTTTATCCATTCACAATTTGAGTTGCAATTAACATGTCTGCGGTGACTGATTATAAAGTGTGCAATAGATGCGCTATGGATACCAGTGATCCCAATATTACTTTCGATGAGCAAGGGATTTGCGATTATTGTCACAATTTCGAAAACGAAATCAGCCCCAACTGGTGCACCGATGTGCGGGGCGAGACAGAATTGGCCAATTTGGCGGAAAAGATCAGGTCTGGAGGTAGGGGGAAAGACTTCGACTGCATCATTGGCTTGAGTGGGGGTCTAGATAGTTCCTATGCGGCGTACGTTGCTAAGGAGAAGATGGGGTTGCGTCCCTTGCTATTCCATGTCGATGCGGGCTGGAATACTGATCAGGCTGTTGGCAACATCGAAAAACTAGTCGATGGCTTAGGGTTGGATCTGTATACCGAGGTAATTAACTGGGAAGAGATGAAGGACTTACAAGTCGCTTTTTTGCGTGCGCAGATTCCGGATCAGGACTTGCCGCAAGATGCCGCATTCTTTTCCGCACTCTATAAATTTGCTCGCAAGCATCAGATCAATTACGTACTTACAGGCTCGAACTATTCGACGGAATGCTGCCGTGAGCCGGAAGAATGGGGGGGCTATCTTGGAATTGACAGAACGCTTTTCATGGACATCCATCGTCGCTTCGGCAAACATGAATTAAAGACTTTTCCGCTAGTTGATATTTTTGTCTATAAGGTGCTTTATCAGAAAATATTGGGTATGGAGGTGGTCAAGCCATTAAATCTTGTACCCTATATCAAGAAGGATGCTGAGGCCGAACTCGAGTGTCGCTTTGGGTGGCAGCGTTTTCAGCACAAACATCATGAATCACGTTTCACGCGCTTTTACGAGGATTACTGGTTACCGCGCAAATTCGGCTATCACAAGCGGCGAGCTCATTTTTCGAGTTTGATCATGACTGGGCAGATGACCCGGGATGAAGCACTGGATCGTCTCTCCCGATCAGAAATGGATGAACACTTCCTGAAGCAGGAGTTCGAATACGTCGCCAACAAGCTGGATCTGACGGTTGCTGAGCTTCAGGAGATTTTCGACGGCCCTAACAAGACCTATCGAGACTACAAGAACAAGCGCTGGGCGATCGGGGTAGGTGCCAACGTGATGCGCCGGTTGGGTATGGAGAGGCGGTTGTTCCGGTGATTCATATCATCGATTATGGGTTGGGGAACATCCAGGCCTTCGTAAATGTGTACAAGCGCCTGGGGTTCGATTCCGTGCGCGCCCGCACGGTAGAGGATCTCGACGGTGCGATGAAGATCATCCTTCCAGGGGTAGGCGCTTTTGATCATGTCATGGAACTGTTGACCGCGTCTGGTATGCGCCAGCGTCTTGACGAACTGGTACTCGGTAAGCGGGTGCCTATTCTCGGCATTTGCGTCGGAATGCAGATTCTTGCCAATGCCAGTGAGGAGGGTGTTTGTGTCGGTTTGGGCTGGATTCCCGGGTGCGTCAAGAGTTTTGCCGGCAATCCCGCGTCGGCTGACTTGCCGATGCCGCACATGGGCTGGAACGATGTCGTTCCTGAGCTATCTTGTCCGCTATTCAAGGGGATGGAGAACAATGCTCGGTTTTATTTTCTTCATTCGTATTATTTTGAAGCCGGACATGTTTCGCAGGTTGCTGCCCAGACTGATTATGGGTTTGCGTTCCACTGCGCGGTACAGAGTGGGAACGTTTTCGGGGTTCAGTTCCACCCAGAGAAAAGCCACCACTGGGGTGCTGCGCTCTTGAAAAACTTTGCGGAGCTTTGAGATGTTACGCCCGAGAATTATTCCCTGCCTTCTGGTTCATCAAGGTGGGCTGGTCAAGACTGTTGAATTCAAGAATCCGAAATATGTCGGCGACCCGATCAATGCGGTAAAAATCTTCAATGAGAAAGAGGCTGATGAGCTAATCGTCCTAGATATCGACGCTACGGCCAATGGTATCGAACCTGATTATAGGATGATTGCCAATCTGGCGGCGGAATGCCGCATGCCACTTTGCTATGGCGGCGGGGTGTGCACGCCGGAACAGGCCAAGAAAATCATCGGTCTAGGGGTTGAGAAAGTGGCCATCAGCAGCGCAGCTGTAGAAGATCCCGAACTGATCAGCCGGATTTCGGAAGAAATCGGATGCCAGAGCGTTGTGGTCGTACTGGATGTAAAGAAGCGCATGCTGAGCAAGGAATACGATATCTGGACACACAACGGCAAAAAAAACACTAAGTTTAATGCCTTAGATTTTGCTACTATCGCGGCGAAAAAGGGGGCGGGGGAAATCGTTGTCAATTCAATTGATCATGACGGTCAGATGAAGGGCTATGACCTAGCATTGGCTGATCGTTTGCGTAAGGTAGTACGCATCCCCATCACTTTGCTGGGTGGGGCAGGATCATTGGATGACATGCAAAAGCTCTTTGCAACCTGCGGCGTTGTGGGGGCCGCAGCTGGAAGTTTGTTCGTTTTCAAGGGAGTTTATAAGGCTGTCCTCATCAATTATCCTACTGCGCAACAAAAGGATGCATTCATAAATGTTCGGTAATAAGGTACTTCTCATCACGGGCGGCACAGGATCTTTTGGTAATGCTGTACTGCGTCGCTTTCTTGAATCCGACATACGGGAGATTCGTATCTTCAGTCGCGACGAGAAAAAGCAGGACGACATGCGCAGGCACTACCAGCATCCGAAGTTGAAGTTTTACGTGGGAGATGTGCGCGATTACCAGTCTGTGCTCGGTGCTGTCAGGGGAACCGATTATATATTCCACGCGGCCGCTCTGAAACAGGTTCCGTCATGCGAGTTTCACCCAGTGGAGGCAGTTAAGACCAACGTCCTGGGTACCGAAAACGTGCTCGAGGCGGCGATTTCCTCAGGGGTGAAGCAGGTTGTTTGTCTGAGTACCGACAAGGCTGTTTACCCGATCAATGCCATGGGTATTTCCAAGGCTATGATGGAAAAGGTGATGGTCGCAAAATCCAGAGGGAGTGATTCCACCGTGATTTGTGGCACTCGTTATGGCAATGTGATGGCCTCGCGCGGCTCAGTGATCCCGCTGTTCATTAACCAGATTCGTGCCGGCAAGCCGATCACCATGACTGATCCGCACATGACTCGGTTTATGATGACGCTAGATGATGCAGTCGATCTAGTGCTGTTTGCCTTTGAACATGGCAACCCTGGGGATATTTTTGTCCAGAAAGCTCCGGCCGCGACGATTGAGACACTTGCCCAGGGCCTCAAGGAAGTGATGGGGGTTCCTGATCATGAGATTCGGGTGATTGGTACCCGACATGGTGAAAAGCTCTACGAAGCCTTGTTGAGCCGTGAGGAGCGGGTCAGAGTAGAGGATTTGAGAGGCTATTACAGAATTCCCCCTGATTTACGTGACCTTAATTACGGCAAGTTCGTAGAGCAGGGCGAAGTGAGGATTTCTGAAGCCGAAGACTATAACTCCCACAATACCGATCGACTGGACGTTGAGGGCATAAAGCGGCTGTTGCGCAGGCTGCCTTTCATGGAGGCGGTTGCCCGTGGCGAGAACGTGTCTCCGGAGGAGTGAGATGCGTGTTCTGATCACCGGCTCCAACGGGTTTATCGGTAAGAATCTTGCTGTTCGTCTGCGAGAGCTTGATGGCTATGAAGTTATAGGCTTCGATCGCAAGAATTCCCTCGAAGATATTGATGCCAAGGTCGCAGGTGTCGATGCTGTGGTCCACTTGGCGGGCGTCAACAGGCCGCATGATGTAAGGGAATTCACCGAGGGCAATGCCGAGCTTACCGCCTGGCTGTGCGAGTCTATCATCCGGGCAGGCCGGCATATCCCTCTCTTCGTGGCTTCCTCGATCCAGGCGGAGATGTCAAATCCGTATGGCGAGAGCAAGCGCGTAGCCGAACTGGCGGCAATGAACTTGGCGAACGGCACTGGCAACCCGGTCATCATTTATCGCCTGCCAAACGTCTTCGGCAAGTGGTGCAGGCCGAATTACAATTCCGTGGTGGCCACCTTCTGCCATAACATGGCCAACGACCTGCCCATTCAAATCCATGACCCATCGGCGCAGCTCAGGATGGTGTATGTGGATGACGTGGTTGCAGCATTTGTGGAAGCTCTGGGCAGCCCGCAAGCCGGTCTGCATTGGGGGGAGGTGAATCCTGTTCATGCCATTACGTTGGGTGATCTGGCTGCGCAGATCGGTGCTTTCCGGAATTGCCGCGATTCTCTGGTGATCGAGCGCGTCGGGGCAGGGCTGGTGCGGGCATTGTATGCGACCTATGTGAGCTATCTGCCGCCAGCCAAGTTTGCCTATGATTTGCCGCGCTATGGTGATGAGCGTGGTGTTTTCGTTGAGATGCTGAAAACCATGGACAGCGGGCAGTTTTCCTTTTTTACCGCACATCCGGGTGTTACCAGGGGTGGGCACTATCATCACACCAAAACTGAAAAATTTCTGGTGATCAAGGGATCGGCGCGCTTTGGATTCAGGAACATCGTCACCGGCGAACGATATGAGATATACACTAAGGGCGATCACTCCCAAGTGGTAGAAACCGTACCCGGCTGGACTCACGACATTACCAATGTAGGTATCGACGAAATGGTCGTGATGCTCTGGGCTAATGAAATTTTCGATCGTTCCAAACCCGATACGATCGCTTGCAAGGTTTGACATGAAAAAAATGAAAGTTGCAACAGTGGTGGGGACACGGCCGGAGATCATCCGGCTGTCGCGTGTCATGGCAAAACTTGATCAGTATTGCGAGCACGTGCTTATCCACACTGGGCAAAACTACGATTACGAACTCAATCAGATTTTTTTCGACGATCTTGAGATACGCAAACCTGATTATTTTCTGAATGCTGCCGGTGCCAGTGGGGCGGAAACCATCGGCAAGGTGATTATTGCAGTTGATGGCGTATTGGCCGAAGAAAAACCTGATGCTGTGTTGATTTTGGGGGATACCAATAGCTGCATGGCGGTTATCCCCGCCAAGCGTCGCAAGATTCCGACCTTCCACATGGAAGCGGGCAACCGTTGCTTCGATATGCGAGTGCCGGAAGAAATCAATCGCCGAATTGTTGATCATATCGCAGATATCAATCTGACCTATAGCACCATAGCCTGTGACTATCTTCTGCGTGAAGGCCTGCCACCGGATATGGTGATCAAGACAGGTAGCCCGATGTTCGAGGTGCTGAACTACTACCGCGAAGGGATCGATCAGTCAGATGTGCTGACACGCCTTGGCTTGGTCGCAGGAAATTTTTTTGTTGTCAGTGCGCACCGCGAAGAGAATATCGATTCGGACAAGAACTTCCTCAAACTTGTCGGAATTCTAAATTGTATTGCGGAGTATTACGGCTATCCGGTGATTGTTTCAACGCACCCACGAACTCAAAAACGGGTGGATGCCATGGGCGTGCAATTCCACCCGCAGGTGCGCTTGTTAAAGCCGCTTGGGTTTAAAGACTACAACAAGCTGCAAATGACATCCAAGGCCGTCCTATCTGATAGCGGCACGATTACCGAAGAGTCATCCATCTTGAATTTCCCCGCGCTTAATATTCGTGAGGCTCATGAGCGACCGGAGGGCATGGAGGAGGCTGCCGTGATGATGGTTGGGCTTGAGGAATGCCGAGTCATGCAGGCTTTGCAAGTGCTGGAGTTACAGCCGAGAGGGAAAGAGCGCAGCCTGCGTTTGGTAGCAGATTACAGCATGCCGAATGTGGCTGAAAAAGTGGTTAGATTGATTCATAGCTATACCGATTATGTGAATCGAGTTGTTTGGGCAAAATGATGAGTGGTGATGCTTTGCGGTTTGGTGTTACCCAATATTACTGGCCTGGAAGCTTCAGAATAAATGATCTAGATAGGATGGTTTTCTTGAAATTTGAACAAATTCAAATGATTTCTCAAGTCAAGACTTGGTTGGGGCTGAGCTAAAACTCAATGCGTATTCTTTTTTTAATGCAGTGTTTTAATCCAGAGCCACAAATTAAGGGGTTGGCTTTTGCCAAGAAACTTCGGGATCTAGGTAATGATGTAGAGGTAATAACGGGTTTTCCTAATTATCCAGGTGGAAAAATATATCCAGGTTACTCTATCAAGATATTTCAAATAGAGATGATGGACGGGATTCGTATAATACGTGTTCCGTTATATCCAAGCCATGACACGTCAGCTTATCGCCGCTTGTTGAGCTATGTAAGTTTTGGTATTACTTCCTTTATTGCTGGCTTATTTGTTGCTGGCCGCAAGGACGTAATATATGCCTGTGGAGTGCCGGTCACTGTTGGAGTTAGCGCTTCATTGATTGGTATGTTTAGGCGCATTCCGATTGTCTACGACATTCAGGATTTATGGCCAGACTCTTTGGCGGCAACGGGAATGTTCAATAATTCCTGCGGGTTAAAAGTTGTCGCCAATGTCTGCAAGTGGGTATATAAGACGGCGGAGCATATAACTGTTCAATCGCCTGGTGTACGGGATATCCTCTTGCTTCGCGGCGTGGATGAAAAAAAAGTATCCGTGATTTTTAACTGGTGTGAAGAAGCTTCGATCGTCGATGGGTTGTTAAATAGGGATGAACCAAGCCAAAGCTACCAAACTGAGTCGCCTCGATCGACATTTGATGTGTTATTTGCTGGAAATATGGGCAAAGCTCAGGACTTAGATTCCATTTTGGAAGCAGCAAGATTGCTAAAAGATGAAAATGCTACCATCCGATTTTTACTAATGGGGGATGGGATCGAAGTCTTACGGCTAAAAAAGGAGGTCGAGGATAAAAGAATTACCAATGTTACTTTTCTCCCGCGTGTGGCAATGTCAGAAGCCGGGATTTTTCTTAAGCAAGCGGATGTTTTATTGGTGCACTTGAAGGACGACCCTTTGTTCAGGATTACGATTCCAGCTAAAACTCAAGCCTATCTGGCTGCAGGAAAGCCAATACTCATGGCCGTTACCGGTGATGCTGCTCGGGTAATTCTAGAATCAGAAGCGGGTGTTTGTGCACAGCCTTCGAACGCTAGATCAATTGCAGATGTAATTCTACAATTGGCTGATATGTCGCCAGACGACTTGTGCAAAATGGGGAGGAATGGCCGAGCATTTTATTGGGCGAATATGTCATTGAATGTCGGCGCAAGAAAATTTATGGATATTTTTCGGCATACGCTTAGTAACAATGAGCATATTTAAAATCTTTTTAGCGTTATTACTGCACGTGTACATACTTGTTATGTCTCAGCCTTAGCAACCTAAGCAGAAATCTATAAACTTAAACGCTGCATTTGTGATTTCATACCCATGGTTAAAGTCGTTTTTGATCAGCCTACACGTATTGATAACGTAACTCAGCTACGCGAGTTGTATGGAACCGATAGGCTTTCGCTTGAACCCTCCGCAAGTATAATGTTTGAGGGTGAAATCACTCTGGGGACAGAAATTGTATTCTCAGGTTGCTGCAGTCTGCTTGGCGGGACATGTATTGGTAATGGTTGCATCTTAACTAATGTGGAACTAGGGTCCCAAAATGAAGTTCGCCCCTATTCGATCCTGAGCAAAGTAAAAGCCGGGGCGGGTAATCTTTTTGGTCCATTCTGTTTTATTCGCGACGAATGTACAGTGGGTGATGATTGCATCCTTGGCGCACATGTAGAGGCTACGCGAAGTGTTTTTTCATCCGGCGTGAAAATTTCGCATCACGCTTTTGTAGGTGATGCCAATGTCGGCGAGCGGACTATTATTGGAGCTGGTGTTGTATTTTGTAATTATGATGGCGTAGGGCGGCAGGTAATCAGGGTTGGTTCAGGCGTGATACTTGGTTCCGGGACGCTACTGGTAGCGCCATTGTCGATTGGAGATGAAGCACTCGTTGCGGCCGGATCAACAATTACTAAAGACATACCTAGAAATTCGAGAATTATTCAGAGGCGGGAATAACGGATGATTCTAAGACAATTGGTTCGATACTTTAGGAATTAGTTTTGACAGCCTCTAGCAATATTTTCGCTTTATGCGTCGTGGGACTTACGTTTGTCGCTGGTGCTGCTTATTGCCGCACATGGAAAAGATTGCTGGGTTTGGAAGTAACTCCCAGTGGTTTTGGTGTTCTGTTGTCAATTGTCGTGCTTGGTGCTGCTGTTGTTGGCAACGTACAAGTCAAGCTTTTAGCTTCTTTTATCATTATCTTGTTGGCATCATTTGTCTATTGGCTTGACGATTTCATCGAACTGAGCGCGCGGCTACGCATTTTGATCAGCTTTGTCTCTGGAATGCTTTTCTCTAGCGCCTTGGTGGCTTGGGATGATTCAAATTCATTGCTGCTCGTACTTGGGGCCGTCGGCTTTATTAATGTGGCATTAACTAACATAGTTAATTTTTACGATGGCGCCGATCTGAATTTGGCGACATTTATCATGCTTACTGAAGTCATTACCTTATTTTTTTCGCCCATGCATTCAGAATGGGTGCCAATCGCAGTAGCTTGCTTAGCGTTTACGATATCTTTTGCAGTAATGAATAGTCGACCAAAGACAATCTATTTTGGTGATTCGGGTAGTTTTGTTTTTGCGAGTGTGCTTAGTGTCATGGCAGTCTCTTTTTTCAAGGACGTCCAAAGCATTCCCCCAGAAGCGGCTATACCTGTTGCATTACCGGCTTTCGATGTATTCTTCGTTTTGTTGATACGAATCAAGGAGAAGCATAATCTTCTGACCCGAAATTATCTTCATCTCTACCAGCGCCTGAATAGGCGTTATCAGGGCTTTGGATATCTTTTACCGCAGGTTATCAATGTTGCACTTTGCTTAGTGTTTGCCGCAGTGCTACAAGCCGTTGGGTTCGGACGCTTTTTCTCAGTCACCCTTGCTATGATTTTAGTAACAATTCCTTTCTACTTTTCCTGCAAAAGACTGTTTATCGATAACGAGGCCTTCGATGATTCCAGCCGGGGTCATTTACTGTGACTACTGAATTATGGAAACGTTTCTGTGTTGTGGGGGTAGGCCGGCATGCTCAAACCAAGCTTATTCCTGCATTACTTGCAAATGGTCAGCAGATTGTTGGGCTGGTCTCTAGTCAGTTGCCAGAACAACTTCCCTGTGGCCCGGTTTTTGCGAGCATTGAGGCGGCTCTGAATGCCTTGCCTGTCGATACTGTTTTTATTATTGCTACGCCCCCTACGATGCATTTTGAACAGGTTTATACAGTGACTGAAGCTGGTCGAGATGTGATTGTTGAGAAGCCCGCTTTCGTCTCCAAGAAAGAAGCTTGCGAAATCGCAATTCTTTGCCATGACAGAGGCACTGTTCTAGTCGAAGGGTTAATGTATCGCCATACGGCCTTGTACCGAAGGTTTCTGGAATATTGGGATGCCCGTCGCGACCAAATAGATGCTTTAGATGCAAAGTTTCTCATTCCCGAGGTGCCTCAAGATTCTTTTCGCCAAGAGAACACAATAGCTTCATCTTGCCTTTTCGACATGGGTTGTTATGTGATTTCGCTTTTAGCTGATTTAGAGCTTTCGCTAGATGCTCTCCATTTAACACCTGTTACGCATCATTGGAACGGATGGGACGAGATCAATATTGGAGGTTTGTTGGATGACATCAAAGTCAGGATTAAAATTGGAGTGGCACCTACTTATCAGAACGTTGTTGAGGTTTGTATCCGTGATCGCGAGAAAGCAAAATTTTGGCCATTTTTCTACGGCAGGCCAAGTGAGAGGTGGATATCAATAGAGTCTCATGAGACAATTGCTAAAGAGACGTTAGATGATGCAGATGCTTTTCAGCGCATGTTTATGGTGCCTCGCAGCCAGTTGGTGGCAGATCAACCTAAAAGGCTTGAGCAGATCATTAGGGTTACCTCGCTTCTTGAAGCATTAGGCCGTGAGTTGTTTGCGCTTAGACGTCAAGAAAATTAAATTTCATTAGCAGTTAAATTGTTCATCCTAGATTGTTATTTCGTTTCCATAATTTCTCAAAGGTACACAAGTCATGAATTTGCCTCGTAAGTCGACATTATTTAAAAATATTCAGCGTGATGCGGACGAGCGTGGCGAAATTCTCTCGATTGTCGACGAGCCAATAAGTAATGTTTCAATCATTACCTGTAATCCAGGTGCCTTGAGGTCAAATCATTTTCACCATAGCGACTTTCATTTCATGTACGTTCTTGAAGGTGAAATTGACTATTTTTTTAAGGACGTTGACAGTGGTGAAGTTCAATATTTTAAGGTTCGTGCGGGTGATAATATATTCACTCCGGATAATGAGATTCACGCGACATATTTCCCAGTCAAGACGCGCCTCATTGTAAGCAGCAAGTTTCCTCGCGACCAAGAAACATATGAGAAAGATACTGTTCGCGTCAAGTTTGTGACGGCCGAAAATATCCATGACATGCTAGCCGAGTACGCAACCAATGAATGAACCAGTTCGGAGGCTTGACAGGTGTCGTCTTTGCGGTAGTTTAGACTTAAAGCGTTTTATTGACTTTGGCAAGGTTCCTTTGGGGAATAACCTTCAGTTAACTGCCCAGGAAGCGAAAGATGCAGAATCATATACTCTTGATATTATGTGTTGCAGTGAGTGTGGTCATTTCCAGTTGGGTCACATTGTGGCTCCGGAGCTACTGTATGCTACCAATTACACTTACTTAAGTGGCATTGGATCGAGTTTTGTTAAGCATATCGAGGCTTACGCGCAGTGGGTTGATGAGCATTGCAAACTGCCTGAGCGAGCAGTGATTGTTGATGTTGGTTCGAATGACGGGACTTGTTTAAAAGCGTTTCAGACCCGAGGCCATACAGTTTGCGGTGTTGATCCTGCTTCGTTAGCAGCGGGAATTGCGAATGATAATGGCATTCCAACTATTAATTCTTTTTTCGACACAACTGCGGTTCGAGAGATCGTTCGCCGCTACGGCCAGGCAGACTTTGTCACAAGTCAAAATGTGCTTGCCCATGTTGATGACTTGGGGGCTGTGTTCCAGAATATTTATCACGTTCTCAAGGATGGTGGTTATTTTGCATTTGAGATTGGCTACTTTCGTGAGGTTCTGCGTACAGGTTGTTTTGATACGATTTATCACGAACATCTTGACTATCACCATGCGGGACCGCTTGCACGCTATCTCTGCTCACTTGGTTTTGATTTACTTGATCTTAGTGTAAACAGTGTCCAGGGGGGGTCTTTAAGGCTTTTGCTAAAGAAAACGGGCAAAAGCAGAATTTCGAAATATGCTCAAGAGTTTCTCGACAGTGAAAAACGATCGGAGTTGTATGACGAAAAGTTTCTCGACAATTGGCCGCGAGCGATTGAATCTTCAATGATTAAATTTCATAATATTTTGATAGAGGAAGCTAATCGTGGTGCGCGTATCGTCGCCTATGGTGCGCCAACCAAGGCGATTCTGCTTATGAAAATGGCAGGGCTCGGTGCAAACGACATTTCTTTTGTGGTTGAGGATAATCCCTATAAGGTTGGACGGTTTCTTCCGGGTACGGCTATTCCTATTCGACACACTGCGGAACTGACGTTGGTCAGACCCGAAGTCATAGTAATCCTGGCATGGAACTTTGCAAACGATATCATCAGTAAACTACGTGGTTTTTATGCCCCTATTAAGGTTGTCATCCCATTGCCGGACTTGAGGGTGGTTGACTTATGATTATCTTACCCAAGAGAATGACAGTGATTGCCCCCCATCCGGATGACGAGACTTTGGGCGCGGGCGCTACGATTGCACGGTTTGCAAATGAAGGGGTTGAGGTTTCGGTCCTGATTGTAAGTGGCCACCTTCCACCACTTTATTCTCCAGAAATATTTGAAACTACACGTCGTGAGGCAGAGGCGGCGTTGCGAGTCCTCGGTGTATCCCATTGGGAATTTTTACAGATACCAGCAACGCAGGTTCACCAGACTCCTGTTGCGGAACTGAATCGCAAGATTAGCCAGTTTGTTCGTGAGACTAATCCGGAGATGGTGTTACTCCCTTTTCCGGACCGGCATATTGATCATCGAACGATTTTTGATGCCTCCGTTGTTGCATGCCGACCAGTTTATTCCGAAGCCCCTCGATTTGTGCTTGCATATGAGACTCTTTCTGAAACTCACTGGAACGTCCCTGGCATTGAACCGGCCTTTGTGCCAGAGTTTTATGTCGATATCAGCAATTACATAAATAAAAAGCAGGCTGCGCTTAACAGTTACGTTTCCCAAGTTCACAGTGCCCCATCTCGATCAGTGGAGGCATGCATGGCTCTGGCTAGGTTCAGGGGTAGTCAGAATGGATGCGATTATGCTGAAGCCTTTAAGGTTGTTCGTGTTGTGATCTGAACTAAAGTTAGTTACGCCAATAAACGATCAAAATCCAATTAGAATGAAGCCGTACACTAGTAGACCTCTGAGCAACTCCGAAAATGTGTTTGCTCCAACCCGCCTTGCTAGGTTTCGCCGGGGTCCGATTTGCCTAGTGATAGTAGGCTCGGGTCACCCGATAAATTCTGCTCTACAGCCGATGCAGCATGAATCAATGTTTCCAAGAGAACAGAAAGAATGAACAAAAACGAAATGATGCCAGAGGACGAGATCAGTTTGTTCGATTTCTTGAAAAAGCTGCGCGAAATATGGAAGGCCATTGTGGTAGGGCTTGCGACAGGGATTGCGTGTGCGGTGCTTGGAATCTTCCTGATTCCGCCGAAGTACCAGGCAAGAGAGGTGATTCAGGCTGGTAAGGTTGCCGGCACTGAGATTGAGGCGCCACAAGTGATGGTCGAGCGTATAAAATCGCCTGCCTTTGCTGTAGACGTGGCGAAACGGCTTGGCGATCAGAAGTTGCTTGATCTCCTCTTGACTGGAGAGGATACCGGTGTTCTGGGCATGAAAGTGAATATTATCAGGGGGACTTCGCTGATTGAGGTAGTTGCAGAAAGTATGTCTTCCGCGGTGGCGTTGAAGAAAATCGAAGTTGCGAATGAATTGTTGCTCGCGCGCTACGAGAAGCAGAGTTTGCCATTACGTGAGAAGCTAACAAGGGATATCCAGCTTGCACAAGAAAGATTAGATGCTACCGAGCTCGAATTAACGAAACTGGAGAAAATTATTCCGCCAATTAAATCAATGCATGATTACCAGTTTGCGCCGATTGCCCTGCTCGCGATCCAGAATACCCAAAAGCGTGCCGAATTACTTGATCTGAAGCGGCAACTCGTTTCCCTGCAGATGTTACAACTGCCCCCTTCAACGCAGCCACCAAGTCCTATCGAGCAGGCTTTCGCTGGCACAATGGCGGTCACGCCCAAGAAGTCACTGTTGCTCGCTCTCGGGATCATCGGAGGCTTGCTGGGAGGAGTGGGATGGGGACTTGTCTCGAATAACTTTTCCCGAAAAATCGGCAGAAAGAAGTTGGCTCAACATGAGTCGATTGCTTGATATTGTTGTCGGTCTCATCCCTGAGTTGCCGTTTCTTCTACGGAATCCCTGTACGCTTTGCACTTCGTCCCGCGCTCACTTGTCCAAGGTTTTCTTAACACTTCGGAATATTGGAAATTCAATATAGACTCGCGACCATGAAACGGTCTTTATTCAAACTTGCTATCCCCGTCCTTGCGCTACCCCGTACGGCCAAGCGAGGTATTGCTGTTTTGGTGGATATCAGCCTATGCACCCTGACCGTATGGTTGGCCTTTTACCTGCGTCTTGGGGTGTTTGTGTCGCTTTCCGGTAATGCTTTGCTGGCGGTTGTGGCATCGATTTGTCTTGCTTTGCCAATTTTTGTGGTATCCGGGCTTTATCGCGCCATTTCTCGGTACAGCGGTTGGCCGGCTTTGCTTGCCGTGGCGCGTGCAGTGGGCATTTATGGCTTGATTTATGCATCGCTTTTTACCGCGATTGGCGTTGCTGAGGTGCCGCGTACCATTGGGCTTATCCAGCCGATTCTGCTGCTTTTGTTTATCGGCGCATCGCGCGCTTTGGCGCGGGTGTGGTTGGGCGATCAATACCACAGCTTGCTCAAGCGCGCGACGCGACCCAAGGTGCTGATTTATGGTGCGGGTAGGACGGGTCGCCAACTGGCGGCGGGCATATCCCACAGCCATGAGATGCAGGTGGCGGGGTTTCTGGATGACGACGATCGCTTGCATGGGCACGTGCTCAACGGTTTGCCGGTTTACAATCCAGAGGACCTCGCTGATCTGGCGGCCGCGCTCAAGGTGAGTGATGTGTTGCTGGCGATGCCATCGATCAATCGCAAGCAGCGCAACGAGATTTTGGCAAAAGTCCGCAATGCACATGTTTCGGTGCGTACCTTGCCTAGTGTAACTGATCTGGCGCAGGGCAAGGTTAGCGTCAACGATTTGTGCGAGTTGGATATTGATGACTTGCTGGGGCGCGATCCGGTGATGCCCAATCATATCCTTTTGGCCAAAAACACAACGGGCAAGACGGTGCTGGTAACGGGGGCGGGCGGCTCCATTGGCAGCGAGCTTTGCCGCCAGATATTTGCCCAGGAGCCGGGTACTTTGTTGCTGGTGGATCATAGCGAATTTGCGCTTTATGCGATTCATCAGAAGTTGGAAGAAAAACGGAATGGCAGGGAAGTTCGGCTGGTGCCGCTGTTGGCCTCGGTGCAGGATGATGGGCGTATGCATGAACTGATGAGTACATGGCGACCCGATACGGTTTACCATGCCGCGGCTTATAAACACGTACCCATGGTGGAGCACAACCCGGCAGAAGGGATCAAGAACAACGTGCTGGGTACCCTGAAAACTGCGCTGGCGGCTGCAGATAATGGTGTTTCCGACTTTGTGCTGGTGAGTACCGATAAGGCGGTACGTCCTACCAACATCATGGGGGCAAGCAAACGCTTGGCCGAGATAGTGTTGCAGGCACTGGCTGCCACTCGGACGATTACTCGATTTACTATGGTGCGTTTTGGTAATGTGTTGGGTTCTTCGGGGTCAGTAGTGCCTCGGTTTCGGCAGCAGATTCGTGATGGCGGACCGATTACCTTGACGCATCCTGAAATCACGCGTTATTTCATGACCATTTCGGAAGCGGCGCAATTGGTGATTCAGGCGGGTGCTTTGGCCAAGGGTGGGGAAGTGTTTGTGCTGGATATGGGGCAACCTGTTAAAATCATTGACTTGGCAAAACGTATGGTGGAGCTTTCTGGTTTGTCGGTGAGAGATGTGCAAAACCCGGAAGGTGATATTGACATTGAGATCATTGGTCTGCGACCGGGCGAAAAGCTATACGAAGAGTTGTTGATAGGTGAAAACCCGGAGCCCACCGTCCATCCTGGTATCATGAGGGCGCGTGAGGACTTTATACTCTGGGAAGAACTGGAGCACAAGTTGAATTCTTTGGAAATGATGCTCAACGTTAACGATATCAGCCTAATACGGCTGATGATGCAGCAACTGGTTTTAGGCTACGTACCTAGCAGCGAAATTGTCGATTGGGTGCACCTAGAGCGATCATTCAATACCAGTGTCATTGCCTAGGCTGGGTCGGAGCCAAAATCATGAAAAAAATCACTACAGCGATTTTCCCTGTCGCCGGGCTGGGCACGCGTTTTTTGCCTGCAACCAAGGCCAGCCCCAAGGAAATGCTCCCTATTGTTGATAAACCGCTGATTCAGTATGCGGTGGAAGAGGCCATTGAGGCGGGCATCACCGACATGATATTTGTCACCGGACGCAGCAAGCGGGCGATTGAAGACCATTTCGATAAAGCCTACGAGCTTGAAACCGAACTGGAAATGCGCGGCAGGACGCAAATGCTGGAGTTGTTGCGCGGCATGTTACCCAAGCATGTCAACTGCATCTATATTCGCCAGGCTGAGGCGCTGGGCTTGGGGCATGCGGTGCTCTGTGCCAAACCGGTAGTGAACGATTCTCCATTTGCCGTGGTGCTGGCGGATGACTTGATTGATGCGGCGCCCGGTTCGTTAAAGCAGATGGTGGAGTTGTATCAGCAACGGCAGGCCTCGATTCTTGCTGTAGAGAATGTGGCTCGCGCTGAAACCGGGTCTTACGGCATCGTGGATGCACACGAAGTGGCCGCAGGGGTGATGCAGGTAGATGCCATTGTTGAAAAGCCAGACCCAGCCGTAGCGCCAACGACGATGGCTGTGGTAGGGCGTTACATTTTGAACCCTTCCATCTTTTCCTACCTTGAGCGCGTGCAGCCTGGCAAAGGCGGTGAAATACAATTGACAGATGGCATTGCCGCCATGCTGAAGCACGAGGCGGTGTTGGCATATCAATACCATGGCAAGCGTTATGACTGCGGCAGCAAGCTTGGTTATATGAAGGCTAATGTGGAATTTGCCATGCGGCACCCGGAGGTGGGTACCGAGTTTACCAACTGGCTTGCCGCCAGGCTCGCCAAGTGACAGAAGCCGCCGACGCGCTCACCATCCTCGATGGTGCTGAGCAGATTTATTCGGCAGCCGAAGTGTCGGGTGCGATACACCGCATGGCAGCGGCAATCAGCACAGCCATTAAGGACACCGATCCCCTGGTGTTGGGTGTGATGGGCGGTGCGGTGTTCTTCGCCGGGCAATTGTTGCCTTTGCTGCCATTCCCGCTGGATTTTGATTACGTGCAGGCCTCACGTTATCGTAATCAGCTTCACGGACATGACATTCACTGGCGCGTGGCGCCCAGCGACAATGTGCGTGGCCGTACGGTGTTACTGCTGGATGATATTCTGGATGAGGGCATCACGCTGGCTGCTGTGCGCGACAAATGCCTGGAAGCAGGCGCTTTACGGGTACTGGTGGCGGTGCTGACGGAAAAAGACCTGGGACGCCCGAAACCAATCCAGGCTGATTTTGTTGGGCTGGTGGTTCCTGATCGATATGTATTTGGTTGCGGGATGGATGTGCATGGCCGCTGGCGCAATTTGCCGGCGATTTATGCGCTGAGATAACTGCGCTGCTTAAGCTTCCCCGTATTTTATACGCCAACAAAAAACCGCATTCGCCATTAACGGGCATAATGCGGTTTTCGGTATTACAACTTTAGATTTGGTGCCCAGAAGAGGACTCGAACCTCCACATCTCTCGATACTAGTACCTGAAACTAGCGCGTCTACCAATTCCGCCATCTGGGCTCGAAAGAGACGCGAATTTTATAGGAAAGACGGAGTTTGTCAATGACAAAAAAGCAGCAACGAAAAGATCCGCATGCAAAACGCGAGGCAGCCCGGTATGAAAACCCGCTGCCAAGCCGCGAGTTCATTCTTGAAACAATGGAAGCAGAGGGCGCACCGCTCAGCGTCGAGCGCTTGTATCAGTTGCTGGATATCAGCGATGACAAGCGGGAAATTTTCAACCGCCGCCTGGGCGCCATGGAGCGCGAAGGGCAGATCATGCGCAACCGTAAAGGCGCCCTGTGTATTGCAGAAAAACTGAACCTGATTGCCGGACGCGTGCAGGGGCATGCGGATGGGTTTGGTTTCCTGATCCCCGACGGTGGAGGCGACGACTTGTTCCTCTCGCCGAAGGAAATGTCGCAGGTGATGCATGGCGATCGGGTCATGGTGCGCCCCGCGGGAGTGGACAGGCGTGGACGCCCCGAAGGAAAGATTGTTGAAGTGCTGGAACGGGTCAACAAGCGTCTGGTTGGGCGCCTGATCCGTGAGCGTGGAGTAGTGCTGGTGTCGGCTGAAGACCGGCGCATCCAGCAGGACATTCTCATCCCACCGGGAAAAGACATGAATGCCAAGGCAGGGCAGGTGGTCATGGTGGAACTGATCGAGCAGCCCTCCGCCTACGCACAGCCCATCGGCAAAGTGATTGAGGTGCTGGGCAACTATGCCGATCCGGGGATGGAAATTGAAATTGCGTTGCGCAAACACAATTTGCCCTATGAGTTCTCACCAACTGCAGTAAAACTGGCAGAAAAATTCCCGGCCAAGGTGCAGCCGCAAGACTGGGCCGGACGCGTCGATTTGCGTGAGCTGCCGCTGATTACCATCGACGGTGAAACGGCGCGGGATTTTGATGATGCGGTGTTCTGCGAGCCACAGGGCAAAGGCTGGCGGCTGGTCGTGGCGATTGCTGACGTGAGTTTTTATGTGCGCCCCGGTGACGCCCTGGACAAGGATGCCTATGACCGCGGTAATTCGGTGTATTTCCCACGCCGCGTGATTCCCATGCTGCCGGAAGCACTGTCGAATGGCTTGTGTTCGCTCAACCCGGATGTAGAGCGGTTGTGCATGGTGTGCGACATGCAGATTGACGGCAAGGGCAGTATCAAGCGATACCAGTTTTACCCGTCAGTGATGCGTTCCAAGGCGCGCATGACCTACACCAAAGTGTACGACATGCTGACCAACCCGAAATCCAAGCTGGTGAAGGAACAGGCATGGCTGATGCCGCATCTGACCAACCTGCATGAGCTGTATCAAATCCTGGCGAAATCGCGCGAGCTGCGTGGCGCAATCGAGTTCGAGACCATGGAAACGCTGATGATCTTCAACGATCAGGGCAAGATCGAGCGGATCGAGCCGGTGGTGCGCAACGATGCGCACCGGTTGATCGAAGAATGCATGCTGGCCGCCAATGTCTGCGCATCCGATTTCCTGAAAGAACACCATCATCCGGTGCTGTACCGCATCCACGAAGGCCCAACGCTGGAAAAGCTGGAAAAGCTGCGTGATTTCATGCGGGAGTTCGGCTTCGAACTGGGTGGCGGAGATAACCCTCATGCCAAGGACTATTGCAAGTTGCTGGCCAAGATCAAGGGCCGCCCGGACGAGTCGCTGTTGCAGACTGTGCTGTTGCGCTCCATGCAGCAAGCGGTTTACAGCCCTGACAATGTGGGGCACTTCGGCCTGGCTTACGAGTCGTACACGCACTTCACTTCGCCGATTCGCCGTTACCCGGACTTGCTGGTGCACCGCGCCATCAAGGCCACGCTGGAAAACCGGAAATACAAGGCGGGCGATTGGTCCGAACTGGGCATGCATTGTTCCATGACCGAACGGCGTGCCGATGACGCTACGCGCGACGTGGAAACCTGGCTCAAGTGTTATTACATGCAGGACAAGGTAGGCGAAAGTTTTGACGGCACGGTGAGTGGCGTTACCAGTTTCGGTCTGTTTGTAGCGCTGGATGGCGTATATGTGGAAGGGTTGCTGCATATCACCGAACTGGGAAATGATTACTTTAACCTGGATAATGTGCGCCACGTGTTGACCGGCGAGCGCACCGGCAAGAGCTACCGCCTGGGCGACCGGGTGCGCATCAAGGTGGCGCGGGTGGACATGGAAAGCAGCAAGATAGACTTTGTGCTGGATACGCCTGCGGAAACGGGCAAAAAACCGGAGCGTACCGTAGTGCCGCCCAGCAAGCCGAAGGCGACCGCCAAGACCACACTGACCGCAATCCCCAAGGAAAAGCGTGCATCCAAGGTAAAATCGGATAAACCCGCCAGCAAACCGGCCAGCCGCAAAACCGCCGCTAAAAAACAACGAACGAGAAAAGGTTCTTCCAGCAAATGAGCAACACCCGCATTATTTACGGCTTTCACGCCGTGTTAAGCCGTCTGCGGCAAAACCCGCAAGGCATCGAAGAAATTTGTGTAGACAAGGAGCGCGTAGACGCCCGCATGAAAGATTTGCTGGCATTGGCCAAGGAGAAAAACCTGCGTGTCATGCAACTGGAACGCGCTCGCCTCGATGGCATGGCAGCGTACGGGCGCCATCAAGGGGTGCTGGCGCGCGTAACCGATGCGCCGATTCCGTACCTGGATATCCATGATGTGCTGGAATCGCTCGATGAGCCGCCATTCCTGCTGATTCTGGACGGTGTGGAAGACCCGCATAACCTGGGTGCCTGCCTGCGCGTGGCTGATGCCATGGGGGTGCATGCGGTGATTGCACCAAAAGACCGCGCCGCCGGGCTGAATGCCACAGTGCGCAAGGTTGCCTGCGGCGCGGCGGAAAGTGTGCCGTTCATCGCCGTAACCAACCTGGCGCGCACCATGCGCGAACTGAAAGAAGCCGGGGTCTGGCTGGTGGGCGCCGCAGCCGAAGCAGAAGGTGACTTGTTCAATACCAAAATGCAAGGCGCTATTGGCCTGGTGCTGGGGGCGGAGGGTACCGGCCTGCGCCGCCTGACTGCCGAAACCTGTGATGCCTTGGTACGCATCCCCATGTTGGGGTCGGTTGAGAGCCTGAATGTGTCTGTTGCCAGTGGAATTTGCCTGTACGAAGCCAGACGCCAAAGGCAGCTTGCTGTAAAATAACGAGTTGCAACTTTTTTATTCACTTAACCCTTTGGAGTTATCGCATGGCTGTTGAACGTACCCTTTCCATCATTAAACCTGATGCAGTTGCCAAGAACGTGATTGGCAAAATTTATTCCCGTTTTGAAAGCAACGGCCTGAAGATCGTGGCTGCCAAGCTGGTGCAATTGTCCCAGGCCGAAGCCGAAGGCTTTTACGCTGTGCACCGCGCACGTCCTTTCTTCAACGACCTGGTCAAGTTCATGGTTTCCGGCCCGGTCATGGTGCAAGTGCTGGAAGGCGAAAACGCCGTGCTGAAGAACCGCGAACTGATGGGCGCCACCAACCCGAAGGAAGCCGCTCCTGGCACCATTCGCGCTGATTTTGCAGAAAGCATTGACGCCAACGCGGTGCATGGTTCCGACTCTGCGGAAAATGCCGCGATTGAAATCGCCTATTTCTTCCCGGCTTCGCAAGTTTATTCGCGTTAATGACCGTCAACCTGCTTAATTTCGATCAACCGGCACTCGCCGCTTTTTTTGCAGAGCTAGGCGAAAAGCCTTTTCGCGCCAAGCAAGTGATGCGCTGGATACACCACTTTGGTGTGACCGATATTGAGCAGATGACAGACATTGCACGGCCGTTGCGCGAGAAACTTGCCGCAATGGCCGTGATTGCCCCGCCTGAAGTCAAGGTGGAACAAATTTCCGAAGACGGTACCCGCAAGTGGCTGATTGATGTCGGTACCGGCAATGGCATTGAAACCGTGTTCATTCCGGAAGAAGGGCGCGGTACCTTATGCGTGTCCTCCCAGGTCGGCTGTGCGCTGGAATGCACCTTCTGCTCCACTGGCAGGCAGGGCTTCAACCGTAACCTGGAAGTCTCGGAAATCATCGGCCAACTGTGGGTGGCCAACAAAGCCCTGGGGCGTGATCCCAAAGGCGACAGAATTATCTCCAATGTTGTCATGATGGGCATGGGCGAACCGCTGGCCAACTTTGACAACGTCGTCACCGCGCTCAACATCATGCTGGATGACAGCGCGTATGGCCTTTCCCGCCGTCGCGTCACGGTTTCGACCTCCGGCCTGGTCCCGGCCATGGACAGGCTACGCGAGGAGTGCCCGGTGGCACTGGCGGTGAGCCTGCATGCACCCAACGATGCGCTACGCGACGAAATCGTGCCGATCAACCGCAAATACCCGCTGAAGGAACTGATGGCCGCATGCCGGCGCTATCTGGAAAAAGCGCCGCGTGATTTCATTACATTTGAATACGTCATGCTGGATGGCGTGAACGACACGGTTGAACACGCCCGCCAGTTGCTGGCCTTGGTCAAGGATGTCCCGTGCAAATTCAACCTGATCCCGTTCAATCCGTTCCCGGACAGCGGTTACCGCACGTCGCGCAGTGAGCAAATCCGGCGTTTCCGCGATACACTGATGCAAGCCGGCTATGTGGTGACCACCCGCAAGACCCGTGGCGAGGATATTGACGCCGCGTGCGGGCAGCTGGCCGGCAAGGTGCAGGATAAAACCCGCCGCGCCGAAAAGAGGGTGGTGCGCATTGTGGCTGAACAAGCGCAACATTCCGTACCTAACCACTAACGAGATCGTGCGATAAAGGCAATACCCATGAGTGATGAAACCCCCGCAATCCTGACCGATCCATTGACTGACCCGGCTGCACCGCGGTTGGCGCTGGGCGCTGCGCTACGCACCGCTCGTAAAAGGTTGGAGTTGAGCATCGAGGATGCTGCGCAGCAGTTGAGCATGAGCCCCCGCCAGATTCTGGCGCTGGAAGAAGACCATCTAGAGGCATTAAGTTCGCCCGCTTTTGTTCGAGGATTCATCCGTAATTACGCGCGCCTGCTCAAACTGGAAGCGGAGCCGCTGCTGGAAGCGTATCGCGCCCTGCAGCCGGAAACTGGGCATCGGGCAGCCATTTCCCTGCAATCCGAGCATATCGCGATTTCTGATGGTTCCAGGAAAATCTGGACCGTTTATGCGCTGGCTTCCCTGCTGGTGGTCGCGCTGGGCGGGGGGTGGCTGTTTTACAAGGACTGGAGCGTGCAACAACCTGCGGCTCCGGTGACTGCTGAAAAATCCCAGCCCGCAGAACTGCAACCGGCGCAAGATGCTCAACCCACGCCCACGCCCGCGGCTGACGTGCCGGCAGCAGTAGCAGCAGAGCCTGCGCCGGTCGTTGCGGCAGCGGCAGAATCATCAGTACCGCCAACCCCGGCTGCCGCACCTGCCGTTCCGGCAACTGTTGTTGCACCAGCTGCGGCAGCGCCGGCGGCACAAGCCGTGCCTGCACCGCCAACGCCAGCACCCTCTGCCGCAGCTATCCGGATGGTGTTTTCCGAGCAAACCTGGGTGAGCGTGGTGGATAGCACCGGCAAGGAAGTATTCAATAAAACCAAGGCTGCGGGCACGGAAGATAACGCTGATGGTACGCCGCCATTCAAGGTGGTGATTGGCAACGCCAATGGGGCCAAGGTGTTTTATCGCGACAAACCTTACGACATTGCACCCTATACCAAGAGCAACGTAGCGCGTATTACCCTGGAGTAGCCTCTTGAGCCAGCAACAACCTATTTCCCGCCATCCGACGCGCCGTGTCCTGATCGGCAATATTCCGGTAGGCGGGGGGGCGCCGGTGGTGGTGCAGTCCATGACCAACACCGATACCGCCGACGCTGAATCTACCGTGCGCCAGGTGTACGAACTCTGGCAAGCCGGTTCCGAAGTGGTCCGCATTACCGTCAATTCGCCTGAGGCCGCGGCCCAGGTCGGTACCATACGCAAACAACTGGACGCGCTGGGTTGCGATGTGCCGCTGATCGGCGATTTCCACTTCAATGGCCATAAGCTGCTGGCGCAGTATCCGGATTGCGCCAAGGCGCTGGCCAAATACCGCATCAACCCAGGCAATGTGGGCAAGGGCAGTAAGCGTGATGAACAGTTTGCCGCCATGATCGACATGGCCATCCAGCACAACAAGCCGGTGCGTATCGGTGTCAACTGGGGTAGCCTGGACCAGGCCAAAATGGCGCGCATGATGGATGAGAACGGCAAGAGTGCCACGCCGCTCCCGGCCGATGCCCTGATGCGCGAAGCCTTGATTCAATCCGCGCTGGAAAGCGCGGAGCAGGCCGAAGCGCTGGGCCTGGCCGCTGACAAGATCATCATTTCCTGCAAAGTCAGCAATGTACAGGATCTGATTACGGTTTACCGCGAGCTTGCCCGCCGCAGCGATTACCCGCTGCACCTGGGCTTGACCGAGGCCGGCATGGGCTCAAAAGGGATTGTTGCCTCGTCTGCCGCATTGGGCGTGTTGCTGCAAGAAGGCATTGGCGACACCATCCGTATTTCCCTGACGCCGGAACCCGGCGAACCGCGCACCAAGGAAGTCGTCGTGGCGCAGGAAATCCTGCAAACCATGGGCATACGCTCGTTCACGCCGCTGGTTACTGCCTGCCCGGGCTGCGGACGTACTACGTCGACGTTTTTCCAGGAGCTGGCGCAGAAAATTCAGCGCTACTTGCGTGAGCAAATGCCGGTGTGGCGCAACCAGTACCCCGGCGTGGAAAACCTGAATGTGGCGGTCATGGGTTGTGTGGTCAACGGCCCCGGCGAATCAAAACTCGCCAATATCGGCATCAGCCTGCCGGGGACGGGAGAGACGCCGGTCGCCCCGGTGTTTGTGGATGGTGAAAAAACCGTGACCCTCAAAGGGGACGCGATTGCCGAAGAGTTTCAGACAATTGTAGAAGACTACGTGCGTAGCAATTACGCCGAGGGCGGCAATCTGAGAGCGGCTTCCAAGGTGATCCCCATCAAGGCTGTGGCATAAGGCGATAGCCCTTTCAACTTCTTGTGGCAATTGTGTCGCAAACGCGACATTCTGCTAACCCGTCCTGGATTGCAGATGCCTCATTATTTTGTAACCTATTGTATTTATTTGTTTTGTGTGTCATTGGCATGGAATGTGCTGAATATTTTCCAAGCGATATATAATTGTCTTTATTGCGACATACTTAGGGATTGTTATGACCAGTCAAACTGACCTCAAGATTGTAGGTTCCCTGTGGTTAGGGCGTGATGAGCAGAATCTGCTGAGCGACAAGCGTATCGCCTTGTTGGAAAAAGTCGGCGAGTGCGGTTCGATCACACAGGCGGCCAAGGCTGCTGGCTTGAGCTACAAAGGCGCCTGGGATGCGGTGGATGCGATGAATAGCATGTTCGGCGAGCCGCTGGTTGCGACCATGACTGGAGGCAAAGGAGGTGGGGGTACGCACCTTACCGCGACCGGCATCCGTATCGTTGATGCCTACAGCGCCTTGCGGCGGGAGCAACAGCGCTTCCTGAAGGCAGCCAGCGCCGGCATCGAAGATTTTGACAACGTGTACCAGATGATTAGGAGGCTATCGGTGAAAACCAGCGCGCGCAATCAGTTCTTTGGCAAGGTGAGTGCGATCAAACTCGGCCCCGTCAACGTAGAGGTCGAGTTGACGCTGACCGGTGGCGACAAGATTCATGCTGTGATCACGCATGACGGGTTGGATAATCTCGGCCTCAAGGTCGGTAGCGATGCCTGGGCGCTGGTCAAGGCGAGCTGGATCATCCTGGCATTGCCCGAAGCCGCCAGGCAGGTCAGCGCCAGGAACAAGCTGATCGGCAAGATTACACGCATCACGCCAGGCAATGTGAATACCGAAGTGGTGCTGCAGCTGGATGGCGGCAACACGGTGAGCGTGGTCATCACCAACGACAGCGTGACCAGCCTGGACCTGAAGGAGGGCCTTGAAGTGTGCGCCGTATTCAAGGCCAGCAGCGTGATTCTGGGAGTGACCGACTGAGCCGGTGTTTTTTTGCCAATCGTTATTTAGTTTTATTTATTGCGATTTTTTAAAGGAGCCTGAAAATGAAACCAGTATGGAAGTTGAAGTGCGGCTTATTGCTCGCCTTGTGTGTCAATGCCGCCTATGCCGATGACGGTACGGCGGACAAGATAGCTCAGTTGCAGAAAATGCTGGAACAGCAGCAGGCGCAGATGAAAGTCATGGCCGATGAACTGACGGAGCTGAAACAGCAGCAACCCGTTCGCCAGGCCAGTCTGGCGGAACCGGAACAGAAGCAGATACAGGAGCAGCAATGGCAGATCCAAGCCATGGCTGACGAGTTAAAAGCCTTGCAGCAAAAGCCGACGGTTGTTGTAAGCGAAAAAGACGGCATCGGCCTCAAATCCAGCAACGGCGATTTTTCCATCAAGCTGCATGGCCTGTTCCAAGGGGATTATCGCGGGATTGACGCTGGCGGTACCGCCAGTACCAGCGGCGGCTGGATGGTACGCAAGGCACGCCCGTGGATTGAGGGCTCGTTGTTCGGCTGGATCGACTACAGGTTTACGCCGGAATTTGCGACAACAACATCCAATGTCACGACTACCAACGGTAATGTAACGCTGGGAACGCCGGAAGTGATCGACGCTTTTGCCGATTTCAAATTCCAACCGTGGCTCAAACTCAGGGCCGGCAAGTTCAAGCCGTTTGTCGGCCTGGCTCGTTTGCAATCCGATACGGTGGGTAAGTTCCTGGAACAAAGCATGGTGACTGCAAACCTGTTGCCACAGCGTGATGTTGGCGCCTCGCTGTTTGGCGATGTGTTTGATGGCAAGCTGAGTTACGCGGTGGGCTTTTCCAACGGCGTGATTGATGGCGGCGATCAGTCGGTGGCACTGGACGGCAACAACGACAAGGAATTTACTGCCAGACTATTTGCCGAGCCGTTCAAGGGCCAGGACAGTATTCTGGCCGGTCTGGGTTTCGGCATTGCCGGCACCAGCAACAACCAGCGCGGAGCCAATACCAATAGCAGCACGTCGCAGTTGCCGTCCTACCGTTCGTTCAGCCAGAGCAACTTTTTCAGCTATACCACGACTGCCGGTTCGGCAACCTACGCCGATGGGCAGCGCACGCGCTGGTCTCCGCAGGCTTATTACTACTATGGCCCGTTCGGTGTGATGGCGGAATATGCGCGTGAGCACCAGGCCGTGACGCGCGGCACCAATCATAAATCCTTGAACCACGATGCCTGGGAAGTCACTGCTTCTTATTTGCTGACCGGTGAAAAGGCGTCGTACGGTGATGTCAAACCCAACCGGCCATTCAAGCCCGGCAGCGATGGCTGGGGTGCATGGGAAATTGTGGCGCGCTACAACGAATTGAATATTGATAGCGATACCTTTGTGGGCACCAATGGCCTAGTCACCGGCGCCAATCCATTTGCCAACCCGACCACTGCGGCCAGCAGCGCACAGGGCTGGGGGATTGGGGTGAACTGGTATCTCAACAACTACACGCGCTTCACGGTGGATTATGAAACAACCAGCTTTGACGGCGGTGGCGGCGGTACGGTTACCGCGCCAGTGGATAAGCCGGACGAAAAAGCCATGATTGGCCGCCTGCAAGTGACGTTCTAACCATATATGATGAAGGGAAATAACTCATGAAAAACCAAACCATAAAACTGCTGGCAGCTTTTGGCTTGCTGCTGGCGACCACGCTGGCCCAGGCCGAGCCGCTCACCGTCGCGATTGCCGCCAACCTGAAATACGTGTTCGACGATCTCGCCGCCGAGTTCAAGAAACAGACCGGCATCGAGACGCAAAGCGTGCTCAACGCTTCCGGCAAGATTGCAACGCAGGTCAGGAACGGTGCGCCGTTCGACGTGTTCATGTCCGCCGACATGGAGTTTCCCGATGGCTTGTACAAGGATGGTTTTGCTACCACGCCGCCCAAAGCCTATGCCTATGGCTTGCTGGTGCTGTGGACGCAAAAAGACGTGGACTTGGGCAAAGGTGTGGCCGGGCTGGCCGATGCCAGCGTGGGCAAGGTCGCCATCGCCAACCCCAAGGTGGCGCCATTCGGCAGGCAGGCGCTGAAAGTGCTGGATTTCTACAAGGTGCGTGCCGCGGTAGAACCCAAGCTGGTGTACGGTGAGAACATCACCCAGGTCAGCCAGTATGTGGACAGTAAGGCGGTCGATGTCGGCTTCAGCGCCAAATCCATCGTGGTTGCGCCGGAAACGGCAGGCAAGGGCAAGTGGGTGGAAGTGCCGCCGGAAAGCTACGAACCGATTGCGCAAGGCGTGGTGATCCTGAAGCATGGTTCGGAAACCAATGGCGAAGCCGCGCGCAAGTTCTACGGTTTCGTGCAATCCGCCAAGGCCCGCGAAATTTTTGCCAAGAATGGGTACAAACTGCCGTGAACAGGCTGAACGGAACCATCGCCTCCATTGAGTGCAACCGCCATATGTCGCTGGTCGACGTGGCGGTGGGCGGCGATATCTTTTCCGCAACGCTGCTGGAAACGCCGGAAATGGCCGGCTATCTCCAGGTGGGAGCCGATGTCACGCTGCTGTTCAAGGAAACCGAGGTGGCGCTGGCAAAAAACTTGAGCGGAGCCCTCAGTCTGCGCAACTGCTTTGGCGTGACGGTAAACGGTATCGAGCGCGGCGACATCTTGAGCGCCGTGGCACTGGATTACGCTGGGCAGGCGCTGGGCAGCGTCATTACCACGCGTGCTGTGGATCGCTTGCAACTGGTTGTGGGCGAAACCGTGGAAGCCCTGGTGAAAGCCAATGAAATCGTGCTGATGGGAGGTCATCATGGTAATTGACTGGCAACCCCTGATCCTCACTTTCAAGCTGGCGGCGGTGACCACCGCCATCCTGCTCTGCATCGGCGTGCCCTTCGCCTGGTGGCTGGCGCAGACCAGAATCAGGCTCAAGCCCGCCGTCGAGGCGCTGGTGGCCATGCCGCTGGTGCTTCCGCCGTCGGTGCTGGGCTTTTATTTGTTACTCGCCTTCAGCCCGGAGCACTGGTTCGGGCAATGGCTGGATCGCGTCGCCGGGCTTAAGCTGGCATTCAGTTTCCAGGGACTGGTGGTGGCTTCCATCATTTTCAGTTTTCCCTTCCTGGTGCACCCGATCCAGGCTGCGTTCCAGAATTTACCAAAAAGTTTGAGCGATGCCGCGCGCGTGCTGGGCAAATCCAACTGGCAAATCTTCCTGCGCGTGCTGTTGCCCAATATCAAGCCCGCACTACTGTCCGGCACGGTATTGTCCTTTGCCCATACCGTGGGTGAATTCGGCGTGGTGCTGATGATAGGCGGCAACCTGCCCAACCAGACGCGCGTCGCCTCGATCGCCATTTATGACGAGGTGGAATCGCTCAACTACGCCGCTGCCAACTTCTACGCCGGAGTGCTGTTCTGCCTGTCGTTCCTGATTTTGCTGGTGGTTTACGTGGTCAATCGCAAAAAATGATAAGCGCCAGCCTCCATAAGCGTCTGCACGGTGCCCAGGGCGAATTTGAACTGGCTGCCCGCCTGGAAGTTGCCCAGGGTGAATTCGTCGCCTTATTCGGCCCCTCCGGTGTGGGCAAGACCACGCTGCTGCGCTGTCTGGCTGGGCTGGAGCAGCCGGAACAGGGCAGGGTGGTGGTCGGCGGCGCGACCTGGTTCGACAGCGCCGCTCGCATCGGCCTGGCGCCGCAGCAGCGGCAGGTGGGTTATGTGTTCCAGGATTACGCGCTGTTTCCCAACATGACCGTGCGCGGCAACCTGGAATTCGCATTAAGAAAAGGCGCTGACAAAAAACGCGTCAATGAACTGCTGGAACTGATGGAACTGGGCGAACTGCAACAGCGCAAGCCGGAAACCTTGTCCGGCGGACAGAAGCAGCGCGTGGCGCTGGCGCGGGCACTGATCTCCGAGCCGCGCCTGCTGCTGTTGGACGAGCCGCTTTCCGCGCTGGATTCCGCCATCCGGTCGCGGTTGCAGGACGAGATCCTGCGCCTGCAAAAGCATTTCGGCATTACCGCCATCATCGTCAGCCACGATGTCGGCGAGGTTTACAAACTCGCCAACCGCGTGATGGTGATGGAAGCCGGGAAAATCGTGCGGCAAGGCAGCCCCGCCGAGGTATTCAGCACCGGGCAGACCAGCGGTAAGTTCCGCTTTACCGGCGAAATTCTGGCCATCGAGCCCATGGATGTCCTGTTCTCGCTGACGGTGCTGGTCGGCAACCAGATCGTGCGCGTGGTGGCCACCCGCGATGAAGCCGCCGAACTGCATCCCGGCGACCGCGTGATGATGGTGTCCAAGGCGTTCAACCCCATGGTGTTGAAACTGGATTAGCAGCCAGTTTTTATTTGCCAACCGTCATATAGTTTACTTTATTGCGAAATTAATTTTTATATAAATTTGATTTAAAAGGGGAAATTAGATGGAAGCAAGATGGATGGTAAAGCCTGTCTGGGTGGCGATATGGGTTCTTGGCGGTACGTTCAATGTTTCAGCGGATGACGGTTTGCTGTCGCGCGACATTATCAAGAATGCAATCGCACAAGCCGACACAACATTACCCACGGTGGAAGTCACTGCCGATATGCCGGCGGATGCCAGTAACACCGCGGACAAAACCACGGCCGACGTCAGGCCCGATCTTGCTCCTGACAGCATCCAGAACATGTATCGGGTTGAGTCTACGGCGCGGTTCGGCACCGAGGTGATGACCAAAAAAGATATAGAAGCCTTGCACCCCAAGGATGTATTCGACCTGCTGGATAAAGCGAACGGCCTGGACCTGACTTACCAGGGGAGGAAAAGCCCGTATTTCCTCAACGAGCGCGGCGGCGGTAGCTTGACCTATATCCTTGACGGCGCGCTGTTGCCCACGCAGACCAACCGGATACTGCAAAGCATTCCGCTGGCGGCCATCGAGCAGATACAGATTGTCCGGGGGTCGACTTCCCTGGCGCTCGGGCCATCCATTCCCATTGGTGCATCCAACTCGCCGTCCGGGCTTAACACCGGTTTTGTGATCATCCGTACCAAACGGGCTGCCAAGACCGAAGCCAAGCTTACGGCATCTGTTGAAAAAGCGGTTTCCCAACCGACTGCCAACAAGGAAAGCCTCTATGCTGGGACGCATCTGGGCGAGCCGGAATCGGTCAACGGCTATATCGGTGGAATGCTTTCACGAACGGACGTGCCGAGCAAGGACACCTGGTTTGACGGGCAGGATGACAACTCAAAAATGGCTACCGGGGGATTAAGTATCGGCAAGTTCTCCATCAACGGTATGGCATATAAGAGCCGCGCCGGGTTTGAAATGCAGCGCGGGGTCAGCAACACCGGTGTGCTGGATAACTCGAAGTGGTATTACGACCCGCTGGTCACGACGGTGCTGTCATCGGATATGAGCATGCAGTGGAGCGAGAACCAGACGACCTTGTTCTCCATTTTCAAAACGATGTATCACCAGCATGAGGTCAATGAAAATTTTACCGGCGTTCCTGCACGCTCCGACAAGGATTTTGACGAATCCACCGACGGCTACAGCCTTCGCCACAACGCCAGGTTCGGGAACACCTTGCTGCAACTGGGCGGGCAGGTCGAGAACAGCAGGGGATACGGCCCCAACACCAGTTCCAACTATAACAACTGGGATACCAGCGTCAAAGGATGGTCGGCTTCGGTCGAGCAAAGGCTGTTTGACAATGCCGTGACGCTGGATGCGGGTTACCGCAAGGACAAGAAACATATCGACCATTCCGTCAGCTTCAGCCCGGCGGGTGCCGCCGGCACGTGGCCGGCACAGATTGCAGCAAGGCTTGCCGCCAATAATGACGTGGACATGGCGCCGGCAAAGATTTTCACCCTGGGGGCGCGCTGGAAAATAAACGACATGTTCGCCCTGAACGGCCGCTATTTTGATGGCGATGAGGGGGCGTCGGGCGATTTCGATATTGTAATGGCAGGTAACAAACCGCTGCATGCCGAACAGCAGAAACGTCGGGAAGTCGCCTTCGAGGCCAGTCCGTGGCCCTATTTCAAGCCGATGCTGACATTGTTCGATATCGACATCAAAAACCAGAAGACCGCAACGAACAATACCTACGTGGTGAACGGCGAAACCTTTTATTTCTATACCGAAAACGATTCCCACCGCCAGGGGCTGGAATTGCTGGTGAAAGGAAACTTTGCACCTAAAACCGCGTACAGCTTTGCCTGGACTCATATGTACGACAACGAAATCATCACCAATGGCGTAGCGGTTGATGATAACGGCATTAAAACCCCGATGAACCTGTATACCGCGCGGCTGAGCCATGAGTGGGATGATTACCGCGCCAACCTGTCGGTGAAGAAAGTGGGCGCGTATACAGCCTCGACCAGTTCGCCCGGCACCTTTGTCGGCGAGTTCGGCGACTACACCCGCGTCGATGCCAATGTCGCGCGGGATTTCAAACTGGACGGGCACAAACTTACCGCAACCCTCTATGGGCGCAACCTGGGCAACGACCACTACGCAACCAAATACGTCACCGGTTATTACTACGACCGCGGCCGGACGCTGGGTGTGGAAGTTTCCGCCGAATTCTGAGGGAGGAGCCATCACATGGAAAAACCGGATTCCGAGACTGAATACAGAGCATCCCGTCGTCGTTTCCTGACCGGCATGGCTGTCGGGGTCGCCACCCTGGCATGCCCGGCATGGGCGCGGTCGGGGCGCCAGACGGTAACGGTACTCACTAACCACAACGACGATACTTTTGCGTTGTTCGAAGAGGCTTTTGAAAAAGCGCAGCCCGATTACCGCATCAAGATCGTCTGGCTGATGCCGCCGGATGCAACCAAACTGCTGCGGCGCAGGGAAAGCGATGGCCCGGACGTCTGGTGGACGGCGTCGCCGCGCAACCATATCGCCGACATTGTTCCCGATGGCCTGCTGCAAGCTTTGCCTGCCGTGGATGCTGGACTGCCGTCCAGCATAGGCAACCTGCCGCTGGTTGCCGCCGACAACACTTACCGTGCCACGCAGATCACCGCATTCAGCTTCCTGGTCAACCGCAAGGCGATTGCCGAGCAGCAGCTGCCCTGGCCCTCTGACTGGCCAGTGCTGGCGCAGCCGGAATACGCGGGGAAAGTGGCACTCACCGATCCGCTCAAGGTACGCTTTGGCACCCTCCTGCTCGACGTTGCGCTCCAATCCTATGGCTGGGAGGCCGGCTGGGCCCTGTTGTCGGCGATTACGGGCAATGCCGTGTTATTGCCCAAGGGATTGGCCGACGAGGTGAGCAGCGGCTGCCAGCCGGTGGCCCTGCATGTGGATGTCATCCCCAATGCCGAACAACGCTTCCGCCAGCCGATGGAACGCGTTTATCCGGGACATGGCGGGATTGTGAATGACGGTTACATCAGCATCATGAAAAACAGCGCCAACGTCGAAGGCGCACGTGCTTTTGTCAATTTCGTGCTGTCGGCGGAAGGGCAGCGCCTGATGCTGCGTACCGATCTGCCGCGCCTGTCGGTGCGCCCTGAAGTCTATGTGCAAGGCGGCGAGAAAGATCAATTCAACCCATTTGCCGCGCAGGCGGCCGGCCAGTTCACCTACCAGACCGGCGGACCATCCGAGGCATGGCGTGCGGCTGTCGTGTCGGCGTTGTTTGCCGCCATGTACAAGGATCACAACCAGCTTGCCCAACTCTGGGCGCGCTTGCATGCCGCCGAACGCAAGGCAGAGCCAACGCATACGGAGCAGGTGGCCAAGGCGCGCCATGCGTTGGAGCAGGTGCCGCTTGCCGCCGCCATGGCGGATAGCGAAGACATCAGGAAGGCCTTCCGCCCACAACGCGGACAGGCCGTACCTCAGGAAGCTGCACCGGAAGGAAATGCGCCGCTGTCGGAGGCGGCGAAGGCCTATGCCGCCGCCTGGGAGGAGGCTTATCGGAACAATCGGGCGCAAGCTGCAAAATTACTGGACGAGGTGGGCGCATGAAACAGTTTTGGATGATAGTGGCGTGCCTGTTGCTGGCGAATTTTCCATCTGCTGGCACCAGTGCCGAGAGTTATCCGCGCGAGGCTTATTCACATCCCGTAGCGGGGCTGGATACCAATGCGCTGGATACGTTTTACCGCGGACGTACCGAGTTCCTGCAATCATGGGCGGTGCCGCCGGAAGGCGGCACTGTGGCGGGGCTGGGGCCGTTGTTCAACCGGATTTCCTGTGCCTCGTGCCATCAGAAAATGGGCCGTGGTCGTTCGCCAGATAGTCCGGACCAGCGCATGTTGTCCATGCTGGTGCGATTGTCGGTACCGGGCAAGGGGCCGCACGGCAGCCCGCTACCCCATCTTTCCTACGGCACGCAGTTGAACGAAGAGGGCACCCCAGGCGTTCCCGGCGAAGGCAGGGCGGCCATTCACTGGCAGGAGCATGCGGTACGCCTGAAAGACGGGACGGAAGTGAAGCTGCGCAAGCCCCGGCTGGAGTTCGTTGATCTGGCCTATGGGCCGGCCGACGGCATACTGGCTTCACCGCGCGTCGGCCAGCCGGTTTACGGCCTCGGCCTGCTGGAGGCCGTGCCGTCGAGTACGCTGCAACGCATTGCCGCCGCCCAGAAAAAACAGGGGATTCACGGCCGCTTCAACCGGGTGTGGGATGTGGTGCTGCAAAAGGAAGTGCCGGGCCGTTTTGGCTGGAAGGCCAATAGCCCGACCCTGCCGCAGCAAATGGCCGAGGCTTTTCTGGGCGACCTGGGCGTGACTTCGACGCTGTTCCCCGATGCGCAGTGCGCGCCCCAGCAACATGCTTGCCGTGGCGCGCCGCAGGCTAAAACCCAGCCGGAACTTTCCGCTGCGCGCCTTGACGACATCGACTTCTTCACCGTGCACCTGGCGCCGCCGCCGCAGCGCAATGCCGATGAGGTGCAAGTCATGCGCGGCAGCAAGCTGTTTGCTGCCATGGCTTGCGCTGCCTGCCATACGCCGCAACTCGTCACGGCTGCGCACCCGCGCTATCCGGCAACATTGCCGGCGCAGACCATCGCGCCATACACCGACCTGCTGCTGCATGACATGGGGCCGGGATTGGCCGATGGACGCCCCGATTTTCGCGCCAGCGGCAGCCAGTGGCGCACGCCGCCGCTATGGGGGATCGGGCTGGTGCCGGTGGTCAACGGCCACAGCCAGTACCTGCATGATGGCCGCGCCCGCAACCTGGAAGAAGCCGTGCTATGGCATGGCGGGGAGGCGCGCCACGCGCGCAAACGTTATATGGCATTGCCCAAGGAACAGCGGCAGGACTTGCTGGCGTTCTTGCAGTCCTTGTGAAACATCACGCGAGTGATTGATGAGTGGATATCATGAACATCAACGATTGCTGGCATCGCTGTTTTTTGCGTTGTTGGTTCATGTGGCAGCCGTTTTCATGCTGATTCCGATGTTATCCCTGTCCAAGCTGGATGCCGAACCCAGGCCGCTCAGTGTCGTGATGTTGCAGCAAGAACAGCCGGCGGCATCGCGTGTGGTACTGAGCCGCCCGGAAGTGGTGCGCCCGGAACCTGTGCATTCAAGACCCAAGCCGCACCAGACGATGCGGCTGCCGTCGATGATGGTTCTGCAAGATTCGCTACAGACCGTAGCCATGGAAACTATTCCCGCCCCGCCTCAGGCAGAGGCTCAGGAACCAGCGGCTAAAGTGGTCGCCACGACTCCCTCCATCCCGCAACCGGCACCCGCTGCAGCGGCATCACCGTCCGGCCCGGTAACGCCGCCGCAATTCAATGCGGATTACCTATCCAACCCGGCGCCGGAATATCCCGACGAATCGCGTGTACAACGCGAGGAAGGGGTGGTTTCGCTACGTGTCCATGTGACCGAAGCAGGCCGCCCGGACGAAATAACCATGCATCGCAGCAGCAGCTTTGCCCGCCTCGACCAGGCGTCAATCGAGGCCGTCTGGCGCTGGAAGTTCGTTCCCGGGTATCAGGACGGCAAGGCTATGGCGGCCTGGGTGATCGTCCCAATCCGTTTTACTTTGCGGAAATAAAAACGTTACCGCAGGCCAGGAATTGCCTTGAAAGGAGTGAAAATGTCCTATCCATGGAATGCCTTGCTACCAAGGAAGTACCACAATAGCGTGGTACCGCCGATAGCATTCGAGCACCATGCCGAGCCGTCGCTGCGCGCGGACAAGATCATTGGTTTTGATGACAGCGGCAAGCGGTGTTTTTACTATCAGTCCTTCCTGCTGGCCGAGGAAGGCTTTGACATTGACGAGTTTCCGATATTGATCGAAGCCTATTACGAGCGCGTTATTGCCTGGCGGCATCGGAAAGGCCACTGGATCAAACTCAAGAGTTATTCCGACAGGCTGGATCTCTGCAATAAGAAACTCACGACCCTGCCTGTGGAAATCAGCCTGGAAATGCCGCGCTGACCGGGCACCGGCAGATGCCCGGTATCATCCGGGAATTACGCCGCCAGAATGACCGAAGATGCCTTGAACACGGCACTGGCTGCCGTGCCTTCCTTGATGCCCAGTTCATTCACGGCATCGTGGGTAATCGTCGCGTAGACCGTTGCGCCGCTGGGCAAGGTGATCGCCACTTCCGAATTGATCTGGCCGTTGCTTACCTTGGAAACCTTGCCGGCCAGCACGTTGCGGGCGCTTAATGCCAGCCCGGCGGCCTCCGTCATCACCAGCACGGAGGATGCTTTGACCAGCACGTTGACCGCCTTGCCGGTGGCCAGCCCCAGGCGTTCCACGCTGCCTATGGTGACAATGGCGACCACCTTGTCGTTACCGCCGATCGAGATTTCGATTTCCGAGTTGACGCTGCCGGGTTTGATGGCGGAAATGGTGCCTTGGAAGATGTTTCTGGCGCTGATTTTCATGATGCTTTCCTTCAGTGGTTGTTAACGAGATGCGGACAGGCATAAAGTACGCTACTGCGTCAGTACATCTCAACCACAACGCCATGCGGAACGCGATATAGCCGGGTTGGAAACGAAATTTTGAGTATTTTGCACAAACGCTGGTTTTTATACCTGATCGAATGCCAGGATGGCAGCATTTACACGGGCATCACCGTGGATGTTGCCGCCCGTTATGCCGCGCACGAACAAGGAAAAGGCGCGCGTTACACGCGCTCGCATCCGCCCCGGGCGTTGCTGGCGGTGGTTGAGTATCCTGACCGCTCGGCAGCTTCCAAGGCGGAATATGCGATCAAGCAATTGTCTGCAACAGAGAAGCGGGAATTCGTGGGTGGCTTGCCTGCAAGCCAATGCGGTAAAGGTAACTGATTTATCTAATATTTTCAGTCCTATCCGTGCAATCACGTATCGACAGATTCAGTGAGGCGGCGCATCATCCTCGCCAAGCCGATCCAACAACAAGGAGAAAAACCATGCCTGCCCATACCTACAAATTAATCGAATTGGTTGGTTCCTCAACCGTCAGCAGCGATGATGCCATCAAGACCGCAATTGCCAAGGCGGCATTGACCGTCAAACACCTGAACTGGTTTGAAGTGGTGGAAACGCGCGGCCATATCGTGGATGGTAAGGTTGCGCATTTCCAGGTCACCCTCAAGGTTGGTTTCAGGATCGAGGACTGAGTGCTGATCCGCAACAAAAAGCCCCGATCAACAGTATCGGGGCTTTTTGTTTACTACGTCTGATCCGGACTAGGCGGCGAAGTTGGCTGCGACAAAGTTCCAGTTGACGATGTTCCAGAACTTTTCGACGTAGCCGGCGCGGGCGTTGCGATAGTCGATGTAGTAGGCGTGCTCCCACACATCGCACGTCAGCAATGGCTTGGCATCGCCGGTCAGCGGCGTGGCGGCGTTGCTGGTGGAAACCAGGTCAAGTGAGCCGTCAGCCTTCTTCACCAGCCAAGCCCAGCCAGAACCAAAGGTGGTAATGGCGGTTTGGGTAAAGGCTTTCTTGAATTCATCGAAAGACCCCCACTTGGCGTTGATGGCATCCGCCAGTGCACCGGCAGGAGCTCCGCCGCCATTGGGGCTGAGGCCGTTCCAGTAGAAGGTGTGGTTCCACACTTGGGCGGCGTTGTTGAAAATTCCGCCGGAGGATTTTTTCACGATGTCCTCCAGGCTGGCGTTCTCGAATTCGGTGCCTTTGATCAGGTTGTTGAGGTTGGTAACGTAGGTTTGGTGGTGCTTGCCGTAGTGGAATTCGATGGTTTCCGCGGAAATGTGTGGTTCCAAGGCATTCTTGGCATAAGGCAGGTCAGGTAGTTTGTGCTCCATTTGTTGCTCCATAGGATTAAAGTTGAAAAAACCGTGATGTACTGAATATTAAAACCGGTGTTCATCAATGCATTCGTGAATGCGGTTATTCTACCACCATGGTTGCGCGGCTTTGCAAAAGGAGGCCCGCTACAGGCTAGGGAAACGCTGGGGACGGATAAAGAAAAAGCCCTGCATTTCTGCAGGGCTTTTTTGTCTGGCTCCCCGACCTGGGCTCGAACCAGGGACACACGGATTAACAGTC
>JABLTH010058293.1_pt1 | contig 67621 bp, 66 predicted proteins | sample 7875711 | NCBI WGS metagenome assembly JABLTH01 (sample SAMN14941262, study PRJNA633318) | bioreactor metagenome | isolation source: bioreactor | place: China | collected 2019-03-05 | reverse complement strand
GTCAATCATCGGCGTCATGTTAATGCCCTGCTCTTCCGCTCGTTTTCTCATTCGTGTGCCTCGATGGCTTCCAAATTACTCCGCGACCACTTCGACGTTGCGCAACGACTTGATCAAATCGGTCGTCAGCGCCTCCATGCCGAGAATGATTTTCGTCAGACGGTTTCGGAAATAGTAGAAGAAGCCGATCGCCGGGACCGCCGCAATCAGACCCGCCGCGGTGGTGTAGAGCGCTTGCGCGATGTTCACGGCGAGCATCTGCTGCTGCGCCGCGCCGGCTTGCGTCATGGCCAGGTTGGCGAAGGCATAGATCATACCTTGAACCGTGCCGAGCAGCCCGAGCATCGGAGCGATGTTCGAAACAACGTTCAAATAGGTCACGCGCTGAATCAGCTTCTCGCTCTCGAGGTCGGCGGCCACGCCGATCGCATCCTGCACCGCTTCAAACCCTTCCTGCACGTTGCTGAATCCCGCGGAGAGAATATTGGCCAGCGGACCAGGCTGTTCTTCGCAGTGCTGGATGGCCTTCACCACATCGCCCTGCTCCATGGCCTCGCGCGCCTTGACGACCAAGTCCTGCGGCACAATCTTCTTCTCGCGAATCGTGATGAAAGAATCCACGATCAACGCGAAGCCCGCAACGGAACTTGCGCCCAAACCCAGCCACAGAATGATGCCGAGAGCGCCGGAACTCATCACGACGTTCATGAAGGACATCGGCGATGATTTCGGTTTGGATGCCGCCGCCTGGGCCTCTTTGCTCAACTCCATGCCGCCGGCCGGCGCTGCAGCTTCCTGCGCTCGCGCGCAGAAACTGGCGCTCTCCAACGTGAAGGCCGCAACGGCCAACGCCATCCACATTTTGACTGTCCTCATAAACGCACTCCTTACTTATACGGTATTTGAAAAGACCCGGTTGACACTACTATTTTCCCGCCGCTTTTGCCGCATACGGACTTCCGGCGTAATCGTTCCGCAGCTTATCGTACAAAGTTTTTGCCCGCGGATCGCGCAACTTTTCCAGCAGGCCGGCGGCCTTGAAGAGCGCTTCGGGCTGGCTGTCTTTCTCGCGTTCGAAAAGCACCACTGTGCGGAGGTAATCGAGCAACGCCGGTTCAACCTGGTTCTGGGCGAGCTTCAAGTCGCCGCGCATGATCTGGGCGCGCGCCGCATCGGCGCGCGGCCCGTTCTTGATCGTATCATCCAGCGACGCGCCGAGCTTGTCGAACTGCTTGGCCGCCAGCAAAGCATCGCGATAGGCCCACACGACTTCGGCGTTGTTCTTCGCATCGGGCGAGGATTTCATCAATTCTTCATATTGCGTCACCGCATTCAACCCATCGCCCTTGGCCATATAAACATCGCGCGCCAAAACAGCTCGCGCGCTGTTGTCCCATTCGAGCGATTGATAATCTGCGATGATTTTCTTCAACATCGCCTCGGCGCCGGCATAGTCCTTGGCGGCCGCCTTCTGCCGGGCTTGATCGAACTCCGCCGGCTTGTCCGCAACGGCCTTGGCATACTGCCCACGCGCATAGCGCATGGTGCCCTGCGCGGTCGTCAAAATGATCGTGCCGTCCGGCGCAGCGCGAATTTGCGTGCCGAGCACTTGCTGCCCGTTGGGCAGGACTACGTAGGGCGCGGCCTCAACCTGAGGCGCCCACGTCAGCGCCGCCCCGAGAAGTGCGATCCATATCGTTGTCTTCATAGGCCCATACCTTTTCCCGTCACGGTGCCGCCGCCGGAGTTGCCGGAGGCGCGGGCGCAGGCGCCGCCGCGCCGCCGCCGCTCTTCAGCGTGGCATCGGACTTGATCTTACGAATTTCGCTCACTTTGTCACTATTCGGGAAAAGTTTGATGTACTGGTCGCAGCTATCCTGCACATCCTTCCAACGTCCAAGCTCCGTCGCAATGGAAATTGCGTCAAGAACGGATTGCTCCACCAGCGGCCGCGTGTCGAGGTGATCGGGATCGGTCAGCAGCGCCACGCGCTGCACGGAGGCCAATGCTTCTTGAAGCTGGCCGGCCTTGCGCTGAATGCCGCCGAGCGTGTAACTCGCGCGCGTGCGCAACCCCTCGTCATTGGTGTAGCGAAGCACATCGCCAATAGCGGCGATGGCTTCCTGCGAGCGTCCGACTTCGCTGTAGGCCTCGCCCAAAATAAACTTCGCGTCATAGAACAGGCCCGATTTGGGATATTCTTTCATCAGGCTTTCCATCCCGCGAATCGCGTCCTCATAGCGCTTCAACTCGTAGTTCGCCTTGCCGATGCCAAACAGCGCCCGCTCAAGCAAGGCGCGCTCCTGCGTATTCTTCTGCGCCTGCTCAAAAGCCTGAACGGCCTGTTCGTAGGCGCCCTTGTCGAGGAAGAGCTGTCCCACGCGAACAAACTCATCCGGCTTGTACGCCGCGCCCGCGGCCACCATCTTGTCGAAAGCGTCCTTGGCCATGCTCACATTGCCAATTTCAAGCGCGGCGCCAGCCTGCGTGTAGAGCGCGTTCTTGCCCTCGTCCGTCGCGGGATATTTCTTCGCCAGTTCTTCAAACGTGCCGACGGCGGCGTCCTTGTTGCCCAACTCAAGCTGAAGCCGCCCTTTCCCGTTGAGCGCCTTCGATGCAAAGTCCGAATTGGGGAAAAGCTGGAGGAACTGCTCAAATCCCTTCAGCGCCTTCTCGCGGAAAACGCTGATCTGATCCTTCGGCTCCTTCGCGTTCATATAGCACGAGGCGCGCTGGAAGACGGCGCGCTCCAGAATCTCCCGATTTTTCGCCGCGCCTTCAGGGGTCGTAGAATACGGATTGTCCTTCGGCGCGAGCCACGACATCACTTTCTCGAACTCCGCGGCGGCTTCCACATAGAGCCGTTGGCGAAGGAGGCAGTCGCCGAGGCTGAACTGGGCGGCCGCCTGATCGGGACTCGGCGTCGTCTCCTTAATATACAGCGCAAAGAATTCGCCGGCTTTGATGTAGTTGCTCACCGCATATTGACTCCACGCCAACTGCGAAACGGACTTGGGATAGTTGGAGTCCTTCGGATACTCGCGCACGATGCGTTCGAGATAGGCATCCGCGCCGCGCTGATCGCCGGCTTTTTTCTTGAACGCCGCAAGCGTGTAGAGCACCGACCCCGCCAAGGCATTCGAAGGATTGCCGTTCACGAACGTGTTATAAACCAACTCGTACATCGGCGCGTTGGAACGATCGAGATAGTATTTGCCGATCGAGAGCAAAGCCGTGGCCGCGTTCGTGTTGTTGGCGAAACGTTCGCCCAGATAGTCCACCACCATGCGCACCATCAGCTCGTCGTTCTGTTCCGCATAGGCCGTGCCCAACGAGCCAAGCGCCTGCACGCACGGCGCCGCCTGTGGGAACATGTTGATCGCCTTCAACAATTCGCGGGCGGCATCAGCATATTGCTTGTTTCTAAAAAGGTTGTACCCCAGCCGCAACTGTGTTTGCGCCGCCTTCCCCTCCTGCTCGCCGAGATCAATCTTCAGTTCGCGCCCGAACTTCTGCTTCACCAACTCCTTCAGATTGTTCGCCCGCACACCCGCCTCGGGCCCGACATCGCTGTCGCCATACTGAACGAACACGTTAAAAAACTCGCCCGCCGCCTGCGCGTAGAGCTTCAGCGCCTCGTCCTTCTTCGCCGGATCCTTCTCCGCCGCTTCCGCGTCCTGCTGCAAAAGTTCGCCCTTCAGAAATCGCACCGCCGCCATCGGACTCTCCCCCGTGGCGCCCTGCTCCTTCAACAAATTGTCAATCTCCCGCAACATGTCCATGTAGTCGGCGATCGTCTTTTGCGCGCCCGCGCGGTCGCCGCGCAGCACGGAAACATTCGCCTTCGTCACGATGGCCTGGCCAAAAAAGATGGTGGGGCCGCCCCAGAACACGTCGTCGCACAACTTCGACGCCTTGTTGAGATACTCTTCCTTCTTCCCCGCATCTATTCTTGCGAGATTCAGATAGGCCTGCGCCTCCTCGGCCTTGACGCGCAACATCACGTCCTTTTCCGGATTCGTCGCCAGAAGTCGGTCATACGCGCCAATCGCGCCGGGCAAATCGTTCGCTTGCTCCAGCATCTTTGCAAAGCGATAGGCGGATTCGCGATAATTGCGGAGCAGATCGGCGTCCGTCGGCACCTGTTTGAAACGGGCGAAAAACTCGTTGAAAAGCGCCTTCGCCTTGTCCACGTCGCCCACACGAAAATAGCCGTTCGCCAACGCGAGGCGAATCGCATCCGCCTTGGGATCGTCCGGCGGCAGCGCCTTGAGCAGGTCTTCGGCATCGCCGAACTTGCGCTGCGAAATCAGCCCCTCCGCCTTGGTCACCTGTGCGCGTCGCGCCTCGTCGGGATGCGTCCGCACCACGGCATCCACCACCTTCTGAGCGTAATCCGGGAAACCCAACTCGATCAACCCGCTCGCGAACTGAAATTCGTCATCCACCTCGCCGGCCCGCGCGTAGAAGGGAATAAGCAGCGACACCAAAAACAACAAACCAAAACTGCGGAACATTGACCTGTGCGCCATTGAAATTCCCGATAGGATGATTCATGTTTAGCCGCTTGTAACGACACCGTCAAGATAAGTTCGTCGGAAATGACGCAACTTTTTTACATTATGAAAATGAAATGCGCGTCACTGGACTAGCCTCCTGGTCGGCCCTCAAACGACTCGGCATCATCGGCGTGGCGTTGCTGCTCCTCATCGCCGGGGCAGCCATCGTTGACTATTACCGATTTCCCCGCGCCAAAACCCCACCCCCGCTTTCCGTCGCCGAAGACATCCAGCAAGTCCTCATCGGCACCGTCGGAAAACCGTATGTGGACCCCAACGGACGATTCAGCATCGTTCCGCCCGCCGGATGGGAAATCAGCCCGCATTCCGCCGAAAACTTCTACGACGTTTCGTTCATCAACCCCGGCCGTGCCAGCCTCAACATCCTCGCCTCGCCCGTCCCCTACAACGACCTCCGAAAACTCTACGAAGAAATTCACGACCGCGAACGAAGCTTCTCCGTCTATACCAAACTCGAAACCACCCGCTTCGGGGATCAGCCCGCCATCCAACGAACCGCGCAACTCCCGGGCAAAAAACTAAAATCCTACGACTTCGTGCAGGACCACGTCGCCTACCACATTCTATATGAAGTTCCCGACGATTTCGAAAAGGACTACACCTTCGCCATCGAAGAAGTCCTCAAAACCTTCCACGCCACACCCCCCGCCCCTCCCGCCGACGCCCCGGCGGAAACCGACGCCGTCGAACCTTCAACACCACCCCACGCTTGACCCGGACCTGATCGCTCAGCGCTTCTCGGTTTTCGGCTTCGACTTGCCCGTATTCACCGCCACGCCCACCTTCGTGATCCCCGCGCGCTTCGCGTCATCCATCACCGTCACCACATGCTCAAACGTCACCGTCTTATCCGCCGAAATCACCACCTGCACATCCGGATTCGCCTGCGCCCGCTGCGACAACTCCTCCAGCAACCGCTCGGGCGAAGTCTGCATGCTTGAAAGAAAAATATTCCCCTGCGCATCCACCTCCACCTCCAACTGGTCCGGCTCATCCTTCTGCGCCGGCTGTGTCGAAGCCGTCGGCAAATTCATCTTGATCTGCGACCGCACCAGCACCGGCGTCAACACCATGAAAATAATCAGCAGCACCAGCGACACATCAATCAGCGGAATCATATTGATTTCCGCGACAATCCCCTCGTCGTCGGATTCGATATCCGCCTTCATGGATGCCCTTCCATGTTCATCACAATATCCAGCACCTCATGCGCCGCCAGATTCACATCCTCAACCAATTCCTTGATCTTCGTCTGGAAATAATTGAACCCCACCAACGCCGGAATCGCCACCACCAATCCCGCCGCCGTCGTCACCAACGCCTCCGCAATTCCCCCCGCCACCACCTCCGGACCGCCCCCCGCATTCGTCGCAATACTCCCGAACGCCTTGATGATCCCCACCACCGTGCCCAACAAACCAATGAACGGCGCAATACTCGCCACCGTGCCCAGAATCGGCACCCACCGCTTCATCCGCTGCGCCTCCGCGCGCAACACATGCCGATAGGCCCGCTCGCGCATCGTCACGCTCCCATCGCTCTGCAACACCCGCCGCACCACCACGGCCAACGGTTGCGGAAACTGCTCGCAATAGGCCACCGCCCGCTCGCGCCCCTCGCCCCGCAAAATATCCACCGCGCTCGCCAAAAACCGATGCGTATCCAACTTCGCGCCCCGCAACATGATCCCACGCTCGATCATAATCGTCACCGAAAGCACGGAACATGCGAGCAAGATGCTCAACACCGGCCAACCCTCGCGCAAAATCTCCAGCGTATGCATGAAAAACCTCTGTAATGCGGCTCTTGTCCGGCAAGCGCCCCTTCACGTCAAGCACGGACAAAGAATTTGCGCAGGGACTTGCCATCGCTCACTCATTTGGCTACAAGCCCTCACGACTTTTTTGAATTGCGGTGGGGTAGCGAAGTGGCCAAACGCATCAGACTGTAAATCTGACGGCTCACGCCTTCGAAGGTTCGAATCCTTCCCCCACCACCATTAAAAAACCTGATCCGCACCCAGGGCGGGTCAGGTTTTTCTTTTGTGCTCAGGAAGGCCGAGAACCTTCGAAGCCGAGCAATGCGACGCCGGTTCGACGAAACGCGGCGACCCAAAGGGCCATGTGCTGTAGCCCCGACGCTCTGTCGCCGGAAAAGGTTTCCACCGTGGAGGGCCACGCGTCGTCGTGGCCGAAACCACATGCGGCCATGACAAAGCATGGCCCTCCAAAAGAGGCGGGTCAGGCGTGGAGGGCCACTCGTTGGAGGCTCGCGCGGAGCGGTCATGTTGCGAGGAAGGATTGGTGTCGCGAGGCGCGCGGAGTTGGAGTAGGTTCGGGGCCGGTTCGATTGGCGCAATGATCATGGCGGAGCGAAACCCAAAGGATGAGATTTCGCCGGCGCGGCAGATGCTGGCGTCGGGGATGACACTGGGCACGCAGCTTGCGGTGGGCATGGTGGTGTTTACGTTGCTGGGCGCGTGGGTGGACCGCAAGCGTGGCGGGGGCTATGGCTTCACGTTGGGCGGCGTTTTTCTGGGGCTGTTTTATTGCGGCTATGAGGTGTGGAAGTTGGTGCGGGAATTGGAGCGGAATGATCGCGAAAAGCCGCAAGGTTGACTCCTTCTGGGTCGCGCTCTTTTTGGCGTTGGTTTTGTCGCTGGCGGCGTCGCGAGCGATGGCCGCGGGCGGCGGGTTGTTCGGCTGGGCGCTGGGGAATATCCTGGCGATCGTCCACGCGCTGGCGGGCGAGTGGATTCACCGACGCGCGCTGTCAAAACACTCCACGGTTTTCTTCGCCTGGGCGCTGTTGGGCAATTTGACGCGGCTGGGAATTCTGTTGACGATGTTGGCCGTGGCGATGAAGGTGGGCGTCCCCGAAATTATGCCGCTGGTGGCGGCGGTTTTGACGGGTTATTTCGTGTTTCTCGGGCGTGAAATTTTGCGGTTGCATTTGGCGGACCTGCCGCTAAACATCCCGAGTTCTCCAGCAGCGTTTGTCGAGTGATTCATGTCATCTACCGAAGCCAGATCAGAGGCGGTGCAGCAGTACATCATGCACCACATCGCGGACTCGCATGAGTGGGCGCCGTTTGGCCTGCACATCAATCTTCCGCCGTTCCTCTCGGTGCATGGTTTGATGCTGCTGTTCTGCGCGTGCTTCCTGTTTTTGCTGTTCGTCGTGCTCTATCGAAAGAACATGCTGGTGCCGACGGGCATCACGAACATGCTGGAGGCGTTCGTCGTGTTTGTTCGCGACCAGATCGCGGTGCCGAGCCTGGGCGAGGCGGACGGGCGGAAGATGACGCCGCTGTTCTGCTCCTTCTTTTCCTTCATCCTCGGATTGAATCTGATGGGCATGTTCCCGATTTTTCTCACGGCGACGGCGAATGTGAACGTGACGGCGGCGCTGGCGCTGGTGACGCTGGGCTTTATGATTTTCGGCGCGATTTACCGGCACGGCTTCATCGGCTTCCTCAAGATTTTCGCGCCGCACGGCATTCCGTGGCCGGTGCTGGTGATTCTGGCGCCGATCGAATTCGCGGGAATGTTTATCAAGGTTTTTGCGCTGACGATTCGTTTGTTCGCGAACATGCTCGCGGGGCATATCGTAATTTTCTCCCTGCTGGGCCTCGTGGTGACGTTCGGCGCGATCGCGCTGCCGGCGGTGGCGATGGCGCTGGGCATCTATTTTCTCGAGCTTTTTGTGGCCTTTGTGCAGGCTTACGTTTTCACGCTGCTTTCCGCGCTGTTCATCGGGCAGATGTATCATCCTGCCCATTGAGGACGGAACGCAGCACGCACAACAACAAAGGAGAAGTGAGATGGGTCCTGGAGTATATGCGGCCATTGGAGCCGGAATGGTGGCGATTGGAGCGGGGTTGGGCATCGGTCGGCTTGCGGCTTCCGCGATGGAAGGCATTGCGCGCCAGCCTGAGGCCAGCGGCAAGATTCAGGTCAACATGCTGATTGCGGCGGCGCTGATCGAAGGCGTGGCGCTGTTCGGCGCGGTGATCTGCTTCCTCGCGCTCAACAAGTAAGCCCATTTTCCGCCTCGCGCGGAAACGCCGATTATGGCTGAAGAAGCAACACCTCTCGAGGCGGCGGAAACGCACGCCACAACCGAAGCCCCCGCCGAGCACGGGGCGTCGAGCTTGATGAATGTGTCGCCCCACATGATGGGGCTCACGTGGATCACGTTCGCGCTCCTGGCATTCATCCTTTACAAGAAAGCTTGGAAGCCGATCCTCGCCGGGCTGGAAAAACGCGAAGCGGATCTGCAGAAGGCTGTGGACCAGGCGGAGCAAGTCCGCGCCCAGCTCGCGCAGATTGACGCTCAGCGCAAGGCCGCGCTCGCCGAAGCCGACGCCAAGGCCAAGGAAGTAATCGAGGCCGCCCGCGCGGCCGCCGCGAGCGCCGCCGCCGCGATTGAGAGCAAAGCGCGCGAAGAGTCGCAAATTCTCCTCGAAAACGCGCAGCGCGAAATCCGAACCGAACGCGACAAGGCCGTCGCAGCGTTGCGGAATGAAAGCGCCGATCTCGCGATCCAGCTTTCCCGTAAAATTATCGGCGAGAGCCTCGATCTTCAGCAGAGCCGCCAGCTCGTGGATCGCATCCTGGAGACGATGTAAATGCTTCGGTCGCCCGCAGCTCGTCGCTATGCCCGCGCGCTCTTCGAATTGGCGCGCGAGCAGCAGCGACTGGATCATGTGATGCTGGATCTCGCGCAGATTCGGCTCATGACCCAACGTCCGCTAGACTATGCGGATCTGTTCGGGCATCACCTCCTGCCGGACGCCACGCGGGTCAAATTGTGGAAATCCATTTTGGAGCCGGAGGCCGACCCGCTCACCGTGCGCTTCGTCGCGTTTCTCATTCAAAAAGATCGCGCAGAAATTTTGGGCGAGATCATTGAGGAATTCGACGCGATGTATCACGAAGCGATCGGGCTGCTCCCGGTGACCATCACCTCCGCGGAGACGCTTTCCGACCGGCAGGTCAAGGCCATCCGCGACCGCTTCCAGAAAAAGCTCGGCAAGAATATCCAGGCGTTTCTCCGCGTGAACCCGGAGCTGCTCGGCGGCTTTCAGGTGCGCGTGGGCGACACGATCTACGACTACAGCGTCAATCACCAACTCGAACTCCTGCATCAGAAACTCATCACGGCATAACACCGAGGACAGAACATGGTTCTCCAGATCAAACACGAAGAAGTCACCGCCATCCTTAAAAAACAGCTCGCCGAATTCGAGCTGCGCTCCGACACATACGAAGCCGGCACCGTCATCAGCGTCGGCGACGGCATCGCCCGCGTTCACGGCCTTTCCAACGTGATGGCCAACGAGCTGGTCGAATTCAGCAGCGGCGTCCGCGGCATGGCGCTCAACCTCGAAACCGACAACGTCGGCGTCTGCATTTTCGGCGACGTGGAAACCATCAAGGAAGGCGACGAAGTCAAACGCACGGGCAAGATCGCCTCCGTGCCAGTCGGCGACGCGCTGGTCGGCCGCGTGGTGGATGCGCTCGGCGTGGCCATTGACGGCGGCGCGCCGATCAACGCGAAGGAATTCCGTCCCATCGAACTCAAGGCCCCCGGCATCATCGAGCGCCAGGACGTGAAAGAGCCGCTCCAGACCGGCATCAAAGTCATTGACGCGCTCACGCCCATCGGCCGCGGCCAGCGCGAGCTGATCATCGGCGACCGCAAAACCGGCAAGACCGCCATCGCGATGGACACGATCATCAACCAGCGCGGCGAAAACGTGCACTGCTTCTACGTCGCCATCGGACAGAAGCGCTCGACGGTCGTTCAGGTTTATGAGCGCCTCAAGCGGCACGGCGCGATGGAATACACCACAATCATTTCCGCCACGGCATCCGATCCCGCGCCCATGCAGTTCCTCGCCCCCTACTCCGGCTGCGCGATGGCGGAATATCTGCGCGACAGCGGAAAACACGCGCTGATCATCTACGACGACTTGACCAAACAGGCGCAGGCCTATCGCCAGCTCTCGCTGCTCCTCCGCCGCCCGCCGGGCCGCGAGGCCTATCCGGGCGACATCTTCTATTTGCACAGCCGCCTCCTCGAGCGCGCGGCCAAGATGAGCGCTGAAAAAGGCGGCGGATCGCTCACCGCGCTGCCGATCATCGAAACGCAGGCGAACGACGTGTCCGCCTACATCCCGACGAACGTGATTTCGATCACGGACGGTCAGATTTTCCTCGAATCCGACCTGTTCAACGCGGGCCAACGTCCGGCCATGAACGCGGGACTATCGGTGTCCCGCGTGGGCGGCGATGCGCAGGTTAAAGGCATGAAGCAGACCGCCGGCTCGCTGCGGTTGGAACTGGAGCAATACCGCGAGCTTGCGGCCTTCGCCCAGTTCGCCTCCGACCTCGACGCCGCCACGCGAAAGCAGTTGGAACGCGGGCGCCGCTTGATGGAGTTGATGAAGCAGAACGTGCACGAACCGCTGCCCGTGGCCAAGCAGGTCGCCATGATCTTTGCCGGCACCAATGGATTCCTCGACGACGTGCCCGTGGCTCGCATCCGCGATTTCGAATCGCGATTCATGGATGCGCTGGACGCCACCTATTCGAACGCGATCAAACTCTTCAACGAGAAGAAGGCGATCACGGACGAGGTGAAAAAAGCGTTCACCGACGCGCTGACGGAGTTCAAGCGCACGTTCAAATAGCGTTTTCCGAACCGCAAGCACGCGATGCCCTCCCTCAAAGAATATAAAGCGAAGCTGGCCAGCCTCGGCAACACGCGGAAGATCACCAAGACCATGAAAATGGTCGCGGCGAGCAAACTCAACCGCACCATGGATGCCCAGCGCAAGGGCGCCGCCTTCGCCCATCGCCTGAACCGCATGATCTCGCGGCTGAGCGCCTCGCTGGAAGTCGGCGCGCATCCGCTGCTGCAAAAGCGCGCGAACCCGAAAAAATGCCTTGTGGTCCTCTTCACCTCCGACAAGGGCATGTGCGGTGGCTTCAACAACAACCTGATCAAGTTCGCGCACAACTGGCTCGAAACGAGCGGGAAAAATTATCAGCAGGTGGATTTGAGTTTTTGCGGACGCCGCGGCTGGCTGTATTTCCGGAGCCGCCGCCCCAACACCAAGCACTACGAAGGCGTGACGCACACCGTCAAATACACCGATGCCGTTCGCATCGCGCGCGATCTGGTGGATGGCTTTCTCTCCGGTAAATACGACGAAGTCTATCTCGGCTACAACCACTTCGTCAGCGCGCTGTCGCAAAAGCCCGCGCTCGACCTGCTGCTGCCGATCTCGCCCGCCGAGGCGCAGAAATCGGAGAAGCAACTGACCGAGACGTTCATTCTTGAACCGCCCGAGTCCGTTCTGCTGGACCGTTTGCTTCCCAAAACGGTTGAATATCGAGTGTATTGCGCACTGTTGGAAAACGCCGCCGGCGAGAACGGAGCGCGCATGACAGCCATGGATAGCGCAACGCGCAACGCGGATGACATGATCCGCCTCTACACGCTGCTGCGCAACCGCGCGCGGCAGGCTTCCATCACCAAGGAATTGATTGAAATCGTATCGGGCGCGGAGGCGCTGAAGGGATAGAGCTATGAGCACTGCAACGAAAACTGGATTGGTCAACGGCAAGGTCAGCCAAGTCACGGGCGCCGTGGTGGATGTCGAATTTCCGACCGGCTCGCTGCCTCCCATTTACACCGCGCTGAAGGTTTCAAACCCCTTCATCAGCAATGAGGAGGGCAACCTCACCCTCGAAGTCGCGCAGCATCTCGGCGACGGCGCCGTTCGCACGATCGCGATGGACACGACGGACGGCCTCGTCCGCGGCGCGGTGGCCGTCAACACCGGCGAAGAAATCGTCGTGCCCGTCGGCCAGGGCACCCTCGGCCGCGTGCTGAATCTGCTCGGCCAACCCATTGACAACGCCGGCCCCGTGCAGGCCCAGAAGTACATGCCGATTCACCGCGCCCCACCCGCCTTCGATCAGCAGGATACGAAGGACAACGTGCTCGTGACGGGCATCAAAGTCGTGGACCTGCTCGCGCCGTACAAAAAGGGCGGCAAGATCGGTCTCTTCGGCGGCGCGGGCGTCGGCAAGACCGTGTTGATTCAGGAATTGATCCGCAACATCGCGACCGAGCACGGCGGCTATTCCGTCTTCGCCGGCGTCGGCGAGCGCACGCGCGAAGGCACGGCGCTCTATCGCGAAATGCGCGAGTCCGGCGTCATTGACAAAACCGCGATGATCTTCGGCCAGATGAACGAGCCGCCGGGCGCGCGCGCCCGCGTTTCGCTCTCCGCGCTCACGGTGGCGGAATATTTCCGCGACGAAATGCGGCAGGACGTCCTCCTCTTCATTGACAACATTTTTCGCTTCACGCAGGCCGGCTCTGAAGTCTCCGCGCTGCTCGGCCGCATTCCCTCCGCCGTCGGCTATCAGCCGACGCTCGGCACCGACATGGGCGAAATGCAGGAACGCATCACCTCGACGAAAAACGGATCCATCACCTCCATTCAAGCCGTTTACGTTCCCGCCGACGACTACACCGATCCCGCGCCGGCCACGACGTTCGCGCACCTCGACGCCACAACCGAGCTTTCGCGCCCGATCGCCGAGTTGGGCATCTACCCCGCCGTGGACCCCCTCGCCTCTTCTTCGACCATCCTGTCGCCGGAAGTCGTCGGCGAAGAGCACTATCAAGTCGCCCGCGGCGTGAAAGAAATTCTCCAGCGCTACAAGGAATTGCAGGACATCATCCGCATTCTCGGCATTGACGAACTTTCAGAAGAGGACAAGCTCACCGTCAGCCGCGCGCGAAAGATTCAACGCTTCCTTTCCCAGCCCTTCCACGTGGCCGAACAATTCACCGGCATGCACGGCAAATATGTCGAACTCGCCGACACCGTTCGCTCGTTCAAGGAAGTGCTCGACGGCAAACACGACAACCTTCCCGAGCAGGCGTTCTACATGGTCGGCAACATTGACGAAGCGGTCGAAAAGGCGAAAAAAATCCAAGCCGGTTAGGCCCCATGCCCTCGTTCAAACTCACCATCATCAGCCCGCGCGACCGACAGTTCGACCTCACCGCCGAATCGCTCGTCGCGCCGGGTTTGGAAGGCGAATTCGGCGTTCTCGCCGGCCACGCCCCGATGGTTGCGCTCATCAAACGCGGCATCACCCGCGTGACCGCCGACGGCGCCACGCGCCTGTTTGTCACGGGGCAAGGCTTCGTTGAAGTCGCCGGAGACGAAGTGAACCTTCTGGCCGACTTCATCGCCAAGGCCGACTCGCCCGAACAAGCCGCAGAACTCCTCGCCGCGCATCTCAAGGATGTCGCCGAAGGCCCGGCGGCGTAGCGATTCGCGAGGCGCGCGAAAGGCGCAATCCCTCAACGGAGGTCCCGATGAACCACGCACTCTCCTCATCGCTCTGGCAAGCAAACGAAGATCTGGCGCGCGCCTGCTTGAATGGCCCCTTCGTGCGGGGTCTCGGCCAGGGCGCCCTGCCGTTGCCGTCCTTTCAATCTTACGTCGCGCAGGACGCTTTTTTCCTCGAAACCTTCGCCCGCGCCTACGCCCTCGCCCTCGCCCATTGTAAAAACCGCCGCCACCTCTCCACGCTGGCGAACTTGCTGGCTGGCGCGCTCAAAGAACTCGACCTTCACCAAAGCTACGCCGCGCGGTGGGATGTGGACCTCTCAAACCTCGCTCCGCATCCCGCCACGCTGGCCTACACCGATTTCCTCTCCGCCACCGCCGCGATGGAATCCACCGGCGCGACCTGCGCGGCGATGGCGCCGTGCATGCGCCTCTACGCTTTCATCGGCAGCGCGCTCAAAAAAGAATTTCCTGACGCGACGCATCCATACAGAGACTGGATCGAAACTTATGCCGATCCCGCCTTCGACGCGCTCGCCGCCCGCCTGGAGTCGCTTCTCGACGAATCAGATTGCGACATCGAACGCGCAAAGTCGCTTTACCGCCGCGCGATGCAGTTGGAATTGAACTTCTTCAACGCCTTCGCGCCGGCGCCATGAACGCCAACGCGCGGCCTCCCGCGCCGGTGCGCAGCTTTGCCGGAGTCGTGTGATGGAACTGGTCGTCGCGCGCTATCGTGAAGACTTGCGCTGGCTGAAGCGCGTTCCCAAATCCCTGCGCGTCGTCGTTTACGACAAATCCACCGACCTTCCCAACATCGGTCGCGAGGCGCACACCTATCTCCACCACATCGTCGCGCGCTACGACACGCTCGCGGAACTGACCGTTTTCTCTCAGGGCAAGCCGTTCGATCACGCGTTCGATTTTCACACGTCGCTCAAGCGCCTCGCCGAAAATCCCGGCGCCGCGCCGGAGTTTCTCTGGCTCGGCCACGCCATTGATCGAGACGACCGCGACGGCACCCTTCTGTTTCAAAAGTGGTCCAAGAACGAAAGCGGGCGAAAGCTGCCGATGGATGATTTTTGCCGGGCGGTCTGGAACGAGCCTTCGCCCGAGACCCTCACTTTTTTTCTCGGCGCGCAATTCGCGGCGCGACGCGAGCTGATTCTAAAACAACCTCGCGCGTTTTATGAACGCGCGCTGCGCGTCGCCGCAACATTTCCCGACGCGGCGCACTGTTTTGAGCGTTGCTGGGACCGCGTTTTCGGCGTTTGCGGCATTCCGCCGGAACATCAAAACCGGTCCCCGCCGATCTATCTGAAACCCATCCGCCGCCTTCAATCGGGAATTCCCCGATGATAGGACGGGCAGCCTTCTGATTGACCCTCGTGGTTCGCGGATTCAGACTGCGCACCATGAAGGCTGTCATATTCCGGGAGCGATTCTTCAGGGGCGCGCGCACCATCGGGGTCGCGGCGCTTTCCTGCCTCGTGCTGACGGGGACCGCGGCGCGCGCCGCGGACGATGGTGAAAAATCCGACGCGGCGGCTCGCGCTCAGTTGGAGCACGGCAGCTACATGGTGCATCGCGTGGCGATGTGCGTGCAGTGCCACTCCGCGCGCGAGATGACCGGCGACCTCGCCGCTCACAAACTGTTGAAGGGCTCGGTCATGCCGTTGAATTCGCCGTTCCCCTACCAAGTGTGGGCGATGTCCGCGCCCCAGATCGTGGGGCTGCCGGCAGGCTACACGGAGGATGAAATGGCAACGCTGCTGGAAAAGGGCATCGCCAAAAACGGGCGCACGCTGCGCCGCCCGATGCCGCCGTATCGGATGACCGAGATGGATGCGCGCGCGATTGCGGCGTATTTGAAATGGGCGGGCACGCAGACGGATGTCGTGGATATCAGCGTGCCGGAGCGTCCGGCCCTGCGCCAGGCGCTGGCGGTGCTGACGCCGGTCGAAAAAAGCGGCGTTTCGGGCATTGTGGAGCTCACGGAGGAGGACGGCCTTGTGATGATTCGCGCCCGGATCGCGGGGTTGAAGCCGGGCCTGCACGGGTTCCACATTTTGAGCAAGGACGCGCACTGGAATCCCACCGATCAAGAGCACGGCGGCCCGGAAGACACCATCCACCACTTGGGCGACCTCGGGAATATCGTGGCGGATGAAAAGGGCGTGGCCTATTACGAGCGCGCCGATGAGCGGTTCAGCTTCGATGGGAAGCATTCGGTCATCGGCCTGACGATCGCGGTGGATGAAAACGCGGACGATCTGGCGACGCAACCGGACGGCAACAGCGGCGCGGCGCTCGCGACGGGTGTGATCAAGAAGCAATAGACGACGCCGGATTCGGAAAAGTTCCAATCGTTGGAAAAACGCGCGAAAAAAGTTCCAACGGTTGGAACTTTTTTTTGCTCAATTTCCAATCGTTGGAAACGCGGCGTCCACGATGGTGAGCACGAGCAGAATCGGCAGGTAGATGACGGAGGCGAGCAGGAGCCGTCGGGCGTCGCGCCCGGATCGGGTGGCGGCGAAGCCGACGGCGACGGCGAGCATGCCGACGCCGATGGCCAGCGCGCCCCAGAAATAGAGCGGGCCGGTGATGCGCGCCGCCGAGAGGGCGAGCGAGACGAGAATGAGGACGATGGAGTAGCCGATGGATTGTCGGACAACGCGTTGGCCGGTCGGGTCCACGACGGAGAGCATTTTGAGGCCGCCGGCGCGGTAGTCTTCGCGAAACATCCAGGCGATGGCGTAGAAGTGGGGGTGCTGCCAGGCGAAGAGAATGGCGAAGAGAATCCACGCGCCCAGGTCGAGCCGGTTGGTCGCGGCGGCCCAGCCGATCATGGGCGGCAGCGCGCCGGGAATGGCGCCGATGGGCGTGTTGAGCCACGAGACTTTTTTCAGCGGCGTGTACACGAGGACGTAGAGGAAGGCGGTGAGGAGCGCGAGGAATCCGCTCAAGAGGTTCACCATGCAGGCGAGGATGGTGACGCCCCACAGGACCATGGACACGCCGCCGGCGAGGGCGATGGCCGGATCGAGCAACCCGGATGGCAGCGCGCGCTTGCGGGTGCGGGTCATGTGCGCGTCGTTGTCGCGTTCGAGATAGTTGTTGAGGACGCAGGAACCGCCGGCGGACAGGCCGACGCCGAGCATGGTGGCGAGCCAGGCGCCAAAGGCGTGAAGGCCGTAGCCGCCGAGGAAGAATCCGATGGATGCGGTGACGAGCACCAGCAGCACAATGCGCGGCTTGGCCATTTCAAAGGCGGCGGCAAGTACGTTTCGTTGCATGGCATCCCGGCGGCTCCACGCCGCGCGTCTTAGTGACCTTGCGGCGCAGCGGCAGCCGCGACAGGAGGTGGATTCCACTGTTGGGCTTGATACTGCATGTGCTCCCCTTTCACGTCGCCGACGACAAACGCGATCATGATCAGGACAAACACTACACCACAGCTCGCAAAAAGCCAGTTGATCCGAGGCGGGTATTTCAGGTGCATGAAAATGGCCGCGACGATCAGGGCCTTGATGGCGGCGATGCCGAGGGCAATGGGCGTGTTCAGCGCGCCGAAATCATGAAAGGCGGCCCAGACGGTGGCGCCGGTGAGCAGCAGCAGCGCCGTGATGACGGCTAGATAGGGTTTGAGTCCGACGACGTGTCCCTGGCTCATCAGTGTCTCCCCACGAGGTACAGCAACGGGAACAGGAAAATCCAAACGATGTCCACGAAGTGCCAATAGAGTCCGCTGATTTCGAGCGGGTTGTTGTATTCCGAACTGAATCGGCCCTTGAGGCACATCCAGAGCATGACGGCCATAATGCCTTCGCCGATGATCATGTGGATGGCGTGCAGTCCGGTGAGCGTGAAGTAGAAGGAGTAGAACAGGCGCACGTTGCCGGGGTTCACGACTTCGAGTGCTTTTTGAAAGTTGTGGCCCGCGACATAGAGGGACGGGGCGAAGGATTTTGGCGTGATGTAGTGTTCGACGTGCGCGGGGTCGAAGTTGAAGTTGGCGTTTGGCACGAGGTGATGTTCGATCTTGGAGCTGTATTCGATGACTTTGACGCCGAGGAAGATGAGGCCGAGCGCCATGGTGACGACGATCCAGAACGCGCAGAGGTTTCGCTTGTTGCGCTGCGAGGACCAGATGGCGAGCACCATCGTGAGCGAGCTGAGGAGCAGCACGACCGTGTTGAATCCGCCCCAGAACATGTCGAGCAGATGGCTGCCGACAACCCAGGCTTCGGGATATTGCCAGCGGTAGATGGTGTAGCCGCAGAAGAGTCCGCCGAAGAACATCACTTCGGTGACCAGAAAGATCCACATGCCGAGGGTGGAGGACTGCCGCTGCTGCTCGGGGTGTTCGAAATGGTGGGCGAGATGCGCCGCGTTGTTGTGAGCGGGGTCAGACATGGGCGATCTCCGAAGGGGTTGAGCCGCGCTCGGGTTTGCCGGGTTGGTAGTAGTTGTAGGCTTCTTCGGTGACGACGATCGGTTCGGTGAAGTTTTCGGTGGGCGGCACAACGGGCGTCTTTTCCCATTCCAAACCCTTCGCGCCCCACGGATTTTTTGTGGCGGGTTTGCCTTTGAACACCGCCCATACGAGCGTTCCGAACATGAGAATGAAGCCCAGGCCCATCACGGTGGCGCCGGCGGTGGACATCATGTGATAGACTTGATATTCGGGCGCGTAGGTGTGGTAGCGGCGCGGCATGCCGTGATAGCCCATTTGAAGCTGCGGCAGGAAGGTGAAGTTGAAGCCGACGAAGATGACGATGGCGGCGAACTTGGCCCAGGATTCGGGATAGAGTTTTCCGGTGATCTTCGGCCACCAGAAGTGCAGGCCGCCGAGGAAGCCCATCACGCCGCCGCCGACCATGACATAGTGGAAGTGGCTGATGACGAAATACGTGTCGGTGAGGTGCATGTCCGTGGCGAGCGTGCTGAGATACAGCCCGGTCAAGCCGCCGATGAGAAAGAGGCCGATGAAGCCGATGGCGTAGAGCATCGGGGTGTCGAGCGAGACGGAACCGCGGTGCATCGTCATCACCCAGTTGAGCAGTTTGATGGAGGTGGGGATGGCGACGAAAAAGGTGAGGAACGAGAAGATGAAACTCGCGTAAACGGACTGGCTGCTGACGAAGAGGTGGTGGCCCCAGACGAGGAAGCTGATGCCCGCGATGGCGAGGCTGGAATAGGCGACGAAGTTGTAGCCGTAGATGCGGCGCTTGCTGAAGCAGGCGACAATTTCGCTGATCACGCCCATGCTGGGGATGACCATGATGTACACGGCGGGGTGCGAATAGAACCAGAACAGGTGCTGGAAGAGGACGGGGTCGCCGCCGATGCTGGGATCAAAAATGGGGAAATGGAACACGCGCTCGACGAAGATCATGACGAGCGTGATGGCGACCACGGGCGTGCCGAGGACGACCATCAAGCCGGTGGCATACATGCCCCAGATGAAGAGCGGGAGGCGGAACCAGGTGAGGCCGGGCGCGCGCATTTTCTGAATCGTGACGATGAAGTTCAGCGAAGTCAGGATGGATGAAAACCCGGAGAGGAACGCGCCGGCCACGGCCCATGCGACATACGAATTCGCGAACATGGTGCTGTAGGGCGTGTAGAAGGTCCACCCGGTATCCACGCCGCCGCGAACAATCGCGCCGACGGCCATGATGCCGCCGATCATGAAAACATACCAACTCAAGAGGTTGAGCTTCGGAAACGCGACATCTTTCGCGCCGATCATGAGCGGGATGAGGAAATTGCCCATCACGGCGGGGACGGCGGGAACGAGGAAGAAGAAGATCATCACAATGCCGTGCATGGTGAAGAATTTGTTGTAGGTCTCGGATTGGAGCAGGTCCGCCTGCGGCGTGACGAGTTCGAGGCGGATCATCGCGGCGCCGAACGCGCCGATCATGAAAAATATCGTCAACGAGATGAGATAGAGAATCGCGATGCGTTTGTGGTCAACCGTCAGGAGCCACGAACGAAACGTGAGGCCGTTGTTCAAATAGGTCTTCGGAATATCCCGCTCCGCTGATGTGACTGGCACTTCGCTCATCTTATTTTCCCGCCTTGTCCGCCGCGAGGCTCTTCACATACGCGACGAGCAGACTGACCTGCTCTTCGCTCAACACCGTGCCATACATGGGCATCACAGGCGCGTAGCCGGCGACGATTTTCGCCTGCGAGTTCACGATGGACTCGTGAATGTAGCCCTCATCCGCCGTGACCCGGGTTCCATCGGTCAATTCCACCTGCGAGCCGAAGAGGCCGTTGAGGTTCGGGCCGAGCGCGCCGGGCAGCTCCGTGTGGCACGTGGCGCAACCTTGCGCCGCAAAAACTTTGGCGCCCGCGACGGCGGGGGATTCCTGAACGGTGGACGCGCCGCGCTGCCAAAGCTCGTAGTCCGCCTGCGACATGACATAGACCCATCCGCCCATGTAGGAGTGTTCGGTGCCGCAATATTCGGCGCAGAACAACCGATATTTGCCGACTTTTGTCGGCTTGAACCAGATCGTGGTGTAGCGGCCCGGCACGACGTCGTTTTTCGTGCGGAAGGCGGGAATGAAGAAGGAGTGAATGACATCCTCGGAGGTCATCGTGAGTTTCGTGGCCTGATTGATGGGGATGTGGAGTTCGTTGATCTCGCGGCGTCCGGACGGATGTTGAATCTTCCACATCCACTGCTTGCCGGTGACGTAAATTTCCATCGCATCTTTCGGCGGCGTGTTGCCTTCGAAGAAGACCTTCGCGCCCCACCAGAACATGACGAGCATGAGCACCATGAGCACGCCGGCGCAGAGGATTTCCAGTTTGCTGTCCGCGTGCGGCGGCGTCGGATTGTCTTCCGGCGAGCGGCGGCGGTAGCGAATGACGAACACCACGACCAGCACGATGGTCAGAATCGTGAAGAACGCGCTGACGAGGTTCAGAAAAACGTAGATGGCATCCACCTTGCCGGCGAACGTGGACGCCTGCTCGGGCAAGATGGAAAAGATGTTTCGTGCGCTATCCATATCAGCTATTTCCCACTGCCGCCACCGGCTTGGCCGACCGCGCCCGGTATCGCCAGACGCCGGTCACAAACAGGCCCAGCGCGGCCAGGACCGCAATCGCGGCTGCGCGAATCATGTTCATGATGGCGGCGGTGTATTTGCCGGTCACGGGGTCGTAATGAAAGCAGAAGAGGACGATTTGATCCACCGGCGAGCCGATCTTGCCGGCGGAGGCTTCGATGAGCGAGAGGCGAAGGTCGGCGGGCGAATAGTACACGCCGAAGAGGTAGCGAGACACCCGGCCTTGGGGCGTCAGCACCATGATTCCGCTGGCGTGGGCGAACTGGCCGCTCTTTTCATCGAAGGCGTAACGGAAGCCGACGGCGGCGGCGAGGGCTTTGATCGAGGGCTCGGTTCCGGTCAGGAAGCGCCAACCTTTTTCTGCGCCCGCGCGGCCGTATTCCGCGAGGTAGCGCGATTTTTTTGCGGTGGCCAGTTCCGGCGTGTCGGCGGGATCGAAGCTGACGGTGAGCACTTCGTATTCGTCGCCGGCGTTGAATTTGATGTTTTTGATGGCGCTGAGGAGGCCGTTCAAGACCTCTGTGCAGAGCATCGGGCATTCAAAATAGACGAGGTTGAGGATCACGGGTTTGTCGTGGATCACATCGCCGAGTTTAACCGTCGCGCCGGACTCGTCGCGGAATTCGAGATCGAGGGGAACTTGCGCGTCGAGTTTTTGATCGAAGCCGGCGCGCTTCAGCACCTCGGGCGTCGGCGGCATGATCGTCGGCTCGGCGGTCATGAAGCGGCCGGCGCGCGCGGTCGCGGCGGAGGCCATGATCGCCGCCAGCATGCCCATTCCTATGGTTTTCCAACGGTTCATCAAAATCACTTGGACGCGCGCGCGGGCAGTCCGCGCTCGCTGATCAGTTCAATCGCGCGGTCCACCGGGATGCGCGCCACGCCCGCGCTTTTGTCCACCCAGGCGTAGTTTGTCAAAATTTGATTTTCGCGCGCTTCGTATTCGTCGAGCGTGAGTTTTTCGTTCACGAGCAGGTGCGGCTCGGGCGGTAAAATGCGGTCTTGCGTGAACGCGGGCGCGCCGGCGGTCGCGCCCCCGGGCGTGTCGGTGGCCTGGAGCTTGCGCAGCATATAGACGGCGCCCCAGAAGGTGGCGGCGACCAGCACGAGCATCCAGAGGCCGAACTTCACCACCACCGAAATCGGGATGTCGAGATCGGCGTAGTCGCGCGTCGGCTTGTCGTTTTGCTGTTGTTCGTGTCCGCTCATGGCTTATTGCACTTCCGGTTCAGCAAATTTTTCTTTGAATCGCGGGTCTCCGAGGGGGAGCAGCGGCTTGCTCTTCAGGAAACCGAAGAACGCGGCGAGCCAGAGACCGCCGATGCCGACCCAGCACGCGATATCCACCCAGGTCAGTTCCGGGCGATGACGGAACGTCGGGGCAATGAGCCAGTGCATGCTGACATAGCAGATGCCGAGAACCCACAGGGCAACTTTTGAGAGGATCGAGCCGTGGCGTTTGACCGGTTTGTTCAACATGAGCAAGAAGGGAATGGCAAATTGACAGACGGCCACGGTGAGCGCAATCCAGTTCCAGTCGCCCTGACGTTCGAGAAACCATTCGGTTTCTTCGGCGAGGTTGCCGGACCAGATGATGATGTATTCGCCGATGGCCATGTAGGTGAAGAGAATCGTAAAGGCAAACATGAGGTTGCCGATGTCGTGAAAATACTGGTGGTTCATGTAGTGCCCGACCGGTTTGCGATGGCCGATTTTGTTCGCGATGATGGCCATGAAACTCAGCGAAGCGATGCCTTCGAAGGCGAGCCAGAGCGGGCCGTACATGGTGGAGAACCAGTGCGGCGTGAGCGACATGCCCCAGTCAATCGTGGCGAAGGTCGAGGCGAGCACAAAGAGCACCAACCCGGGCCCGGACATCGTGCGCAACTGCTGATTCGTTTTGGTGGTGTCCGTTTCTTGATCCTGCCGGTTGGACAGCGCGCTCAAGCGGTAGGCGAGGAAGGACCAAATGACGAAGAAAAGCGCCGCGCGACCGATGAATCCGTTGACGTTGAGATAGAGCGCCTTGGCTTGAATCACTTCGTCGTGGGCCGCTTCGGGGCGGGCCCATTCGTAGAGGTTGGTCATGCCCAAAATAATGGGTATGAAAAGGATGAACAGCAGCGGCATGGTCTTGGCCGCGGCTTCGAGGCAGCGCTGAATCATGAAGCTCCAGCGTCCGGCGGTGAGGTGGTGAATCAGCAACATGCCGAGACTGCCGGCGGCGATGAGGAACCAGTAGAGAAAGCCCATCAGCCACGACTGGAAGAAGCCGTCGCGGGCGACCATATAGCCGTAGCCGGCGACGGCCGCGCCGATCAGCCCGACCACGAGCGAATTTCGCTGAAGCCGTCCGAGATCTTTCGTTATGTCCTGATGTTCCATGGTCAATTCGCAGTCGGGGTGGCGCTGGTCAATTTGGCGCGCTCCGTTTCGGGCACGTCATTCAGCTTCGCATTCTGGCTCAATTGAAGAACCCGGATGTACGCGGCTATGCGCCAGCGGTCTTCCGGCTTGACCTGCATGGCATAGCTCGGCATCTGGCCGAAACCCTTGGTCATGACGTCGAAGAAATAGCCCGGCGGCGCCTGGCGCAGGCGGTCTATGTGATAGGAGTTCGGCTGTTTGAAGCCGCGTTGGACGATCATCCCCTGCCCCGTGCCGACTTTGTCGTGGCAAGGCGAGCAATAAATGTTGAAACGTTCCTGCCCGCGGAGCAAATCCTCGCGCTTGATTTCAAAAGGAAACGTCTCCGCCGCCTTGCCATCCACCAAACCTTGATAGAGGTGCGCGTCTTCGTGCAACTGCCCGCGCGCGATGGTGCCCTCGACCGGCAAGCGATCCGCGCTGCCGTCGTCGAAAAAGTCGGACGCCTCATACGCTTTGTATTTCGGCTGATCATACATGGCCTTGCGAATACCGCAGCCGGAGAGCAAACCGGCGGAGATCAACGCGGCGCACAGGAAGGAGACGCGCGCGATCATTGGTTGACCCCCGAGGGTTCAACATGAATCGCCGTCACATGGTCGGAGCCGAGGCTCTTGAGGAAATTGGCGGTGCCGTCCACGCTGAATTTGTCGTCCGTCGCTTTGACGAAGAGGAGGAACTTGTCGGTGCTGCACCCCTCGATGCGCGGCGCGCTGAAGACCGGGTGATAGGGCCGCGGCAGGCCGTTCAGTCCAAACATGCCGATGACGGCGGTGAGGGAGGCAAAGAGCACGGTGCACTCGAAGATAATCGGGATGAAGTTCGGCCAACTGAAATACGGGCGACCGGAAACCGTGTGCGGATAATGCACCGACGACACCCACCACTGAAGCCAAAGCCCGAACAGGCAGCCGATCGTTCCGCCGATCAAAATCAACCCGGCGAGGCGGCTCCTCCTCATGCCCAGCGATTCGACGAGGCCATGAACGGGAAACGGCGTGAAGGCGTCGGTATCGCGATAGCCCGCGTCGCGAACCTGGCGGGCGGCGCGAAGGAGTTTTTCGGTCGAGTCAAACTCGGCCGTGATTCCGTAGATCAGATTTTTTTCCACCTGCTCCGGGTTCATTTGTGATCTCCGCCGTGCGCGGGGTCGTGATGCGGCGATTTCTTGTGGATCAGTTCGCGAACTTCAAAAATCGAAATCACCGGAAGAAAGCGGATGAACATCATCATCATGAAGGTGAAAAAGCCCATCGTGCCGATGAACATCGCGAAGTCCCATCGCGTCGGGCAATACGTGCCCCAGGAGGACGGAACGAAGTCGCGATACAAGCTGGTCACGATGATGACGTAGCGCTCGAACCACATGCCGATGTTGACGATGATCGTGATCACCCAAAGCGGCCAGATGCTCGTGCGGACTTTCTTGAACCAAAGCAACTGCGGCGCGGCGAAGTTGCAGAACAACAGCACCCAATAGCTCCAGCCATACGGGCCGAACATGCGGTTCCACATCATGAACCGCTCATATTTCGCGCCGCTGTACCACGCCATGAACGCTTCGGTCAAATAGCCGTAGCAAACCAGCATGCCCGTCGCGAGCATGACCTTCGACATGGTGTCGAGATGCTTCTGCGTGATGAGGTCCTTGAGTCCATACCATTGCCGGACCGGAATCGCGAAGGTCAACACCATCGCAAAGCCGGAGAAAATAGCGCCGGCGACGAAGTACGGCGGGAAGATCGTCGTGTGCCATCCGGGCAACTGCGAAACGGCGAAGTCCAACGACACGATCGAGTGCACGGAGACGACGAGCGGGGTGGAAAGTCCCGCGAGGATCAGGTAGGCAATCTCATAGCGCTGCCAGTGCATGGCCGATCCGCGCCAGCCCATCGAGACAATGCCGTAGGCGATCTTCTTCACGCGCGAGGTGGCCCGGTCGCGTAACGTCGCGAAGTCCGGCACCAACCCTGTGAACCAGAACAGCACCGAAACCGTGAAATAGGTGGAGACCGCAAACACGTCCCACATCAGCGGACTGCGGAACTGCGGCCAGGTGCGCATCACGTTCGGATAGGGAAACAGCCAGTAAAACAACCACGGGCGACCCAGGTGCAACAGCGGGTAGAGTCCGGCGCACATGACGGCGAAAATGGTCATGGATTCCGCGAAGCGGTTGATCGAGGTGCGCCACTCCTGACGAAACAGGAACAGAATGGCGGAGATCAGCGTGCCCGCATGGCCGATACCGATCCACCAGACGAAGTTGATGATGTCGAAGCCCCACGCGACCGGCTGGTTGTTTCCCCAAATGCCGATGCCGGTGCTCACGAGCTTCGCGATCGCCATCTGAAGCACGACCACCAAAAATGCGCCGCAGGCCATCAGGACCCACCACGCAAGCGGGTGTTTGTTGACCAGCACAATGTTGCTCAACTTGCCGGTCGCCGTCTCGTAGGTGTGCCCCGGATCAATCAGCGTGTTGATCTCGCGCTGGCCGGCGTCTTTGGGCAAAACAGGAGCTGTAGTCACATCCGTGGACATTACCCTTCTCCGTGTGTTGCCCCGCGCGCAGGCGCAGCGGCGAGGGACTTGTTGGCGTTAATGACGCGCGCCATATAAGTCGTGCGCGGCTTGGTGTTCAACTCGCGCAACATGCCGTAATGCAACGCGCTGGCGCGCAGCTTCGAAATGGCGCTTTCGGGATCGTTGATGTTGCCGAACGTGATGGCGCGCGTCGGGCAGGCTTGCTGGCAGGCGGTGACCACTTCGCCCTCGCGAATATCGCGGCCTTCGCGCTTCGCGACGATGCGCGCCTCGCTGATGCGCTGAATGCAATAGGTGCACTTTTCCATGACGCCGCGCGCGCGCACGGTGACATCCGGATTGCGCATGAGCTTGAGACTCGGCGTCTCGTGATCCGCATATTTATAGAAATTGAAACGGCGGACTTTGTACGGACAGTTGTTCGAACAATACCGCGTGCCGACGCAGCGGTTATACACCATTTGATTGATGCCGTCGTTGCTGTGCACCGTGGCGGCCACCGGGCAAACCGATTCGCACGGGGCGTTCTCGCACTGCATGCAGGTGAGCGGCTGGTGGTGCGAGGTCGGGTTTTCGGCGTCGCCTTCGTAATAGTGGTCAATCCGAATCCAGTGCATCTCGCGATTGCGGCGCACCTGATCTTTTCCGACGATCGAAATGTTGTTCTCCGACTGACACGCAATCACACAGGCGTTGCAACCGATGCAGGCGTTCAGGTTGATGACCATGCCCCACTGCGTCTTGTTGCTCAGATCAATGTCGGCGGTGTAGATCGTCGGAGGATTCTGCCCCTTGAATTCTTCGTACTCCGGCCCGTTGACGATGTCCGGCGTGGCGATCAGTTCCGCCAGCGTCACCGCGCGATAATGCCCGCGCCCCTCGACCGAGTGGTGCGTTTGCGTTTGAACCAGCTCATAGCTGCCGCCGGTCTTCGACAATTTCGCTTTGACGTGCCAAGGCGCTGACGCGCTGCGCAAGGTGTAGGGATTGAAACCCACGCCCGTGCCCGTGCGGCCCGCGCGCTTGCGTCCGTAGCCGAGAAAAATCGTACCGCAATCCGCGGGATGCCCCGGCGCCGCAAAAACGGCCACGTCGAACGAGAGCCCGCCCGCAGAAACATTAACCAAATCGTTTGTTTTCAGCCCCATCCGATCCGCCGTCGCCGGCGAAATCAGAAGCGCATTGTCCCAAACCAACTTCGTGATCGGACGCGGCACCTCCAGAAGCCATCCATTGTTCGCAAACCGCCCGTCGTAAATACTCGGATCCGCGCGGAAAGCGATCTCGATCGCCGCCTCGCCGGTCGCCGGCGTTTCAGCGGTGACCGCAGAGGCGAACCCCTGTTTGAGCGCAACGCTCTTCGCGCTCTTCGCCGTGCCGGGAATCACGCCGTCGTGCACGGACTTGCGCCAAAACGATTCAAAATCAGCCGCCAAATTTCGGCCTTGCCAGTATTCGCGGACCGTGTCAAAGCCCGACTTGGTGCTCTTGCCCGAAAGCACGTTCAACAACTCAATCGCCGACTTCCCGCCGTAGAGCGGCAGAATCAACGGCTGCACAATCGAAGCGGTTCCGTCATACGCGCGAACGTCGCCCCACGCCTCAAGCGAATGCGTTTCGGGAATGTGCCACTCGCACAACGCCGACGTCTCGTCTTCATAGAGTCCGAGTCGAACGCGCAAGCCCGCCCTGGTGATCGCATCGGCGAACTTCAAATCGGCCGGCGCGTTGAAAACAGGATTTCCGCCGAGAATCACCAACAGCTTGACCGAGCCCGCGTTCAAATCGGCGGTCAACGCCTTCAACGATTCTGTTTGGTTATCGGGATGCGCCTCGATCGGCTCGACATAGACCACCGTTTCGCCGACCGCGCCCAACGCTTCGTTCATCGCGTGCGCGATGGCGTGCACCACCGGCGGCTGCTCGTCGCCCGCGACCACCAGCGCCTTGCCCTGGTGCGCTTTCAAATCTTCCACCACCGCGCTGATGAACGCGGCGTTTTCAACGGCCGACTTCGCCACCGCAACCGACACGCCCAGCCCTCCGGCAATCGAGCGGGCAATATTTTCAACATCGCTGGGACGCACCGCCAAACGATGATCCGCCGCCGCGCCCGTGATGGAAAGCGACGCATCCACCGCATAAACGCGGTTCATTTTCTTATCGCCCGTCCGGCGCGATGCGTAATCGCGCGCGTACCGGACATGGCCTGGGCCTTCGGCAAGAAAATCAGCGTCGAGCGAAAGCACGACGTCTGCCCGATCGAACCGATACAACGCATCCACAACCTCGCCAAACGCGAGTTTTGCGCCCTCGTGCGCGTTGTCCCGGTTCACGGGATCATATTGACACCACTTGGCTTGTGGGTACTGAGCCAGTAGCGCCTCCAGTTGCGAAATCAAAGTCGGCGACGTGATCGTCTCGGTCAGAATCCGGAGACCCGCGCCCATACCAATCGAAATTTTTGCCAGCGCCTCGCCGACCTCAGTCTGAAAACCATTCCATGACCCAGGTCGCCCGCGCCCAATCACCACCTGTGACCGATCGGGATCATACATCCCCAGAATTGAAGCCTGCCCGAAAACATCCGATCCGCCGAGGCTCGCCGGATGATCCGGGTTGCCCTCGATCTTCGTCGGGCGCCCCTCGTGGCTCTCCACAAGCGTGCCATAGCCATAGCCGCCCAACACAAACGCCGTCGAATAGAAAACCGGGCGTCCGGGAATCATATCCTCCGGCGCCGTGACAAACGGAATAATCTTTTCCGGCGGCTGTTTCGTGCAAGCCGTCAACCCCGCCATCGCCAGCGAAGCCGTCATCAACCGGATGAAATCCCGACGATCAATCGGATCCCAATCTTCAACCCCTGCGCGCTCCTCATACTCCCGAATCAGCTCCGAGCGCTGCACCGGAGTTAAATGCTTCTCCGCCACAGTCTTCCAAAATACACGCCCGCCGGCCATACGGGGCGTCGGCTGGAACTTGATATCTTTAGGTGTAAGGCTCATCGGTGACAGTAGTAGCAGTTAGCCATTCGGAACTGCTCGGTATCCACTTTGTATTCCTTGACCAGTTTCGCGCCCAACTCTTCTTGGTTTTCCGGCGCTTTGTACGCCATGTTGAACACTTCAGACTTCGGGCGAAGGAACTTTTCGGGCGCGAGGTGGCACTCAAGGCACCACCCCATGTAGAGCGTGTTTTCGCGGCGCACCAACGGCATCTGATCCACTCGTCCGTGGCAGGTGGCGCAACCCACGCCCTTGGCGACGTGAATGCTGTGATTGAAATAGACGAACTGCGGGAGATCGTGCACGCGAATCCACTCGAGCGGTTTGCCCGTCTTGAAGCTCTCGCGAACCGGTTCCAGCATTGGGGAGTCATTCCAGATCATCGAATGGCAATTCATGCACGTTTTCGTCGGGGGGATTCCGGCCGTGTTGGACTCCTCAACAGACGTGTGACAATAGCGGCAATCAATACCCATATTAGAGTGATGCTTGTGGCTGAAGGGGATCGGCTGCGTCCGCGCCACATTCACTTCCGTGGTGTAAGAAGATCGGTGGATCTGGTCAAGAAATACCAGTGTTCCCACCAAACCGAAGACCAGAACAATCAGGCTCAAACGAGCCAACGTGTTCGATATCGGGTGAAATATCTGAGCCATCGCGAACCGTAAAATTTCGCTTTGCCCGCAGCTTTCGTCCCCCGACGCCGCAAAGCTTGGCGCCCCCGTCCAATCCCACTTGTCCCGACCACACAGATCAACTGCGTGTAACAAGGGCGCTGAACGTAGGCAAAGCCCCGATGGGTGTCAAGGGGGTATCCACTATTCTTAAAAAAAATTGCGCCCCGCCGGGGCCAGCCGCCATTGCGCCTGTTTGACTCCGTGGTTGTTGCCGCATCCGCAAATCGGCCGTCCATCAGCCAATTTTCGCCGGTCCCGGCCGCGCAGCGTCGCAAGATGTGATCGGTTGGGATGCGCTGATCCAAATCCACTCAAGAAGCAAACAACTCCTTCTGCGACTGATGAAATCCCATCATGGCGTCGTCTTCCGATTTCATTATGCGGTGCATTCACGCATCGCGCGCGCGACCATTTTCATGAACTGGGCAACAGCCCCTCAAGGGCTGTGACCGTGAAAGCGTCCCTGATGACGCCCAAGCGGACTAGTGGCGCCGGCGCTCCGCGCATGTGCGCTTGGTTTGCAAATTGCGCCACAAAACAACCACGTCACGGACGCCGCAATTCCGCCGCTCTGTCGGCGGAAGCTACACAAGAAGGATGGGGACACCTCTGGACATTCCGCATTTGCTACCGCCACGACGTGATTCACGAACTCAACTTCGCGCCTCGTTCCAATCCACCCGCCACGCTCAACATCACCAGGCCCGCGGGCCTTGTCCCCCGCGCGCGTCCTCAGAGGCCAGGCATCCTCAGGGGGCCCCCAGGGGTCACCCCAAAAAATAAAAGTTAACGAGCTCCTTGATCGGGGACCTCTCGCGGAATGATGTCCACACAGACGCGCAAGGCCACGGATTTACAGAGGGAAGCGTTGTCGGGTGAAGGACGCTGTAGTTCCGTTGCTCAGCCGGCGGAGAGAGTCCAACGGTTCTCCGACGGTTGAGCGTCGGATCTACAGCGGATTGGCCCACGTTCGACAGTTTGGCGATAAGACGAATTGTTTCGAGGAATGGGTTGGAGAAGAGGGCCGACTGGCGGGCCGTTGATTTTTGAAAAGGCGCGTAGTGGAGACCCCTCTATGGCAGAGGATGTGAAAAGGCGCGATTCTTTCGCCATGCTCTTGAGGCGAAATTGCCGGCGAAAGAGTGGCGCAGTCCATGAGTACTGGACGCTGGTCGAGGTCGCTCCGCGCCGCGAAGGGCCTGAGCAGCGCGAGCGCCTGCGGAGCAATTTCGATCAACCAGACGCCTTTTTCAAAAGCGTCCGCAAAGGCCGCTGCCCGTTGAGCGCCGGGTTGGAAAGCGACTGGAGCGCAAGGCCGCGAACCAGACGTTCGTTTCGGTAGAAGCACTCGTTGAAGATGGCAGCGCGGTCGGGCTGCGGATTTCCGATCTATGAATGTGATCTCACCCATCAAAGACAGGGGCGAAATCAGACTTCGGGTGGTCGCCAAACCCGAAAAACTTGCGGCCGACCTCCTTGCGCATATGGGGTTGAGACTCCTCATGCGACCCCAAAGAATCCCGGACGTAGTGGAGACTCTCGGGGAGCACTGATCCAAATCCCAAGCAAATTCGCAGATTCCGTCGCGCAACTGTCGAATTTGGCCACCCCTCCTTTCATCCACCCCTCCTTCATCGCCTATACACTTATGCGCATATGCGCATATGCGCATAAGTGATTTTTTAATTGCGCCGCGGTGGGTTTGTAATTCGGCGACGGCGTTTGCTTGACGAATCGCGGGCGTGTCCGGCATATTCGCGCCTCGTTATGCAGATGAACCGCACTTCGATTTTGAATGAAGCTTGACTCGTCGAGTGAGCTTTACCGCATGCGCCATTCCGCGGCGCATGTCATGGCAGCGGCGGTTTGTCGAATCTTCCCCGATGTCCAGTTGGATATTGGACCTCCGACAGAAGACGGTTTCTACTACGACTTCGACCTCCCCCACCGCCTCAGTCGGGATGACTTCGAGCGCATCGAGTCCGAAATGGCGAAAATTATCGCGGAGAACCACCCCTTCGAACGCATCGAGGTTTCGCGCGATGAGGCGAAACGGATGATCGAGCAGATGGGTCAACGCTACAAGATCGAGCGCTTGGCCGACATCCCCGAAGACGAGGCGGTCACCTTTTATAAGTGCGGCGAATTAGTTGACCTGTGCCGTGGTCCGCACGCGGAGAGCACCGGCAAGGTCCGCGCTTATAAAATCTTGAGCGTGGCCGGCTCGTACTACCGCGGCAAGGAAACGAATCCCATGCTGCAGCGCCTCTACGCAACGGCGCAACTGAATGACAAACAACTTTCGTATTTTCTCAAACAACGCGAAGAAGCGAAGCTCCGCGACCACCGGAAACTCGGCCGCGAATTGGACTTGTTCAGCATCGAAGAAACCGTTGGGCCGGGCCTGATCCACTGGCACCCCAAAGGCGCGCGCATTCGTTCGATTATCGAAGATTTCTGGCGCAAGGAGCATTTCCGCGGCGGTTATGAATTGCTCTACACGCCGCACGTCGGACGCAGCACGTTGTGGGAAACCTCGGGGCACTTGGGCTTCTACAAAGAGAGCATGTATGCGCCGATGGAAATTGACGAAAATAAATACTTCGTCAAACCCATGAACTGCCCATTTCACATCCAGATTTACAAGACGCACAAGCGATCCTATCGCGAACTGCCGCTGCGATGGGCCGAATTGGGCACGGTCTATCGCTACGAAAAGGCGGGCGTGCTCCACGGTCTGCTCCGCGTCCGCGGCTTCACCCAGGATGATGCGCATATTTTTTGCACGCCCGAACAGGTCGAATCCGAAATCGTGCGCTGTATGCGCTTCGCAAAGATGATGTGGAACACGTTCGGCTTCAAAGATATCTCGGCCTATCTCTCCACGCGCCCGGCGAAAGCCGTCGGCGAAGAGTCGCGCTGGAAACAGGCCACGGCCTCGCTTGAAAATGCGCTCAAGTCCGAAGGCATCCCCTATGAAGTGGATGACGGCGGCGGCGCGTTCTACGGACCAAAAATTGATATGAAGGTGAAGGACTGCATCGGCCGCGAGTGGCAATGCACCACCATCCAATTCGATTTCAACCTGCCCGACCGCTTCGATCTGACCTATGTCGGCGATGACAACAAAGACCACCGCCCATATATGGTTCATCGCGCGCTCTTCGGGAGCATCGAGCGCTTCTTTGGCATCCTCACGGAAAATTATGCGGGCGCCTTCCCGCTCTGGCTCGCGCCCGAGCAGGTGCGCGTGCTGCCGATCACCGATGCGCAACTGGCTTATGCCCAGCAGGTCGTCGCGCAGTTGCAGTCACATGATTTTCGCGTCGCGCTGGATTCGCGTTCCGAAAAAATTGGGGCAAAAATCCGCGATGCGCAGGTGGCCAAAGTGCCCTACATGTTGGTGGTGGGGGGAAAAGAGGCGGAGTCAAATCAGGTCGCCGTGCGCAGTCGCGCAGGCGGCGATCAAGGCGCGAAACCGCTCTCCGTCGTGCTGGAACAGTTGAAACAGGAAGAGGCGGCCAGGTGCTTGCCCATTCAAAAGGTCTAAAGGGGGGTCATGTCCAATCGTCCATTTAATCGCATCAACCACCAAATCCGCGTGCCGGAAGTCCGACTCATCGGCCCGGAAGGCGAACAGATCGGGATTGTTTCGACCAGCATGGCTCTGCAGCGGGCGCACGACCTCGGCATGGACCTGATCGAAATTTCTCCCAACGCGCAACCGCCCGTTTGCCGCATCATCAACTACGGCAAATTCAAATACGAGCAGGAGAAAAAGGAGAAACAATCGAGGCAACACCAGGCCAACACGAAGGTCAAGGAAGTCAAATTCCATCCAAATGTGGACAGCCACGATTATCAGACCAAACTCCGCCATATTCGCGAATTCATCACCGAGGGGCACCGGGTGAAGGTCTCGCTGATGTTTCGCGGACGCGAAAATGCGCACGAAGAAATCGGCTATCAGGTCATGCACCGCGTTGTCGCTGACTTGCGCGACGTCGCAAGCAACGAACGTTCGCCCGAGCGCATGGGGCGCTCCATTTATATGATGATGACCCCGCGCCCCGCCGGCAAGGTCAAGGGGCCCGACGCGCCCTGACCCCCGCGACAGCGAAAAGTTCCAATCGTTGGAACTTTTTTCGGGCGTTTTTCCAAGCGTTGGAAACCCCCCGGGCGCTGCGCGATAAATGTGCTGGACGAGGCGCGGTCCATTCGCTACAAGAACGCACTTTTTTCGGAAGGACAACAAAATGGGCAAGCGGCACAAAACCAGGAAAACCGTCGCCAAGCGCGTGCGTCGCACAGCGCGCGGCAAGATCATCACTTCCCGCGGCGGCAAGAGCCATCTTCAGGGCCATAAGTCGCGCAAGCGGAAGCGCCATCTGCGGAAACGGGTGCGCGTCTCGCCGGCGCTTGAACAGGTCTTCCGGCTGGCCATCGGCAAATAATAAATCAGGAGCTACACCATGTCCCGCGTCACTAATGCCCCCGCTTCCCGCAAACGCCGCAAACGCCGCTTAGCCCTTGCCAAGGGTTTTTATGGCGCGCGCAGCAAACGCTTTCGCCAGGCCACCGAGGCCGTGGACCGCGCCATGCGGATGCACTTCATTGATCGCAAGCGCCGCAAGCGCGACTTCCGCGGTCTGTGGATCGCCCGTTTGTCGGCCGCCTGCAAGTTGAACGACATCACCTACAGCCGGTTCATGGAAGGCGTGACCAAGGCGGGCATTGAGCTGAATCGCAAAATGCTCTCCGAAATCGCCATTCACGATCCGGATGGATTTGCCGCGATCGTCACGACGGCGAAATCCAAATTGGGTTGAGCTGTCCTCCGGCTTGTCAGGTCGGGCGCATCGGGGTAGTCTCACGAGCATGAGCACACCCCACCGTTCTACAGCGTTCACCCTCATCGAACTGCTCGTGGTCATCACCATTATGGCGATTCTGGCCGCGATCCTCCTCCCCGCCTTGAATTCAGCGCGGGCCAAGGCCTATGACTCCGACTGCCAGAACAACCTCCGGCAGCTCGGCGCGTCGTTCGTTCAATTTGTCACCACCGAGAGCTCCCAGGCCTATCCGGACGCTGGACGCGGGCCCGCCGCCATGAGCGGATTGCTCACCGCGATGGCCGACTACATGCCCAAGGATTCCGCCTCCTGGTTCTGCAAGCGATACCTCCGAGTGAAGGGCCGTTCCCTGAAGGATGACCAAGCCGCCGGCGCGATCGGCTATTTCTATTGGGGCGGAAATTTCAATAGCACGCCGCTGACGCTGGGCTATCCGGGTTCCAACTGCGCGTGGACCGTCGCGGGCAATACGCCGAAATATGGCGTGATTGTGATGAGCGACATCTTTTCCGTCTCGCCCAGGGAACAATTCCACGGCGGCCTCGCGACAGATCTTGCGCCGACGGAGCCGGCGTCGCACGGCCTGTTGCTCTCGGGCGCGGTCCGGAAAATTTCGCCGCGCTGACGCGCCGGCTTAAATCCAGCCCTCGAATTTGTAATACGCCAACGCCGCGTATTCTCGAAGCGCGCGCGCCACCCAAACGAGGTTGTTCCAAATGCCGTAGCGAATTTCGATCCGCCCTCCAACATCCGGCACCCCTTTCGCCGCGCCGAGGTCCCCGCCCGAATATCGCAAATTCGCGCCGCCCGTCACCGTGTCCGCCGCGACCGCGCCGACTTCGGCAAAACCGACATTCCGAAAACATTTCACCGCGCGAAGAATATGCTCCGGCGAAGTCACGATCAGCAGCGACGGCCGCTCGCCATCGGCGTGAAGCATCCGCGCCACATTCAGCGCCTGCTCGCGCGTGTTTCGGCCCAAGCCCTCAAACACGATTCGCTCCCGCTTCACGCCGCGCAAAACCAACTCCTCCGCCAGCCGGATGGTCGAAACATCGTTCGTGTCAGGCATGGCTATGATGACCGAAGCGTTGCGAAACCGGCGGGCAACCTCTGCGGTGTAATAGGCGCGCATCAGGCCGGACTCGCTGGGCATTCCTGCGCCGCCGAGCAGCACGATGTAGTCCGGTTCCTCCGCGAGCGCGGGCCCGCCGTCGGCCAGCGCATAGAACATGCGCGACGGCCATGGCGTGAATAGCAACGCCAGCGCGATGAGAGCGGCGGCCCCCACGGAAGCCAGACTTCGCTGCAAAAATTGCTTCATCCAGAAGATTCTCGCGGTGGAATCGCATAAAAATGCTGGTCAGTCCCGCCGCCGCCGTATAGACAATTCCAACCGTTGGAACTTTTCCAGCCGTTTTTTCCAATCGTTGGAAAAATTGGGGCGCGGTTTTCCAACGATTGGAACTTTTTGTGAACGCCAGCGATATCACGATTTTGAAAGAGTCCGCGCTCGCCGACATTGCGGCTGCGGCGGATGCCGCCGCTGTGGAAGCGGCGCGCGTGAGGTACTTGGGCCGCAACGGGCGCCTGCCCGAGATCATGAAGGAGATCGGCAAGGCCGATCCCGCCGAGCGCAAAGACCTCGGGCAACAGGCCAATGCCTTCAAGAACGAGGTGCAAGCCGCGATCGAAGCGCGCAAGGAGTCGTTGCAGTCGGATGCGGGACGCGCCGCGCTGCGCGATCTGGATTTGACGCTGCCGGGCCGCTGGCGCGGATTGGGGTCGCGGCATCCGATCACACAAATCATCGAACGCGCGACGGAAATTTTTCGCGCCATCGGATTCACCGTCGCGGATGGACCGGATGTGGAGGATGTGTTCCACAACTTCGACGCGCTGAACCATCCCGAAGGGCATCCCGCGCGAAACGAAAAGGACACGTTCTATTTGAGCGATGGCCGCCTGCTGCGCACGCACACGTCCCCCGTGCAGGTGCGCTACATGGAAAAGCACACGCCCCCGGTGCGTATCATCGCGCCCGGCCGCTGCTATCGGCGCGACACGACGGATGCGACGCACAGCGCCAATTTTCATCAGGTCGAAGGCTTGTATGTGGATCGCGGCGTCTCGCTGGCGGATTTGAAGGGCGACCTCGCGCACTTCGCGCGCGAGCTGATGGGGCGCGAGGTAAAAACGCGGCTGCGCCCGCATTTTTTCCCCTTCACCGAGCCGAGCGTGGAATTTGATTTTTCGTGCCACGTTTGCGGCGGCAAAGGCTGTCGCGTGTGCAAGCATAGCGGCTGGATCGAAATCGGCGGCGCGGGCATGGTCAACCCGAAGGTCTTCACGGCGGTCGGCTATGATCCGGAACAGGTCACGGGCTACGCCTTCGGCGTCGGCGTTGAACGCATGGCGATGATCCTTTATGGCATTCCTGATATTCGTTTTCTCTATGACAACGACGTTCGGTTTCTGGAGCAGTTCTGATGCGCGTTCCCCTCTCCTGGCTCAAAGATTATGTGGACCTGCCGGAACCGGTTGATGAAATCGCCCGCCGGTTGACGTTCGCTGGCATTGAAGTTGAAGGCATCGAAACCGTCGGCGGCACGTTCGAGGGCGTGATCGTGGGCGAAGTGCGATCGGTGGAAAAACACGCCAACGCCGACAAGTTGAGCGTCTGCCGCGTGTTCGACGGACAGCAGGAGTGGCCGGTCGTCTGCGGCGCGCCGAACGTCACCGCGGGCGGAAAATATCCGTTCGCCCAAATCGGCGCCCACCTCCCCGCGGTCAAACTGACGATTGAAAAGCGCAAGGTGCGCGGCGTGGAATCGTGCGGCATGTTGTGCGCGCCCGATGAGTTGGGATTGGAGGACAGCCACGCGGGGCTGCTCACGCTCGACGCGAAGTGGACAGCGGGCACAGCGCTCGCAACGGTATTCGGCCCGCCGGAGACCATTTTTGAATTGGAGATCACGCCGAACCGCCCCGATTGCCTGAGTGTCATCGGCGTGGCGCGCGAACTGGCGGCGATGTTCGGACGCCCGCTCCGGTTGCCCGAAACGCCGGCGGCAGATGGACGGCAACTGCAGGTGCCGGTGTCGGTCGAAAACGCGGAAGACTGTCCGCGCTACACCGCGCGATTGCTCAAAAATATCAAACTCGGTCCCGCGCCGGACTGGATGCAGCGGCGGCTAGAACTTTCCGGCGTGCGCGCGATCAACAACATCGTGGACATCACCAACTATGTGATGCTGGAGTGCGGCCAGCCGCTGCACGCCTTCGACTTCGCCCTGCTTGCGGGCGGACGCATCGAAGTGCGCCGCGCGCGGCCCGGGGATCGCATGGCCACGCTGGATGGCCTCGAGCGCGCGTTGACCCCCGAAACGTTGCTCATCGCGGATGCCCAATATCCCGTCGCCATGGCCGGCGTCATGGGCGGCGCGGGGAGTGAAATTCGCGATGTGACCCACGAAGTCCTGCTGGAGAGCGCCTCCTTCAAACCGCTCTCCGTGCGCTCCACGTCGCGCCGGCTCGGACTTTCGACGGAATCCTCCTATCGCTTCGAGCGCGGCGTGGATGCGGAGGGATGCGATTGGGCCAGCCGCCGCGCGGCGGATTTGATGAAGCAATTCGCCGGCGCGGAATTGCAGCCGGGCAGCGTGGACGCCCGCGCTCCGCTCCAGCCCTCCCGCTCTATTTTCTGTCGCTTCGATCGCGTGAACGGTCTCATCGGCGTTGAGGCTACACCGGCGGAAATTGTCGGCACCTTCAAAGCGTTGGGGTTGACCGTCGAACAGGAAACGCCGGTCTCATGCGCAGTGCGCCCGCCCTCCTTCCGGCAGGACCTGGAGCGCGAAGTGGATCTCGCCGAAGAGTTCATCCGCATCTACGGGCTCGATCGAATTCCCACGCGCCCGCCCGTTGCGCGAATTGATCCAGACGCGGATGACCGCCCATCCCGCGAGTTATCGCGCCTCCACGACCAGGCCGTCGCTCTGGGGTTGCGCGAAATCTACAACTACAGCCTCGTTTCCGAATCGCTGTTGAACCTCTTCGGCGCGACGGGGTCGGATCGAATCGTTCTCCCGAACCCCATCAGCGCGGATGAATCCATCTTACGCCCGATGCTGATTCCGCAAATGACGGCCACGCTGGGACGCAACCGCGCGCGCCAAATTTCAAATGCGGGGCTGTTTGAAATCGGGCGTGTGTTTACCGCCGGCGGAGCGGAGAGAACGCGCCTGTGCGTCGGTTTGATGGGAAGCGTCGGGCAGAGCGGGCTGGACGCCGCGCGCGCGCCGACACCGGAAGAGGCCTATCTCTGGATCAAGGGCATTTGGGAAAGCCTCGCCGTGGGCCAGCGCGTAAAGGGATGGGAGCTGCGCGACGCGACCCATCCCGCGATGGATTGCGCGTGTGAAATTATCGTCAACAAGGTTGCGGTCGGCTGGATCGGTTTGATCAAGGCCTCGATCCGCCGCGAATGGCGGTTGAGCGATCCCGTTGCGGCGCTCGAAGTCGAAACGTCGGCGTTGCTCGCGCGCCGCGAGACGCCGCGCTACGCGCCGGTCCCCGCCTATCCCTTCATCGAGCGCGATGTGGCGATGGTGATTGGCGACAACGTCCGGCACGAAGAAGTCGTGCGTGTCATTCGCGCCGCCGCTCCGAAGGAACTGGAATCCATTCGCCTCTTCGACGTCTTTCGCGGCCGCGCCATCGGCGCCGGGCGCCGGAGCGTGGCCTATGCGCTGACGTATCGCTCGCCCGCGCGCACGCTCACCGACGAGGAAGCCAACGACTTCCACAACCGCGTGAAAAATGCGCTGCGCAAAGAACTGGGCGCGGAATTGCGCGAATCATAATTCCGCCGATTTTGCCGAAGACCTGTTGAACTTCCGATGCGCTTTGTGTAAACTAATGGCAGCGGGCGAGAGCGTGAGCAGTTCTTTGGCAACCGAATGAGATTTTGAGAGCCGGTTAAACGGCTCTCGCAAAATTACCCTGCCTGGTTCGTGATCGGGATGCGTCTCTGACCCAGTATAAATACCAAGGGAGCTTTATTCCGACGGGGCCCACAGGTCTCTCGCCTTCGGCTTGAGAAAGTGGAATCCGCCGGTGCGAGCGCCCACCTCTTAACTGAGGGTGTCGGAGCAAAACCCTAACGACTTGTGGCGGGGTATTTTTTGTCTCATACTGGCCGCCGGGATTGATGACATGGAACTTTTTGACCAGCACAATGCCGGGGCGGAATCGAATCGCTCCGCCTCCACCACCGCCCCACTCGCGGCGCGCATGCGGCCACAGTCGCTGGAAGAGGTGGTCGGTCAGGAACATATCCTCGGCCCTGGAAAGCTTTTGCGCCGGGCGATCGAGGCGGACCGGCTGGGAAGCATCATCTTGTTCGGCCCGCCAGGTTGCGGAAAAACCTCTCTGGCCGAAGTGATTGCGCTGGCGACGCGACGGCGCTTTGAACGCACCAGTGGCGTGCTCGCCAACGTGGCGATTCTGCGCGAGCTCCTCGAAGCCGCGCAGCACCGGCGGCGCATGCGCGGGCAGGAGACCATTCTGTTCATTGACGAAATTCACCGGTTTAACAAGGCGCAGCAGGACGTGATGCTGCCCTATGTCGAAGACGGTTCGATCACGTTGATCGGCGCGACGACGCACAATCCGTTTTTCTTCATCAACAGTCCGCTCACCTCGCGATCGCAGATTTTCCAACTTGAGCCGCTGCGCGAGCCGGCGATTTTCGCGCTGCTCCAGCGCGCCCTCGCCGAGCCTCGCGGATTGGCACACCTGCAAATCATCGCCGACGCCAACGCGTTGGAACATCTGGCCGCGGTGTGCGAAGGCGACGCGCGCAAGGCGTTGAGCGCGCTGGAACTGGCCGCGCTCACCACGCAGCCGGGCGCAGATGGGCGCGTTCATCTCACGCGCGAAGCGGCCGAAGAATCCATTCAGAAGAAGGCCGTCGTGTACGATCACGATGAGGACGGGCACTACGACACGATCTCCGCGTTCATCAAGAGCGTGCGCGGTTCGGATCCGAACGCCGCGTTGTACTGGCTGGCGAAAATGCTCTACGCCGGCGAAGACCCGCGTTTCATCGCGCGGCGATTGATCATTCTGGCGTCGGAGGATATCGGCAATGCGGACCCTGCGGCGCTGTCACTGGCGACGGCCGCGATGGGCGCGGTCGAATTTGTGGGCATGCCCGAGGCGCGAATCATCCTTGCGCAGGCCACGACCTTCCTCGCGTGCGCGCCCAAAAGCAACGCCTCGTACATGGGCATCGAAGAAGCGACGCGCGACATCAAGGAAGGCCGCACGCTGCCCGTGCCCCGGCATCTCCGCGACGCCTCCAGCAAGCGGGCGGCGAAAACTTTTGGCCACGAGGGGTACAAATACGCGCACGATTTTGAGGGGCATGTGGTGAATCAAGAGTATGTTCCCACGTCAAAAGTATATTATCATCCCACCGACCAAGGCTACGAAGAGCGCATAAGAAAGCGATTAGAACAATGGGACGAAATCCGGAAACGACAGCGGGCGAGCCACTAGGTCCAAAAGAGGTGGCGCGACGGCAGGTGCGGCGCATCAACGGCGCCCGTTCCGCCTCGTGGGCGGCTGAAGCGAGCCGCGTCATCACGGCTTCCGTGGCCCAACTCGTTCAATTCCGAAGCGCGCGCGCCATGGGTTGCTACCTCGCCCTCCCGCACGAAGTTCAGACCTCGGAACTCTTGCATCATGCGTGGACCACGGGCAAACGAGTCGCCGTTCCCGCCGAGCGATACGGGCCGGATCAGTATGATCTGGCTTGGTACAGGCCGGGCGATGCGCTGCGAACGGGCGGATACAAAATTCAGGAGCCGGTCTCGCCCGAATGGGTCATTCCCGGCGAACTGGATGTGCTGATCGTGCCGTGCGTTGCCTTCGACGATTTTGGCCGACGCCTTGGCCACGGCGGCGGGCATTATGATCGGCTGATGAGCCTCCACACCTGCACAAGAATTTGTTTGGCTTTCGATGAACAGCGACTGGACGCCGTGCCGGTTGGCCCTCGCGATGTGATCGTGGATTTCATTGCGACCGAGTCCGGCGTGCTGAAGGCGAAGGCTCCCGCATGAACAACATCGAAATCCCGTGGCTGTTGCCCGCTCTCTATTGGATTATTGGCGTGGCGTTCGGCTATGTCGTCCAATCGCTCGTCAGCCGTCTGCGCGAAAAAGAGGCCAAGCATCGCGCAGAGACAATTCTCGAAGACGCCGAGCGCGAAAAGGCCGCGATTCTTCGCGAAGCTGAAATCGAGGCCCGCAACGAAGTGGTCAACGCGCGGGAGCAATTTGAGCGCGAGGTCACCGCCCGCCGGCGTGATATGGACGAGATGAACGCCCGCACTTCAGCGCGCGAGGCGAAGCTGGATGAACGCGCCACCGCGCTGGACCACAAAGAGTCCGCGTTGGCCGAGCGAAGCGAAAAACTCGACGCGTCGCAAAAGACCATTCGCGAGCAAATGGAGGCGGCGCGCGCCGGAGAAGCGTCGCTTCGCGAGCAATTGGCGAAGGTTGCGCATCTGCCGCAGGATCAGGCGCGAAAACAGTTGTTGGAGAGTCTGGACAAAGAATTGACCGCCGAGTCCGCCGCGGCGATCCGCCGCGCACAGAGCAGGATTCGCGAGTCCGCTGAAGCGGAAGCGCGCCGCCTGGTGGCCATCGCGGCGGAGCGCTATGCCGCTGACCAAATCGCGGACATGACGACCAGCAGCATCCGCCTGCCGAGCGACGAAATGAAGGCTCGCATCATTGGAAAAGAAGGTCGAAACGTACGCGCGATCGAGGCGGCCACAGGCGTTGATGTGATTATTGACGACACGCCGGAAGTGGTTGCCGTCTCCTCGTTCGACCCGGTTCGCCGCGAGGTGGCGCGACAGGCGATTGAGCAACTCGTACAGGATGGGCGCATTCACCCCGGCCGAATTGAAGAAGTCGTGCTCAAAGCGCAAGGCGCTGTGGAAGAGACGGTGAAAATGGCGGGCGAAGCCGCCGTGAGCAAACTCGGCTTGCACGAAGTTCACCCGGACCTGGCGCGACTCGTGGGAAGCCTGAAATTCCGGCATAGCTATGGGCAGAACGTCCTCGAACACTCCATCGAGACGGCTCACCTCATGGGCATGATGGCGGCGGAAATGGGACTCGACGCGGCGCTTGCGAAGCGCATCGGCCTTTTTCACGACGTCGGCAAGGCGATGGACCAATCCAAGGAAGGCAGCCACGCGCAGGCCGGAGCCACCTTTCTTTCCAGCCACGGCGAAGATGAGATCGTCTGCAACGCGGTGGCCGCGCACCACAACGAAGCGGAAGGCGAGAGCGTCTATGCCGTGCTCATTAAGGCCGCCGATGCCCTCACCGCCGCGCGTCCCGGCGCACGCTCCGAAGCCACCGATGCCTATGTGCAACGCCTCGGAAAGCTCGAACAATTGGCCCATTCGCAGAAGGGCGTGGACCGGTGCTTCGCGATTCAGGCGGGGCGCGAGTTGCGCGTGATCGTGCATCCTGATCAAATCAGCGACGACGAAGCGATCATTCTCGCGCGCAATCTCTGCAAAATGATCGAAGAGCAACTCGACTATCCCGGCCAGATCAAAGTCACCGTCGTCCGCGAGACCCGGGCCATCGAATACGCGAGATAAAATGAGTCGCTCCACCCCGCCTCACACGATGAAGATACTGCATGTCGGCGACGTCATGGGCGCGCCCGGGCGTATCGCCTTCGCGCGCATCGCGGGCAAATTGCGAAGCGAGAACGAGGTGGATTTCATCGTCGTCAACGGAGAAAACTCCGCGGGCGGGAAAGGCATTACGGCGGAAATCTGCGACGAGTTTTTTCGCGCGGGCGCGGAGGTCGTCACGCTGGGCGATCACGCGTGGGATCAGAAGGACACGCTGCGCCACATTGACCTCGAACCGCGCCTCGTGCGCCCCGCCAATTTTGCGCCCGGCTGCCCCGGTCGGGGCTTCGCGACGGTGGATACGAAGTTCGGGCGCGTCACGGTCCTCGTGCTGCTCGGCCGGGTTTTTCTCCCGCCGATGGATTGTCCCTTCCGGACTGCCGACGCGATCCTCAAACGCGGCGGCGATCTCGGACCCATGATTCTCGTTGAGATGCACGCGGAGGCCACCTCCGAGAAGAAAGCGATGGGCCACTATCTCGATGGGCGAGTCTCCAGCGTTGTGGGCACGCACACGCACGTGCAAACCTCCGATGAGCGCATCCTGCCCAAAGGCACCGCCTATCTCACGGACCTCGGCATGACCGGCCCGCAAGACTCCGTGATCGGCATGGAGAAAGAGACGGTGCTCACCCGCTTTCTCACCGGCCTGCCCACGAAGTTCGATGTGGCGCGGGGCGAAGTGGCGCTGGAGGGCGCGCTGATTCATGTGGATTCGCGCACGGGACGCGCGACGAAAATCAAACGAGTTCGTGAATACATCCAGTAATACCGCCGGCGAGAACCGCCGAAAGATTTATGGGGTCAGCGAAATTTCGCGCCTGGTCAAATCCACGCTGGAGGACGAAATCGGCCTGGTGTGGATCGAAGGCGAAATCTCGGGGCTGCGCCGCCCGGCCTCCGGGCATCTCTACTTCGATTTGAAAGATGCGGACAGCCTCATCAACGCCGTGCTGTTTCGCGGCAACCTCGCGGGCGTTCGCACTCCGCTCGACAACGGACTGCAGGTGCGCGTGTACGGCTCGCTGACAACCTATGCCCCCCGCAGTTCGTATCAAGTCATGGTCCGGCAAGTGGAGGCGGTGGGCAAAGGCAGCCTGCAGGAGCAGTTTGAAAAACTGAAAGAGCAGTTGGCCAAGGAGGGCCTGTTCGATCCCGCGCGAAAGCGCCCCCTCCCCGCCCTGCCGCAACACATCGGCATCGTCACTTCGACGACGGGCGCGGCCATTCGCGATATCTTGAACATTCTCGGGCGTCGTTTTCCGAATCTGCACGTGCTCATCGCGCCGGTCATGGTTCAGGGCGAAGGCGCGGCCGCGAGCATCGCCAAGGCGTTGGATTTTCTGAACGCGCGCGGCGGGCTCGACGTCCTGATCGTCGGCCGCGGCGGCGGCAGCCTCGAAGACCTCTGGGCCTTCAACGAAGAAACCGTGGCGAGAGCGATTTATCGTTCAAAAATTCCGGTGATCTCGGCCGTCGGCCACGAAGTGGATTTCACCATCAGCGATTTCGTCGCCGACCTGCGCGCCCCCACGCCTTCGGCGGCGGCGGAGTTGGTGGTCCGCGCCAAGACCGACTGGGAGGAGTTGCTCGCCTCGCAGCAGCGCCGACTCGTCCGGGCTTTGCAATCCGAATGGCTCCAGCTGAAAAACCGCCTCACGCGCTCGGCGGGCAGCTACGTATTTCGAGAGCCGCAGAATCTGGTCCGCCAGTTCGCGCAGCGCATCGAAGCCGCGCGAACGCAGATGGCTCAGCACCTTCGCGCGGCGCTAACCGAGTCGCAGCAGCGCGTGGACGAAGCCGGGCTGAAACTCTCCCACTGCGCCCAAACCGCGACCCTCGCGTGCTCGGCCCGGCTCGAACGCCTGGCGCTTCAACTGCGCGCGTTGAATCCTTCCGCCGTGCTGGAAAGAGGGTATAGTATCACCTATCATGAAGGACGTATCGTGCGCCGGGCACAGGACGTGAAAGCGGGGACGCGGATCGAAACGCGCGTCTCGGAGGGGGCCATCGCGTCCGTTGTGGAAAAACGAAAGGGTTGAACATGGCCGAGAAAATCAAGGAAGAGGAGCCGTCGTTCGAAAAATCGCTCGGGCGATTGGAGGATATCGTCAAGGAAATGGAAAGCGGGCAATTGAGCCTCGAGCGCATGATGGCTCATTTTGAAGAAGGCTCGAAACTTGTGAAGTCCTGCACGCACAAGCTGAATGAGGTCGAGAAGAAGATCGAAGTTCTGGTCAAAAAGGGACAGGCCGTGGTGACGGAACCGTTTGCACCCGGCGCGACCGAAAATTGAACGCGCGGCCATTGCGACTGTCTTTCCCTAGCGTATGAAACTTCGCCGCATTCTTCCGACTCTTGCCGCCACGCTCCTCGCCGCCACGCAGGCCGCGCCGGCCGTCTCGCCCAACACCGCGCGCGCGCTCGGCACGGCCGTGGCCGATTCCGTCGAAAAGGTCATGCCTTCCGTCGTCGTGGTGCGAACGGAAGCCACGCGCTACCGAATGGCGCGCGACTGGTTCTTCGGCCAACTGTACGGCATTCCCGAAAAGCTCGCGGGTCAAGGATCCGGCGTCATCATCACCAAAGACGGCTATGTCTTGACCAACAACCACGTGATCAACGACGCGCAGGAAATCGAAATTGTCCTCGAAGACGGCTCCAAATATAGCGCGAAGCTGATCGGTCAGGACCCGCACACCGATCTCGCCGTCGTCAAAATCCAAAACAGCAATGGCCGCGAATTCACACCCATCGAACCGGGCGATTCCGACCTGCTGCGCGTGGGCGAATTCGTCGTCGCCATCGGATCGCCCTTCAGCTTGAGCAGCTCCGTCACGCTCGGCATTGTCAGCCAGAAGGGCCGCTCCATCGGTGCGCTGCCCTACGAGGATTTCATCCAATCCGACGCGGCGGTCAACGTCGGCAACAGCGGCGGGCCGCTCGTGGATGTGGATGGCCGGATGGTCGGGATCAACACGCTGATTCAGACGGCAGGCTATTCGCAGGGCAACATCGGCATCAGTTTCGCCATCCCGGCAAATCTCGCGCTTCAAGTTGCGCGCTCGATCATTGAAGATGGGAAATGGGACCGTCCCTGGATCGGCATTTCGATGAACGAAACGAAGGAGGGTGTGATCGTGGAGGAAGTCGCTCAAGGCTCGCCGGCAGCGGCAAAAGGCATCCAACCCCGCGACCAGATCTTGCAGATTGAAGGCAAGCCGGTGAAAACGGCGCGCGATGTCCAGCGGGCCATTCTCCGCCGAAAGGCCGGAGACACCATCACGCTGCTGATTCAACGCAAGGACGGCGACGTTGCGATTCAGCTACCGACCGAACGCATGCCGCCACCCCAACTCATCTATCGCGAATAGTCATGTCGTCCTCCCGGCTCGACTTGTTGCTGGTTCAACGCGGCCTCGCGGAAAGCCGCGAAAAAGCGCAGCGATTGGTTCGCGCGGGCGTGGTGCGCGTCAAGGGCCAGGTTCAAACCAAACCCGGCCACGAATTTCCGGCCGATTCAATAATCGAAATTGAACAAGCAGAGCGCTTTGTCGGACGCGGCGGTGAAAAGCTGGAAGCCGCCTTTGCCGCCTTTCCGATCAGCGTTGAAGGCTTTGTTTGCCTCGACATCGGCGCGTCCACCGGGGGCTTCACCGATTGCATGATCCAGCACGGCGCGCGGCGGGTTTATGCGGTGGACGTGGGGCGCACACAACTGCACGAAAAACTTCGCGCAGATCCCCGCGTTACGGTGATGGACCAGACCAATGCCCGATATCTGGAAGCTTCCGCCTTTTCAGAGCCGCCGCAATTTGCGGCGGCGGATGTGTCGTTCATCTCGCTGACCAAGGTGCTGCCCGCGATCACGCGAGTATTGGCAAGCGGCGCGGGACTCGTTACCTTGATCAAACCTCAATTTGAGGCGGGTCGCGAACAGGTCGAAAAAGGCGGCGTGGTGCGCGACCCGGCGGTTCGCGAAAAAGTCTGCCGCGAGGTCCGGGAATTCGGATGTTCGCTTGGGCTTGAATGGATGGGGATTTGCGAGTCTCCGCTCAAAGGGCCGGCAGGAAATATCGAATTTCTCGCGTGGTGGCGAAAACAATGAAGAAGATCGGCGTCTATGCCAATTTGAAGATCGAGGAAATGCCCGAAGTGCTCCGTCGGCTGGCGGCGACCGCGGCGCGCCTGAAAATCAGCGTGCGCGCGCCGGCGGATACCGCGCGCTGGATGCCGGGCGCCCGAACCACTCCGTTGAGCCGCGTGGCCGTGGGTGTGGATGCCCTTGTTGCGCTTGGCGGCGATGGAACCATGTTGCGCGCCGTGCGGCTGCTCGAACGCACGCAGACGCCCGTGCTCGGCGTCAATCTGGGCAACCTCGGGTTCTTGACCAGCATCACGGTGGATGATCTCGACCGCGCGTTTGAAGCGCTCGTGAGCGAGGACTATCAAATCCTCTCGCGCACCACCATGGACTGCACGCTCATCCGCAAAGGCAAGACCGTCGGCCGCTACCGCGCGCTCAACGATGTCGTCATCGGCTGGGGCCACTCGACGCACATCAACATGTTCAACGTGTCGGTGAACAACGAACACGTCACCTCCTATCGCTGCGACGGGATCATCGTTTCGACGCCCACCGGCTCCACCGGCCACTCGCTCTCCGCGGGCGGCCCGATTCTTCATCCCGCCACTCCCGCCCTCCTCCTGAACGTCATCTGCCCGCACGCCCTGAGCGCGCGGCCGCTCGTGCTTCCCGACCAGAGTCGCATCACGCTGGATGTCAGCGAAACGCCGAAGCGCTTGTTGCTGTCGGTGGACGGACAGGAAGTGCAACTCGTTCGCAAAGGGGACCGGGTGAACATCGCGCGCAGTGAGCAAACCGCCCGCTTCATTCATTTGCCGGATTACAGCTACTTCCCGATTCTTCGACTGAAGTTGGACTGGCGCGGCTCCAGCGTCACCTGACCGCGCAGCGGCGATTCACGACTTCGCGCGAATCGCCTGTTGCGCGCTTTCATAAACGGCGCGCGCCGCCACCTGCTTCTCGCGCGCCAGGCGAACGCAGTCATCCATCTCGGGCGCGCGAGTCACGTCCTCGCCCTTCCAACATCCGATCTTCACGCGCACGTCGCCCCACAGCGTCTGCACCGTTTCCCAACGCCGCTCAAGCATCGCGCGGCGCGTCAGATGCTCCCGCACGCCGAGCGTCGTGCTTTCGCGAAAGATCAAATCCAACGCGCGCTCCCGCTTCGAGGGATCGCATAACACGGTCAGCAGAATGCCCGGCCGCTGCTTCTTCATCTGCACCGCCGAGGTGAAGACATCCCATGCGCCGGCGGCCAACAGGCGCTCCGTGAGCGCGCCGACCAGCTCAGGGTTCGTATCATCCAGATTGCACTCCAAGACCAGACACTCGTCGGACCGGGCGGGTTCCGCGTCCACATCAATCAACATCGCCCGCAACAGATTGGGGCGGCTTTGAAGACGGCGATGGCCGAAGCTGTTGGCCGTCGCGAGCAAACGCCCCTCCGAAGCGGCTGCGCGCGGCCAGGCCGCCAACAACGCCGCGCCGGTCGGCGTCACCAGCTCAAACGGCTCATCCACATCGAGCACGCGCTGGCCCTTCAGCAGCTCCGCCGTCGCGGGCGCGGGCGAGGGATAGGTGCCGTGCGCGCAGGTAATCGTTCCGTGCCCCATCGGCAACGGGCCGACCGCAACGCCCTCCGCGCCCAAAAAGTGCAGCGCGAGACAGGAGCCGACAATGTCCACGATGGAATCCACCGCGCCGACTTCATGAAAGTGAACTTTCTCCGGCGTTGTCCCGTGAATCTTCGCCTCCGCCTCGGCCAATCGCTGGAACACCGCGCGGCTGGCGTTTTTCACGCGCTCGGGCAAGCCGCTCGATAGAATCATCCTTTCGATATCCGCCCACGCCCGATGCTCGTGATCGTGCGCGCGCGCGTGGCCGTGCGCGTGTTCATGGTCATGCTTGTGACCGTGTTCATGCGGATAATGATCGTGGTCGTGGTCGTGAGGATCGTGGCGCTGACGATCGTGCTCCTTATGCACATTGACCGACGCCTGGACGCCCGAGATGCCGTGGCTTTGGAAGGGATACGCGATGATTTCAAAGTCGCCCGCGTTGAGTGAACCGAGCGCCTTCTGAAGTTCATCCCGGCTCGCGCCCAAACCGATCAGCGCGCCGAGGATCATGTCGCCACTGGCGCCGCCAACACTATCGAACCGCACAATTTTCACGTTCGTCTCCCCAACCGATTGATCATCGCCGCACAGACTCCGCCGCCGAATCCGTTATCCACATTCACCACCGAAACGCCGGGCGCGCAGGAGTTGAGCATGGCCAGCAGGGGCGTTATCCCGCCGAAATGAGCCCCATATCCCACGCTCGTCGGAACGGCAATCAACGGCCCATGAATCAGCCCGCCCACGACGGAGGCCAGCGCGCCTTCCATCCCCGCCACGACCACCACCACCCGGGCGCGCCGCAGCAACTTCACGTGCGGCATCAATCGGTGCAGTCCCGCAACACCCACGTCAAAGACCCGCGCCACCCGCGCGCCCATCCATTCCGCCGCCAAAGCCGCCTCCTCCGCCACAGGAACATCCGAGGTGCCGGCCGTGACCACCACCACCAGACCTCGCGGGCGCGGGCGCGGCGCGGCCTGGACTGTGATGCAGCGCGCGGCCTCGTGATAAATCGCGTCGGAATGAAGCCGGCGGATTTGCTCAAACATCTCCGCCGAGACCCGGGTGCCGAGGACATTCTGCCGAGCCTTCTTCATGGCCGTGATGATTTTCGCCACTTGCGCGGGCGTTTTGCCGGCGCAATAGATGGCTTCAGGCATTTTTCGCCGTTTCAGACGATCCAAGTCCAAGCGGGCAAATCCCAGGTTCAGTTCTCGAGGATTCGGCATACCTCAACTCTTCGGCGCGGAAATCCAGTCGGGCATGAGGCTGCGGGCAAATTCCTGAAACGCCGGGAGACTCCGCAGTTTATCGAAATCGGGATCGTTCAGAAATTGCTGCGCGCTGGTCGGAGGGCAGTGCGCTGCGCCCTTCCTAATCCAATCCATGGCCGTCGTGAAATCGCCTTGAAGCGTGTAGGTAATGGCGACGTTGAAATAGGCGACGGCCGTTTCGGGCGCGACCTCGATGGCGTGGAGAAAGACCGCGCGGGCGTCATCAAAGCGCTGCAAGCGGACGTAGGACACGCCCATGTTGTTAAGCAGATTGACATCGTCGGGAAGAAACTTGCGCGCCTCTTCAAAGTTGTCGAGCGCCTGATCGTGCCGCCCCAGAATAAGATAGAGCATGCCGAGGTTCACGCGCGCCATGACGAAGTTCGGGCGCAGTTGCAAGGCCGTCAGGTAGGACTCTTCGGCCTTGGTGAACATGCGTTTTTGCAGATAGGCGGTGCCGAGCGTGTTGTGCGCTTCGCCGTTGAATGGGTCAATTTTGATCGCCCTTTCGAGCACGGCAATGGCTTGGTCCACCTGTCCGCGCTGCGTGTAAATCACGCCGAGCATGCGGAGCGCGGCGTTCATATTCGGCCAGATTTCCAGCGCCTGGCGCGCGCCGAGTTCCGCCTGATCGTACTGATGCGCCAGGAGATATTTGTTCCCTTCGCGCAGCGCGGTCATGGCCTCCGCCATTTTCTGCGGCGAGAGGTCGGGCGGAGGTTGTTCCGGGGGAGGCGGCGCCGGGGGCGGCTCTTCGGCCGGCTTGGTCGTGCCCCGCTCGGGAATCGGCGTTTTCAGCGCATCTTCCAATTCTGAGTTCTTCGAATGCGGCTCCTGAAAATAAAAATAAATCGCGGCGGACGCGAGCAAGCCGACCATGACAACGGAAAAAATCACCACCTGCTGTCGCGTTCTCGTGCGCACCTGGTCGGGCGTAAGCTCGTAGGCCGGCAGCAGATTTCCGGCTTTATTCTCCGATCCGGGCTTCTGATAGATGTCGCGGTGTTCGTCCATTCGCAGCGCTACTCTAGGCTACGCGCGAAACCTGCGCAAGCGGCGCGGCGCGGAGGATTACTTCAGCGACTCGGCGCGGACGATGAACATCGGCACGCGGGCCTCGTGGCGGACCTTCTCGATCGTCTGCCCGTGGATGATATCTCCGATCAATTTGTGGCCGTGCGAGGCCATGGCGATCAGGTCGCAGTTGCGCTCCGTCACAACGGCGAGCAGCCCTCTCGCAGGATCCCCCATCGCCAAATGCGAATCCGCGCGCACCCCCTGCTCCCGCAATCGAGCCGCCGTGGATTCCAAATAGGCCCGGTCCTCGCGAATTTCCTCCGAGTCGGCGAGCTTGAGCTGCTCGTAATTGCGGGCCACCCATCCATCAGCGACGTGCACCAACAACAACTCGGCGCCCGTCAGTCGCGCCAAATCCGCGGCGCGCGGAAGAATGGCCTCATCCGCCGCCGTGCGATCCAGCGCAACAAGAATTTTTTTGAACATCAAAGGCTCCCGAACAGCCGCGACCCCAGATCAAAATAGTCCCATAGATACTTGATGTTCAAGCTCACGATCAAGGCCGCCACGCTCCACGCCGTCACTCTAACCCATGCGGCGCTGGCGAATTCGCCCATGATCTTGCGGCTGTTCGTGAATCGCACAAGCGGAATGACCGCGAACGGCAGTTGCAGGCTCAGCACCACCTGGCTGAACACCAGCAATCGCGCCGTTCCGCTTTCGCCATACATGACCGTCACGATCACCGCCGGCACGATCGCCGCCATCCGCGTGATGAGCCTCCGCACCCACGGGCGCAGCCGAATGCGGAGAAAACCCTCCATCACGATCTGTCCCGCGAGCGTGCCGGTCAGCGTGGAGTTCTGCCCCGAGGCCAACAGGGCCAACGCAAAAAGCGTGCTCGCAATGCCGACGCCCAACGTTGGCGAGAGCATGTGAAACGCATCCTGAATCTCCGCGACATCATGCTGGCCGCGCGTGTGAAACGTGGCGGCGGAAACAATGAGAATCGCGGCGTTGATGAAAAGCGCGAACGTCAGCGCCACGGTCGAATCCAGGGTCGCGAACTTGATCGCGTCGCGCTTGCCCTCCGGGGTCTGTTCATATTTGCGGGTCTGAACAAGCGACGAATGCAGATAGAGATTATGCGGCATGACCGTCGCGCCGAGCACGCCAATGGCGAGGTAGAGCATCTGCGGATTCCGCGCGAGCTCGAGCGTCGGGATAAAACCAAGGGCCACTTCGCCAAAATTCGGCCGCGCAAAAAACATCTCCGCCGTGAAGCACGCGCCGATCACCATGATCAACGTAACCACCAGCGCCTCGATATGGCGAAAGCCCTTGTGCTGAAGATACATCACCACCAGCACATCCAACGCCGTGATGCACACGCCCCAGACCAGAGGAATGTGAAAAAGCAGATTCAACGCAATGGCCGACCCGATTACCTCGGCCAAATCGCACGCGCAAATGGCCAGCTCGCACAAGAACCACAGCGCCACGCTCATCGGGCGGGAGTAATAATCGCGGCACGCCTGCGCGAGATCGCGCCCGGTCACTATCCCCAACCGAGCGCACAGCGCCTGCAACAAAACGGCCATCAGATTGGAGAGCAGAATCATGCTCAAGAGCCGGTAACCGAACGCGGAGCCGGCCGCGAGGTCCGTCGCCCAGTTTCCAGGGTCCATGTAGCCCACGGCCACGAGGTACCCCGGCCCCGCATACGCCATCAATTTTTTGAAGAAGCCCGCGCCCAACGGCACATGAATGCTCCGGTGCGATTCAGGCAGCGAGGGGTCTCCGCCATCCCTCGGCGAAAGGTCTGTTTGTTTGCTCATTCCAATGTTTGACTTTGATGCGTCAAAATGCGGATACTCCCGAGAAATGTCAACTTCAGATCACGACCACGACCACGATCACGACCACGACCACGGTCACAACGTCCGCGGCTATGTCGCCCGCGCCGCGCTCTGCGGCGTCGGCACCGCGGTCGGGTTCATCTGGCAGCGGACGCACGGCGGCGAACTCAGCGCGCCCTCGCTCATCGCCTATGGCTTCGCCTACGTCGCGGGCGGAATGGACGCCGCGTTCGACAGCATCCGCCTGCTGCGCAAGGGCAAACTCGATGTCCATTTTTTGATGCTTCTCGTGGCGATCGGCGCGGCGCTCACAGGGCACTGGTGGGAAGGCGCGATTCTGCTGTTCCTCTTTTCCGGCAGCGAGGCGATGGAGGCTTTTGCCGAAGCGCGAACGCGGCGCGAAATTCAGGGCCTCTTCAAGGATTCGCCCCGCGAGGCCATCGTTGTGCAGCCGCAGGGCGACGAGCGGCGCATGCCGGTGGACGAACTTCAACCGGGCATGACGATCCGCGTGCGACCTGGCGAGCAGATTCCCGTGGATGCCGAAATTCTCGTCGGCCAATCGGCGCTGGATGAATCCACGTTGACCGGAGAGGCGGAGCCGGTGGAAAAGGGGCCGGGCGACCCGGTGATGGCCGGCACGATGAACCTCTGGGGCAGCATGGACTGCCGCGTCACAAAGCCCGCTTCCGAAAGCGCGCTGGCCAAAATCATTCGCCTCATTCGCGAAGCGCAAAAATCCAAAGCGCCCGCGCAGCGATTCACGGACAAGTTCGGCAGCGGCTACACCGTTTTCATTCTCCTCCTTTGCACCGTCATGTTCTTTGTGTGGTGGCTCATTTTTCAAATGCCGCCGGTCCCCGCATTTCAACGCACCATGACGTTGTTGGTCGTCTCCTCGCCATGCGCGCTCGTTCTTTCCATCCCATCCGCCGTGCTCGCCGGAATCGCCGCGGGCGCCCGACGCGGCGTCCTGTTTCGCGGCGGTGTGGCGATCGAAAAGCTCGCGGCGACCGACCGCGTCGCGCTCGACAAAACCGGAACCCTCACTTCCGGACGCCTTCAGGTGGAGAAGGTCGAGTCCCTCCCCGCGGGTCGCGAGGCCGAGATCATGAACGCTGCGGCGGCCTTGAGCCGGCACTCGAATCATCCCGTCTCTCAGGCGATTGACCGCGAGGCGCGCGACCGGAAGCTTCCCGTGCCCGCAGTCAGCGATTTTCGCTCTATCAGCGGCTACGGGCTATCGGGCGTCCTCCAACCATCCAATACCGCGCCCTCCCGCATGGGACGCCGCTCGATGTTCGATCCCGCCACGTGGATGGCGAGTTTCCCGCCCCCGCAAATCGGCCAGACGGAGACCCTGGTCGAAACGCCGACGGCCAAAGGACGCCTCCTGCTGCGCGACGAAATCCGAACGCAAAGCCGCCCGCTGATTGAGCGACTGCGGCAACGCGGCATTCATGTGGCGATGTTGAGCGGAGACCGCCCCGAAGCGGCGCAGTCCGTCGCGAAGGCGGTCGGTGTGGATGAGGTTTACGCGGGTTTGGATCCCGAAGGCAAAGTGAAGCAGATCAAAGCGTGGGCCGATGCCGGAGAAAAAGTCGTGATGGTCGGCGACGGCGTCAACGACGCCGCAAGTCTCGCCGCGGCGCATGTTGGCGTCGCCATGGGCCTGCGCGGATCGGATGCCGCGCTCGAACAGGCGGATGTCGTTTTGATGCAGGACCGCCTGGAGCGCTTCTACTTCGCCCATCAGTTGAGCATTCGCGCCCGGCGCGTCATTTTTCAGAACCTCGCTATTTCACTCGGCTCCGTCATCGTGCTCGTCGCCGCGGCCTTTGCGGGAATCATCCCGCTGACCGTCGGCGTGATCGGCCACGAGGGCAGCACCGTTATCGTGGTGATGAACAGCCTGCGCCTCCTCTTCCTCAAGACGGACGACCCCCCACCCGCCAACTGACATGCCAAGCCCCGCGATCGAAAACTATGCCAAGCAACTCTGGCTCGAGCAGCAGAAGCGCCCCGACCGCCTCGTGCCGATGGGGCAAATCGCGAAGGCGATGTCCGTGACGCCCGGCACGGTGACCACGATGATCAAGTCGCTGGCCGATGCGGGTTTGGCCGAATACCGACCGCGGTCGGGCGTTCGGCTCACGCGATCCGGCGAACTGCTCGCGCTGCGAGTTCTTCGCCGCCACCGCCTGCTGGAAACTTTTCTCGTGAAAATTCTTGGGCTGGACTGGTCCGCCGTTCACGTGGAGGCCGAACATCTCGAACACGCGGTTTCAGATGAAGTTGTGCGCCGGTTGGATGCCCTGCTCGGCCACCCCAGCGCGGATCCGCATGGCGATCCCATCCCCACTCCGTCCGGCGTCATCATTCGCCGGCGCGACATCAGCCTCGCTCAAGCCAAGCCGGGCGCGACCCATCAAATTGTGCGCGTTGTGGATGACGACGCGCGCTTTCTCCAGTTCGCGCGAGCGAATGAACTCGTGCCTGATCGCTCAATCCGCGTGGTCTCGATGAACGCTGGCGCAGATGCGCTGGTCGTCGCCAACTGCCGGGGGCGATTCACGATGGGAACCGCGGCGGCGAGTCGGATTTTCGTGCGCCCGGCAGCCCGCGCCTCAAGCGGCAGGAAATAAAAAGCCCCTCGCCGTCGGCGAGGGGCTTTCGAACTTCACATTCCCGTCGGCTATTTGTCCTGATGGGCGCCGATGGACGCCGGAGCCGTCACCGGCACGGGCGCATCCGACGCGGGTTCCGCCTTCGGCGATGCGGGTTGGCCATCCACCACATTCATGGCCTGTCCGCTGGTGGCATGCACTGCGGAGACGTGGCCGCTGGGGCGAATGTAGATTTCGGTGCGGCGATTTTTCTGCATGTTCGCCTCCGTGTCGTTCGGCGCGACAGGGCGATCGAAGCCATAGCCCTTGTGCGCCAAGCGCGAGCGATCAATGCCGCCGACAGTCACGAGATAGTCTTCGACCGCCGCCGCGCGGCGTTCCGACAGCTTGATGTTGTAGTCGCGCTTCGAAGTTTTGCGCTTGTCGGCGTGTCCTTCGATGCGGGCCGTGGCGCCGGGATCGCGCTGCAGGACTTTGACGATCTTGTCGAGATCGCTGAAGTACTGCGGGCGCAGGATCGCCTTGTCGTAGTCGAACTCGATGTTGAGCGTGAACAACTGGAGGTCATCCGCCGGATTGAGCGGATCGGTGCCGTCTTCAATCACTTCGTGGCCATCGCTAACGCCGCCGTGATCCGTGTCGGGGTCGAGCGGGTTGGTCTTGTAGGTGAGCACTTCCGCTCCGTCCTTCAATCCATCCCAATCAGAGTCGGGATTGAGCGGATCGGTCTTGAAGGTCTTAACCTCTTCGCCGTCGGAGAGGCCGTCCTTATCGGTGTCGGGATCGAACGGATCGGTGCCGATCTGCGCCTCCTCGCGATCGAGCAATCCGTCGCCGTCGCTATCGAGCTCGCCGCCGGAGACCGAATAGACGGGCTTCACATCCGCGCCCCAGCGATAGTTCACGCCGAGCCAGACGAGGTCGTTAAATTCCGTATCGGAGCCGGCCACGCCCACCCGCACATCGCCGCGAACGGACCATGCATTGTTAAAGTGATAGGCCAATCCGCCGCCTGCGGTCACCGTCAAATCCGGATTTTCTTTGCCAAGGTCGTCGCCGTAGTAGGTCAGCAAACCGCCCACGGAGAGGTAGGGATCCCATCGCAGGTTTTTCGCGTTGCGCAGGTGCAACAGCGCATCGAGCTGCAAGCTGGTTGCCCACGTGGGGCCGTCGAGTTGGAAACGGTCGGGATTGTCGAATTTGCTGTTGTCCAGACGCGGGAAAATATTGAGCCCGGCTTCCGTGCCGAAAAATTCGTTCCAATCGTAACCCAGCTTCAATCCGACGCCAACACCCGGGTTGACCGGCTCGTCGCCTTCATAGTGGATGTAGCTGGCGCCCACGCCGGCATACCAAGGGGCGTCATCAAAAAGATCGCGCTCCGCGGAGAACGCGGGAACCGCGAGGGCGGCGGCGGCAACAACGGCAAGAACACTGCGCATATTCGACATTTCGAAGGCTCCTTTTTCCAGGCGATAAATCAGACGGCGTAATACCGACTAGGATGCCCGTTGGCAACAGAAAACCGCCCGGCCTTTCGGTCAGATACTGAGCAAGTTGGCGAAAAACGCGATCAGCAACATCAGGAGAATTGCCATGAGCGCCAGCGTGAAGAGCGGCAACGGGCTGTGGTCGTGGCGCCGGCGGAGAAGCTTGGACCACACAGCCAACACGCCGAACGCCATGCTGATCAAGAGCGTCACAAGAAACGCGCGGGCGTTTTCCTTCGCGTACGTCGTGGCCACGCTGGCTTTTCCCACCAATGGAAGAACCATCAGCACGAGTAGAAAAGACAAGCCGGAAAGCGTGGTCAACAGCGTTCCCACCCACGGAATGGTCAACACGGAAGACGATGGATTGGTATCTGACATGGAATCACTCATGTGCTAAAGACCCGTAGAGTTTCCGACGCGTTCATCTTTTTCAATCATTTTTCTTCCTGCTTCGGCGGCAACGGCTGCGTGCGCCAGCGCCGGTGCATCCAAATCCACTGTTCCGGATGGGCACGCACCATCTCTTCGACCACGCGGGTATAGGCCTGCGTGGCGGCCGCCAGCGACTCCGGCGTGCGATCAGGCGGCGGATCCATCGGCGGGCGCACAAACACTTCGTGCCGCCCGTCGGCCCGCCGAACCATGAAAACCGGCATCACCGGCGCGCCGCTATGCGCGGAAAGCATGGCCAACCCCGGCGTCGTACAGGCGGGCCGGCCGAAGAACTCAACGAAAATGCCTTCGTCCCGCGTCATGTTCTGGTCGAGAATAAAACCAAGAAACTCGCCGCGCTTTAACACCCGCAAGCAATCGCGATACGAATTGTGCGCGGGCACGATGTTCAGTCCCGCTTCGGCGCGCTTTTTCATCCAGAACTGATTCAGCGCCTCGTTTTTCAATTCCTTCGAGATGATCGTGAGCGGAATTTTCCCGGCCGCCCACAAGCCCATCAAATCAAAATTCCCGATATGGGCCACCAACGCAAGCACACCCTTCCCGCGCGCCGCCGCGGCCTCCGCAATCGGAATGCTGGAACATTCGATTCGCGCGCGAAGTTCGTCCGTTCGTCCGCCCATCCATCGAAAGATCTCCACGGTATTCATGCCCAGGTGGGCGAACATCTGGCGGCGAATTCGATGCCGGTCGGAAGCGCTCTTTTCGGGAAAACACGCCGCCAGATGCTCATCCGCCCGCCGCCGCCCGCGCGCCACAAAACACTCGAACGCGGCGCCCATCCCCCGCCCCAACGACAGCGCCATCCGCAGCGGCAAGGCCGCGAAAAAACACGACATCATTTTCAAAAACATCAGCGACATGGCGATTCGGTATTCTTCCAATCGTTGGAACTTTTCGGCAAGGAATTTCCAATCGTTGGAAACTCGCGCGGCGGCAAACCGCTCTTGGGCTGGCGCAACGCCCCGCAAGGTGTACTCTGGTTCTCCACGCGGACCAGAAGCGACCAGACCAAACAGGACCCCAAGGTTCGGGAGGCGATGATGAAATCGTGGGTGAGCTATGCGTTTGTTTCCATGCTCTTTGCAGGAGCAACTTCGGTGATTGCCAAAATGGGGCTGACGGGAATTTCCGGCGAGCTTGGCATCGTGGTTCGGACCTGTTTCGTCTTCGCGTTTGTCTTCGTTTTCGCCGCCTTCGCCGTGCCCGCAGGCGAGTGGTCGCTGCTGACGCGAAGCAACTACCTCTGGCTCGCGCTGTCGGCCGCCACCACCACGATCTCGTGGATTTTCTACTACAAGGCGATCAAAGAAGGTCAAGTGTCCACGGTGGCCATCATTGACAAGGGCAGCATGGTGGTGGCCGTGCTCCTCGCCTTTTTGATTCTCAAGGAACAGATCACGGCGCGAACCGCGCTCGGCGCCTGCCTGATGATCGCCGGCTTGCTCGTGCTCGTAAAAAAATAATTCGCCGCGCGCGTCACGCGCGGCGGCGCGGCATCACCTTCCGCTCGCGAAACACTTCCCGCGCCACGACGAGCGCGTTCAACGCTGCGGGAAAACCGGCATAGATCGCGAGCTGCATCAACGCTTCGACCAGTTCGCGCGGCTTCCAGCCGACATTCAAGGCGCCGTGGACGTGCGCCTTCAACTGCGGGCGCGAATTGCCCATGGCCGCCAGCGCCGAAACGGTGATCAGTTGACGGGATTTCAGGTCAAGGCCCGGACGGGTATAAATGTTTCCGAACGGCCACTCATACACCATATCGGCGAGGTCCGGCGCAATGTCGGCCATCGAATCAATCGCTTCGATGCCGCGCGCGCCGTGGATGGCGGAGAGGCGGCGACGCCCGCGGCGGTAGGTTGCGCTCTTTTTCTTCATCGGATTCTCCTCTTCGAAAGCGCCGACTGAATGAACGGCGATTTACCCGCCGTGTAGCTCGCGCGGTCGGCGGCATATTCCCGCGCCAACGCCAGTTTGAGCGCGACATATTCGCGGCGCAATTGGGAATCGGCGCGCAGAAGTTCGCGAAAGGCGAGCCATTGCATCCACAGCGAATGGCGCGGCCCGACGACATGAATGTGGTGCGTTACCGGATCGCCGCGCGTGAAAAAATGGCGGCCTTTCAACCCATACTCGCCCTGATATTCATAGCCGAGGCGCGTCAGCGCGGCGACGATCGCGCGGCGATGTCGAAGATCATTCACGCGAACCGCGACGTCAATAATGGGCTTGGCCGGCACGTCCGGAACCGCCGTGCTGCCGATGTGCTGGATGTCCAGCGCGTGCGCGCCGAGCGCCCGCCGAATCCTCGCGCGTTCATCGGAATACGCCCGGGGCCAGGCGCGCGAATAGCGCGCCAGCGCCACCCTGTTCGGTTTCAATCCTTTCATACAATCCGCCCGGAGAATAATTCCATTCGCGGATCAATGCGAGCCTGCGCGATGGAGAAAGAAAAAGCACACGCCATTCCGCGTGTGCTCCTTTCTCGACCGATCTGTTTGCAGACGATCTCTTTCGAGTCGCTCAGTTGCCGGCGCCGATGCGCGCGAAGGGAACGGTGAAGACATCGCTATCCGCCCATTCAAAGGATGAGTTGTACGACTCAACACCGGGCGTATCCAGCGTCGCGGGGTCGTTCGGAATCGTGTCCATCGCGGAGAGCGAGCCGCCGCCGATCATCACGCCGAGGCCGTTGGATTCCAACTGGCTCGCGGTGAGATTCAGATAGGCAAGCGGGATTTTGATTTCGTAGAAGCTGTCCCGCGCGGTGCTGTGGCCTTCGCTCAAGAAGTTGCGATTCGGCGCATTCCCGTTGAAGCGGTCATCCGCATCGCCCACACCCCACAACGCATTGCCGGCGAAGATGCTGCCTTTCGCTGCCGTAATTCCGGCCGCGGCGATCGTCTTGTAGTTCACGCCGCCGTCATCCACGGGAAACACGCCGCCCACGGCGCGCGAGATGTAGCCCTGCCAGAGACTGCCCGCAAGGTAGATCTGGTAGTCCGGCTTGTGCTGGCCTGCCCAGTAGTTCTTCTTGTTCCACATGTCGTTTGTGGAGCCCGCGGCAGGAATCGTGTCGAGCACGAGCCACTGCAGGATGCCATCGTTGCTCGAAATCTTGCCGCTGGCGGCGCCGCCCGCATTGGCGGGATCAATGATGTCGGTGACGTCCACATACTGCCACGCGAGGTAGAGATTGTTGTCATCCCATGCGGCCCACATGTGGGTCAGGTCAATCGGCGCTTCGTGCATCGTCCAGTTGCCGCCGAGCGAACGCGGGTCATCATTGGCCATGTCGAGCGCAATGAGGTTGTTGGTCGTCCATTCGCCGTTGTTGGCGCCGTCAATGGTGATGGAACCGTTCGCCACGCGTTTGCCGAGCGTCGGGTTGGTCGAATACGGCTTGTCGCCGCCGAGGGTCATCGTGTGATTCACGCGAACTTCCAACGTGCGGACGGCCGACTGATTGCCCGAGGCGTCAATCGCGAAGTACTTGATCGTCATGTCAATTCCACTGCCCTGATCCGTCACCAGAATCGGCGACGAGTAGATCGGGCTGCTGAGCGTCGGCTCGCTTCCGTTCGTCGTGTAACGAATGGCCGGACTCGGATCCAGATTGTCCGTCGCTGTCAGCGTGACGTTGAGCGTGGATGCCGCCGTGGTGAGGTTGGACGGACTGTATCCCGTCGTCGGAGGGGTGAAGTCCGTCTGGTTCGGGTCCAGAATCTGGAACTTGAAGTCCTGGCCGCCATTGTTGTCCCACTTGCCCACGTTGTTCTCGTCCACGACTTCAATCGCGTACTGAATCCACGTGCCCAGCGGAAGGGTGCCCAGCGAAGCCGTCCACACGTCGTTGTTGCCGCGCGTGCCGGTCTTCGCGATCGGCCGAGTCAGCCAATTTGTGTTGATCGAAGTGGAATAGACGATCGCCGCTCCAGTCGCGCCGCCAATCGGCCACGTTTCAATGCTGATCAGGGCATCCTGTCCATCATACACCGCGACCGAAGGCGCCCAGTCCACGCGAATGGCGAACGCTCCGAAGTGATTGCTGCTCTGATTCGCCGCGAGCAGGAGAGCGGCGTTTGCATCGGCCGCCGCGAGGCTGGCGATGTTCGACCACGTCACAAAGTCGCGCGTCGCGATAAGGCTGTACACCGCGTTCGACATGAGATCATGCAGGTCAACCCGAACCTGCTGCGAGGTCGGACTCAAGCCGATCCCCGCCTCGGGGTTGAGCACGCCGCCATGCTTCGTGTTGCCCACCCATCGCAGTTGCGAGGAAACGCCGTTGACAATGGCGATATAATTACTGCCGCCGTTATTGGCCCAGAAATCCGTGACGCCATCGGTCACCTTCACGGCATACCGGATGGTCGAACCCGCCGGGAACTGGCCCAGGTTCGAGTGCCACCAATCGTTGTTTCCATTCTCGCCGCCGACGCCGCCCCACTGCAACAAGGTGTTCGTCCATGTGGCGCCCCCGTCATAGGAATACACCACCACACCGCCGGATGCGGATCCCGCCGGCCACGATTCGATGTTCACCCACAAATCGTTCGACTCTTCGATGTTGCCGTTTTCAGGCCAGTGATTGACGTTGCCCGCCCACTGCAACGAGTTCGTGTTGGCGTTCACGACGGCTTGATAATTTGAGCTGGAATTATTGTCCCAAAAATCCCCGTTGCGCCCGGAGAGCTTCACCGCATAGCGGACCGTCGTCCCCGCCGGATAGGGACCGAGGTTGGCGTGCCACGTGTCGTTGTTGCCGTTCACATGGTCGAACGACACCGGAATGGAATGCCAGCTCTGACCGCCGTTGAACGAATAGACCACTTCCCCATTCTTCACCGCATCGCGCGGGTAGGACTCGATGTTCACCCACAGATCCTCGCCCGCATCCCACTGGCCATCGGATGGCCAGTGATAGGTATTGCCGATCCACGCCAAATCAACGCTCAGCGCGCCGCAGCCGCTCACGTTGACCGACCAGTTCTGGCCATTGTTGTTGTCCACGTGCGGCGTGCCCGCCTCATCGCGGAACCAGTAGGTCACGTTGGTCATCGCCGCGGGGGTGATCGCATAGGTGTAGGTGCGGTTGGGACCGCTCACCGACATGACCGCGCTCGTCGCGTGTTGGCCGCCGTCGTGGCTGATCTCAATGCGAATGTTGCCCGTGGGCGTGGCCAGCGGCCCGCCGCCCGGCGTATAGGTCACCGTCAGCGACGATCCATCGCACGCCGTGCTCACGGAAGATTGGCCCTGGCCGGAGACATAGATTTTCGACTTCTTGCCATCCACCGAAATGTTGAGCTTGCCATCCACCACCGTCACCGTGTCGGCTTCGTTGAGCTTGTTCATAAACACCGTTCCGTTCGGCTTGCTCACGGGCGGATTGGCTGTCTTCGTGTTCCACGCGGTGTTGACCACCACGAGCGCTTCCTGGCTGCCCGCCGTCTTCGTGAACGCGAACAGGCCCGCGCCGCCCTCGCTCCACCGCTCCTGATAGGCGCCGCGGCGCAGCGCTTCATACTGCTGGCGCAACTGATTCAGTTTCTTGATGTGATTGTAGAGCGGACTCTCGACGAACTTGTCGCCATAGGCATTGCCGGGCTGGAATCCATAGTTCCACATCGTCTCGCGCTGCCAGTCGGCTTGCCCCAACTTCGGCGAACCGTTGCGGTGATCGCCCTGATTGAACCCCTGCTCCGTGCCATAGAAAATGCAGGGCACCGGCGTCGCGAGATAAAGGAAGGTCAGCGCAGGTTCCATTTTAGCCTGCCACTGCGAGCCGCATTCCAGCGCGAAGCGATCCACGTCGTGGTTGTCCATAAAAGCCACAACCTTGTCCTTCGCCTCGCCATACTGATTCAACGCGTTCATGCGCTGGCCGAGCTGCGACGTGCCCTGCTCGTAGGCAAACACGTTCTTCATCGTCATCTGCATCGGGAACCATAGCGTCGAATTGAACGAGTAGCCCTGATCCTTGCAATACGAAGCCTGCGTGTTGTCGTCGTAGGAGAAATATTCGCCAAACAGGAGGAAGTTGCTCTTGCCGCGCGTCGCCGCGTGAACGCGCATGTCATTCGCCCAGCCCTTGATGAAGTCATATTCCATGTGCTTGATCGCATCCACGCGGAACCCGTCGCAGTCCGTCGCATCAATCAAATTCTTGAACGCATCGCGCAGCGCGTTCTGCACGTTGGGATCTTCGGTCTTCAAATCCTCCGTGCCCAGAAACGCGCCCTTCACATACTTCGGATACGAATCCCAATCGTTATCGCCAATCGTTCCGTTGTTGTGGAAATAGGACATGTTGTCGAACGGCGCGCCGAACTTGACGTTGTTGTCCCAATACGCAAGCGAGCCGCAGTTGTTCTCGCAATAACCGTCGTAGTTGCAGTTGCAGTCCGTGTACTTCAGCAAATCCGCCATGTGGTTCACCACCACATCAATAATGACGTAGATGCCGTTCGCGTGCGCCGTGTCAACCAGGTCCTTCAACTCGGCAAACGTGCCGAACATCGGCTCCGCCTTGTAAAAGTTCGACGGATGATACGCATGGTAGGGCGTGAACCGCTTGTCGTTCCCCTGCTCGTTCATCTGAACGCCGGAAATCCAGATCGCGTTGACGCCCATGCCCTTGAGGTATGGAATCTTCTGCTTGATGCCCGCCCAGTCGCCGCCCTGAAAGAAATGGCGATTCGTTTCCGCGCCGCTGTTGCTGATGTTAAACCACGGCGCGCCCGTTGTCGCATATCGCGCAGTGTTGTTCCCCGCGTTTCCGTCAAAAAAACGGTCTGTGAACAACTGGTACATATTGATATCGCGCCAGTCGCCCGGACTTGGGAAAAACGAATACGACGGATTGCCGTTCAGCCGCGAAACCAGATCATATTGATCCGCCCCAGCCACCGTCGCCAACAACATCGCCCCACCCGCAAAAATGCCCGAAATCCAGCGTTTAATCATGGCGCGCACCTTTTTTGAAATCCCCGAAACTCACCAATTAGTGGCAAAGTAAAACGATTTACTTTGAAAAGTAAAGCGTTTTTTCGACAACAAAATGATATTTTTTATGAATGCCCGGATTCGTGGACCGAATGCGCCAAAAGTCAGGTGTATTTGACCAAAAGCCAGTGGATCATGTGGTTCGCCGCGAGCGAATAAAACGCCGCAAAAAAATCATCCAGCACCACCCCCAACCCGCCGGTCACCCGCTGGAGACCCCGCGCGGGCCACGGCTTCAAAACATCAAAAAAACGAGACACGACGAATCCGATCACGGCCATCAACGGCGACCACGGAATCCCAATGAACGCGATGGGCAGCAGCAGATACTCGTCCGCCACAATTCGCCCGTCATCCTTTTTCCCGAATTGTTTCTCGGCCACATCGCAAATCGGCACCGCCAACACCGTCAGCACAAATGCCGACGCCGCCTGCCACATCCAGTTCGGACAATAGCGACTCATCGCATAAACCAGCGGAAGCCCGAGGAGCGCCCCGAAGGTGCCCGAGGCCACTGGCGAATAGCCCAAACCCAATCCCGTCGCCAAAAAAACACAAAGTCGCTTCATGCCCCGGTTATCCTTCCCCACCCGCCGGATTTCCAGCCTCAACTTCAATCCTCAGCCGCTCTCGGTCAGGCTCGGCGCGATATCGGATTTCATGAAAGGGCGTCAGCGTGTCCATCCACGCCTTCACTTCATTCAATCTCCGCCGCTGCTCCTGCGTTCCTTCCGGATCCTGAAAGGCCAGCTTGAGCGACCACGCCGACAGCGCCAGCTTCAGCATCTTCGCGCCCCTGTTCAGGTCCACGCGCCCCGAGAATAGCGAATCGGACATCCTCACCTGCGCCGGCTCGGGGCGCTGGAGCAAATTCGTGAGACTCCCCACATTGCTGGCCAAAACCATCCAGCGTCCGGCAAAAAAATAGGCCGCCTGATCGGACAACGGCCATCGCGAATAGGTCGTGTCCGCCGTCGTGCTCATCACGGCTTGAACGGTCCGATTTTCACAGCGGAGCGGGCGCGTAATCAATCCCCACCGATGCCGCGAGTTCAAATCATCGAGCATATATTCCACCCGCGCCGCGCCGCTCGTCTCGCTCGAAACATCCGTCGCCACCATCAACGTCGGCACCTTGATGCCCATCCAACGCGTGTCATAGTCATCGCGCAGCACTGCCAGCACCACGCGCTTGGAATCGAAATCGCTCAAATAGCGCCGAATCGTCAGCCACGGCTGCGAATTCAACCGCGCGAGCCACCACACCACCGTCCGCCGATCGAAGACCAATCGCGCCACCGGCGCGTCGCCCCAAATCGCCGTGAGCTCATCCAGCGACGCCGGCGCGTTCGCTCCCTCCGGCCCGCTGCTCCATGGAAGGTCCACCCGCGCGACAAAACCTTTTGCGCTCACCGACGCGAAAGAAAAATCCACCCGCAAATTCGTCCGCGTTCGATACCACCCCGCGTCCGGCGATGGATTGCGCGAAGCGGGAATTTCCAACCCGCCCGACGCCACCGACGTCCGCTCTCCGTCATACGCATTCAACACGTCCGCCATGGAGGCCACGCGCGAAGAAAGCGTGGCGAAGATCATCCCCTCCGCAATCGAAACCGTCAGAATGTGCGGCGTTTTGATCCCCAGCACGGACCGATCGGCCAGCCACACGCGATGCCCCGCATGGTCATAAACTTTAGTGAAGCCCGGCACACGCCCCGAATTCAACGCCCACCTCAAACGCTGGCTGCGCGGACCAATCCAACTGGCGAGAATCAACGCCGGTTCTCCCGTGGATGCCAACTTCGGCGCATACGCCACCAACGTTTCATCCGAAGTCAGTCGCTCAAGCCAGATCCGGAAATCCGCGTTCGTTCTCGCGGCTTCGAGGTCTTGACCGCTCACGCCCCACGCGCTCAACGCGCTGGCCACCAGCGGATTCCGCGTCAGCTCATCCCACCGCCCGGCAAGATTTTTGTGCGCGGAAAGAAATTTCACATCCGACGGAATGGCCCGATAAAGCCGCTCCGGCCGATGGGGCACGTAAAGAATCCACCACACCGCCGCGGCCATGAACGCGGCGGACAGCAACCAAACTGGAACCAGCCGGCCGCGCCTCATACGCTGACCGTGCCCACCCAATCCCGCGCGCGCCGGATTTTCTTCGCCGCGAAAAACTCGCTCATGCCCGCAATGACGCGCTGCGCCGTGTCCGGATTCGTGAAGTTCGCCGTGCCGACCGCCACCGCGCTCGCGCCCACCATCATGAACTCCAGCGCGTCCTCCGCGCTGTAAATTCCGCCGATTCCAACGATTGGAATTTTCACCGCCTTCGCCGCAAGCCACACCAGCCGCAGCGCAATCGGTTTGATCGCGGGACCGGACAACCCGCCCGTGACATTCGCAAGCCTCGGCCTGCGCGTCGCCAAATCCACCGCCATCGCGGGAAAGGAATTGATCAGCGAAATCGCATCCGCCCCCTCGCCCTCCGCGATTCGCGCATATTCGCCGATATCCGAAACATTCGGCGCAAGTTTCGGAATGATCGGCAGCCGCGCGGCCTTGCGAACCTCCGCGACCACCTTCCGGAACTGCGCCGGATCCGTGCCGAACAGCGCGCTGCCCTGCTTGATGTTCGGGCACGACACGTTGACCTCAAGCCCGGCGACACCCGACACGCGATCCAACCTTCGAGCAACTTCCGCATATTCCTCGACCGTGCGACCCCAGATATTGACGATGACCGGAACCTTGCGCCGCCGCAAAAACGGCATGTATTGACGGACAAATCCGCTCACGCCCGGACCCGGCAGCCCGATGGCGTTGATCAAACCGCTCGCCACCTCGACCGTTCGCGGCGTTTCATTTCCAATCGTTGGATT